>Ga0160429_1000482_pt1 | contig 35621 bp, 36 predicted proteins | sample SolpanmetagenomR_FD_108199 | JGI IMG/M metagenome (GOLD analysis project Ga0160429, IMG submission 108199) | Solar panel surface microbial communities from Lawrence Berkeley National Laboratory, California, USA - R | ecosystem: Engineered > Built environment > Solar panel > Unclassified ... | reverse complement strand
GGCCGGCTCAAACAATATCGACGCCTGGCTACCCGCTACGAAAAAACGATTGTCTCTTTTCTGGCCTTCTGGCATATTGGTGCAGCGCTAGATTGGCTTCGTTAATTGTCCTCACGCGCTAGTCCACTGAAGCCGGAATCAACATGTACGCGCACGGAGGAGAAATCAACTGTTGCAAAAACTTCTTTAAATATGGTAAAATCATGCACGTGCCCAGTATACATGGGGCTAATAAATAAAATACGTCGAAATTGATCGCAAATGAGTAACCATTTCAGCGTGTGCTGTTTTTTTTACCACTATAGTTCTCACGCTGAACTTCTTGATTTTTAGCTCGTTCAATAGGTATTTCCGTCACATCTATAAATAGATCCTGTACACCGATAAATGTTGTTTCAAAACTGTCTTGTCCGGTAAAAAGTCGTTTAGCCAGCATATTTTTCTGCTGCAAAGCTGCTTTTAGGCAGGGTTTGAGTAATTCCAAATACTGACTGGCAGCCGCATCGGATATGCCAAAATACATTCCTGAATTTTGCAGAGTTGGGTAAGCTTTGTAGTAATGCAAAATAAAAAACAAGGCTTCTTTTTTATCGGTTAAAATTGGTTGAGCAGGGCCGGAAATCAGCACTTTTTTAGGCGTATAAAAAGGCTGGAATAATTCTTATAGTTCCTCGAACTCAGCCTGCGACAGGCCAGTAGCTGCCTTATATTGGCGTTCAGTGCGGACGTTATGATAGATGGACGGCATAAGACGTTGAATGAAAATTCAAATTTAATACATGCCGTTGAATTTCAGTCATTAGCATGTCTATCGTTGCTTAGCGCAAGTGGGGAATTTATGGAAAATAAACTTCTCAGGATTTAACATAAACTAATTTACAACGGGTACTTAGGTGCTCATTACTTACCTTCCAGCTGCTGGCGCAGCTTGCTGTGCTGCTTGCCGTAGCCGAAGTAAATACCTAGCCCGATAACCAGCCACACGGCGAGGCGCAGCCAGGTTTCCCAGGGCAGGCTTACCATCATGACCAGGCAGGTGATGATGCCCAAAATGGGCACCAGCGGCACCCACGGCGTGCGGAAGCTGCGGGGCGCATCGGGCTCAGTTTTGCGCAGGATGAGCACGCCCAGGCATACCATCACGAAGGCCAGCAGGGTGCCGATGCTCACCATTTCGCCCACGATGCCGATGGGCACGAAGCCCGCAAACAAGGCGATAAAGGCGCCGAGCAGTAGGTTGGACTGCACAGGGGTGCGAAACTTCGGGTGAATTTTAGAGAACGAGGGCGGCAGCAACCCGTCTTTCGACATGGAGAAAAATACCCGCGACTGCCCCAGCAAATCGACCAGGATAACCGACGTGTAGCCCACCAGAATAGCCAGGATGATGGCGCCGCTGAGCCAGGCGTAGGGCGTTTTTTCGATGGCGATCGCTACCGGTGCGGCGCTGTTTTTAAACTCGGTGTAATTGGCCACGCCGGTGAGCACGTAGCCGAAGAGCACAAATAAAATGGTGCAGACAATGAGCGAGCCCAGGATGCCAATGGGCATGTTGCGCTGCGGGTTTTTGGTTTCCTGCGCCATCGTGGCCACGATATCGAACCCGATAAACACGAAGAATATCACCCCTGCGCCGCGCAAAATGCCGCTCCACCCAAATTCGCCAAACTTGCCGGTATTTTCCGGAATGAACGGATGGTAGTTGGCGGGGTCAATGTATTTCCAGCCTAACGCAATGAATACCAGCACGACCGACACTTTCAACGCCACGACCAGCGCATTAAACCACGCCGAGCCCGACGTGCCCCGGATGATAACGGCCGTGATGGCGAGCACCACCAGCATGGCCGGCACGTTGGCGTAGCCGTGCACCACCGAGCCGTCGTGCAGCGTGGCGGTTTCGAAGGGCGATAGCACGAAGCGGGCGGGCAAGTGCAGGCCGTATTTCTCCAGAAATTTGAGCAAGTAATTGGACCAGCTGATGGCTACCGTGGCCGCGCCCACCGAGTATTCGAGCACCAGATCCCAGCCGATGATCCAGGCAAAAAGCTCGCCCATGGTGGCGTAGGAGTAGGTATAGGCTGAGCCCGCCACCGGCACCAGCGCCGCAAACTCGGCGTAGCACAGCGCCGAGAAAGCGCAGCCCACCGCCGCCACTACAAAGGAGAGCGTCACGGCCGGCCCCGCGTGGTTGGCCGCCGCCAGGCCCGTGAGCGAAAACAAGCCCGCACCGATAATAACGCCGATACCCAACGCAATGAGGCTCACACCGTTGAGGGTGCGCTTGAGCGTATCAGTGCCCGACTCGGCCGCTTCCTGCCGCAGGAGTTCCAGTGATTTTTTCAGCATACTAGTGTAGCGCCAGCCAGGCGGCCCGCGACGATAACGACCTCCCTGCCGGGAATATAATAGCACCCGGCCAGCTTTGGCCAACCCTCGAAAAATGGCAAATGGTATCCTAGTCAGTCTGCCCTTCACAACAACTCGCGCTGGCCGAGCCAGCAACGAAAAGAAGGCAGCAGGAAGCAGGCGAGCAAGCAGAAGTAGCCACGGGCTTTTATAGAAGCCGCCATAGTTTGGCGGCCGTTCGGTTGGCACCGTTCCGCGGGGGCGGAGGTTGCCGGCGCGTCGCAGAGCCTATCTCTCAGCGCCTCGGTATAAAAACAAGCTAGCCAGATTGCCTGCTCGACGGGATAAAGGTAGGGCCGGAGGTTGAGTTGAGGGCACTATTTTTATTCAGCAGTTCTACTAGCAGCTTTGTTTCAGGAGCAGTCAACCTCAGATCGTTCATTGCTGCTGGCAAGTGTGGCGTAGCCATAACAGCCAAGAACCACTAGCGATTGGGGACTGCTTAGCGCAAGCTCAAATCCAGCTTGCTGGGCCGGGCAGGCTGGGCCTCGGCGGCCTGCCGGGCGCTATCGGCCGCGTCTTGGGCGGGGGTGGGCACGGGATCGGGGTAGAGAGGCACGGTGCCGTCATTGGTAGAGGGCTGCCAGTGGGGCTGCGTTTTGCGCCAGGCCTGGAAGCGCGGCTCGGCTTCGTTGCGGAGCAGCAAGACTCGGTTGTAGGCCTCGCCGGCAGCTCTGGGGTTGCGGGTATGCTCCTCTTCGCGCTGGCGGTTGGCGGCGGCCACCTGGTCGTGGTAGCGCTGGCCTTCGGGGGTAGTTTCCCAAAGGCGGCGCTGGGCGTTTTCCTGGCGCACCCGCACCTGGAACGCCGCGCTGGGGTCGGGCACGGGAAAAGTAATGCCTTGCTTTTCCAACAGATGCTGCACCCGCTCGCCCCACGGCTTAAGGGCTTCGGGCAGGCTGGGGCGGGCATACTGGAGCTCGAAGGCCACGGTACCGCCCGTATTATCGGCTTTATGCACATCGGCCCCGCGCTCGATGAGGTAGGCCACCTGCTCAAATTCGCGCTGCTCGGCCAGGTGCACCAGCAGCGTCGCCCGGTTGTCCCCGATGGCGTTGAGGTCGGCCCCCTGGTCGAGTAGCAGCCGCAGGTGGTCGTAGCGGTCGGCATCGGCGGCCACGAAAGTGGCGGGGTCCCCGCCGTAGCGGCTGTTGGGGTCGCCGCCCTGCCGGAGCAAGAGCGTGAGCAGCGGGGTGTTGTCGCCCCCCGCCGCCAGGGCCACGGGCTGCACCTCGGTGTACTGCTCGCCCAGGCGGGTGTGCAGGTTGGGGTTGGGCCCGTGCCGCAGCAGCTCGGCAGTGGCCTGCAAGCTGCGGTTGCTCATGGCCAGCAGCAGCAGGCTCATGCCTTGCTGGCCCACGGCGTCGGGACTAATGCCTCCGGCCAGCGCCTGGGCCAGGGCCGCGGGGTCGTCGTGCTGGCAGGCCTGCGCGGCGGGCAGGGCCGCGGAGCCGGCAAAGTAGCGCTCGGCAGGAACGGTAAGGTACATAAAGCGGGGCGGGCTTTCGCAAGCGGCTAAATAGCTGATAAAAAACAACAGGAGCAGCCCGGCGCGGCTGGCCCGAAGCCGGGCCGATGCGGCGCGCGGCGCGCCAGGGGCGGTAGTAGGACTCATCGGGCGGCGGGCACTAGCTGGTGGATGGTGGCGAGGTCTTCATCCTTCTGTTTTTCGAGGGCCGCTACCATGGGCGGCACCGCGTGGCCGGCCCCATCCACCATGGCCGGGCTCCAGTGCCCGCCCCCGTCCGGGAGCTTCCGGCGAATACCAATAGCAGCGGGCATGGTGCGGGGGTCGTCGAGGAGTGGGTCGAGCGGGCTCGGAATCGGTGGCACTCCCATTGGTGTAACGGGCGGCAACAGCTTTTTGATAAGGCCCTTGGCTACGTAGCCGTGGTCCTGATTCCAGCTCAGGGGGTCCTGGTCTGAGTAAAACGCCTGGATTTTCTGTTCCTTGGCCAGCAGCTCCTTGGGGTTAATACGGGCCCGTAGCATGGAGTTTTCGTGCAGGCCCGCGGCATTGAAGGTGTAGGTGTCATTGCCGGTCAGCAAGCCAGCCAGCGAGGCTTCGCCCCCACCCAGCGAGTGCCCCGCGATGTCGAAGGAGCTGCCCAGATCTTTCTGAAGCTGGCGGGCCAGGTTTTCGGTCTGCTTATAGGCATCGGTATAAAAGCCCATGCCTTGCATGGCATCGGTGAACGCGTCCTTTTTCAGCTCCTCCGGGAAATTAGGGTCGGCATCGGTACCCCGAAAAACAACTACCGGCTTGCCCGATCGCTCAAAATTACTCCGGTACACGACGGCCATGAAGCCGCTTTGCTTGCCTTGAATAACGCGGTCTACTACCCAGCCCTCGGGTGGATCACTAATTGACTGATGTTACGCAGCACCTGAGCTAGTTTGCTGGAAACAGGCTTTTTCTGCTCTCTTGGAGGTCATTTCCAGCAAGCTGACGTGGCTGGTGCGTAACATCAGTAATTGAGGCAGCTGCCATCGGGCTGCTTCTGGCGGTGCACCGAGTAGGTGCTGCCGTCGGGGCGTTGCCGCATCTCGTTGTTGTACGAGTCGTCGGCGAGCTTGGCCCGCTCCACGGCCGCATTGTTGAGCACCAGCCGGTCGGTGGCCTTTTGCAGGCGCTGCCGGTCTTGCTGCTGGCGCTCGGCGGCCGAGGGTGCTACGCGCGTGGCATCGGCGGGCACGGCACGGGGGTCGGCGGCCGGGAGGGCGGTAGTCTCGGCCAGCTGCGCGTGGGCAGCGTCGATTTTTTCATCCGAATATCGTAGCGCTGCTTTTTAGTGAGCGGGGCCGGCGCGGCGGCCGTAGCCGCTGCCAAAGGCGGCTCGCCGTGCGTGCCGGGTGGCGGCGCCACAAATGCTGCCGCTGGCCCGCCCGCGTGCAGGGCAAACCCGCTGGGGTCAACTAACGTGAGGTAGCAGCGGTAGGCCCCGTGCCTGGTATCACCGCTCACAAACTGCTCGTGGTAGCTTACGCAGTAGGCCGCTTTCATACGGAGGGTTTCTAGAGGCTGGCCGGTGGCACCGAAAAAGATGATATCGACCGCCAGGCGCTTGTGGGCCTCGTGTGCCCAAGTCAGCAGGCTATTGCCATCGGGCACAGCCAACTCCAGATGCACCGATTGGTGGCGCACTTTAGCAGTTACCTGCCCCGGGCATTGGTAGCCTGGGTTGCGCCGTATTCGCACCTTAGCAAGGAGTAGCGCAAGCCATCAACACGCAGTTCGGCTATAAAAGAGGACATTAGAACAGCTGGGCAGTTAAAAAGCGGCAGTAGCCGGCAAAGCTACTGAGTATTCACGAATTAAAATTACCTCAAGCAAGCCAGGAGGCAAGCCCTACCCAAACTACTTTAACGCCTGGCTTACAGCAGAAAGCCACCCTGCTCCCAGGCCGCCAGCTCAGCTTGTAGGTTGCGGCGGGCGGCGAGGTCAAATTCGGCGCGCAGGGCAGGCGTATGAAATAGCACTGGGGCAGCCAGCAGCCTGGCGAGCACCTTGCGGCGGCCGGGGCGATACAGCAGGTCGGGCACGAGGCGATACTCGCGGCGCACCTGACGGGCGTAGTCCCAGTAGGCCGCCGCGGGTGCCCCCAGGATGCTCAGGTCGGCATCCAGAAAAAGCAGCAAGTCGGCGTCGGCAAGCGGCTGGGGCTGGGTGTGGTCGGCGGTGCGCAGAATGAGGTCGGCCACGCGCTCGCAGCGGGCGGGCTCCAGGCTGGTTTTGCGCAAAAAGGCCAGCGCCCACTCGGCGCTTTTAGCTTCGTTATCCGAGCGCAGGGCCTGGTACACCACGTCGTGAAACCAAATGGCCAGCCCCACCACCACAGCATCTTCCTGCGGAAAGGCCGCTACTTGCCGCCGCAGATTTTCGAGGTGCTGCAAGGTGTGGTAGTGGCGGTCGGGCGCGCTGTAGGCCGCGGCTAGCTTGGCGCGCTCGGCTTCGCGCCGGGCGTAGTCGGGCAGCAGCGGCGCCGTGAGTGCGTGCCAGTAGGCAGTGAGGTCGAGAGCTGACATAGATTTGAGCGGAGGCATTACTGAAAGGTCGGCTGGCTAGCTGCGTGGTCAATGCACCCGCACATCGGCCGGCGCGAGGCCGGGCCGGCTGAGGCGCAGCGAGTCGAGACCGTACCACTTGGCCGCATCCTGGTTGTAGCGGGCGCTCGCCTGGGGGCTCAGCGTTTCGCCCAAAATGAGCACGTATTGCGGCTGAATACCCACGAGCGGGGCTACGCTCACCTCGCGCTCGCCCGCGGCCCGCGCCTGCCGGATAGTCGCCTCACGGGCGGCTAGCTGGCGCTGCCAGGCGGGCGCGTTTTCGAGCCACTCGCGCCAGGCGGCGCGCTCGGGGCCGCCGCCAGCCAGCACCAGCACATAGAGCAGCGCGGGCAGCCGCAGCCGCCGCAAGAGCTGCCCGGCCGGGCTGGGGCCATCGGGCAAGGCCGCCCATAGCACTACCAACCAGCTAGTAAACAACCCGAACCAAATGAAATTGAGCACCCGCACCGCCGGGTAGCCCCAGGTAGTGAGGCTCAGGAAAAGCATTTGCAGGGCCACGCCTCCTACCACAAAAGCTACGCCGCTTGCCAGCGGCAGCCGCAGCCCGGCGGGCCGCAGGTGCCGGTAGCGATAGCCCAGGCGAGCCAGCAAAATGGGCGCTACGACGAGTGCCGTCACTTGCCGGGGCTCGGTCAGGAACATGAACGTCTGGAGCACGGCGCGGCCCGCTACTTTCCAAAGCGGAATGGCCAGGCCGGGGCCGTCGTGGTGCAAGCGCACGAGGTTGCCGGGCGCGGCCACCACTACTACGCCCGCCACCAGCGTGAGCGCCGCCAGCCCCAGCCAGCGGCGCAACGCTGGGCGGTCGGCCCGCCGATAAGCCAGGTAGCAGAGCCAGGCGAGCGACCAGCCCAGCAGCAGCCAGGATAATTCGATGGCACCCGCCACGCATAGCATCAGCACGGCGGCCAGCGCGTACCAAGCCCAGCGCGCCCAGCGATGCTGGGCGCGTAGCGATTGGAGCACCAGCACGGGCCACACCATACCCAGGATGGCCGGTGGCTGGTACACCATCGCACTCGAAAACCAGTAAAATGCCGAGTTGGGGCTAGGCATGGCGTAGAGCTGCCCCAGTAGCAGCGCCACCGACCACCCCGCCGCCGGCCCCCAGCCCAGACGCCCGCGCGACAGCACCCGCAGGGCCAGCGCCTGAGCTAGCCCCGTGGCGCCCAGCCAGGCCAGCGACAGCGCCCGCACGCCCTCGGGCCAGCCGTAGGTGAGCGGGTTGGCCCGGGTAAACCACAGCGCAAAGAAACGGCCGGTATGGTTCAGGTACAGGTACTTGTGGGCGGCCCACTGGCTTCCCCCAAGGCGGGCTACCAGCGTGGCGTAGTCGTAGTCGTCCCAGTACGGCTGGTTGTAGAATGCCAGGGCCAGGTAAGGCAGCAGCAGCAGCAGCAGCCAGCTCCCAGTGAGCACCGGGTACCAAGGCCGCAGCCGCCAGGCCAGCTGCCGCAGGCGGGTGCCCGCCTGGGCCAGCTGGCCTGGCGAGCTAGACGGCCCGGCCGATGGTTTAGCGGAGGGCATAGATTCGCTCAATTATATCAACTACCTTCAGGCCTTCGAGCGCGTTGGTGGTGGCTACGTCGCGCTGCTGCAAGGTATCAAGCACATTCTCAATTACCTGCACGTGGTTGGCGGCCGAGCCTTGGTAGGGGCCATAATTGTTGGCGGGGTTGGTGGGCGGCAGCGCGGGCAGGGTATAGTCTTGCAGGTGGCAGTACTCGACTTTATCCAGATACTGCCCCCCGATTTTGAGCGAGCCACGCTCGGCCACTACCAGCAGGGAGCTTTCGAGGTTGCGGTCCCACACGGCGGTGCTGTAGCTGAGCGTGCCGCTGCCCCCCCGCACGAGGTCGAAGGCAACCAGGCCACTGTCTTCAAACTCCGTAATACCGGCGTGGGTGAAATCGCGGAACCGCGCCGTGATGTTCGTAATGTCGCCAAATACCCAGTACAGCAAATCGACGAAATGGCTAAACTGCGTGAATAGCGTGCCGCCGTCCAGGGCCTGGCTGCCCTTCCAGCCGCCGGGGCGGTAGTAGCGGGCATCGCGGTTCCAGAAGCAGTTGAGCTGCACCAAAAATACCTGGCCTAACCGGCCTTCGTCCACCACCTGCTTGAGCCAGGCGGCGGGCGGCGAGTAGCGGTTTTGCATCACCCCAAACACCAGCCGGCCGGTTTGCAGCGCCGTATGCACAATCGCTTCGGCGTCGATTTTGCGCAAAGCGATGGGTTTTTCTACTACCACGTGCAGGCCGTGGCGCAGCGCGGCTATTACCTGGGCGGCGTGCAGGCCATTGGGCGTCGCCACGGTGAGCACGTCGGCCGCCGGGCCGCTTTGCAGGTATTCTTCAACTGAAAGGAAGAAAGGGACGTCCGGAAACTCGGCGGCCAGACTAGCCCGCAGTTCGGCACGCACATCAATCAGGGCTACCAGCGTAGCCCCGGCGTGGCGCGCCACCAGTGCCGCGTGGCGGTGGCCGATGTGGCCCACCCCACAGATGACGAAGCGAACGGGGAAAGTTGAATTACTCACAAGCTCCAATCAGACAGCGAAGAAAGTGCGCACAGCCGCAATAACAGCCTGCTGCTGTGCCAGGGTAAGCCCCGGGTGTACTGGTAGCGAAAGAACTTCCCGGCAAAGCTGCTCTGCGACGGGGAAATCGCCAGCCTTATAGCACAAAAAGGTATAAGCTTCCTGTTTAGGCACTGGTGAGGGGTAATAAACCGCACTAGATATCTGCGCTAGCTGCAACTGTTTCTGTAAAGCATCCCGGCGCCCGTCGGCTACCCGAATAGTGTATTGATGAAAAACGTGGCTACTGCGCGCGTCACGCCCCGGAATCTGCACGCCGGGTAGGCCAGCCAGTCCGGCATCGTAGCGGGCGGCCACGGCCTGGCGAGCCGCCTGGGCAGCGGGGAGATAACGCAGCTTCACGCGCAACAGGGCGGCTTGCAGGGTGTCGAGGCGCGAGTTGAGGCCAACGTACTGGTGCTGGTATTTCTGGCTTTGGCCGTGGTTGGCTAGCTGGCCCAGCAGCGTCGCCCGGCTAGCATCGCGCGTGAAGAGAGCGCCGCCGTCGCCGAGGCAGCCCAGGTTTTTGCTCGGGAAGAAGGAGGTAGTGCCCACCTCCCCCACCGTGCCCGCGTAGACAGTAGCTCCGCTGGCAAAGGTAAAAGTGGCCCCCAGCGCCTGGGCGTTGTCCTCAATGAGCGCCACACCGGCAGCCTGGCAGATAACCATTAGTTCTTCTAAATCAGCACACTGCCCAAACAAGTGCACGGCTATCACGGCGCCCGTGCGAGGCGTGAGGGCCGCCCGCACGGCGGCCGGGTCGAGGTTGAAGGTGTCGGGCTGTACATCTGCCAGCACCGGGCGCAGGCCCAGCAGCGCCGCGGCTTCCAGCGTAGCCACATAGGTGAAGGCGGGCACGATAACCTCGGCGCCCGGTGGCAGGCCCAGGCTCAGCAGCGCAAGGGTAAGGGCATCGGTGCCGTTGGCACAAGGCACCACGTGCGCCCCACCCAGGTGCGCCCCCAGCTCGGCGGCAAAGTGCCCCACGGCCGGCCCCTGGATAAAGGCGGCCTCCTGCACGACGGCTTGCCAGGCGGCATCCAGCTCGCTTTGGTAGGCAGCGTGCTCGGCCGCGAGGTCAAGCAGCGGAATGGGAAACAAGGAGGGCAACGGCACTAGCACAGCATTTGACGAAAGCCAAATATACTGGCCGCCCCGACGGCGCCTCACCTAAGCTCGCGCAGTGCCCACAGCAGCTTCAGGCCATCGAGGGCCCGCAAGCTAGGCTGCCCGGCGAGCAAATTGCGGCGCAAGGCCGGCTCCAGCCGCGCCAGCGTAGCGCGGGCGGCACCGGCTAGCCCGAGTTGGCGCAGCCGCAAGGCACTGCGCACCAAGCGCGTATCGCCGCCCAGCCCGTCGGTGCGCAGCACCTGGGCGAGGTTGTGCACGGCCTGCTCGCTCTTCCGTAAGAAAACCACCGCGGGCTCTAAGCCATCGTGCAGCACGGGGTTGTCGAGGTGGCGCACTTCTACGCCAGCCTGCGCCAGCGCCAGGCCAAAACGGGTGTCTTCGTGGCCATAACCGCTCAGGCGCTCATCGAGCGGAAACCGGCGCAGCATATCCCGACGCAGCAGGGCATTGTTAATGGTTAGCTGGCCGCTGGGGTTGCGCTGCCGCTCGGCGGCGGGCCGCATCTCGCGGGCCCGGCCGTACAGCCAGCGCAGGCGCAGCGCGGAGTCGGCGGGTGGCGTCGCCAGGTAAGTAGTGCCGCCTACCAGCAGGCTGGCGGTGGGCCAGGCTGCCAGCGCCCGGGCGTAGCGGGCTAAAAACTGCCCGTCGGGCAATAGGCTATCATTGTCGAGCAGCAGCAGCCACTCGTGGCGCGCGGTGGCCGCCAGTTGGTTGCGGATGGCGGCGCGCCCTACGTTGGCGGGCAGCTCGGTATAATGCACATTAGGCCGGCTGGCTAGCCGGCGGTTCAGCGCTTGGTAATCGGGGCCCGAGCCATCATCAAGCAGCCGCAGCTCTACTGCCCCGGGCCACTCTCCTAGCTGGGCTAGCAGGCTGCCAACCAATGCCGTGACATTACAGTTAAAAACCGGAATCAGGATGGAGAGGTCAGCCATAGGCACCAGTAGAAACGTGGGGCTGAGTGCGCTTAGCTCCGGTTGCTGGCCGAGTCCAGCAGCTGCCCATCCCGGCAGGTGAGCACGCGGTGGGGATATTTTTCGAGCAGCTGAAAATTGTGGGTCGCCATGAGAATTGCCGTGCCCGCATGGTTGATTTCGGCAAACAGGTCCATGATACCCGCCGCTACTTCGGGGTCAAGGTTGCCGGTAGGCTCGTCGGCCAGCAGCAAAATAGGCTCGTTGAGCAGCGCCCGCGCGATCACCACGCGCTGCTGCTCGCCGCCCGAGAGGCGGTGCGGCCGCCGCCCCCCAATACCGCTCAAACCCACTTGCGTGAGCACTTCCTGGATGCGCTGCTGCTTGCGGGCTTTGCCTTTCCAGCCAGTGGCATTGAGCACAAACAGCAGATTTTCAGCGACTGTACGGTCGCTCAGCAGCTGAAAGTCCTGAAACACGATGCCCAGCCGACGGCGCAGGTACGGCACCTTGCGGCTGGGCAGCCGCGGCAGGTCGAAGCCCGCCACCGTGCCGGTGCCCACCAGCAGCGGCAGGTCGGCATACAACGTTTTGAGCAAGGATGATTTGCCCGCCCCGGTACGCCCCACCAGGTAGGCAAATTCGCTCTTTTCCAGCCCAAACGACACGCGCTCCAGCACCGCCCGCTCTTCCTGGGTGATGGTGGCCTCGCGCAACTCAATTACCAGCTCGGTCATTTTTCAATGGTTGATTGAAGTACTGGTCAATGATTACTTGCCCTGCACTGCTACTGCTTTGCGGGCGTTGGCTAGGTGGAACGATCTTGCAGCCCCAGCAGCAACCGGTCCTCATTATCCAGTAATCACTATAATTCCAGCTTGCGTAACTTACCAAATTCCAGCTCCGCAATAACGGCGGCCAACGGTACTTCCTGGCCTTCGAGCCCGTAGCGGTGCAGGTCTTTGAGCGGCCGGTCGGCCCGGAAATACGCAATCAGTACGAACTGCTCGTCGCGCAACTGGATATAGTCCGGAATTTTGGCCTTGCCTTTTACTTTGAAAATGTACACGTTTCTGGAATCTTCTGAATAAAAAGGAACGTCAGGCTGAGCGCCGTGAAGCATGACGTTCTTCTTCGGATCAGAATGGACTTATGCATTCACCTTTTTATGGTCGGCCAGAAACGTGGCCAGCCCTTTATCCGTCAGCGGGTGATTGAGCAGGCCGGTGATGACGTTGAGCGGGCAGGTTACTACATCGGCGCCCAGCTCGGCGCACTGAATGAGGTGCGGCACGTGGCGCACGCTGGCCGCGAGCACTTCGGTGGCGTAGCCGTAATTGGCAAAAATCTCGATAATCTGGGCTATCAGCCCCAGGCCGTCGGCCCCGATATCGTCGAGGCGACCCACGAAGGGCGACACGTACGTAGCGCCCGCTTTGGCGGCGAGCAGCGCCTGCCCCGCCGAGAAGATAAGCGTACAATTGGTACGAATACCCTTGTCGCTGAAATACTTGATTGCTTTCACACCCTCTTTAATCATGGGCACCTTCACCACGATATTCGGGTGCAAGTCGGCGAGCGCCTCGCCCTCGCGAATGATGCCTTCGTAGTCGGTGGCAATCACTTCGGCCGATACGTCGCCGTCGACGATATCGCAGATGGCCTGGTAGTGGGCCATTACGGCATCGGTGCCCCGGATGCCTTCTTTGGCCATCAGCGAGGGGTTGGTGGTTACCCCGTCGAGCACGCCGAGGTCAACGGCTTCCTGAATCTCGGCCAGGTTGGCCGTATCAATAAAAAACTTCATTAGCTAACTGTTAGCTAACAGCGGGTGGCCGTTAGCATTTCGAAAAGAAACAGACCGCAGCTACTAGCCAGCAGCCATAAAAAGAGCCGGCCCAAAGCTACGCGCTGGCTACCTAAACTCGGCAGCTAAGCGCGGCTCGGGGCCGGCTGAAAAAGACAAAAAAAAGCGAGCCAAAATCGCACCGCTCAACCACCTACCCTTGCTGCCTTCCGGCCCTGGGGGAGTTCAGCAGGAGCTGGTCGTTCTGACTCGCCGAGACAAAGGTAGGCACAGAGCCGGCGGATCAAAGCGGCTGGCGGTAATTTTAGAGGCATTTTTTAGCCTCAAAAAAATTAAGCACGGATTATCAAGGCCAAGCGAATGAGTATTTCCCCGCGGTACGGTGGGCGGGAGTACTTTTGTGAAGCCAACTCTTCACCACCAGGCACCCAACGCGCCGGCGGGCGTAGCGGCGGGGCGGGGGCCATTGAGCACCGGCCACCCACGCCATGAAATCCGCTTCTATCCGCGTAATCCGTGATTTATGCAGCAAATCCTCATCCTGGACTTCGGTTCGCAGTACACCCAGCTCATTGCCCGGCGCATTCGCGAGCTGCACGTATTCTGCGAGATTCACCCCTATACCCACGCCCCCCAGCTGGCCGAGCGCATTAGCGCCGGCGACGACAGCTTGCGGGGCGTTATTCTTTCGGGCTCGCCCTGCTCGGTGCGCGATACCGACTCGCCCAGCCCTGACCTGAGCGGCATCCTGGGCCACGTGCCCGTGCTGGGCATCTGCTACGGCGCGCAGCTGCTGGCCCAGCAGGGCGGCGGCGAGGTGCTGCCGGCTACCATTCGGGAATACGGCCGGGCGCGGCTGACCAGCCTCGACGAAGCCTCGCCCCTGCTCGGCGGCCTGCACCTCGACACGCAAGTCTGGATGTCGCACGGCGACACGATAAAGACGCTGCCTGCTGAATACCAGATACTTGCCAGCACACCCGAGGTGGAAGTAGCCGCCTATAAGCTGCCTGGCCAAGCCACCTACGGCATTCAGTTTCACCCCGAAGTGACGCACTCGACCGAGGGCAAGCAACTGCTGGCCAACTTTGTAGTGGGCATTTGCGGCTGCGACCAAAGCTGGACGCCGGAGCACTTTGTCGATTCGATGGTGGAAGCGCTGCAAAACACCATCGGCCCCGCCGACCAGGTGATTCTGGGCCTCTCGGGCGGTGTCGATAGCAGCGTCGCGGCCCTGCTGCTGCACCGCGCCATCGGCCCGCGCCTGCACGGCATTTTTGTCGACAATGGCTTGCTGCGGCAAGATGAGTTTGCCTCGGTGCTGAAGGCCTACGAGGGCCTGGGCCTGAACGTGACCGGCGTGAATGCGGCCCCCGAATTTTACGCCGCGCTGGCTGGCCTCTCCGACCCCGAGCAGAAGCGCAAGGCCATCGGCCGCACGTTTATCGAGGTATTCGACCGTGAGGCGCAGCAGGTGGAGGGTGCCCGCTGGCTGGCCCAGGGCACGATTTACCCCGACGTGATTGAGTCGGTATCGGTGCACGGCGGCCCGGCCATGACCATCAAAAGCCACCACAACGTGGGTGGCCTGCCCGAGAAGATGAACCTCAAAATCGTGGAGCCGCTGCGCATGCTCTTCAAGGATGAGGTGCGCGAGGTGGGTGCCACGCTGGGCCTGCCCGCCGATATCCTCAACCGCCACCCCTTCCCCGGGCCCGGCCTGGGCATCCGCATCCTGGGCGACATCACGCCCGAAAAAGTAGACCTGCTCCAACGGGCCGACGGCGTTTTCATCAACTTGCTGAAGGAGCGCGGCTTGTACGAGCAAACCTGGCAGGCCGGCGCCATACTGCTGCCCGTGCAGAGCGTGGGCGTGATGGGCGACGAGCGCACCTACGAGCGCGTGGTGGCCCTGCGCGCCGTCACGAGCGTAGATGGCATGACCGCCGACTGGGCCCACCTACCCTACGAATTTCTGGCGGAGGTGAGCAACAAGATTATCAACCAAGTGCGCGGCATCAACCGCGTGGTGTACGATATCAGCAGCAAGCCACCCGCGACGATTGAGTGGGAATAAGCGATTCGCCCTTGTTTCAAAAAGCCGTGGCACGCTGGTAGCCTTGTCCTTAGCCACATCTTTGCAAAGCGCCGGCCGGCAGGTCGGCGCTTTTTTTGGGTCCTAGCCATACTTTTCGGCTAGGTCAATCGCCACCACCTGATTTGGACGAGAACTAAAAAAGTGCCGACCTGCCGGTTGAGCCCATCCTACAGGAGCATCCCCTTTCTGCTCTTCTGTGCTAAACTTTTGATCGAGGCCAGCATCCAGCAACTTAGCTGATGATAATGCTGCTATAAAGTCTGATAGCGCCCAAAATAAAGGCTTGCTGCTGAGTGCTAAAATGCACTACGTTATACAGGATAGTTGGCAAGAAAAAGTCAGGTAGGCAGTCATCTCCTCTTGCGCAGGCAACAGGGCGCCACGTGCTTTGCCACGCCTCACTGTCCCGACGATGTGCTCCCATGTTTCTGTTTCACTTTGTTGGGTGTTATTAAACAAGCGGCTTGGGAGGCGAGATCAGAAAAAATTATTGTAACAGCTTATTTGCTTGCCACTTAGGATGAAGCGAGCAAAAAACATGCATTTTGGATTTAGCAACGCTGGCCTTTGCCTTATATAAGCTTTATTTTCAATAATTTAGGCTTGGCCTGCACCTATTGCTTACATTAGCTCGGCTTCCTGAGCCCCCTTGCGAATAGCACTCAATACACTACTATTTAATTAGATACCTCCTTGAACCGTAGCGATACTATACAGGCATTAGGACAGGCTCCCCATGTTGACGTGGTAATCATAGGGGCTGGGGTTAACGGTGCCTGCCTGTATGATGTCCTGTGCCGCACAGGCTACCGCGTGTTATTGGTAGACAAGGGTGACTTTGCCAGCGGCACTAGCCAAGCCAGTGGCATGATGGTGTGGGGCGGCCTGCTATACCTCCGCAACCTCGACCTGCGAACGGTAGTCAGCCTATCAGCTGACCGCGACCATATTATAGCAGACAAGCCCGACTGGATGGCACCGGCGACGATGCGTTATCTGCCTGCGGTTGGTTACGGGCGGCCGAAAGCCTGGATGCAGTTTGGGCTGTGGCTCTATTGGCTGCTGGGCCGCGGCCGCCGACGCGCTCCTACCTCAACGCAGCAATTTAGCGAGCTGGCGTTACTACAGCCCGGCACTGTCAACGGCGCCCTTACTTACGAGGAGGCCTTTTTGGCCGACTCCGACGCCCGTTTTGCCTTCCGCTGGATGGCATCGCACCGGCGCGCCGGCCAGTATGCCCTCAACTATTGTGCGATCAGCGGCAGCTATAATACGGCCGGGCGGCGTTGGCAGCTTAGGCTGCACGACAGTATTGACGGAGTTGAACTGGACGTGCACAGTGCGATGGTAGTCAATTGTGCGGGCGTGTGGACCGATGAAGTCAACGCCGCGTTCGGCATCGAAACCCCCTTCCGCCACGTGTTCAGTAAAGGGGTTTACCTGACGCTTCCGCGCCAGGCAGGGCACGATAGCTCGCTGTTTTTTGAGCTTGGCAAGCACAATGATATCATCACGCACGTGCCGTGGGGTCCCGTGGCGCTTTGGGGGCCGACGGAGACGGCGGTGACTAGTATCGCCGATGGGTTGGCTGCCAGCAGCGAGGATGTTGATTTCTTGCTGGAACAGTACGCGCGTCGTTATCGCACTCCCATGACCCGATCCGACATTGTGTCGCTACGCTGCGGCATCCGGCCGCTGGTAGTCGCCCACAGTTACCGAAGTACTGTTTATCCGCTCGACCTGTCGCGGCGGCAAGAAGTGGTACGCGACCGTCTGCTGCCTTGGATTTCATGCTATGGCGGTAAACTGACCGGCTGTTCGCGCATGGCCGCGCTGGCTATGGCCCAGGTCGAGCGTACTCTGCGCCCCAGCGGGCACAGTCCGGCCACGTCCCTTGCCGATGTCGAGCCAGTGGGTTGCCGCGCGCCCCAGTACGCGCGGTTTACCGGTCTGGCGGAGGCCGTAGTCGCCCCAGCTTGGTCAGCGCAGAACGAGATGTGCGTAACGCTGGACGACTATCTGCGCCGCCGCACGAACATCGCCCAATGGATTCCGCGCGGCGGCCTGGGCGTCGGCGACTGCCATGCTTTACAGCTGCAAGCCATCGCGCTCGAGTTAACAGGGGGCGACCACGCGGCGGCGCAACGCCTGTTTCTGGCCTACCAAGCCAAGATCATACGCGAGCTTGATCCACTATTGGCCGATAACGTTACCTCACCTAACAGCTAGGACAGCCCATGAACAGTCAGCTCCGCCAGGCGGAATACCCGCAACCTGCCATACTCGGGGGCGCCGCGGCCATTACGCTAGACCAGCAGGAAGCGAACCGCTGGCCAGTGCTGACCGAGACCGACGAGCAAGCGGTGCTGCAAGTGCTCCGCGACGGCGACATTTCGACGCATCCAGTGATCCGCGCCCTGGAGGATGATTATCGCCGCTATACCGGCATGCCCTACGCCTTGGCACACAACAACGGCACCAGCGCGCTGATGGCGGCGTTTTGGGCAATTGGCTTGCAGCCGGGCGACGAAGTGCTGGTGCCGTCGGCCACGTTCTGGGCCTCGGTGCTCCCGTTGGTATGGCTGGGTGCGGTGCCGGTGTTTTGCGAAAGCGAAAAGGACCGCTTGGGCCTAGACCCAGCCGACATGGCCCGTAAAATCACGCCGCGTACGAAGGCCATCGTGGTGGTGCACCTTTGGGGCTTGCCATCGAAGATGACAGAAATTTTCGCGCTGGCCAAGCAGCACCAGTTGAAAATCATTGAGGATGCCTCACATGCCCAGGGCGCGGAATGGCGCGGACGGCTTTGCGGCACCCTAGGCGATGTGGGCGTGTTCAGCCTGCAAGGCGGCAAGCTGGCGCCAGCCGGCGAAGGCGGCATGTTGTTGTGCCGCGACTATCAGTATTGGGAGCGCGCGGTGTGCTTCGGCGATATCACCCGGATCATCGAGCTTGATACGCCGGCGCGGCGCTATGCCGCCACTAGTTTCGGTATTAAAACCCGCATAGCTCCCGTTTCAGCGGCGATCGCGCGGGGCCAGCTACATCGGCTAAACCAGCATAACTGCCAGCGCAACGCCAACCTGGCCTATTTGTCGGCTGGCCTGGAGCAGCTTGGCATCCATACTTTTCAGCCCGCTGCCCACCTGAAGCGGGTGTATTTCGAATACCTGGTACGCCCCGATCTGGCCGCCATCGGCCTGACCCTGTCTCAGCTGCTCGGAGCGTTGCAGGCCGAAGGATGCCTCACAGGCGCCCCCCGCTACCCACTGCTGCACCAGCAACCGTTTTTCACCGAGGGAGCTTTTCTGGAGGTGATGCGTCCGCAACTGGGCGCGCATATTCCGGATTATGCAGTGACTTCGCTGCCGGTCACTGAAACGGTCAACGGCGAGCTCCTCAAATTGCCCTCGTTTCCGTGGGCCTCCCGCGCGCTGCTGGACCAATATCTGCTAGCTTTCCGCAAGGTCATCGCGTATGCGGCCCCAATCGCACGTCTGACACCGTCGGTGCTCACCTGAGTAAGCCAGCTTTGTCAATTGTGAAGTAGTCTAGGCAAGACGCACAGCGTCGGGGGTGAAGTTGCAGAGCTGGGGCACCTTTGGTTATGGTTTTAGAAGCAGTGGGGTGTCCGAGCTGTCAGCAGCCAGGGGCCGGTTGCCGACATGGCAAAACGCGTGATGGTCGGCAACGCTACCGGTGCACGGCGGGTTGTCGCACGTTGCAGCTGTAGTACCAGCCTAAAGCCTAGAAACCGGTTACGCGGGCCCGCATCAGGGCCATGGCGCTGAACGGCAGCGGCGTGCGCGACGTATGTGCTCGGCATCAGCTCCCAGCCGGTGAGGGGCAGAGCTGTTAAGTTCTAGGCTCTGCGGTGAGGAGCGAGTTGAAAGAAAAATGACGACGTGCATCAACTTGCCTGTGTGCGCCCCGTGGAGGCTAAGCGGGCGAATGTCTGCGTTTGTGGGCCGCCGAGCCGTGGTCGTTGGTGCGCTGAAAAAAGGGCTGCTACTCTCGCTACTTGATGGTCGCCAAGGCATTAGTTACCTGTTGGTTGAGCAAATACGTCACGCGGCTAATTTCTTCCTCGCGCAATTGCTGGTAGCTCAACGCCGCCGGCGTGGCCGGCGACTCTTCCCACCGGGCCAGCTCGGCCAGGGTGTCGAGCCGATTCAGGGAAGTATCCAAGTGGTCGTAGAGGCTGACCCAGGTGGCGCTGGTGTGTTCCGGGTGCTGATGCAGGGCCAGCCGCAACTCCAGCATGCGCATCACCACGTGGGCCAGGTCTTGCAGGCGCTGCTGCTCGGCGGCAGAGAGCTGCCGGGGCTGCCGGTCAATGATGCACAGCGCCCCAATGGCGTAGCCCTGCGCATCGCGCAGCGGATGCCCGGCGTAGAAGCGCATCTGCAAGGCCTCGGCTACGCCGGGCTTCGTTAGCTGGCAGGGCTCGGCCACCAGGTCGTTGTACACGGTGGTGTGCTCTTGCAGAATGGCGACCGAGCAAATGCTTTCTGAGCGGGCCACGCGCTCGGCCCCGGCCAGCCCGAAGTTGGCTTTGAACCAGACGCTGCCCTCGTCCACCAGCGAGACGAGGGCAATCGGCACATCAAAGAGCTTGGCCGTCAGTCGCACTACTTCGTCGAACACGGCATCGGGAGCGGTGCCCAACACGCGGTAAGGAGCCAGGGCGCGGAGGCGTTCCTGCTCGTTAAAGGGAATAAGACCAGAAAAAGTCACTAGTAAAAAGCTGCACTCCAAATAATTGACAAATCTACTGATTAGTTGTGGTTTTGTCATGAAAATACCGAGCTGAGACCTAGTAGCCGCGCCAGTACCTGCTGGGCACACCGTAGCGGGATAATGCGGTTGAAAACCTTGGCTTTTAGCAGCTGATAACTGGCTTGCCAAAACGCGCTTAGCTACTCGGCAACCGATGCCAAGCAGGCAACTTCGTCCGGGTCGGCTAGCTTTGCGTGGTATCCTCCCCAACTAGCCCTCCCTTTCCGGCCATCGATGCAAACCCTCTTTAGTACCGCCTACCTGCACATCTACCTGCACCACACCACCCATCAAACGCTGGAACTGCATTGGCTGGACTTCGTGCCGAGTGCCTAATTCCGGGTTTCTATGCTGGAACTGATGCGCTTAGCTCGCCAGCACCAGGCCAGGGCTCTGATTGCCGATAACCGGTTGCTGCGCGCCCTGCGACAAGCCGATTTGCAGTGGAGTGGCGACCTCGTACTGAAAGGACTGAGTGAACTGGGCGGGCGGCGGCTTGCCGCCGTCGAGTCGCTGGATGCCATGAATCGCATGGGCATCACTGCGTTAGTAGGTACTTTTATTCCGAATACCCAGTTGACCAGTCACTTTTTGCGATCATTGAAGAAGCCCGGGCCTGGGCTACCGCCCCCCTGTAGACATAGGGTAGCCAGAGAGGTACCAGTTGAGACCTCTCTGGCTTTACCTACGTGACGTAAATCAAGCCGCCGGTTTCAACCACGCAAAATGCGTTCGCAGCACCCGGCCGAGGGCTTGCTGGGTGAGGGGCTTCTGCAAGATGTCGGCCACGGGCAGCGCGCGCAGGCGAGGTGCCTCACGCTCCAGCAGCGAGGTAGTCAGGATGACCACCACAATGCCCGCCCGCTGCGCAGCGGGCAGGGGCAGCTGCGCCAGCGCCTCCAAAAATTCTAGTCCATCCATTACCGGCAGGTTCATATCTAGCAGCACCAGGGTGGGGCAAAGGGCCGGCGCCGCCTGCTGGCAGCGGGCTTGCAGCAGGGCTAACCCCGCGCGGCCGTTGGGCGCCATCAGCACTTCGGGCGGCGTAGGCAAGGCCCGCAACAGGCGGGCAGTAAGAAAATTGGCCGTGGCGTTATCCTCGACAAGCAGCACAGCGGGGGCAATCGACATACGGAAGAAAAAAAGGGTAAACGCCTAGTGGCCCGGCAGATGACCCTAGACAGCCGCTTCGGGAGGGAAATAAACTAAAAAGGTGGACCCGACGCCCAGCTCGCTTTCTACCTCAATCGTGCCGCCGGCGTTTTCCATAATTTTCTTGACCATGTAGAGGCCCACGCCCGAGCCTTCCACGTGGTCGTGCTGGCGCTGAAACAGCCCAAATACCTTCCCCTGCTGGGTAACGTCCAACCCTAGCCCATTGTCCTGCACCGTGAGCACGTGGTTGTTTGGCGTGGCATAGCAGCGGATGGCTAGTTGGGGTGGCCGAGCGGGGTGGCGGTATTTCAGGCCGTTGCTGAGCAAATTATAGATGATGCTGCGCAGGTTCTTCTCCGCAAAATGCAGGGTGTGGCAAGCGCTCACCTCGACCGTGAGCGTGCCAGCCGCCGCGGCAAACTGGGACGCCAAATCCCGGCGCACCTCGTCGATGAGCCGGGCCAGATCTATTTCCGTGGCAAACGGAGCGTGGGCCTGTTGCAGCCGGGCCACGTCGGTGAGGTCGCGAATCGTGCGCTTGAAGCGGTCTACCGAGTCTTGCATCAACGCCAGCAGCTCCGTAACATCGCCCGCGCCAGGAGGGAGGGCCAAATCGTGCTGAAGGGCTAATAGCAGCCCCTCAATGTTACTGATCGGGTTCCACAAGTCGTGGGAGGCCGTGTAGATGAAGTTGTCCAGGTCGGCGTTGGTGCGCAGCAGACGCTGGTTGCTGGCGTGCAGCTCCGCGTTGCGTTGCCGCAGCTCCTCGTTGAGGCGCTGTACCTGCTGGCGGGCCAGCACCTGCTCCGTCACATCGACGGAAACGTGAATAATACCCGTCACCTGCCCCTGCTCGATAAAGGGCGTGTAGGAAATATTAAAAAAGCCTGGCTGCAAGTCGCCGTTGGCGCATAGCGTAATGGGGAGCTCACTGCCCCGAAAGGGCTGCCCGGTTTCGGTAACCTCTTTGGCAATGCGTAGAATAGCTTGCGCTTCTAGTTCGGGCAATATATCCACCATGCGCCGCCCCAGTACCGCCGCGGCGTCGGGCTGGTGGATCATACGCAGGCTGAACTCGTTCACGGCTTCGATGACGACCTCCGGGCCGCGCGTCAGGATAATGGCCACCGGGGCCTGCGCTACCAGCGTGCGGAAGCGGGCCTCACTCTCGGCGGCCTGCTGCACCGCCCGCTGCTCGTTCTCGGCCCGTAGCTGCGCCGTCATGTCCACGCTCGTAAAAAGCAGGTACAGCACCTCGCCCTGGGCATCGAGCACCGTCTTGCTGCTGCCCGACCAGTAGCGCTCCTCGAAGGTGCCGGCGGTGGGCACGTCGTAGCGCACCAGCGGCAAGTGGTGCGGCTGTTTATCGCGCAAGGAGGCGTCGAGGGCGATGCGCATTTGCGATGGGCCGTCATTAACGGCCTTCTCGGGGTTTCCGGGATAAGCCACGAAGACGCTTTGGCCGACTACCTGCACCGCCTCGCGGCCGGTCTGGCGCAGCAGCTCCTCGCTCATGGCCACGATGGTGTAGGTCGGTGCGTCGGGCCGCAGCAGCATAAAATTGCCTGGCAGTGCCGCGAGTATCGCGTAAAAATGGCCGGGGTCGGTAGGCAGAGTAGGCATAGATTAGCAAAAACGGAGCAGCAAGCATTTTCTACCAAGGATCCTGCCTGCGTTACCCATTCTACGCCGCTCCGACCGGAAGGTGTCGGGCTACTCGCGTCAGCGGCATGGTGATAAAGTCGTTGACGGGCAGGGGCTGCACCAGCAGCTGGCCTTGCGCGTGCCGCGAGGCGGTGAGCAGCACGACCACGATGGATTGACGCTGGGCCAACGGTAGCTGCTAATAGGTCTCCAGAAACTGGCTACTGAACAGTGCGAACTCAAAAGGCGGATTTCCCTTGCTACTATGCCGCAAAGCCTGGTTGTCATTGCTTCGCGTTGCTCGCAATGACAACCAGGCTTTGCGTAAGTCCTAGTGTAACAGCTTGCTGAACAAGGCACTTAGAGGTGGGGAAGGACAAGGCCCGATAGCAGCCACGGCTTTTGTTGCGTTACTTTGACGCGATTCTTCCCTATTTCTGCATGTCTACATTTCGACATTACCGCCCGGCCGCGCTGCTGCCCTTTTTAGCTATTCTTGGTGCCTGCCACCACGGCGATGCCCCTAAGCCGCACTCAGCGTGACGGGCAGCAACGATGCGAGCCCTACTCCTACCATTGTGTCGTTGGCTTATACCCCGGCCCCGCCCACCAAGCCGCTCGGCGCCGACTTCGCCTTCGACCTCGACAATGCCCAGTATCTGCCCACGCCAGCTGGCAGCCCTCAGGTGCTGGCACCGTGGGCCCCCACGGCCCGCCGGGCATTTAGCGATGACGTGCGCGACGACCACAAGCAGTCAGAAGGCTGGACGCTGGTGTACAGCACTTTTTCGCGGAGCACTACTTTTTCCAACCCCTACCTAGTGCTGTACAACAAATACCGGGGGCTGCTGCGCTACTATTACTATTCCGCGGCCGGGGGTGCTACGCTGAGCGACCATAATGCCCTGGTTTCTACCGTACGCCTGGAGGGAGGGTCGGCCGGCACTTCGCCGCTACTCAGCTTTGCCGACCAAGCTGTGGTTGACCCTACTACCAATTCGCCGCTAGCCTCTTCCCTCGAGCCCCAGGCGCTGAGTAGCCCGGCCTGGTACGCCACCCAGATCGAGCTGGCCTACGACCCAAACATCGCCAAAAGCAGCTTTAATAACCTATTCTTGCGCTGGGAGCTGGTCGGCGCCCAGGTTACCGACTTGGTGCTCAATAAGTATTCGCTGGGCACTAAGCTGCCAGTGGGTATTCAAGCCCCGGGTGTCAATTTTGCCACTACTCCTAGCTACAGCGGCCTGGTAGGCCTACGCCTGACTGGCCCCGCTAGCCTCGCCCAATTGCAGCAGGGCGCCTTACTTGGAGCAACCGCCGAGCGCATTCTGGCCCAAGCCTCTACCGATGCTTGGTACCAGGGGTCGGTGCCAATGATGAGGGCGGGCCTGGGAGCCCAAGCTTATTTGCCGACGCCGGCCCAAGTCAGTCGGCGCGTCGATGTGGCGCTGACTTCGAATATCTTCGCCTTCCCGGGCTACGACAATAGTACTGTGGTTGGCTTTGCGCCCCAGTATAATGAGGCACCCGGCGTGTTTTTCTTGGCCGACCGGCCCGTAGTCATTGCCAAGAAGCTCGCCAGCGGTGACCAGCCTTATACTTATTCCCTCGACGCCACGTCGGTCAAGTACCTATTTAACCCCGCAGTGCAGACCACGGCCGACATTCGCCATATCACCCAGGCAATAGTGGCGACGGCCGCTGGCACCGACCTCGACGCCACCGTGTATATTGCCAACAAGCTGGCCGCCAATCAGGAGTTAACTATCCAGGGGGTTCAGGTAGCCTTCGACGTAGTGCCCAAGGACGGCAACTCCCCCACTTTCCACATTGTCAAGACGTTTAAGGCCAACGTGCAGTAGTGGCTGCCCAAAGACAGGCTGGCCAAGCACCACTTAGCCGCTCTAGCAGGAAAGCCGGCCGGCAAGCCTTTTGGCGCACTTATCCCACTTTACGCTATGCGCTGGCATTGCCTCCAACACCTGCCCGATGAAGGCCCCGGCCACGCCGCCGCCTGGCTGGCTGCGCACGGCCACGCGCTCACTTACACGCGCTTATTCGAGCCAATGCCGGTTTTTCCGGCCTTGGCTGAATTCGATGGCTTACTGATTTTGGGGGGCGCCATGAGCGTGCACGACGAAGCTACGTTTTCCTGGCTAACCCCCGAAAAAGCCTTTCTGCGCGAGGTGCTGCGGGCGGGCAAACTCACGCTCGCCCTCTGCCTGGGCGCGCAGCTGGTAGCCGAGGCGCTGGGCGGCGAGGTGCGGCCAAATCCCGAGCCCGAGATTGGGTTCTGGACGGTGCGCTTTGCGGCCAAAGCGCTCACGCACCCGCTGCTGCGCGGCTGGCCCGATAAGGCTACCGTGCTGCACTGGCACTTCGATACCTTTACGGTGCCGCCGGGAGCCGTGCGGGTGGGCAGGTCGGCGGGTTGCGCGGCGCAAGGCTACGTGTGGGGCGACGGCATCATCGGCCTTCAGTTTCATCCCGAAATGACGGAGGAAATGGTGGAAAAGCTACTAGCCTTCGAAGGCCACGAAACGGCCGAAGCGCAGGAATTTGTGCAAACGGCCGCCCAGATCCGCAGCAAGCTAAAATCGGTCTGGAAAGGCCGGCAGCTGCTAGCGCTGCTGCTGGCCAATATGGTGGCGCTGTACGAAAGCGAAGCTAAGTTTTTCAATTAGCACGGTTTCCAAGTTGGTGTACTTTGCCCAGGCGCTCACCCCCACCCCCGGCCCCTCGCCTTTGAGAGAGGCCGGGGGTGGGGTCCCAGGTGGAAGGCGACTGATTGGGTACATTAACCTGAAAACCGCTCTAGGCCGTTAAGAAGTAGTAAGAAGAGCTTGTCATGCTGAACGCAGTGAAGCATTTCTACCGCTTCGCCGAACGGCCCAGCTGAAGCGAGAGATGCTTCACTGCGTTCAGCATGACAGCTAGCAAGTAATTCTCGGGTTTTCTAAACTTTGACAATCAAGCAGCTTAATGTCTCAGGATATCAGAACCCTTTCGGCAGCTCAATTCCCTTGATCGTCTTGTACAGGCTCAGCGCGTGCTGGTCGGTCATGCCGGCCACGTAGTCGGTGAGCAAGAGAATTTGCTCGTAGGCCGAGGCGCCCGCCTGCGGGCCGATGGCGCGAAACTGATTGGGCAGCAAGTCGAGCAGCTTGCGCGAGCGGTGGTTTTCTTTCTTATCGAAAATGGCGCACAGAAAGGCGTCGAGCAGGCCGCCGAGCACCTCGAAGCCTGCGGCTTCGATTTCGAGCACCGGGCGCGAGCGGTACAGCTTCTCGATGCTCAGGCGCTGAATTTCCTGCAAGAACGCGTAGCCCGTCAGCTCTTTCACCAGCGAGTCGTCGTAGGTGCCGGCCAGCATGGCAGGCACGTGCCCGGCAAAGCGAGTGGCCGTTTCGTCGACGAGCTGGCCGATGAGCGTGGCGCGCAGGTAGCCCAGCTCCTCCTGCCAGTCGCGCCAGTGCAGGCCGCTACTGCCGCTGCCCTTGGGGCGGGCACTGGGCGCGGCGGCACGCAAGTCGCGCAGCAGGGCCAGCCCGCGCTCATGGTCGATGAGCCCCAGCTTGAGGCCGTCTTCAAAGTCGATGATGCGGTAGCAAATATCGTCGGCCGCTTCGACCAGAAAGGCGAGCGGGTGGCGATGGTAGAAGCCGGCCGCGCCGTCTTTGGGCCGCAGGCCCAGCTCCTCGGCCACCAGCTTGAAGCGCGGGTTCTCGGCCTGAAAGTGCCCGTATTTCTTCTCGCTGGCCCCGTTTTGCTTTTTACCAGCGTCGATAACCGACGGGCGCGGATACTTGGTAAATGCCCCGAGCGTGGCATACGTGAGCCCCAGCCCCGCCGAGCCGCTGCTGAGCGCCGCGTACGTGTGCGTGAGAATGCGAAAGCCCGCCGCGTTGCCCTCAAAATGCTGTAAATCACTCTGCTCGGCGGCGCTAAGGCCCGTAATAAAGCGCTCGGCTGCCCGGCTGGTGAAGTAAGCCGAAATGGCATCCTCCCCGGAGTGGCCAAAGGGCGGGTTGCCGATGTCGTGGGCCAGGCAGGCGGCCGCCACGATGTCGCCGCAGTCCTGGGCAAAATCGGGCAGCTCACGGGCAATAGCCGGCTCATTTTCGAGCACGCGGCGGGCCGAGAGGCGGCCCAGCGAGCGGCCCACGCAGGCGGTTTCGAGCGAGTGCGTGAGGCGGGTATGCACGAAGTCGGTTTCGGGCAGCGGCATTACCTGCGTTTTGCGCTGCAAGCGCCGGAAGGCCGACGAAAACACGACGCGGTCATAATCGGCCAGGTAGGGCGAGCGGCCGGCCATGGGCACTTCGGCGGGGCGGTCGGGGTAGCGACGGGTAGAAAGGAGCTGAGGCCACATTTTCGGTGAGCAATGAGCAGTGAGCAGTTATCAGCCAGCAATATTGCCTCTCGCCTACTGTTCACTGCTACCTATTCACTATTGGCCATTACGTTCTCTCTACCCGGCCCAGCACCCGGATGGTGGCGTAGCCGATCAGCAGAAAGGCCCAAAATACGACCGTTACACCCCACGTCTGCCAGTTGTGGAAGGGATGCAGGATGCGCTGCACGATGTCGTAGAACAACGTAAACGGATTGCTGAGAATATCCCACGAATTGTAGCGCAGGTAGCGCCCCAGGTATACCCCAAAGGCGCTGAGCCCCAGGGCCAACGCCACAAACAACCAGCCTGCCCAAAACCCCAGCCGCTGCCGCACCAGCGTGTGCATATCGAGTAGCGAGGCGAAGGCCAGCATCAGGCCGTTCCAGGCGCAGGACATGATGAGCGCCAAGTCGTACCAATACGGCACGCCGGGCCGGGGCTCGAGGTGAAAAAGGTCGGTGACGAGGTAGGGCGCATTGGGAAAAAACAGCAGCCACATGAGCCCAATCGGCGCCAGCAGCCGCACGCCGGGCGGGCGGGCCGCCAGGTAAAGCGCCGCGCTCAGGGCAAACGGGATAGCCGCCAGAAATAAATTCCAGAGCAGAAAAACGAATAGCAGCTGCCGGGTGAGCAGGACCCGCACCGCGATCAGGGCAAAGCTGAGGGCCAGCGACAGCGACAGCACGAGAAATAGCGGCAGGCGGCGGCGCAAAGCAGGCAACGATAAGGGCATAACAGGACGGCGGCGGTTACTTGGGCTAAGGTAGGCGGCGGCGAGCGGGTGGCGTACCGGGCCTCCCCGGCCGGGCGTACCTTTGCGGCAGCCAACGCGGCGCTCTCGCCGTTTTAGTACCCGCATGACTCATTTATCCCGGGCTTCCTGGCCGCTGGCGTGGCGGCACTGGCTGCTGCTGCCGCTGGCGCTGCTCAGCCTCACGGCCGCCGCCCAAGGCCAGCTCACCCGCTACCGCACCGGCAAAACGCAACTCGACCAGGGCCACTACACCGCCGCCATGCAGGAGCTGGAGCCTCTGGCCCAGCCCATCAATCATTTTGCCCAGGCGCCCGACGCGGCCTACCTCTACGCCGTGGCCGCCACCCGCGCCCGCCAGTGGGCCGAGGCCGAGCAAATGCTCAATCTGCTGCGCAGCCAGTACCCGACGTATGCGGGCCTGAACGATGTGCTGTACCTGCAAGGCCAGGTATCGTTTGAGCAGGGCGACTACGACACCGCGCTGCGCACGCTGGGGCAGATTCCGGCCGGCCAGCTTACCGCCGAGCGCGAGGCTATTCAGGCCACTTACCTGGCCAAGCTGCAAGACCGCACCACCTGGCAGCGCCTGCAAAAGCGCTACCCGCAGAGCAAGCTCGTGGGTAGCCTCTACGCCGACTTTCTGCTGGCCAGCCCCGCCCTCACCGACGCCGACCGCCAGCAGCTCGACGCGCTCGTCACGCAATTCAAGCTCGACCGCAATCGCTACGCACCGGCCCTGGCTGCCGCCCCGGTGGCCCCCAAGGCGTTGCCCCGCAAGGCTACTTACAACATCGGCGTGCTGCTGCCCTTCGAGCTGCAAGACAACACCTGGCAGACCCAACGCAAAAATCAGTTCGTAACCGACCTCTACGCCGGCTTGCGCCTGGCCCAGGACTCGTTGCAGCGGGCTGGCCACCCGGTGCAGCTGTTTGCCTACGATACGGGGGCTGATACCCTGACGCTCAAGGCTGTACTGGCGCTGCCCGAGCTAGCGGGTATGGACATGCTCATCGGGCCGGTGTATAAGTCGGGCGCCAAGCTGCTGGCCCGCTACGCCCGCGAGCACCAGATTATCTGCGTCAATCCCTTATCGCAAGACGCTGACTTGTTGATTGATAACTCCTACCACTACCTCTACATGCCCAGCGCGGCCACGCAGGGGCGGCTGGCGGCGCAATTTGCGGCGTCGGCATTTGGGCTGGGCCGCCCGGCCACGCTGCTGCACGAAGACAGCAAGGATGCCAACGACTTTGCTGCCGCCTACCAGGCCGCGTACGAGGCCGGCGGCGGCAAGATGGCGCTGAACCGCACCATCCGGCCCGAAGACCCTGCCGCCTTCGCGGGCCTCGACCTGGCCAATGCCAGCCACCTGGTGGTAGCTTCCGACAACCGCAAGGCTGGCCCCGCTGCCCTGGCGGCGCTGGCGGCCGTGCCGGCTGCTACCCGCCCGGCGCTGCTGGCCCCCGGCTCGTGGCTCGACAACCCCAGCCTCGACCCTGGCCAGCTGGGCAGCGCCTACTACTACCACCCCAAGTATTTTGATCCGCAACGGCCCGGTTACCGGCGCTTTCGCCAGCTGTACCTGGCCAAGCAAAACCTGCCGCCCTCCGTATTTGCCAGCCAGGGCTTTGAGCTGCTGCTGTTTTTTGGCTCGGCGCTCCAGCAGTACGGGCCAGCTTTCCAGGGGGCGCTCGCCGCGGCCCCGCCCGTGCCGGGCGCCGTGTTTGAAGGCCTGGCTTACCCCAACGGCGCGCACGACAACCAGGTAGTGCCGCTGCTGAAGCTCGACCACTTGGAGCCCCAACTAGTGCGCTGAGCTTGGCTAACTGCCACTCGGCTAACCTTTGTTCGAATATTTATCAAAAAGCTAGTAGCTAACCGCTATCAGCTAGAAGCCAAAAAGTTATGACTACTTCCGAAACTCTGTTTGCCCGCGCCCAGGAGCTCATCCCAGGCGGGGTGAATTCGCCGGTGCGGGCCTTCCGGGCCGTGGGCGGCGCGCCCGTATTTATGCAGTCGGCCCAGGGCGCCTGGCTCACTGATGTCGATGGCAACCAGTACGTTGACTTTATCAATTCGTGGGGGCCGATGATCCTTGGCCACGCTCCCCAGGTGGTACTCGACGCCGTGAGCAAGGCCCTGCCCGACTCGCTTTCCTTCGGCGCGCCCACCCGCCGCGAAGTCGAGCTAGCCGAGCTGCTCGTCGCAATGGTGCCCAGCGTCGAGAAGGTCCGCCTCGTCAATTCGGGCACCGAGGCTACCATGTCGGCGGTGCGCGTGGCGAGGGGCTACACCGGCCGCGCCAAAATCCTCAAGTTTGAGGGCTGCTACCACGGCCACGGCGACGCGTTTCTGATTGCCGCGGGCAGCGGCGCGCTCACGCTGGGCACTCCCGACTCGCTGGGCGTCACCGCGGGTGTGGCCCAGGATACGCTCACCGTGCCTTACAACGACCTGGCGGCCGTGAAGGCCGCCATCGCGGCTAATCCTGAGCAACTGGCGGCCATCATCATCGAGCCGGTGGTGGGCAACATGGGCCTGGTGGAGCCCGCGCCGGGCTTCCTGGCCGACCTGCGCGCCCTGTGCACCCAACACGGCATCGTGTTGATATTCGACGAGGTAATGACCGGCTTCCGGCTGGCCCCGGGCGGCGCCCAGGAGCTGTACGGCGTAGTTCCCGACCTCACCACGCTGGGCAAAATCATCGGCGGCGGCCTGCCCGTGGGCGCCTACGGGGGCCGCGCCGACATTATGAACCAGGTGGCGCCGGCCGGCAAAGTCTACCAGGCTGGCACGCTCTCCGGCAACCCACTCGCTACGGCCGCCGGCCTGGCCCAATTGCGCTACCTGCACGAGCACCCCGAAGTATACGACCAGCTGCTCACCACCACCACCCGGCTGGCCGACGGCACCCGCCAGATTGCGCAAGAGTTGGGCCTGAACTACACCGTCAACCAAGTGGGGTCGATGTTCAGCTTGTTCTTCACCGCCGCGCCGGTTAATAACCTTGAAGACGCCAAGCAAGCCGACCTGCCGGCGTTTGGCCGTTACTTCCACGCCATGCTCAAGCGCGGCATTTACCTGGCACCGTCGCAGTTTGAGGCGCTTTTTATCTCGACGGCCATCACCAACGAGCTAGTGGAAAAATACCTCACAGCCTGCCGCGAGTCGCTCCGGGAAGCCCATGCGCTGGCCGCGTAATTTTGCCCTGGCCGGGCTTACCTGGCAAAAACGGCTTTTTTGCCTGAATAACTGCCGCGGGCGCGTTTACTTAGCCGGCCCAAGGCTTTCTTTCACCGCGCCCCGTCTGGTGCGTCATTTCCTTTGCTACCATGCGCGCTTTGCTTAGCTTGTTTCTGTTGCTGTCGTTGGCCAGCGCGGCCCAAACCCCCGCGCAGGCCAATAAGCAGCTCTTCGATCGCACCGTGGATGAGCTGAATTTTCGGACCTTCGAAACGGTGTACGACAAGCATTTTACCCGGCAAAAATACCCGGGCACGCTGCGCACGGCGGCGGCCCGGCGGCAGTTTACCGGGTTTGAGAATAATGCCGAGTTGCAGCGGCTATTCCTGAACTACAACGGCGTGGCGGAGCGCTACAAGCTCCGGTTTGGTGGCGGCACCCTCACGCTGGCTGAGTTTCAAAACCAGCTGAACTCGGTGCTGCGCGACCGTAATTTCGAGTTCTTCATCCGGGGGCTGCCCCGCGATGAAAAGCAGACCCTGGTACGGGCCGAGCAGCGCGTTATCAAGCAAGCCACGGCCCAGTTCAACGCCAGCGGCGAGCCGGCGAGCCCCACCGCCGCCCCCACCGAAACCGACGAGGCTCCCGTGGCCTCGGCGCCCCTCACTACCAATGGCCCCGCCCCGACCGAGGACGCCGCACCGGCTACTCCGGACACTGGCCCCAGCTTGCGCGGCGATGCTCCGGAGCCAGCCAGCCCCGGCAGCGGGCCCGGCTGGGTAGGCTACCTCACACTGCTGGCCAGCCTGGGCTCCCTGGGCTTGCTGCTGTATACTGGCGCCACGCTGCTGCCCGAGCTGCGCCGCCTCCGGGCGCGGGTGCGGGCCTTGGAAGCCGATCAGGCGTACTACGCGGCACCCGACGACGACCAGCCCGCCGCCCCCGGCGAGCAGCCTGATCCTACGCCACAGCCCGGCTTTTTCAGTCGCTTTCGTCCCCAGACTACCGGCGAGCTGCCCGCCGACAACTACGACGACGAACCTACCCCAACCCGTTGATTACGGGCTGATTATTACTCTTATCACTTCGCGCTTACTGGCTGCGAACTGCTTTTAATTACCCTCTTCTGTGATTCTGACCGACCAGCAAATTCGCGCCGAAATGGAGCGCGGCACCATTGTAGTTTCGCCGTACGACCCCAGCTGCCTGGGCACCAACTCGTACGATGTGCACCTGGGCCGCTACCTGGCTACCTACGACGATGCCGTGCTGGATGCCCGCCGCCACAACTCTATCACCACCTTTGAAATGTCGGCCGAGGAAGGCTTTGTCTTGCAACCCGGCGTGCTCTACCTGGGCGTAACGGAGGAATATACCGAGACCCACGCCCACGTACCTTTCCTCGAAGGCAAGAGCAGCGTGGGGCGCCTGGGCATCGATATTCACGCCACCGCGGGCAAGGGCGACGTGGGCTTTTGCAACCACTGGACGCTGGAAATCAGCGTGTCGATGCCCGTGCGTGTGTACCCCGGTATGCCCATCGGGCAGCTCATCTACTTCAGCCTGCAAGGCGATGTCCAAACGTTTTACAACCGCAAGCAGTCGGCCAAATACAACGACCGCACCGACCGCCCGGTGGAAAGCATGATGTGGAAAAACGTGTTCTAGCGCAACTGGCTAGCCATCGCTAGCTAACCCCGGCCCAAGTTTTTGCGTTAAAAATACAGTCGCGCGCCATGTTGCTTGCTGGCGCGATAATTGGCTTATTCTTACTGTAACCCTTGCGCTCAATGACGATGAAGCCCTTTTTTGCGGCGTTGCTACTGGCCACGGCGGTAGCGGCCCGCGCCCAGCAAGTGCCGGCCGTGCCCGCCTCGGCAGGCACTATGCCCCAGGACAAAACGCAGCCCAGCCCCCGCCTCAACCCGGTGGTAGCGGCCCGCGCTGCGCATCTCAGCACCCAGATGGTGCGCGACTTGCACCTGAACGGCTACCAGGCTAGTCGGCTGCGCGACATCAACGCCGACAAGCTAGCGAAGCTCGATGCCATTGAGCACCAGTATGCTACTAATCCGCAAGCCGCCGAAGAGCAAACAAAACTGCTCACCAAAACCAGCGACCAGCAGCTGCAAGCCGTGCTTACGACCGACCAATACACCGACTATTTCGACGCCCGCAAGCGCTACGCCCAGGCCGATAAGGACTACGCCCGCTCGGCTTCGGCTTCGATCCTAGTCAATTCCGTGCAAAACCCGACGCCGGTCCGGGCCAACGACGCCGTCATAAGCCCTACCAAAACCAGTAAGACCACCCGGCCCGCCGTACGGCAATAACCACGGTCCTTTAAACCTAAAAAAACGCCCCCGAAGCTTTCGGGGGCGTTTTTTTAGGTTTTTAGAGTAGGCATCGTCTCTATGGGCTAGGCGGCTTTGGGCTTACTGGTTGGTCTGGCCTTGCTCTTCGAGGTAGTCGCTGAGCTCTTTGCACAGGGCGCGCATTTTCTCGGCCATTTTCTTGTCGCCGGTTGCCGTCTGGATGGTTTCCGCCATTGAGCCGATATTATCGACTACAAAAAACTTCATGGCGTCGGTCGGCATGTCCTTGGTCCAGAGGTCGATTTTCATCGTCGCATCGGCATTGCGGTCCCAGATTGCTACGTTAATAGCCTTGGCAAAGTGAATGTCCTGCCCCGCGTCGGTAGCCTGCCAGGTGATGGCTTCAGGTACTTTTTGGTCGTCGAGGGCGATGCTAAAGCGAATTTCTGATTTTTTCATGGGGAATAAGTAAGCAAAAAAGAACGTCACGCTGAGCTTGCGGAAGTATCTCTACCAAGCCGGCTGAATCTGTTCAACGGCACGGGTAAGATGCTTCGCGGGGCTCAGCATGACGTTCTTTTGGGGCAAATAATTATACGTAGTTATTGAGCATCACCGGCATTACCAGCATCAGGATGCTCTCGTTTTCATCGGCCTGGGCGGGCATCAGCAAGCCAGCGCGGTTGGGGGTGCTCAGCGCCAGCGTGATTTCCTCGGAGTCGATGTTGCTCAGCATTTCCTGGAGGAAGCGGGCGTTGAAGCCGATTTCCATATCCTCACCGTCGTACTGGCAGGCGAGCGTTTCCTTGGCTTCGTTCGAGAAGTCGAGGTCTTCGGCCGAGATCACCAGCTCCGAGCCCGTGAGGCGCAGGCGCACCTGGTGGGTCGTTTTGTTGGAATAGATGCTGATGCGGCGCACCGAGTTCAGCAGCTCGGCCCGGTTGATAGTCAGCTTGTTGGGGTTGCTGACGGGAATCACGTTCTCGTAGTCGGGGTAGCGCTCATCGATGAGGCGGCACACCAGCCGCATCTGGTTGAACGAGAAGAACGCGTTGCTCTGGTTGAACTCGATATTGACCGGCGCGGCCTCGCTCGGCAGCGAGCTTTTGAGCAGGTTAAACGCCTTGCGCGGAATGATGAGGTTGGCGGTTTGGCCGGCGCCCACATCCTGGCGGCGGTAGCGCAGCAGGCGGTGGCCGTCGGTAGCCACGAAGGTTACCTGCGAGTCGGCCAGCTGCACCAGGATGCCCGTCATGGCGGGGCGCAGCTCGTCGGTGCTCACCGCGAAGATAGTTTTATTAATGGCGCGCGCCAGCGACGACGATGGAATCTCGACCGGCGCCGAGCCCTTCACCACCGGCACGCGGGGGAAGTCGGCGGCGTTTTCGCCAGCCAGCTTGTAGCGGCCATTGGCCGAACTGATTTCAATGGTGTAGGTTTCCTCATCCAGCGCGAAGGTCACGGGCTGGTCGGGCAGGTTTTTGAGCGTATCGAGCAGAATGCGCGCCGGCGCCGCAATGCGCCCCGCCTCGCGGGCCTCGATGGGCAGTTCGGTTATCATGCTCGTTTCGAGGTCGGAGGCCGTAATCGTCAGCTTACCAGGCTCAATCTCAAAGAGAAAGTTCTCCAAAATCGGCACCACGGGGTTGTTCGTAACCACGCCATTGATGCTCTGGAGCTGCTTGAGCAGGGCCGAGGACGAAACGATAAATTTCATATAAAAGGGAGACAAAAGCCAGGTTTAGGAGGGCGGCAAAGATACGCCGGGCAGGCGGCGTTTGGAAGGATATAGAGTTACCGCGCCGCGAACTACGTTCAGAGAAAGTGGCTTATCTTAGCGAAGCTTAATCCAGACAAATCCGACATGAGCAAAGAAACTATTTTGGCTGCCGTTAATGCACTGCCCGCAGAAGTCGAAGTCGAAGAGCTTATTGAAAAGCTCATCCTACTGGAAAAAATTGAAATCGGCCGCGAGCAAAGCCGCCAAGAACAAACTGTGTCGCATGAGGACGTGAAGAAATTAGCGAAAACATGGTTCAAGTAAGATGGACCAATGAGGCAGTGAGTGACTTGGCTAGCATCCGAGATTATAATAGCCAGTTTTCGCCAGCGTATACCGAACGGCTGATTGAGAATTTGATTGCCCGTGCCGATATTTTGAGCATATCACCACTAGCTGGCCGAATGGTCCCCGAATATCAAGACTCAGTTATTCGTGCAGGGCAAAAGCACCAAATGCACACTTGACGTTTCCTTACTGTCGAGCTAAAAAGCAGGCCTCAATTCCAGTAGCTAAAGGCACTTTTTGACTCAGAAACTTCTCTGAGGCAGCTTGGCGGCTTTTTAGCCCAAAAGAAGGTAATTACTTTACAAGCAGTATTTTTATGCCT
>Ga0160429_1000481_pt1 | contig 35622 bp, 33 predicted proteins | sample SolpanmetagenomR_FD_108199 | JGI IMG/M metagenome (GOLD analysis project Ga0160429, IMG submission 108199) | Solar panel surface microbial communities from Lawrence Berkeley National Laboratory, California, USA - R | ecosystem: Engineered > Built environment > Solar panel > Unclassified ... | reverse complement strand
CAGCGCGGCAAAATCCAGGAGGAAAGCCTGCACTACGAGATGCTGAAGCACACCGGCGAATACCCGATTATCGGCGTCAATACCTTCCTCTCGTCCAAGGGCTCGCCTACCGTCATCCCGGCCGAGGTCATCCGCGCCACGGAGGAGGAGAAGCAGTACCAGATTACGATGCTCGAAGCCCTGCACGCCCGCAACACCGAAGCGTCGCCCGCGGCCCTGAAGCGCTTGCAGCAAATCGCCGTGCAGAATGGCAACCTCTTCGCCGAATTAATGGAAACGGTGAAAACCTGCTCCCTAGGTCAGATTACGAACGCGCTGTTTGAGGTCGGCGGGCAGTACCGGCGGAATATGTAAAAATTGCTTGAGTTGAAGAAGTTGTGATTTGCAGCTTCTTCAACTTTCTCTTTTCTCATTTTATGGAATACTTTACGCAAGATGTCATTGATGCAAAATCACTAACTCTAAACGAGTGGCTAATTTATTTTTTGAAGTCTGAAAAAATATTTCCAAGCAATTGCTTTCCTACTGATTCGTTACTCAATGAGTATATCGCAAATATTGACAGCCAAACAGATACGCAAGTCAAAAACATAGTTAGAAGATTATTAATACACAATGGAAGATATGGGCAAGATGCAAGAACAATTGATGTAATTAAGACTAAAAGCAAGAAGGAAGTACTTGATTTAATAACTTCTCGAGAGTTCTACAGGCGCTTAATTTTTACTAAGTCCCCATGGGAAGGTATCACTTGGGTTTTAGATTTACTTCCTGATGCTCCCATTGCAGCTATTGACGTAATTAATAACTACTTTGAGGTACACTGTTTGCACTTGCCTGATAATCCTTTTAGTGGTTTAGGAGATGCAGCAGCAGTTATCAGAGCAAAATATATAACATATGAACATCCTCAAGACGTTTTCCTATCTATGACACCCGATAGATTTGAGCTTCTTGTCGAATACTTGTATAAATTAAAAGGGTATGAAACGCAGCTAACACAGAAGACTCGGGATGGTGGACGCGATATTATTGCTGAGAAGAGGAGCACAAGTGGGACAGAGAAACTAGTTGTCCAATGCAAAAGATATAAAGGAAATGTCCCTGTAAAGGATATAAGAGAATTATCCGGTGTAATTCAAAACTACCCTATTAATTACGGGGAACGTGTTACAAAAGGGGTAATAGTGTGTTCATCAGATTTCACTCCTCCGGCTCGAAATGAGTTTAGAAATGACCACTCTATAGAGTTCATAAACTATAAATTATTAGGTGAGCAACTTAATCAATTGGCAGGGAAAAATTGGCCTAGCAAGCTTGAGAAGTTGCTCTGGAGTAAGGAATAATTCCAACCTGACGCAAGTTTAGGCACAGCCGTAACTCGTGACTGACTATGAAGTGGAGGTTGCACCTCCACTGTCGCGCTAGCAACACGCGGCGGTAGGCGAGGCTGGTAGTCCGCTTTCATGGCATGAAGGAGCGTGTACTTACCTAGTCTTAATACTGGATTAGGTACTACTGACCGCTATGCACGGGCGCTAGTGCGGCGTCTCCTTCCAGTCGGCTACTGTGCACACGACGGCTTGCCGGGGGAAAATCTTCTGGGTTAAGACCTGGTGCACTTCTGGGTCGGGGTCGAGGCAGCCATCGGCCAGCACCGTGAGTTGGTAATCCTTATCGGCAGCCTCTCGCACGGTCGAGAGCACCGCCCCACTGGTAGCGTAGCCAGCCAAAATAAGGTGCTGAATACCGGCGGTGCGCAGCACTACTTCTAGGTCGCTGCCCGTGAAAGCGCTGGCGCGGCGCTTCACCACCGTTAGCTCGCCGGGTTGGGGAGCCAGCGCGGGGGCTATTTGCTGAAATTCGGCGGCGTTTAGGTGGCCGTAGCGTTGGCGAGTTCGCAGGGTCATTTCGGGGGCGCCGGGCCGGAAGCCTACTACTACGTACAGCACCGGGATGCTGCGGCGATGCGCCTGCGCAATGGCCTGGCCCACTCGCTCAACAAAAAGGGGGTCGTCGGGCAGTAGCACCGGCTGCATATCAAGCACAATTAGGGCTGATTTATTCATGGGTACTTGTGATAAGTGACGTAAACAGACCGACCTAAAGCGCTAGCTGCGCGACTGCCGCCCCAGCCATTAGCTCGACAACGCCAGCCCCTGTGTGGAATTAGCTTGGGCGGGCAGTTCGGTACGCACCGCCGGCTGCTGGTGCAGCGAGCGCCAGTGCAGCGCCCCCAGACCCAGGGCCAGCACGCCTTGCGCCAGCACCGCGTTTTGCACGCCGATGTGCTGCGCCACCACCCCCACCAGCAGGCTGCCCAGGGGCACCATGCCCGTGTAGGCCAGCACGTAGAAGCTGATGACCCGCCCGCGCATGGCGGGCGCGGCGGTGGTTTGCAGCAGGGTGTTGCTGATGGTGATTTGCGACATCATGCCGAACGCCCCCACCGCCAGAAAAGCCAGGGCCAGCGGGTACCACGGCGTGTGCGAAAACAGCACCAGCCCCACCCCAAAAATAAGGGTATTAGTGGCCAGGATGCGGTGCAGGTTGGCCCCCGGCGGGCGCGAGGCCAGGTACAGCGCCCCCACAAACGCCCCCAGACCGATGCAGCTGTCGATGAGGCCGAACGTGGCGGCCGTGCCGTGGAAAATATCCTTGGCGTACACCGGCATGAGCGTGGTGAAGGGCAGCACCAGCAAGCTCACCAGCGCCAGCATCATAATAATATACCGGATGCTAGGCGTAGCGCGCACGTAGGCAAAGCCTTCCTTGAGCTCGCCCAGGATATTTTTGGGGTGCGGCTGGGCCACGTAGGCCGGGCGCTGCATGGCCAGCAGCGAGCCGATAACGGCCACGAAGCTCAGCGTATTGAGCCCGAAGCAGGCGGTGGCCCCTAGCGTTTCGATGGCTAGCCCGGCCACGGCCGGCCCAATTAGCTTCGAGAGGTTGACCATCGACGAGTTGAGGGCCAGGGCGTTGGGCAAGTCCTGCTTGTCTTTCACCAGTTCGTGCACCAGCGACTGCCGGGCCGGCACGTCGAAGCCGTTGATGATGCCCAGCACCACACTCAGCCCCAGAATGCCCCACACCGCGTCGGCCTTGAAGAACACCAGCAGCGTGAGCAGGGCGGCCTGCACCATCGAGAGCACCTGCGTGAGCAGTAGCACCCGGTAGCGGTTGTAGCGGTCGGCTACGCCGCCGCCCACCAGCGAAAACGCCGCCGACGGAAACATGGTGGCAAACACGCTGAGCCCGAGCATAAACTTGGAATTGGTCTGGGCATAAATAACCCAGCTCACGGCCGTTTTCTGCATCCAGGTGCCCAGCAGCGAGAGGGCCTGCCCCGTGAAATAGAGGCGAAAATTGCGGCTACGCAGCGCGCGAAAGGTGTTTAGCTTCATTGTACTGTTACTATCGTGAACCCAGGCATAGCCTGGGTATTATTCGCTGGCAACCAGCTTGGTGAGCACCGGCAGCGCCTGCTGCAACGCGGCCAGCTCGGCAGCCGAGCACTGCTCGGTGAGCACGGCGTGCAGCCACTCGTCGCGCTCCTGGCGGGCGGTTTGCAGCAGGTGGCGGCCGGCATCGGAGAGGACGATGTGCACCTTGCGCCCGTCGGTGGGCGACGGCTGGCGCTCGATGTAGCCGCGCTCGGCCAGGTGGCGCAGTATCTGCGACATCGACTGGGTGGTGACTTTCTCCATCTCGGCCAGCTCGCTGGGCAGCAGGTGCGGGTGCTGGTCGAGCTGGCGCACCACCGAGCGCTCGGTGAGTGAGAGCTTGTCGCGGGTGGGTGAGTGGGCGCGCAGCTTTTTTACGAGCCGCGTTACGACGGTGCGTAGCTCGGTGGCCAGGTGCTGGGTGTCGGGAGATTGGGTGGCCATAGTTACCAGGTAAACTTGTTAAGTAAGCTTACTATCTATTAACGGCACGACTGCCGCAAAAGTTTGCGCTTACATGGTATTCGCACTGCTTTAGGGGTGCTGCGCAGGGCAGTCGGACGGCTTTTCGCCTGCTATTCACTCCCCGATATGCAGTCAGCCTAAGCAATAACGCATGCCCGATAGTCCGCCCAAGCTATTTCCTCAAACTACTGTAAGTCAAACACTACTGGCTTGCCTAGCAAGCATGGGAGTGGCCAGCCGGCAACGGTGGTAAGCAATGCAGTAGCACTGCTCCGGCGCTCCACAACAGCGCATCCTCCCCTAGCCCCACCGTGGCAGCCGGCAGGCCCGTTTTTTTGGTAATAGCCTTGCGCAGGTGATACCAGCCGAAGGTGGCCGCCGCGGCACCCAGTCTGCCCAGCAGCACGCCGCGCAGGGTGCTTTAACCAGCGGCCTGGCACCAGGTGGCACCTACCGGCGCCCCGCCAAAGGTGCGCAGGCTGAGGCCGCGCGGGGCCATGCGAGATGTGGCCGCTGGATTTTTATCGTGCTTGAACTCCTTGATGGCCGCTAGCCCAGGGCGAGCGGCACGGCCGGCTGGCCCAGCAGGCACAGCAGCGAGGAGGCCAGCGCCGGGGCCGGGTGGCGCACCAGATACTAGCTAAGCAGCGTGGGAGCCCCGGCGCTGCGCATACCAGCCAAAGTTGCAAAGCCGGCCACGAGCCAGCAGGCGGCTGAAGGGGCGACGGGGCAGGGCAAGCAGGCATGGGCAAGGACTAGTGGCTTCGTGTGAACGGTAGCGGCGGTGCAGCGTGGGCCGAAAACAGTAAATACAAGCTGCGCGGGGTCTTGGCCAGCTACCTTGTCCAGAGGGATATTACGGCAAAAAGCGTCGGCCGCAGCTGCTGAGTGGCAGCTGCGGCCAACGCTTTTACGCAGCCGGTAGCCTTCTGAAACGTGGACCAGCCTACGCCGTTTGCACCGGCGGGCGGCGAGCAGCCAGGTCGCGCAGCATACCGAGGTCGTAGTAGCTGAAGCCAACCTTGGAGATGAACGGCGCGGCCACAAACAGCGCCGTTTCGATGGTTTGGTTGAACACGTGCAGGCCCGACGGCCCCAGCGCCCAGATAGTGGGGTAACACACCCACAGTACCGACAGCAGGGTCAGCGCCTTTTGGTGGATGGGGCTGATTTCGGAATCGCTCGCGGCGGCAATGCGGCGTAGTGGTCCCCACAGCACGTAGAGTACGCTAAAAAACGCTCCCACGCCGCACACAAACCACAGCAGGCGGGCCGCGGAGCTTTCTGACAAGTCAGCCAGCAGGCCGCAGCCTATCATCACCACGTCGCCAGCCACCAGGCCGAAAAGCAGCGTTTTACTGCGTTCGTCTTTCGGTATGTAGAACATGGCCGTAAAGGCCAGCGACAGCAGCAGCAGCGGCGTAGTCACGACCCAGTCGAGGTAGCGGGCGTAGTGCGTTACTTGGCCGGCCACTTCGATTTTGCCCTGGCCCAGAGCCATGCCCATGTAGGCCAGCGCCGACCAGATGGGAATGAGCATGGCAATGCTGTATTCGTATTGCGGCACGCCCTTAGGGTTGCGACTCCAGGCCCAGAAGAGCAGGGCACCGCCCACCATTAATGCGACGTAAAGCCAGTGAAGAAGAGTTTGAGCATCCATGAAGAAAAGATGAAGTGAAAGGAAACACTCCGTCTTACTGCTTTTCAATCGGTTGCGTTGGCAGTTTACACTAGTGCATCACTCTTTTTGCCAGCTTACTTTCCAAGCGCTAACCTGAATACGGCTTCCTCGGCTAGTAACTCCTTCATTCTAGGGCAACTAGTTGACGCTACCATACTGTTGAGCGCGTAGCGGCCACGTGGCAATTGCTTACCGGGTAATAAGCCGGCCGGCCGGGTTTATTGCTTGCAGCTACTAGCTGGGTGGCGGCCTGCTGGGGCAGGTAGTGCCCGTAAGTGGGCACGTGCTTGCTCAGCAATGCCGCCTGGGCGACGGCCCGGTAAACCACCAGGTCCGCCGCGGGTTGATAGCACGGTGCCGAACCAGCAACGGCAGCCCGCGCTTTTATCCGCTACACATTCATCTTCATTTCCTTTTCCCATGACGATTACCATTGCCCAACACTCGGCCCGGCCGCTCACCGTCAACCGCCTGGGCTACGGCACCATGCGCCTCACCGGCCCCCAGATTTGGGGTGAGCCCGCCGACCGGCCCCAGGCGCTCGAAATTCTGAAAACGGCCGTGGCCAGCGGCGTCAACTTTCTCGACACGGCCGACTACTACGGCGATGACGTGACCAACCGCCTAATTTTTGAAGCCTTGCACCCGTACCCGCAGGACCTGGTCATCTGCACCAAGGTGGGCGCCACCCGCCGGCCCGATGCCAGCTGGGTACCCTTCAACACCCCCGAAAACCTGCGAACCAGCATCGAGAATAACCTGCGCACCCTGCGCCAGGAGCAGGTGCAGCTTGTGCACCTGCGGCTGATGGGCGCCGGCAGCGTGCCGCTCGACGAGCAGCTGGGAGCCATGTTTGAACTGCAAAAGGAAGGTAAAATCCTGCACGTGGGCCTCAGCAACGTGAGCCGCGAGGAGTTGGAAGCGGGCCTGAAGCTGGGCGAGATTGCCACCGTTGAGAATATGTACGGCTACGCCCAGCGCACCACCCTGCGCGACGGCCACGGCGAAACCCGCGGTGGCGAGGAGGTGCTGGGGCTGTGCGAGCAGCACGGCATTCCGCTCATCCCATTCTTCTCGCTCATCCACGGCCTGCCCAAGGCAGGCGATAAGCTGGCCGAGCTAGCCCGGCGCCGCGGCGTGTCGGAGGCCCAGCTCAACATTGCCTGGCTGCTGCACCGCTCGCCCCTGTTGCTGCCTATACCGGGCACGTCGTCGCTGGCCCATCTGCGCGAAAACCTGGCCGCGGCCGACATTCAGCTCAGCGCCGAGGAAATGGCCTACCTGGGCTAGCGGGCGCGGGCTACCGCACGGGGGCCCTGGGTGGCCATCAGCAGCTTGCGGGCGGCCACCCAGGGACTTTTTGGGCGTGGCCGCGGCCGGTTGCCCCGCCACTGGCCGCGGCGGGGCAACCGGCCGCGGCGCTACCTTAGAGCACCAATGCCCGACTCTGCCGCCCTGCTCACCGCCCTCCTCACCCGCATCGCCGCCCTGCAAGCCCCCGGCGATGCGCAGTACCTGCCGGGCCTGTTTCCGAGCCAGCGCCTGCAAAAAGCGCTGCGCTACCGCCGCGAAGACTCCAACGTGTTTTTCACGGCGGCCCTCGTGTACACCCTGCAAGAGCTACGGCCCCAGCTGCCGCCCGCCGCGCAGGCCCTGGCGGCGGACATTGTGGCCCGGGGCCGCGCCACGTATCCGCACTACCGCTGCCCCAACGGCCAGCCCACTTATAATTACTACCAGACCCAGCCGCGCAACCATTTTCCCAATGGCCACCTGCTGAGCCGCTTCCGGCAGTTTGCGCCCCCCGACGACGTGGACTGCACCGCCCTGGTGCACCTCAGCGACCCCGGCCCCGCCCACGACCCGGCCTGGCTGCACGCCAGGCTGCGAGCCCACGCCAATACCGTAATGGGCTGGGCCACAACGGGGCCGGCGGCTTTTCGGCGGCATAAAATCTACTCGGTCTGGTTTGGCCGGTACATGCCCATCGAGTTCGACGTCAGCACCTTGTCGAACGCGCTGCTCTGGCACCACCGCAGCCAGCTCCCGCTCAACGAGTTTGACCGCGACAGCCTGGCTTTTATCGACTGGGTAATCACCTCGGGCGAATACCGGCGCGCCCCGCTGGGCGTGTCGCCCTACTACGCCACGGTGCCGCTCATCGCCTACCACGCCGGGCGCCTCGCGGCCGAGGCACCCGCGCTGGCCGCCGCCCGCGCCGCCCTGCGGCGCGACTTGCCCGGACTACTCGCGACTGCGCCGCATTTTATGGATAAGCTCTTGCTAGCCAGCACGCTGCTGCGGCTAGGGGCACCCGCGCCGCCGCTGCTGGGGCCGGCCGCCACGCTGGCCGAGGTAGAAGCCCGCAGCCGGGGGCTGGCCTTCTGCATTGCGCCGCTGCTTAATTATTATCCTCACACGCGCTGGCTGGCGGGCTGGCGCCTGAGCCACATTGCCTGGGAATGCCCGGCCTACTCGCTGGCCCTGGTGGCCGAGTACCTGGGGCTGGGGGGAGAGTAGCGCGGCCGGCTCGGGGCCTGTTGAAACGATTTAAAAAAGCGTAGCGCTACCGCTTACCGCAGCTGGCGGCCGGTTTTCGCCGGCAGTCCGCTCGGCAGTGAGTGCAGCGCCGCAAGACGAGCCGACCGCCGGCGCGAAAACCGGCCGCCGGCCCCATACCGACTTCCTGCCCGGCTTCGTTATTTAGCCGTATGAACTACCTATCTCGGTTGTATTGGCTGCCCACGCTGCTGCTGGCGGGCCCCGCGGGGGCGCAGTCGCTGGCCGGCGTGTGGCAGGGCGTGGAAGACGAGCAGGACAAGGCCCGCTACTGCCCCACGGTGCTGCGCGTGCAGCAGCGGGCGGGCGCCGACCTGTTTGGGGTGCTGTATCAGGAAGATGGCAATTACCCCGCGGCCACGGTTACGTTTCAGATGGAAGGCCTGGCCACGCCGGCCGGCCTGCGGCTGGTGCACGCCCGCAAGCTCAACGAAACCGGGCGCTCGGCCACGCGCTACTGGTGCGCGGGCGCCATCCTGTTTTCCTACGATGCGACCCAGGAAAAACTGACCGGCCGCGCTGATTATGAGCACTATGGCAAATGCGATACCGGCGAGTTCAGCCTGTACCGCATCAAGCTGAAATCGGCGGCCACCGTGCCGCCCAAGGTGCTTACTACCCTGCGCGTGTCGGGCCGCCAGGTGCGCTGGTACGCCGATGCCGACCTCAAGCAGCTCGTGGCCACCGGCAACACTTACCCTACCCGCCTGGCCAAAACCACCACTTTTTACCTCAAGCAGGGCTACTTTGCCACCGCCGAAAGCCCGGTGGTGCCCATCACCGTGCGGGTGAGCGGCGCGGCGCCCCCGCCCCCACCGCCGGCCCGCCCAGCGGCCCCCGCCAGCCCCGATTCGCTGCGCCCCACTGCGGTGCTGCCCGCCCCGGTGCCCGCCCCCACCCCGCCGGCGGTGGTGCCCGCGCCGACCGCTCCGGCCCTGCCGGAGCTGGGCCCCGCGCCGGCGGTGCTGCCCACGGTGCTGTTTAAAGTGGGTACCGCCGTGTTGTTGCCCGCCGCCCGGCCGGCGCTCGACCAGCTTGCCGCCGCGCTCCAGGCCCGGCCGGCACTGCGCCTGCGCGTGGCCGGCCACACCGACCGGGTGGGCGAATCGAGCAAAAACCAGCAGCTATCGGAGCAGCGCGCCGAGGTAGTGAAGGAGTATTTAGTGAAAGCCGGGGTGGCCGCCGAGCGCCTCAGCCCCGTGGGCTACGGCGACACGCGCCCCCTCTACCCCTCGCCCGATGCCCGCAACCGGCGCGTGGAGGTGCAGGCCCTTCCCTAGCCAACCCCGGCGGCGCCCCACCGTTAAATCGAAGGCCAAATTGGCCCGGCTTCCTCATGGCTACTTCCGCTTCGGCTACCATTCTTTTCGACGGCGTGTGCAACCTCTGCCACGGCCTGGTGCAGTTCGTCATTCGGCACGATGCGCGCGGGCGGTTTCGCTTCGCGGCTCTGCAAAGCGAGCTGGGCCAGGCGCTGCTGGCGGCCCACGGCCAGCCGGCAGCGGCCGACGGCCCGGCCGGGCCCGACTCGGTTATCCTGCTCGAAGGCGGGCAGCTGTACGCGCACTCGGCGGCGGTGCTGCGCATCGCGCGCCACCTCGACGGCCCCTGGTGGCTGGCCGCCGCGCTGGGCGAGCGGCTGCCCCGGCACTGGCGCGACGCGGTGTACCGCTTCGTGGCGCGGCACCGCTACCGCTGGTTTGGGCGGCAGGCCAGCTGCCTGGTGCCTACGCCCGCGCTGCGCGCCCGCTTTCTGTAGCCCGGCCAGCGGAGCTGCGGGCGCTTCGGCGGCCGGGGCGGCCCGGCTTATCTTTGCCGGCCACACTTGCCGCATGACGCTTCCCTACCTTTTTACCCTGCCCAGCCACGGCGCGGCCGACAGCGGCTGGCTCACGGTGGCCGAGGCCGGGGGCCTGCCCTTCGTGGTGCGGCGCACGTATTGGATAACGGCTGTGCCGGCTGGCCGGGTGCGCGGCCGCCACGCCCACCACACCCTCGAGCAGGCCCTGGTAGCCGTGCATGGTCGCATCACCCTGACGGTGAAGATGGAGGGCCGGAAACCCGTTGAGTTTTGCCTCGACCAACCCACCCAGGCCCTGTACCTGCCGCCGCACTGCTGGCCCGAAATTCACTTTGGGCCCGGCGCGGTGCTGCTAGGCCTGGCCTCGCAGCCCTACGACCCGGCCGACTACATCCACGAGTAGCCGGCTGGCCTGGCGGGCGGCGGCCCACTGGCGGCGGCGCAGGGCGTGGGCCAGCTCGTGGCGCAGGCGGCGGGCCAGGGCGCGGGCCTCGGCCGGGGTGCGGCACAAGGCCAGCGCCTTGCGGCACACGGCCAGGGTCGAGTCGAGGTAGGGGTCGTGCTGGCGGGTGAGCCGGGCGCTCATGCTGCGCGGGTGCTTGCGCTTGCGGGTCGTCACCACGTCCTGGTACTGAAAGCGCCAGTCGCGGCTGGCCCGCACCCAGAAGTCGAAGTCCTCGTAGCTCAGGGCCTCGTCGTAGCCACCCAGGGCTAGCAGCGTGGCCCGGCGCATCAGCACAGTAGGCGAGCTGATGAAATAGCGGCTGATTACGTCCTCGAATACCCAGCCACTGGCCGGGCGCGGGTGCAGCCGGCCGCGGGCGTCGGGGCGGTGGTGCAGGCCCAGCGGCTGGCCCGCGGCCGTGATGTGCTCGCAGTTGGAATACACGGCGCCGTAGTCGGGCGGCAGGCGCTGAAACAAGGCCACCTGCTGGCTCAGGCGCGTGGGCAGCAGCACGTCGTCGGTGGCAAAATCGACCACAAACTCGCCCTGGCTCTGGAAAAACGCCTGGTTGAAGGCCCGGCAGTTGCCCGTGTTTTCGGGCAGCAGCCGCAGGTGCCAGCCGGGGTTCGCCCGGGCGTATTCCCGCAAGATGGCCGGGCTGCCGTCGGTGCTGGCCGCATCGACGAGCCACACCTCGAGGTGAGGGTAATCCTGGGCCAGGATAGAGTCGAGCGCCTCGCGCAGGTAGGGCGCGTGGTTGTGGCACAGCGCAATGATGGAAACAAGCGGCATCATATAATTAATTTACAATGCTTTATCTTATTTACTTTGAGCTTACTCAGCCAGCGTTCGCCTGTTGCAACAACCTGGGCCGGGACTATTTTTATGACGTAACGTTCAAACTCGTGCTACGGAGCAGCGAACGCCCACGCCCGCCAGCGCGCCCAAAAGCTTTTGCCATAATACCACCCGGCGAAGCCCACCAGCATCAGGCAGGCATCGAGGGCGTAGGCATCCACGGCCCCCCGCAGGCCCAGCCGCGGCACCAGCAGCGCCAGCAAGCCGGCATACAGGGCGGCACCCCCGGCTTGCAAAGCCAAGTAAGGCCCCGGCCGGCCCCGCACCAGAATTACGTACTGAAACAGCCAGCTGATAAACTTGGCCCAGTCGCCGAGCAGCTGCGGGGCCAGCAGCGGCGCCGCCGCGGCCAGGCGCGGGGCAAAAAGCAGCGCCAGCAGCGGCGTGCGCCCCACATAAAGCAGCGCCAGGCCCAGCGCCCCGGCCACCGCCAGCAGCCCGGCCACCGCGCTCACGTAGCGGCGCTGCTCGGCGGGCTGGGCTGCCAGGGCCGCCAGCCGCGGGTGAAAAACCGTGCTCAGCACCGCCGCCACCACCATGGTGTAGTTGCCCGACAGCTTGTCCACGGCCTGCCACAAGTCGGTAGCCGCCGGGGTATAGTGCCGGATAAGGTACGCGCGCAGCGCATAGGCCACGGCTTGGCCAAACAGCTGCGTGCCAACGGCCATGAGCACCACCCGCAGCAAGCCCCGCAGGGCTACCCTGCTGGGCCGCCGCCACCGCTGCCAGCCCCGCAGCAGCCCGGCCCGGCCCGCCAGGGCCAGCGCCAGGACCCCGGCCAGCCCCTGCCCCAGGGCGTAGCCCAGCAGCACCCGGCCCAGCGGCTGGCCCAGCGCCAGCAGGCCCGCCACGGCACCTACCCCGAGCGCGCTGCTGGCCACCGCCAGCGCCACGTAGGCCCCGCGCCGGCCGGCCAGCAGCAGCGCGGCCCCCAGCAGGGCCTGCCCACTCACCAGCAGCATGGCCGTGCCAAATAGCACCGCCCGGCCCAGGGTCCACTGCGTGCCGCCCAGCAGCAGCAGCAGCAGGGCGCCGGCGCCCATCAGCCCGGCCGTGAGCCAGGCGGCGGCCCCCAGCCAGAGGCCGTAGCGTGGCCGCCCCGGCCGCAGCGGCGCCAGGGCAGTCGTCATGCCTACCTGCACCCCGTTGGTGGGCAGGGCGCCAAACAAACCCATCAGGCTCTGAAACTGACCTAGCTGCGCCAGGCTGCCCGGCCCACCGTATAGCACTATTATTTTATTGAGCGCCAGCGCCCCCACGGCGCGCGCCAGCAAGGCCACGCCCGTGCCAGCCGAGCCGCGCACGAATGCGCGCAGGTGCGTGGCCGCCCCACTAGCAGCACTTACAACTGGCTGAGACATAAACAACGAGCAAGGGGCATCGGCAGGGAGATGAGGGCGGGCACTGCGCTAGAGCGCCTTGTGCCAGGTAAGCTTGAGGCTTGCCACGCCCCCCAGGTGGCGCTTGAACTCGAGCAGCGAGGCGTGCGGCGGGCCGCTGGGCAGCGTCGAAGTACCCAAATCAACCACCGCCAGCTCATTGGCCCGGGCAAAGCCGTGCAGGCCTTCGTTTAGCAGCACCACCGGGCTTAGGTCGTTCACGGCTACGGGGCTGGCGTGGTAAAAATTATACAGCACTCGCTCGCTGGCGCGGATGGCTAGCGTGAGCGCCACCCACTCGCCGCTGGGCCGCCGCACCGAAAACAGGAAGTGCTGCCGTGGAAAGGTCCGAAACAGGGCTTCGAGCCGCGGCAGCGGCAGCGGCAGCGCCTGGCCCCGCTCCTGGCGGCAGGCTGCGATAAACTCGTAGGCGGCGGGCAGCAGCAGCGGGGGCTCCTGCTCCACCACCAGGCCGTGGCGGTGGCACTTACGCAGGCGCTTGCGCTCGGAGCGGTGCAAGTGCGCCGCGTAGTCGCGCCGGGTATCGAGGTAGTAGCTCTCTTCGGCCTGCACCACGGCGTAGCCGCGCTGGCGCAGGGCTTCGGCCAGGGCGGCGGCGCCGTCAAAATCGTAGCAAAAAGCGTAGCCGCGGATTTCCAGCTGCCGCTGGCCGCGCTGGCGCAGGGCGGCCTCGGCGGCGGCCAGCAGCGGGGGCAGGGCGGCCGCGGGCAGGCCGGGGGCCAGCTGCACCCCGCCAAAGCTGGCCTGCCCCGGCGAGCGCGCCAGGCCCGGCCCAGCCAGGTCGGGCACTACAAATAGCTGTGCCACCGTGCGCCCGGCGGCGGGGTCTTCGAGGTAGAAAGCCAGCACCGGCTGCCCGTGCGCTTGCAAGGCCTGGTGGGCGGGCGTCAAAAACAGGAAAGGCTCGAAGGCCAGCGGCAGGCGCGGTGCGGCCGGGGGCTGGCCGGGCGGGCTGGCGGCCTCGTATACGGCCCAGGTAGGTGGCAAGGGAGAAATGGCAGGCACGTTTAGAGAAGCAGCTAGGATGCGCGCTGGCCCCCAGCCCCGGTGGGGCTGGCCAGCGGCATGCAGGGCCAAAGTACGGCACGGCCCCGGCAGCTTCCCGGCTTGTTCATTTTCCCAGGCCCATCTTTCGCCGTAGTTCAGCTTTTGCTCATGGATTTTTTTGACTCGCCCGCGGCGGCCCGCCCGCCCGGCACTACGCCCGCGGCGGGCTCGGCCCCGCCCCCCGACACTGACCGCGAAGCCAGGCGCCAGGCCCTGTTTCAGAGCGTGGGCCTGCGCCCCGGCACCCTGCGCGTGCGGCCCGATGCGCTGAAGCCCCGGCTATTCTTGTTTTCCTACGATGAAAACAAATACGACGAGGCCGAATACACCGACCGCTTCGACGACCTGCTGGGCCAGCTGCGCGCCCACCCCGAGCTCAAGCACTGGATAGACGTGCGCGGCTACAACGACCTGCCCCTGATGGAGCGCATGATGCAGGAGTTTGGCCTGCACCCGCTGCAAATGGAGGACGTGCTCGGCGACTATCAACGGGCTAAGGTAGAAGTGTTTGACGATAACCGCCTGTTTCTGGTGTCGCGCATGACTGACTTCACGTCCGACCTGACGGTGCTTGACGACCAGCTGTCCATCTTCACCGGGCCCAACTACGTGCTCACGTTTCAGGACGACTACGACGACTGCCTGGAGGTGCTGCGCACCCGCATCCGGGCCAATTTCAGCCAGCTGCGGCGCAAGTCGGTGGGTTACCTGGCCTACGCCCTCACCGATGTGGTGCTCGACCACTACTACCCCACCATGGCGTCCATCGGCGACTACATCGAGGAACTGGAGAGCAAGATTTTTGCCACCCCGCGCGAGCGCCGCCTGCTGAGCCGCATCCTGCGCATTAAGAAAGACGTGGTGCGCTTCCGACGGCTCGTGTATCCCGAGCGCGATAAAATGTCGGAGATTCTGCGCCTGCCCGAAGAGGTAGTGCCCGAAGAAATCAAGGTGTACTACCGCGATGCCTACGACCACGCCATCCAGGCCCTGGACCTGGCCGAAAGCTATCGCGACAACATTTCCTCGCTCACCGACCTTTTTCTCTCCGACCAGAGCAACCGCATGAACGAGGTCATGAAGGTGCTGACCATCATCAGCTCCATCTTCATTCCGCTAAGCTTCGTGGTGGGCCTCTACGGCATGAATTTTCAGCCCGAGGACCAACACGGCCACCGCCTGCCCCTCAACATGCCCGAGCTGTACTCGCCGGTGGGATACCCCATTTTGCTGATTGTGCTCACGCTCATCGTGGTCCTCCAGCTCTATTATTTCTGGCGCAAGGGTTGGCTCAGCCAAGACTAACAGCTGTTCACTAGGGCTTCACTGCGAGCACGGTACCTTGATAGAGCATATGTACGCCCTATGAAGCCCCTTCTGCTAGTGTTGAGTTTGCTGCTGCTGGCCCTGCTGGTATCACTGGCCGGGCACAGCGCGCACCACGGGCTGCACGCCCGGGCTACGGCAGCTGCCCAGGTGTTTCGGCCGCCGCTGCGCGTGGTGCGCAGCCCGGCCGTGGCCCGGCAGCACCGCCTGGTGCGGGCAGTCAAGGAGGCGGATAATGGGGAAATGTGAGGAATGTAAGGATGTGAGAAATATGAAAATGAGGCAGTGAAATTCGCAGCCGCGCAGCGGCAGGCGTGTTGTTTCACTACCTTATTTTCACATTTCTCACATGCACCCACATTTTCTACTGCGCGGCGGGGCCGTAGTCTTCGCTGGCCAGCGGCTGGGGCGGGGTGGCGGCGGGCCCGGCGGGCGGCAGGGCCAGCTGCCAGGCCTCGGCCATGCTGGCCAGGCCCTGGTAATTGGTGAGGTCGTACTGGCAGGGCACTACCGATACGTAGCCAGCCGCTAAGGCCGCCTCGTCGGTGTCGAGGCCGGTATCCTGGTTCACAAACTCGCCCAGCAGCCAGTAGTAGGGGCGCTTGTAGGGGTCGTGGCGCTGCTCAAATTTTTCTTGCCACTTGGCGCGGGCCTGGCGGGCCAGCCGGATGCCCTGGATGGGGCCGGCGTCGTTCTTTGGGATGTTGACGTTGAGGGCCGTGCCGGCCGGAATGCCGTGGGCCAGCGCCTGGCGGCAAACTTCCAGGACCCAGGCATCGACGTGCGAAAAATCGGCGTCGTGGCCGTAGTCGCACAGCGAGAAGCCGATGGCGGGCAGCCCCTCAATGGCCGCCTCGATGGCCGCCGACATGGTACCCGAGTACAGCACGTTCACGGCCGAGTTGGAGCCGTGGTTGATGCCCGACACCACGAGGTCGGGCCGACGGCCTTCGAGCACGTAGTGCTTGGCGATTTTGACGCAGTCGGCCGGGGTGCCGGTGCAGGCGTAGGCCGCCACGCCGGGCCCGAAGATATCCGACTTGTCGAGCCGCAGCGGGTGGCCGATGGTAATGGCGTGGCCCATACCCGACTGCGGGCTGGCGGGGGCTACCACCACAATTTCGGCGTCGAGCGCGCCCATGAGGCGCACCAGGTGGGCAATGCCGGGGGCCGTGAGGCTGTCGTCGTTGGAAACAAGGATGAGGGGACGGGACATGCTGGCGGATAGCGCGGGCGAGGCCGCCCACGGATGAATGATGGTTGAGCTTACGCAAACGGAGGCCACAAAGCTGGCGCCGCGCCAACAAAGGTCGCCCGCGCCTACCGACCTTCGCCCCCATGTTCCTCGCCTCGCTCCTGCTCGCTGCTTCGCTCCTCACTGCTCCTACCCCGCCGCTCACCACGCCCTTCGAGCGCGACCCGCAGCACAACACCACCGCCACCTACGCCGAGTGCGTAGCCTTTTACCAAGAGCTGGCCGCTGCCTACCCAGCCACTATGCAGCTGCGCGAAGCCGGCCCCACCGACAGCGGCCGGCCGCTGCACGAGGTAGTGCTCTCGGCCGATGGCACCTTCGAGCCGGCGGCTAGCCGGGCCAAGGGCCGGCCGATTTTATTTATCCAAAACGGCATTCACCCCGGCGAGCCCGAGGGCATCGACGCCAGTATGCTGCTGGCCCGCGACCTGCTGCGCGAAAAAAAATACCAGCCGCTGCTGCAAAAAGTCACCGTCGTCATCATCCCGGCCTACAACATCGACGGCATGCTGAACCGCAACAGCACCACCCGCGTGAACCAGAACGGCCCGCAGGCATACGGCTTCCGGGGCAACGCGCGCCACCTCGATTTGAACCGCGACTTCGTGAAGCAGGATTCGCGCAATGCGCGCTCGTTTGCGGCGCTGTTTCAGAAGTGGCGACCCGAGGTGTTTGTGGATACGCACACCTCCAACGGCGCTGATTATCAATATACCATCACACTCATCCCGACCCAGTACAACAAGCTGGGCCCCGTGCTAGGGGCCTACCTCAAGGACAAGCTGCTGCCCGCCCTCTACACCGGCATGGCCCAGAAAAAATGGCCCCTGACGCCCTACGTGGACTTCGACGGCGAAACGCCCGAGAGCGGCCTGCGCGCCTTTCTGGAAAGCCCGCGCTACTCGACCGGCTACGCGGCGCTGTTCAACAGCATCGGCTTCATGCCCGAAACGCACATGCTAAAAGCCTTCGGCCCCCGCGTGCGCGCCACCCACGACCTGCTGCTGACCTACGTGCAAACCCTGGCCACCCAGGCCCCCACCCTGCTGGCCGCCCGCGCGGAGGCCGATGCGGCCCTGGCCGCCCAAACGCAGTTTCCGCTGGCCTGGGCGCTTGATGAGCAGCCCAGCGGCACGGTGCAGTTTCGGGGCTACGAGGCCGGGCACCGGCCCAGCGCCGTGAGCGGCCAGCCGCGCCTCTACTACGACCGCGCCCGGCCCTACGTGCGGCCAGTGAAGTTTTACAACGCTGCCCACGCCACGGCCGAGGTAACGGTGCCCGCTGCGTATGTCATTCCGGCCGCCTGGGGCGAGGTACTCGACAACCTGCGCCGCAACGGCGTGGTATTGCGCCCGCTAGCCCAGCCCCTGGCCGGCCCGGCCGCCACCTACCGCATCGAGGACTACAAAACCACCCCGCGCCCCTACGAGGGCCACTACCTGCACAGCCAGGCCCGGCTAGCTACCCTTTCCGAGCCCCAGGCCACCCTGGCCACTGGCGCTTACCTGGCCGTACTGGCCGAGCAAGGCCCCGCCAAGCGCTACCTCGTGGAGGCGCTGGAGCCGCAGGCCACCGACTCATTCTTCGCCTGGGGCTTCTTCGACAGCGTATTGCAGCAGAAGGAGCACTACTCCGACTATGTGTTTGAAGACCTGGCCGCCGAGTTTCTCACTCAAAACCCCGCCGTGCGCCAGCAACTCGACGCCGCCAAAGCCGCCGACCCGACCCTGGCCGCCAGCGGCCCCGCCCAGCTTGAATGGGTGTACCAGCACTCACCCTACGCCGAGGCCGGCTATCGCCGCTACCCGGTGCTGCGCTGGCTGGGGGCGGTGCCGCACTAGTGAGTGACCTACAAACCCAACCTGTTTTCCTGCAAATGAGCGGCTAACTCTGTATTAGCAACCCAACCTCCGCATTCGCGCATGGCAATGAGCAAGTAGCGTTTGGCATCCGCTAATGTGCTGGCCTCACCGCGCACCATAGCGCCAGGCCAAGGGCGGCTGGCCGCGGGCAGCAGATACTCAAAATAGTACGTTCCCTCAATTCCCGCCATAATAATAATCAGCCAATCGGCTCGCCAGTCATCCGCATTTTGCACTACCAATCGGTAGTGAGAAGTAAGACCCCAAAGCTGGGTATGAGGAAACAATTCGTTGATGAGGGCCAGCAGCTGCTGCATGTACTGGCCACTACCAATGGTGACCCCATTCAGGACTTTATACTGCAAGGACTCGCGGTCGGAAAGCGATTGATAGAGTGCTTCTAGCTCCTCGCTCTGGTCAGAATTACGGATAATGGGCATGTTACGCGGCTACCGGAAGGGGCTGGGCAAAGCTACCCAGGAAGCGCCGCAGCTCGGCGGGCACGTGTACCACTAGGCTAAACGGGCTGAGGCGGCCCGGCTGCTGGGCCAGCGGCAGGTAGCCAGTGGTGGTGCGCAGGTCCTGGGTAGCGGCGGGCACGAAGCCCATGCGCCAGTCGGGAAACATGCGGCCCGCCGCCGGCCCCTCGTGCAGCACAAAGGCGTGCTTATGGCGCGGGTCGCGGGCAATGCGGGCGTAGAGGACGTCAATCTCATCGCGCGGGCCTTCAATCACTTGCACAAACTCCTTGGTATCGGCCGCGTAGAGCAGCAGGCCCGTGAGGCGGTGGTCCTGGTTGTAGCTGCGGGCCTGGCGCAACAGGTCGGCCAGGGCCTCGGGGGGCATCCCCTCGCCGGTAGCCAAGCTGTGGTAGATAAGCTGGTATAAGGGCTGGGGAGCGAGCATGAGTGAAACAGGGCAACCAAACTACGCGCTTTATAAGCAGTTAGGCCCGCAAATAGCTCGGCTAGGAGTGCTGCGGCTTAGCTACTTTTCACGAAGTGCCCGCCGTTGAATTTCAGGCGCAACGTTTTGGCGGCCGACTTGCGGTGCGGCGCTGAGGGCGGGTAAGTGCGCATAAAAAGCGTGAGGGGCCGCTTCGGAAACTTACCATGGTAACCCCACTGGGCCAGCACCTTATCATCTTCTTCGCACGCGTCGTGGTCGGCCAGGTCTATCGTCAGTACCTGCCGGGGCTCGTCAAACGAGAGCTCCACGTCGGTCAGGCGCAGCGGCGAATTTTGGCCAAATACCTCCTTATCAAGCAGTAAGTAATTGCCCTTCAGCTCAACTACGAATGCCTCGCTCGGGCTGGTATTCATGTCGCCTTCCTCCTGGCCCAGCAGCAGGTAGCGCAGGCGGCCAGGGCTAGCCAGCCTATAAATGGCCGTAAACTCGCACTCATCGGGCAAGGCGTAGGCAAAATACTGACCCGCTACATTTTGCAACTGCAATACTGGGCAATGAACCGTGCCCCGCGTGCCCCCGAGGGGTACGAATACGTGAGGACCTTAAGATGCCCCTTGTCAGCCGACTCGGCCGATATTTCCACGCCCAGGTCGCCCGTTGCCGCGTGCGATTTGAGGTAGGTTACCAGCCGGCGCGACATCAGCGTCAGGCTATCGAGCACGCCGCCCTCGCCTTCGTTGGTTTCGGCAAGCCGGTCGAAAAAACCGCGCAGCTCGGCCGCCGTGGGGGCCGGGCGGCTGGCTGACTGAGCCCTGGCATTAAAAACCGGGCTATCCAGCAGGGTCAGCAGCGCGAGGCGGCCTAGCGTTTTTTCATGACGCAAAGTAAACCCCGGCCCATAGCTGGCTAGGCCCTATTCATAAAAAAAGGCCACCCGGCAGGGCGGCCTTCTTTAACTGACGGAGCGCGGGCTAACCTACGCGGCCGGGTCGGGCGTCATTTTTTGCAAAATCTCGTGGCCCATCTTGTCGCGCTTGGTCGCCAGGTAGGTCTGGTTGTGGCGGTTGGGGGCGATTTCGATGGGCACGGTGTCCACGATTTCGATGCCGTAGGCGCTGAGGCCGGTGCGCTTGCGGGGGTTGTTGGTGAGCAGGCGCAGCTCGCGCAGGCCCAGGTCGCGGATGATGGCCGCGCCCACGCCGTAGTCGCGCTCGTCGCCCCGGAAGCCCAGGTCCTCGTTGGCCTGCACCGTGTCGCGGCCCTGCTCCTGCAACTTGTAAGCTTTCAGCTTATTGAGCAAGCCAATGCCGCGACCCTCCTGGTTCATGTACACGATAACGCCGCGGCCCTCGCGGTCAATCTGCTCCATCGCCTTGTGCAGCTGGGGGCCGCAGTCGCAACGGCACGAGCCGAAGATGTCGCCGGTCACGCACGAGCTGTGCACCCGGATGAGCACCGGCTCGGGGCCGCTGATGTCGCCCTTCACCAAGGCCAGGTGCTGGGCACCGTTTGAGCGCTGGGTGTAGGCGTAGAGGTCAAAGTCGCCGTGCGCAGTGGGCATCTTCACCGTGATTTCGCGCTGAATGAGGCTTTCCTGAGCTAGCCGGTACTTGATGAGGTCCTGCACCGAAATCAGCTTCAGATTCCACTGCTCGGCTACTTTGCGCAGGTCGGGCAGGCGGGCCATCTCGCCGTCTTCCTTGAGAATCTCGACCAGCACGCCGGCCGGCTCGAAGCCCGCTAGCCTAGCCAGGTCTACGGCGGCCTCGGTGTGGCCGGCGCGGCGCAGCACGCCTTCCTTGCGGGCCTTGAGCGGAAAAATGTGGCCCGGCTTGCCCAGGTCCTCGGGCTTGGTAGCGGGGTCGATGAGCGCCAGAATGGTCTTCGAGCGGTCGGAGGCCGAGATGCCGGTGGTTACGCCGTTGGTCAGCAAGTCGACCGACACCGTGAAGGGCGTGGCGTGCAGGGCCGTGTTACGGCCCACCATCAGCTCCAGGCCCAATTCGTCGCAACGGTCGGCCGTGATGGGCGCGCACACCAGCCCGCGCCCGTGGGTGGCCATGAAGTTGATGACCTCGGGCGTGGCCGAGCGGGCGGCGCAGATGAAGTCGCCCTCGTTTTCGCGGTCTTCGTCATCAACCACAATCACGACCTTGCCGGCGCGGATGTCTTCAATGGCGGATTCTATCGTGTCAAGCATGTTATTCTGTTGATTGTCGTATGCGGGTGCAGCGCAGCACTCGCACCCGAACGTCCTGATTTACGCTCGTCTCGTGCTAGTGCGCTTGCTTCGCTGCGCTTGCACTGACGGGCTATTTTTAAAGTCTTTAACAATTATCCCGCAACAAGTTTTCCAGCCGGGCAGTGGAAGCGGCCCAGTCGTAGGTTTCGGCCACAAAGGTGCGGCCGGCGGCGGCAAGCCGGGCGGCCAGGGCCTCATCGGTGAGCAGGTCGAGCAAGGCTGCGGCCAGGGCGGGGGCACCCTCGGCCACCAGCAGGTGGCGGCCGGGCGCGCCGCGCAAGGCATTATTAGCCAGCGGCGTAGTAACGCAGGGCAAGTGCATGGCCATCGCCTCCAGCAGCTTGTTCTGGAGGCCGGTCCCCACGCGCATGGGAGCCACAAAAACCCGCGCCCCAGCGTAGGCAGTGCGAATATCGGGCAGCCAGCCGCTCACGGCTACGCCGGGGCGGCGGGCCAGGGCCTGCACGCGCGGGGCGGGCGTGGTGCCGGCTATCAGCAGGGTGGCGCCGGGGTAGCGCTGCTGCACCAGGGGCAGGATTTCCTCGGCCAGAAAGCAGGCGGCGTCCACGTTGGGGTGGTAGCCCATGTTGCCGCAAAAGAGCAGGTCGTGGGTTTTGGGGGCCAGCGGCTGGGGCTGAAAATAATCCAGGGCAATGCCGTTGGGCACAATGCTAATGCGCTTCTTTTCAGAATGTGGGATAAGCTGGCGGTCCTGGTCGCTGATGATAGTGTGGTGCCGAAACCAGGCAAAAGCTGCCGCCTCATAGGCGGCCAGCCGGCTGGCCTCCAGGGCCAGCACGGGGCGCTGCCAGGCGGGCGCGGTAGCCGCCCGCCGCGCCATGCCGGCCGAAAACACGTCCATATAGTCGAGCGTGGCGGGCACGCGGCCGGCGTGGGGCCGCAGGTACTCGGCCATGCGAATGAGTTGGCAGTACACGTGGTCGGGCCGAAACTCGACTAGCAGCTTATCGACCAGCCGCTGGGCGGCCGGGTCGTAGAAGTAGCCCACTTGCAGCGGCCGGCCGGCCGTGGCCAGGGCCCGCAGCAGGCCGCGCCCCCGCGCCGCCCGGCCCAGCCGGTGAATGTAGAGCCCGCCCCGGCACAGCGGGCGCACGGCCGCCAGCGCGTCTACCCCCACCGCCTCGTCGCTGAGGGCCAGCAGGCAAATTTCGTGGCCCTGCCCGGCCAGGTAGCGCAGCTGGTAATACGCCCGCAGCTTGTCGCCTTTATCGAGCGGATACGGAAAGCGGGACAACAGCACGAGCAGCTTCATGCGGACGGGGCGGCTACGGGGACGAGGCCGGCGCCCACCGCCCGGTACAGGTCGAGCAGGCGCCCGGTTACCTGGCAAGTGTCGTATTCGTCGTGGGCGGTGCGGGCGGCGGCGCGGCCCAGCTCGGCCAGCGGCAGGCGGCCGTGGTAGTAGTCGCGCAGGGTGGCCAGCCAGGCGGCGGGCGTGGCGCGCAGCAGCATATTCTCGCCATCGCGGGCGGCCACGCCCTCGGCGCCGAGCGGAGTGCTCAGGATGGGCTTACCCAGGGCCAGGCCCTCCACCACTTTCACCCGCATGCCGCCGCCGCTGAGCAGCGGCACCAGCATCAGCTCGTAGTGCTGCATAAAGGCCGGGGCCGACTCCACGAAGCCGTGCACGAACACGTTGTCCTGACCGGGCGGGCGCTGGGTAAGGTGCGCGGGCGGGTGCGAGCCGGCCACGTGCAGCTCTAGCTGGGGCAGCTCGGCGTGGGCCTGGGGCCATACTTCGCGCAAAAACCAGGCGAGCCCTTCGAGGTTGGGCAGCCAGTTGAGCGAGCCGATGAGAAAGACCGTGCGCGGCTGGGGGCGAGTGGCGGGGTCGGGCGTCAGCCGGCTCAAATCGAAGCTGGCCGGGATGACGGCAATGGGCGCCGCGCAGCCCAGTTGCCGCAGGCGCGCCCCATCCTGCTCCGTAATGGCCGCAATGGCATCGAAGCGCGGCAGCTCCGCCTGCTCGAAGCTAGCCAGACGCTGGGCCAGCTGCCGTAAGTACCATTTTTTGAGCGGGTTACCAGCCCGCTCGGCCAGCATCTGCCAGATGGTGTGCTCCAGGTTGTGCGCCCGCAGCACCAGGGGCGGCAGTGGCTCCAGCTCGGGCACCTGGAGGTCGAACGCTTGGTGTAGCAGCCTTAGATAAGGCGCCACGAAGGTGCCCTCAAACTGCACCACGTCAGCTGGGTCTTCCCGGAGCAGCTCGGTCAGCTTCGTAAAAAATTCCTCGCTGTAAAATCGCGCTAGCAGGTAAGAATCCTGACTGAAAAACAGGTTTTTGAGCGCGGCCAGCGGCCTAATGCGCGTGTCTACGTCCACCGTCACCAGTTGCACGCTGGGGCCGAGGTGGTCGAGCACGCCCGACGGCTGGTGGTGCTTAGGCGTGTTAATGGCCAGCACCGTGACGCGGTGGCCGGCCTCGGCCAGGCCGCGCACGGTTTCGTACATGGCAATGGCGCCCCCATCGTGCGGCGGGTAAGGAACGCGCGGACAAAGCTGCAAAACGTGCATAAGCCCGGCAAAGGTAGCCCCGGCGGCCGCTAGGCGGCCGGGCGGTCGTTATTTAAACTGCTGGTGCAGGGCCTGAATCTGGCTTTCGTTGCCGAGCACCAGCAGCACGTCGCCGGCCACGGTGCGGTAGTCGGCGGCGGGGCTCACTTCGAGCTCGCCGCTGTCGCCCCGGCGCAGGGCAATGATGGTGGCCCCGGTGCGCGAGCGCACATCAAGCTCCCGGATGCTTTGGCCACGCAGGGTGGGCTTGAGTTCGCTGAAAGGCAATTCTTCGAGGCGCAGCTTGTTGGGGTCGAGGCCCGAAATCATGTCTAGAAAGCGGATTACCTCGGGCCGGATGACGAGGTTGGCCATGTGCGAGCCGCCGATTTCGTCGGGCAGCACCACCGAGTTGGCCCCGGCTGAAATCAGCTTGCTCACGCTGCTGCGGGCGCTGGCCCGGGCAATGATGGTGAGGTGGGGATTAAGCTCGCGGGCGGTGAGGGCTACGAACACGTTATCGGCATCCTTGGGCAGGGCCGTGATAAGAGCCCGGGCATGCTCAATGCCGGCCTGGCGCAGGGTAATTTCGGTGGTGGCATCGCCAAACACGGCCGGAATCTGGGTGCGGCCGGCGTCGTTGGCGGCGGCCAACAGGGCCTGGTTTTGCTCGATGACCACGGCGCGGGTGCCGCTGTGGCGCAGCTCGTCGTAGGCCTTGAAGCCGTTGCGCCCGAAGCCGCACACAATGACGTGGTCGCGGAAGCTCTTGATTTCCTGGTCGGCGCGAATCATGCGAAAAAGGTGGCGTAGCTCGCCATCAAAAATGTAGGTGGTGAGCACCGACACGAGGTAGGCCACCACCAGCAGGTTGAACAGAATGTAAAACGAGACGAAGACGCGCCCCACGTCGGAGAGCGGATGCACCTCGCCAAAGCCCACCGTCGAGGCCGTGATAACCGTCATGTAGAAGGCATCGAGGAAAGGATAGTTTTCGAGCAGCATAAAGCCGCCGACCCCCACTGCAAAGCTGAACACGAGCAGCCCCAGGGCCAGCCACAAGCGTGAGAGGTTTAGTTGTTTAAGCATGAGTTAAGTAAAATCGCCTGTCATGCTGACGAAGGAAGCATCTTACCAGGGAAAAACGGGGCTAGCCGCACAAACCTGACAAGATGCTTCCTTTGTCAGCATGACCACTACGCATTCCGGGCCACTACGGTGCCCAGTAGCTGGGCCAGCTGGCCGTCGAGCTTGGTAAGCTCATTGTAGCGCAGCAGGGCGTTGAGCTGCTCGTTGTCGTCGAGGCGCGGGTCTTGCAGCTGGGCCAGGCACTGCTGGCGCTCACGCTGCACGTGGCACTTGTTGAGGCGCAGAATGGCGTTATCGCAAGCCAATTGGATGAGGTTCAGCTCGGTAGGCACGTAGATGTCCTTGATGCGCCAGTTGGGGCTGAGGTCGTAGCGGTCGGTGGCGAAGTCGGCCAGCAGGCTCCGAATGGCTGCGTCTTCGTGCTGGGCCAGCCGGCGCAAATCGGGCAGCTGGCCCTGCAAAAATTGCTCGCGGCACTCGGCCCACAGCCGGGCGTAGAGGGGGTTGCGCAGCGGCGTACCGTCGAGCTGGCTCAGTAAGTAGTGCGCCACCGACACTTCGGGTTGCACCTCGTGGGGGCCATAGAGCACTAGCAGGCGCAGCACGGCCTGCTCGCACTGGGTCAGCACGTCGAGCGGCGTGGCCAGCTCGCTGGGGTCGGCGTTGAGGGTACTGCCGGGGTGAATGCCGGCCGTGACCTCGGCTTCCGAGCCGCTCGACACGCCGTACATGGCCATTTCGGCCTCTTCCTCGGAGGAGTAGCTGCGCGGCGGCGCGGCAGCCGGGGCACCGGTGGGGCCAGCGGCGCGGCTCTCGCGGTGGTCGTCATGGGTAGCGGGCGCGGGGCGGCCTTTGGCGGGGCTGGCGGTTTTGAGGAGCTTGTTGTATTCGGTGATAATTACCTGTTCCTCAAAGCCGAACACGCTGGCCGTTTGCTGCAAAAACACCTGGCGCTTGAGGCCGTCGGGCACCTTGGCAATGCTTTGCAGTACGTCGCGGATGGCCTCGGCCTTTTTTACCGGGTCCTGGCTGGCCTCGCGGGCGACGAGGCTGGTTTTGAAGGCAATGAAATCTTGGCTGTGGTTTTCGACGTGGTCGGCAAAGCGCTGGTCGCCCACCTTGCGGATGTAGCTGTCGGGGTCGTCGCCGTCGGGGAAAAGCACCACGCGCACGTTCAGGCCGCCTTCGAGCAATAGGTCGATGCCGCGCAAACTGGCCTTTATGCCGGCCGCGTCGCCGTCGTAGAGCACCGTTACGTTGTCGGTATAGCGCTTGATGAGGCGAATCTGGCCCTCGGTGAGCGAGGTGCCCGACGAAGCCACCACGTTCTTAATACCGCCCTGGTGCAGGCTCAGCACGTCGAGGTAGCCCTCCACGAGGTAGCACAGTTCTTCGTGCCGGATGGCCTGGCGCGCCTGAAACAGGCCGTAGAGCACGTCCGACTTATGATAAATCTCCGACTCGGGCGAGTTGAGGTACTTCGCCATCTTGTCGTCGCGCTTCAGCGTGCGCGCCCCGAAGCCCACCACGCGCCCGCTCACGTTGTGAATCGGGAACATCACGCGGCCCCGAAAGCGGTCGTAGCGCCGGCCGGTATCGCGGCCCTGGTCGTCCTCGCGCTTTACCACTAGCCCCGTTTTTTCGAGGTATTTGAGTTGGTGGCCGGCCGCGGTGGCACTCTTCAGCAGGCCCTCAAACTGGTCGAGCGAGTAGCCCAGTTCGAAAGTCTGGATGGTGGTCAGGTTCAGGCCGCGCTCCTTGAGGTAGCCGTAGCCGATGCTCATGCCCTCCTCCGACTTCAGCAATAGGCCGTGGTAATAATCTTTAGCCCAGTTGGATACGATGTACTGCGAGTCGCGCTCGTTCTGGGCCAGCTGCTCTTCGGGGGTGCGCTCCTCCTCTTCGGGCACGGCCACGCCGTACTTTTTGGCTAGGGCCCGCAACGCCTCGGGGTAGCTGCTGCCCTCGATGTCCATCACGAACTGCACGATGCCGCCCGCCTTGCCGCAGCCGAAGCACTTGTAGAGGCCCTTGCTGGGATTTACCGAGAACGAGGGCGATTTTTCGTTGTGAAACGGGCAGCAGGCCCAGTAGTTCTGGCCGTTGCGCTTGAGCTGCACGTAGTCGCCCACCACCTCCAGGATGTCGGCGGTGTGGATAATCTGGTCAACGGTTTCTTTAGGGATGCGGGCCACGGCAAGGTCTTAGAGCTTCAAATTTACGCCCGCCGCCCCCGCACTGGCCCATTACCGCGCCGGCGCGCGTTCAGGCGCGGCCTTTGCATCAGGGCCCGGACAAGACTTATGGCGGCGCCTATACGCACGCCAGTGCCAGCCAGTACCGAGCCGCCCTGCTGCGCGGGCGCATTACCTCGGCAGGCAAGCAGCGCATATAGTCGATAATCAAGGTGCTGCAAAGTCAGTTTCTCAACAGGTTTCACCAACCTGTTGAGCTTAGTTCCGTATTCGGGGTAGTTCGCAAGTCAATTAGCCCTTGCATTTCTTCCATTATTCAGCCATTTAGTGGTTGTAGTTCTTCCCCATCCAAATTTATGACGCCTGTTACCGACGTTATTGTTAACACTCCTACCCCGGCCGTCGCGGCCAAGCGCATTTCGTGGGGCGCCGTATTTGCGGGCGCCGTGCTGGCCCTGGTTATTCAACTAGCGCTCACGCTGCTGGGCCTGGGCATCGGCCTGGGCACCATCGACCCGCTTACCGAGCAAGACCCCATGGCGGGCATCGGCATCGGGGCCGCTATCTGGTGGGTTATCAGCATGCTGGCTTCGCTCTACATCGGCGCCTCGGTGGCTAGCCGCCTCGCCGGCATGCCCCGCCCTACCGATGGCCTGCTGCACGGCCTGCTCACGTGGTCGGTGGTGACGCTACTCACGTTTTACTTGCTCACTACGGCCGTGGGCCGCATCATTGGCGGCGTAACGGGCATTGCCGGCCGGGCCCTGTCGGGCGTAGGCAGCGGCATTGCCGCCGTAGCCCCCCAGGCTGGCGAAGCCATCAAGGGCGAATTGAAAGAGCAAGGCATCGACCTGAGCGATGTTAAGAAGCAGGCCCGCCTGCTGCTACGCCAGACCGGCAAGTCGGAGCTTAGCCCCGAAAACATTGAGCGCCAAGCTAAAAATGCCGGTCGCGAAGCTAAAGATGCCGCTGGCCAGTCGGCCGCCAACCCCCAGGCCGCCGACGACAACTTCGACGAAGTAATTGACCGCCTCGGCGACCAGGCCCGCACCATCGGCAACGCCGCCGACCGCGACGCCGCCGTGAACGTCGTAATGAAGCGCACCGGCAAGAGCCGCGCCGAGTCGGAGCAGATTGTTGACAACTGGATTGCCACCGCCAAGCAGGCCCAGGCCAAATTGGCCGAAGCCAAAGTGAAAGCCGAAGCCGTAGCCCGCGAAGCTGGCGACAAAGCCGCTGCCGGCCTGTCGAAAGCGGCCCTGATGATGGCCCTGGGCCTGGGCCTGGGTGCCGCCGCCGCTGCCTTTGGTGGCCGCCGCGCCGCCCCTCGCTCGGTGCTAGCCGACTAATTCAGTCTCAAAACGCCCGCTATCCTTCACAACCCGCTCTCCGCAAAAAGCCCAGCCAATCCGTTGGCTGGGCTTTTTCATGTGGCTGGCGCCTAGCGGCCGTGTGCCAGATGCCTCGCTAAGCGCAGGAGCTATTCAGGACAAAAGGCTTTTTGATTCTCTGAACTCCCTATAGACCAGAAGAAAAAGGCCAGCCACTTGCTGGCCTGTGCTGTGCAAACCGCGCCAACAAATAAAAGCCCGGCCACAAAGCGTGACCGGGCTTTCTTATGCCAAACCTATTGCACAGCCTTGCCCAGCTAAGGGGCTAGCCAGCAACGTACTTTACCAGCTAGGGGCGCGGGGCCGGCGGGGGCGGCGTGGTGCCAGCGGGAGCGGGCGGCGGGGGCGGCGGCGTGGTGCCGTCGGGGCGGCTCACGGCGTCGAGGGCCTGGGCGGCGGTAAACTCTTTCTCAACTTTGGAATAGCCGGGGGGCGAGATGCGCTTGCCGCTCTTGGTAATAAACGTGGGCTTAATCTTGAGCGTGAAGCGCAGCGGCTGGCGGTCGCGGTCGGTGAGGCCCAGCGCGAAGCTAGCCAGGCTCTCGCCCGTTTGGTTGCCCAGCACGTCGCGCAGGTTGCTATTGACCTCCACGGGCGCCGTGGTTACGCCGTTGGCGGGCACCTCAATGCGCTGGGTGGTGTGGCCTTTAGCCACTTCTTTGTCGTCGATGAGGGCGATATAGTCGAACTCGTTGAGGGCGGCCGTTTCGTCGTTCTGGTTGCGGAACTCCAGGTTTACGCGCATGCGCAGGGGCAGATTGCCAGCCGTGGCGGCGGCGGCCAGCAGGGCGCGCTCGGCAGTGCCCAAGTCGCCGGCCTGGCGCATGTTCAGCACGTTGACGCCGCCCACGGTGGCCTGGTCGATGCCAGCCAGGCGCACGTCGACATTTTTAAAGGCCTTGGCCTGCTGTACCTGTTCCTGAATGCCGCACTGGCTTAGGCCAGCCACCGCCAGCACCCCGGCGAAGGCCTGCACCGCACTGCGGTGAGTTGTGAAAAAAGAAGCGAACATAATCGGTTTCTTGAAGGAGTGGAAAGAATGAATGCCCTTCTTTTACTCCTATTAAATCAAATAGTTGGCTCACCCACACATTCTTTACGCTTCAGCTTATCCTGTTCTTTATACTTCAGCTTATTCAATCGCTTTTTTTCAGGCTTTTACCTTTCCTTTTCCGTGCTCGCCCCGAGGCTTGGGCCCCGTGCCTACTCGGCGGCCCTGGCCCCGGCCGCCGCCCGCTGGCTAGGGCCACGTCAACTTTTCCGGCCGGCTCCTTGTTGAAATGCCTCCTATCCTTCGTGCTTTCTTATGACCTCTTCCGCTAAGCAAATCGTCTTTTCCGTGCTCGATTTGGCGCCCATTCTGGCTGGCGCTACGCCTACCGATACCTTTCGCCACAGCCTGCACCTGGCCCAGCAGGTCGAGCAGCTGGGCTACACCCGCTACTGGCTGAGCGAGCACCACAACATGGCCAGCGTGGCCAGCTCGTCGCCGGTGGTGCTGATTGGCTACCTCGCGGGCGGCACGACTACGCTGCGGGTGGGCTCGGGCGGCATTATGCTGCCCAACCACGCCCCGCTGGTAGTGGCCGAGCAAATGGGCACGCTGGCCTCGCTCTACCCCGGCCGCATCGACCTGGGCCTGGGCCGCGCTCCCGGCTCCGACCAGCAAACGGCCCAGGCCATCCGGGGCAGCCGCATGGGCGGGGTGCAGGATTTTCCGCGTGATATTCAGCAATTGCAGGCCTATTTCTCGGCCAGCAACAGCACGGCTGCCGTGCGCGCCATTCCCGGCGAGGGGCTGGAGGTACCGATTTATGTGCTGGGCTCCAGCACCGATAGCGCCTACCTGGCTGCCGCGCTGGGCCTGCCCTACGCCTTTGCCAGCCACTTTGCGCCCGGCCAGCTACTGGCCGCGCTCGAGATTTACCGCCAGAATTTCCGGCCTTCGAAAGCCTTGGCTAGCCCCTACGTCATCGCCTGCGTCAACGTGGTAGCGGCCGATACCGACGCGCAGGCTGCTTACCTCTCCACCTCGCTCCAGCAGTTTATGATGAGTGTGGTAACGGGCCGGCCGGCGCCGCTGCCGCCACCCGTGCACGACATGGGCCCGCTGTGGGTACCCGGTGCCCAGCAGGCCGTGCAGCAGATGCTGGCCTTTTCCTTCGTGGGTGGCCCTGAAACTCTGCGGCAGGACTTGCAGGAGTTTTTGGAAGCCACCCAGGCTGATGAACTAATGGCCGTGTCCAACATCTTTGACCAGGAGGCGCGGGTGCACTCCTACCGCCTGTTTGCCGAGGCGCTGCAAGGCATTGCGCAGCCGCAGGAGGCTAGCGCGCTGGCTGCTCACTAAGCACTGACTATCAATAAATAAAAAGCGCCGGATACCTGAGGTATCCGGCGCTTTTTCGTTTTAACCGCGAATTAACCCGCCATCCGCATCTGCCTGGTCAGCCGAGGCGTAATTTGGCTGAAATTCATTTACTATTCATGTTAACATTGACTATGCAGGCCGTTTTTTTCTTTGGTAGCAGTCTTCTATTGCTGACCCTAGCCGGCTGCGGCAACAAGCCCGACGGCACGCCCTACGGCGTGAACCCCGCTAAGGACGCCGACGGCAAGCTTAAGCCAACGGCGAGCAAACCATCACCGCGACCTGAGCTCAAGGGTAATAAAGTACCGAAGGGCGCCGAGCTGAACGCTATCACGAACGGCGTCCGCTCAGGCCAGCCTATGCAGTCCACGCCGCTGGATGATATGCCGGCCCACTAGCCCGCTGGCCTATTTTTCCTCAGGGTCAACTGAGCGCGTGCCGGCGTAGTAATACAGCTCGGCGCGCGCTTTTTCGTAGCTGGCGCGCAGGCTTTCCTGCTTGATGCGCAGCTCGATAAGCTTGCTCTCGCGGGCGTTGATGAGGAAGATGGTGCTCTCGCCCAGCTCGAACTTGGCCAGCTCAGCAGCCAGCAAGATGCGCTGGTTAGCCACCGTCTGGGCTTGCAGGGTCAGCTGCTGGTCGTAGGCCTGCAAGGTGTTGTACACCGAGTTGACCTGCGTGGCGATGGTGCGCTGGCTCTGTTGGCGCTCCAGGATGCTTTCCTGCACCTGCACGCGGGCGTATTGCAGCTTGCCGCGCTCGGCCCGCAGGAAGAGCGGGAAGGCAAAATCGACGCCCAGCTTGTGGTTGTCAAGGCCAAAATTGTAGTAGCCCGGCACCTCGGACTGGTAAAAATTGCCCTGGCTGATGAGCGTGGCGCTCACGTTGAGCTTGGGCTTCAGCATTTCGCGGCGGTAGCGCTCCTCAATGCCATACTGGGTGATTTTGGCGCCCAACTTGCGTAGCGTGGGGTGGTTGCTGGCGGCCAGGTCGGCCAAGCGCCGGTATTCCTGGCGGCTCACGGTGTCGCGGGCGGGGGTTTCGGGCACGGCGTAGCGGGGCAGCTCCACGGGCTGATTATTGTTGTTCCAGAGGTGGTTGGAGAGTAGCAGGCGGGCGTTTTGCACTTCTACCAGGAGCTGGGCGGCCTGCACCTGGCGGTCCTGCACGGTTATCTGGGCCTCTACGGAGTCGATGGGGGCCTGGTCGCCAATCTGGGCGCGGCGGGCGGTGGCCTGGAAGCGGCGGTCGGCCAGGGCCACGCCCTCGCGCAGCAGCATCGACTGCTGATACGAATAGTACCAGTTCCAGTAGTCTTTGGCGGCTTGCAGCCACACCTCGTTTATCTGCTTCACGCGGTCGGCTTCGGCGGCGGTTTGCAGGGCCTGGGCCTGGCGCAGCGTGCTGCGGCGGGCGTCGATGAGCAGGCCCGCGCCGATGGGCACCGACACGCCCACGCCGGCTAGGCCGTTAAGCGGAGTGCGGTTTTCGGGGTTCACGTAGGTGCCGGCGTAGCGGTCGTAGCTGGCCTTCAGGTCGATGCCGCCGGGCCAAATGGGCACCTTCAGCTCATTGTGCCAATTATTATAATAATCGGTACCGCCGAACTGCTTGCGGTGAAAATCAGAACCCAGCTTGGGGTCGAAGCCGCCGCGGGCTTCCAGCACCTTGGCGCGCGCCTCCTCGCTGAGCAGGGCGGCCTGCTTCACGATAGGATGGTTGGCAAACACCAGCTCAGCCAGGTCCTGGATGGAAAACACCTTGGCCGTATCGCCGGGCTGGATGATGTCGAGCTGGGTGGTTTGCAGCGGCGCGCGCTCCAGGCCCGAGCGACGGGCCGGCAGTTGGGGGTCCTGGGCGCGGGCGGAGCTAGCCAGCCCGGCCAGCAGCGCTAGCACCGGCCACCAGCGGCCAGAGCCTGGGGCATTGCAAATTATTGATTTAAGTATCTTTAACATACAGCGTTTACTTACCCTTGCCAGTATCGCCCTTGCCTGCGTCGGCCTTGCCGTCGCCCTTCACGGGCGTCACGTTGGGCTCGTTGCTGAGGGTGGGCGGGAAGCCGTTGAGCTGCCGCCAGATTTCGTACCACACGGGCACCGTATCCAGAATAACCCAGCCCTGCACGCCCGAGCCCAGGCGCAGCTGCTTGGGCCAGGGCTGGTCGCCGGCCATAGGTTGGGTGGGGCGCACCAGCAGGCGGTACTTGCCGCCGGGGCTGTTCACCACGTCAATCACCGTGACCTCGCCGCCAAACGTGCCCACGGCCGCCGAGGGCCAGCCCGAAAACTGGATGGCTGGGAAGCCCTCAAACTGCAAGCGCACCGTGCGCCCGCGCTGAATGAGCGGCACATCCATGGCCCGCACGTAGATTTCGGCGGCCAGCGTGGGCGACTCGGGTTGCAGCGTGGCAATGCTTTCGCCCTCCTTAATAGTCTCACCAATACCCGCCTTCAGGGCCCGCACGATGTAGCCCGACTGCGGCACGCGCACCACGTAGAGGTCGCGGCGCACGGCTACGTTGGCAATTTTATTGCGCGTGGCAGCTACTTCGCCCTCGTAGGTTTCGCGGCTGGCCACGGCCGAGCTGCGGTCGGAGTTGGCCTTGGCCAGGTCCTGGGCGTACTTGGCGCGCAGGTTGGCTAGCTCGATGCGGGCGTTGGCCAAGTTTTGCTGGCTGCTGTTCACCTTGTTGCGCTGCGAGGTTACCTTGGCCAGGTCTTCTTGCAGCTTGAGGCGGCGGGTTTCGATGTCGGTGAGCGAGAACAGGCCATTTTTGTAGCCTTCCTCGTAGCGCAGCAGCCGGGCCTTGGCCGTTTCGTAGAAGGTCGTGATGGCCACCAGGTCGGCGCGGTCGCTGTTGAGGTAGTTCTGGGCCTGCTCCACCTTGTTCTGGGCCGATTGCAGCTGCACTTCCAGCGTGGCGCGTAGGGCGGCCATCTGCTGGTCGGTGGCGTTTATTTTGGCCTGGTAGGCTACCACGTTGCCCTGCTTGGCGGCTAGCTGCTCGCGCAGGCGCTGGGGCAGGTTGGGGTCAAAATACTCATCCTTGATTTCGGAGAGCATCAGCAGGGTGTCGCCCTTGTGCACGTACTGGCCCTCGCGCACGTTCCAGTGCTCGATGCGGCCGGCTATCTGGTTTTGAATGTTCTGGGGCCGGTCTTGCGGCGTGAGAGCCGTGAGCGTGCCGAAGCCCTCGATGGTCTGGCGCCAGGGCAGGAATAGGATTATCAGGAACACCAGGCCCATTACCAGCAGGATGCGGCCCAGCTTGCGGCTGGCGTAGGTGCGCAGCAGCTCGGGGCGCGACTTGCGGGGCACGTGGTCCCACACCTCCTCGATAACGTTTTGGTTGGATATGTTAAGCATTATTGAAGGCAATGGAATTCTTGTGCTCGTCCAGGGGCAGGTCGGTCACGACAGCTACTTTCTCCACCGCCGTCAGCACGTCAAAAATGGTATTAATGCTGGTCATCAGCTTCTCAATCGAGCCGCTAATCATCACGATGAGCACCTCGGCGGCCACAAACTGACCGAGCGTCATCTGGCGCGACACCACGAAGAGCGTGCCCGCAATCAGTAGGCCCGCCGTGAGGATGGTGCGCAGCGCAATGCCGTAGGTGTAGTATGATTTGAGGATGCGGAAGTGGGCGTTGCGGGCGTGCAGGTACTCCGAGGTCAGCTCGTCGGCGCGGGCCAGGGTCTTGTGCTCTTCGGCGTCGTCGCCGCGTACTTCGCCGAGGCGGCCGGCCACTTCTTCGAGCCAGGCTACCAACTCGTACTTGTAGGCCGACTCCTCGATGCTCGTGCGCAGGGCGCGTTGATAATTAAGCAAGTACACCCCAATCAGGGCCAGGATGGTGAACAGACCGAACCCGATGAAAATAGGGTGGTAAAAGGAGAGCACAATCACGCCCATCAGGATTTGCAGCACCGCAAACATGACGTCGACCAGCAGCTTGGTGAGGCCTTTCTGGATGGTCAGGATGTCGAAAAAGCGGTTAACTAATTCCTGGGGGTTCTCGCCTTCGAGCGCCTCGGGCTTGATGCGCGGCAGCCGGTAGGCATACTCGATAGCGGCCTTGGCGAAGATGCGCTGCTCGATGGCCTCGACCAAGGTCATTTGCCCGACCAGCAAAATGCCCCCTAGCAGCACGCCGCCCACCACCACGGCCACCAGAATGTAGGTGGAGCTGAACACGGCGCCCGTCGACACGAGGTTGAACACGGCCTGCGTGCCCAGCGGCAGCGACAGGCTGATGAGGCCCGTGAGCACGGCGTAGAAAATGATGTAGCGAATGGTGCTGCGCTCGGTATCGAGCATGCGGGTGAGGCGTTGCCAGGGCGTGGGCGGCGGCAGGCCGGCAGTAGCGTGATGGGCCATAAAATAGAAGGTAGTCGGACGCGCAAGCGGGGGCCAGCCAGGACCGGCCCAACGTCCAGCTTTAAGCTGGACAAGGCGCAATACGTACTAAATGAACGAATGGTGAAACTCTACGCAAATATCGGCCCTTAACCTGGCCCAAATGGCGTTTTAATCTGATTTTAAACGACTTTTAAGCTCGTTTTAATGCCGCTCCCGACTTCGAAATGCCCTGTGGGGCGCCCGCCGGGCTTGCGTACCTTTGCGCGAATAACCAGCCTGACCAAATGCCCGCCTACCGCCCGCAAGACCTTGAACCTAAGTGGCAAGCCCACTGGCAGCAGCACCACACGTTCCGCGCCGACAACGCCTCCGACAAGCCCAAGTACTACGTGCTCGACATGTT
>Ga0160429_1000479_pt1 | contig 35671 bp, 32 predicted proteins | sample SolpanmetagenomR_FD_108199 | JGI IMG/M metagenome (GOLD analysis project Ga0160429, IMG submission 108199) | Solar panel surface microbial communities from Lawrence Berkeley National Laboratory, California, USA - R | ecosystem: Engineered > Built environment > Solar panel > Unclassified ... | reverse complement strand
TCAGATTCTGGAAGGCAACATCAAGAACATGACCAACTTCGGCGTGTTCATCGACCTCGGCGGTGTCGATGGTCTGCTGCACATCACGGACATTTCGTGGGGCCGCATCGCTCACCCGAGCGAGGCGTTGCAGCTCGACCAGAAACTCAACGTGGTTGTGTTGGACTTCGACGAAGCCAAGAAACGTATTTCGCTGGGCTTGAAGCAACTGACGCCCCACCCGTGGGATTCGCTGCCGGCCGACCTCGGCCCCGGCTCGCGTGTACAGGGCCGCATCGTGAACGTAGCCGACTACGGCGCATTCATGGAAGTGGTACCGGGCGTTGAAGGCCTCATCCACGTATCGGAAATGAGCTGGAGCCAGCACCTGCGCAACCCGCAGGACTTCATCAAGCAGGGCGACACGGTAGAGGCAGTAGTACTGACCCTCGACCGCGAAGACCGCAAGATGAGCCTGGGCATCAAGCAACTGACCGAAGACCCGTGGACCCGTGGCGACTTCGCTGAGAAGTTTGCCGTAGGCACCAAGCACAGCGGCGCGGTTCGTAACCTCACTAACTTCGGCCTGTTCGTAGAGCTGGAAGAAGGTGTAGACGGCCTCGTGCACGTGTCGGACCTGTCGTGGACCAAGAAAGTGAAGCACCCCTCGGAAGTGGTGAAAGTGGGCGACAAACTCGACGTAGTAGTACTCGAGCTGGATATGGCTGCCCGCCGCCTTGCCCTGGGTGTGAAGCAGCTGGAGGAAAACCCCTGGGATACCTTCCAGACGGTGTTCACCCCCGGCTCGGTACACAAGGCTACCATCACCGAGAAGTCGGACCGTGGCGCAGTACTCGAACTGCCCTACGGCATCGAGGGCTTCGCTTACCCCAAAGGCCTGGTGAAAGAGGATGGCTCGAACGCCGAGAACGGCGAGCAGCTGGACTTCCGCGTAACCGAGTTCTCGAAAGATGACCGTCGTATTGTGCTCTCGCACACCGCCGTGTACAACAAAGAGGACGAAAGCAACCGCGCCACCAACTCGAAGTTTGCGAAGAAAACCCCCGCTGGCGGCGCTGCCCAAGGCGAAGGCAAACTGAGCGACCTCAAGAAGCCGGCTGAGAAAAACACCCTCGGCGACCTCGACGCCCTCAGCGCTCTGCGCGACCAGCTTGCTGGCGCCGAGCGTCAGGCTGGCGAAGACAAGCTGCGCGCCCGTCAGGACACGCCGCTGGCCGGCAACTCGCCCGACAACGCTGAAATCCAAGGTTCGTAAGTTCCTGATTTTAGGGTAAAACAGAAAGCCCCGGCCGCAAGGTCGGGGCTTTTTTATGCGTTAGCGTTGGCAATACCGGGTTTTAGCGTACCTTTGTGCTCCCAAGCCGGTAACGTGACCGAGTGGCTAGGTAGAGGTCTGCAAAACCTCCTACGGCGGTTCGAATCCGCCCGTTACCTCTCTTTCAGTAGGCCCATTAAGCAACTGCTTGATGGGCCTACTGCTTTTTAATGGAAATCCGGCAGCACCCACCAGAAGAGCTTTTCTGAATTGCTTCCTACCTTGCCGGCATGAAATACCTGTGCTGCGCGCTCCTGCTTAGTACCATGCCAGGGGCTGCCCGAGCGCAAGCTAGTGCTCCCGTAACCCAGACTTTTCCCTATCGCTACGCAGTGCTAGTGGCCGATGACCGCTATTTTTCTGGACGTAACCGGCTCAGCCTCGACTATGGCCAGGGCGTAAAGGGCGCCGCTCCGGAACCGGAAATGGCCGAAATGGCTAAAAATATTACTGGCTCTACCTCAGTTATTGATGCCCTCAACTACCTGGCCCGGCATGGCTGGGAATTGCTGACCGTGACTAATGTGCCAAGCGATGCCAGCGGCACTACCACCCGCTATATCGACTCGGAAACCCGCTACCTGCACCGCCGTCGCTTACTAGGTCCCAGTACACTCACTACCCCCTAGCCACAATGGCAAAGTCGTAGCTTCGAGGCGCCTTGGCAAGCCCAGGCTTGGGCCAGGGGCGTGGGGCGGCCCAGCTCTTACGCGCTTGCCTCACTTCGCAGTGAGCCATAAAGGTTTTTTAGGGCCCGCTAGCCCAACGTGAGCCGTGTAAGCAGCGTACTGCCTACCTTGCCGTACCGCCGGCGCGCCCGGTGGCTTATCCTTGTTTTGGCTATATGAAGATTATTGACCTCCGCACCATGCGCGGGCCGAGCTACTGGTCGGTAAAGCACTACCGATTGATTGTATGCAAAGTTGACTTACAAGAGTTTGCCGGCGAGTGGAGCAACACCATCGATGGCCTGGCCGAGCGCCTCACGGCGCTGCTACCCGGCATTGGCCAGCCGCAGCAGGCTAGCCGGCCCAGCAACAAGCAGCTAGCCAAACACCCGCCCCTGACCCAAGAGCAACTGGCCGATGGCGAGCCGCTGGGGCACGTCATTCAGCACGTGGCGCTGGAATTGCAGCGCCAGGCCGGCATGCCGGTGTTCTGGGGCAAAAGTTACCCGGCCCGCGAGGAAGGCGTGGAGTACGTGGTGTTCTCCTACCAGGAAGAGCGCGCCGGCCGCTACGCCGCCGAAGCGGCCGTAGAGCTAGTGGAGGCACTCTGCAAGAGCGAGAGCTTCAGCCTGAAACCGGTGATTGATGAGCTGCACGATATCCGGGAGGAGGAATTTTTCGGGCCCAGCACCTGGAGCATCGTAGCCGAGGCGGCCTCGCGCAACATTCCGTACATTCAGCTGAAAAACAGCTCGATAATCCAGCTCGGCTACGGCGTGAATCAGCGCCGCATCTGGGCTACTACCACCAACCTGACCTCCCACGCGGGCGTGGAGGTGGCCGGTAATAAGAACCGCACCAAGGCCATGCTGGCCGACGGCGGCGTGCCGGTGCCCCGCGGCACTACCGTGTACTCGGAGGACGGCCTGCGCGACGCGATTGAGGAGTTGGGCTTCCCCATCGTGACCAAGCCGCTCGACGGCAACCACGGCAAGGGCGCCACCATCCGCATCACCAACTGGGAAGACGCCGTGGAGGGCCTCAAGGCCGCCAAGGAGTACTCGCGGGCGGTGATTGTGGAACAGTTCGTGCAGGGCGACGACTACCGCCTGCTGGTGGTGAACGGCAAGCTCATCGCAGCCGCCAAGCGCACACCCGCCGCCGTAACCGGCAACGGCACGCACACCATTCAGCAGCTCATTGATGAAGTGAACACCGACCCGCGCCGCGGCGTGGGTCACGAAAAGGTCCTGACTTCCATCAAAGCCGACCAGCACACACTGGATATTCTCAAAGGCAAGGAGTTGACGCTGGAATCGGTGCTGCCGGCCGGCGAAACCCTGTACCTCAAGAGCACCGCCAACATCAGTACCGGCGGTACGGCCACCGACGTAACCGACCTCGTGGACCCCTACAACGTGCTACTGGCCGAGCGCGTGGCCGGTATCGTGGGCCTCGACATCTGTGGTATTGACTTGCTGACCAGCGACATCGCCATCCCGCTGAACCAGACGCGCGGGGCGGTAATTGAGGTGAATGCGGCCCCCGGCTTCCGGATGCACATCGCCCCCACCGACGGCCTGCCGCGCAACGTAGCCGCCCCGGTGGTGGACATGCTGTTTCCGCCCGGCGCCGAGGCGCGCATCCCAATTATCGCCATCACGGGCACCAATGGCAAAACGACCACCACGCGCCTCATTGCGCACCTGGTGGCCAGCACCGGCTATAAGGTGGGCTTCACGACCACCGATGGTATTTACATTCAAGGAGTTCAGCTGCAAAAGGGCGACTGCACCGGCGGGCAAAGCGCCGAGTTTGTGCTCAAAGACCCCACGGTAAACTACGCGGTGCTCGAAACGGCCCGTGGTGGCATGCTGCGCTCGGGGCTGGGCTTCCATACCTGCGACATTGCGGTGGTAACCAACGTAGCGGCCGACCACCTGGGCCTGCGCGACATCTACACCGTGGAGGAAATGGCCGCCGTGAAGGGCGTGCTGCCCCGCACGGTGCGCAAAAACGGCTGGGCCGTGCTCAACGCCGACGATGACCTGGTGTACGAGATGGGCCGCCACCTCGACTGCAAGGTAGCTTACTTCTCGATGAGTGAGCACAACCCGCGCATTCAGGAGCACGTGGAGGCCGGTGGCGTGGCGGCAGTGTACGAAGAGGGCTACCTCACGATTTACAAGAACTCGTACAAGCTGCGCATCGACCGGGCGGCCGAGTTTCCGGTAACCTTCGGCGGGCGCGCCACCTTCAACATTGAGAATGCCCTGGCGGCCGGGCTGGCCGGCTATCTGGCTGGCTTCGACAAGGACGCCATTAAAACGGCATTCCGCACCTTCGTGCCCTCGGCCACCAAAACGCCGGGCCGCATGAACGTCTACAAATTCCCACGCTTCGAAGTGATTGTGGACTACGCCCACAACACGGCGGGCATCGGCAAGTACGCCGAGTTTATGAACGCCACCACGGCCACCCGCAAAATCGGCGTGGTGTCGGGCCTCGGCGACCGCCGCGACGAGGACACGCTGGGGTTCTCACGCATCGCGGGCCGCATTTTCGACGAGGTGGTACTGCGGCAGGACCGCGATTTGCGCGGCAAGTCGGCCGAGTTTCTGCAAGAGATAATGACTCGCGGCCTGCGGCTGGATAACCCCGGGCTACCCATCAACTACATTGAGAATGAGATGGATGCCATTGACCACGTGCTAGCCACGGCGCCCGACGGCGCGGTTATCACGCTGCTGACCGAGAACATTGCGGGTACGCTCAAGAAGCTCGATGAATACGAGGCTAGCCTGAAGGAGGGTTAGCCACTAGTTAAGTTACTTGCTTTTTACGGCTGCTTTTTACGTCTGTCATGCTGACGAAGGAAGCATCTCGTCAGGTTATTTTGCGACTATGCAAGCCTGACAAGATGCTTCCTTTGTCAGCATGACAGACGTTTTTTTGACCTTTCTCTTTTTTGATTAGCTCTACCTTTCCTACCCTAATCCCTTTCTTCTGATGAAATACCTCGCGCACGCGGCCCTGGCGGCCGCGGCTTTGTGGCTGGCGGGCTGCCAGTCGTCTACTACTTCAGACAAGAACCAGGCCCAGGCCGGCGGCAAGGGCAACCAGGACCTGAGCGGCCTGTTTGGCCAATACTGGGAAAAGCAGTCGCGCCTCGACCCGCTGGCCGCCACTGGCCAGGGCGACAACCGCTTCAACGACCAGCTGCCTAACGACCAGACCCAGGCCTATCGCGATACGTTGCGCACCTTCTACCAGAGCTACCTGACGCGGCTCGAAAAATTTGACCGCACCAGCCTGGACGACAACGATAAAATCAGCTACGACATCTTTCAGTACGAGATGCAGCAGCGGCTGGCTGGCCTGAAGCTCAACACCTGGATGATGCCGTTTCAGCAGTTTTGGGGGCTTCCCCTCACGCTGGGGCAGTACGGCGCGGGCACGGGCAACCAGCCGTTTAAGACGGTGCAGGACTACGACAACTGGCTGGGCCGGGTGCACGGCTTCGTGGCCTGGGGCGACTCGGCCATCGGCAACTTCCGGCGCGGCCTAAAGGCCGGCGTGGTACTGCCCAAATCGCTTGTGGTGAAGATGATTCCACAGATGCGCGGCAAGGACATTGTGGTGACGGACCCTAGCCAGTCGCTGTTCTACGGGCCCATCAAGGCGTTTCCGAAGGACTTTTCGGACGCCGATAAAAAGCGTTTGACGGAGGCTTACCGCAAGGCTATTATGACCGAGCTAGTGCCCACGTACCAGAAGCTGGGCAACTTCTTGGCCACTGAGTACCTACCCAAGGCGCGGCCCACGAGCGGCATCGCGGCGGTGCCGGGTGGCGCGGGTATCTATACCTACGACGTGGCCTACTGGACCACCACCAGCAAGACGCCCCAGGAAATTTACCAGACGGGGCTCTCCGAGGTGGCGCGCATCAAGGGCGAGATGGAGAAAGTGAAAGCGCAGGTGGGCTTCAAGGGCGACTTGCCGGCGTTTTTCACCTACCTGAAGACGGACAAGAAATTCATGCCCTACACCCAGCCCAGCCAGGTGCTGGATGCCTTCCGCAAAATTCAGGCGACCATCGATCCCAACCTGAAAAAGATGTTTGGGCGCACGCCCAAGACGCCGTTCGAGATTCGGCAGACGGAGGCTTTCCGCGCCGCCTCGGCCTCGGCCGAGTACAACCCGGGCTCGCCCGATGGCAAGCGGCCGGGCATTTTCTACGTGCCGATTGTGGATGCCACGAAGTTCAACACTACCTCGGGCATGGAGTCGCTGTTCTTGCACGAGGCTATTCCAGGCCACCACTACCAGACGTCGTTGCAGCAGGAAAACCAGGACTTACCCAAGTTCCGGCAGTTTGCGTGGTACGGCGCCATGGGCGAGGGCTGGGCGCTCTACTGCGAAAGCCTGGGCAAAGAGCTAGGCCTCTACACCGACCCCTACCAGTACATGGGCGCGCTCGGCGACGAGATGCACCGCGCCGTGCGCCTCGTGGTAGATACCGGCCTGCACTCGCGCAACATGACCCGCGAGGAAGCCATCAAGTATATGATGGCGCAGGAGCCCATCAGCGAGGACGGCGCCACGGCCGAGATTGAGCGCTACATGGCCATTCCGGGCCAGGCGCTGAGCTACAAAACCGGCCAGCTTAAAATCCGCGAGCTACGCACGAAATACGAGAAAGAGCTGGGCAGCAAGTTCAAGCTCAGCGACTTCCACGACGAACTGTTGAAGGACGGCGTGATGCCACTGGCCGTGCTGGAGAAGAAGATGGACGCTTGGGCGGCCCAGCAGAAGTAGTTTTTGAGTCCTAAAAAAGAACGTCATGCTGTGCCCCGCACAGCATGACGTTCTTTTTTAGGACTGTTCTTTAGACGAACCTCCTAGCGGATGCCGCGCACGCGCATGGGCACCGTGTAAACGGCCTCGGAGGCAGTAATGAACAGCGTTTTCATATCCTTGCCGCCGAAGCAGAGGTTGGCCGTCCAGGCGGCGGGTACGTCGATGTGCGCCAGCCGCTGCCCGGCCGGGCTATAAATGGTGACGCCCTGGCCGGTGAGGTACACGTTGCCGCGCTCGTCGAGGGTCATGCCATCGGAGCCTTGCGCCACGAACAGCTGCTTATCGAGCAGCTCGCCGTTTTTGCCAAGGTGGTAGCGGTAGGTTTTATTGGCCCCGATATCGGCGATGTAGAGCGTGCGGCCATCGGGCGTGCCGATGAGGCCGTTGGGCTTTTGAAGGCTGGTTTCGACGGCCACCGGCTGCCGGGCGCCCGGCGCCAAATAGTATACGTACTCGGCAATGGGCGCCGGGCGCGTGGCGGGCCAGTAGTCGCGCTTGTAGTAGGGGTCGGTGAAGAAGATGCCGCCCAGCGGGCTCACCCATAAATCGTTGGGGCCGTTGGGCTGCTGGCCGTTCACCTTGTCGAGCAGCACCGTGACTTTGCCATTGGGGGCGATGGCCCAGAGCTGGCCCTGGGCGTCGGCGCAGGCCAGCAGGTTGCCTTTTTTGTCGAAATACAGGCCGTTGGCGCGGCCGCTGGGGCTCAGAAACACGCTCAGCTTGCCCGCCAGGTCGTATTTCCAGATTTTGTCGTTGGGCTGGTCGGTAAAAAAGATATTGCCTTGCTTATCCACGGCCGGCCCCTCGGTAAAACCAAACTGCTTGGCTACCAGCTGCGGCACCGGCGCGCCGGCAAACAGCGCCTGCCCGGCCGCCGACAGCGGCTCGGCCGCTGCGGTGGGCGGGGTGCTCTGGGCCAGGGCTTTGCTGGCCAGCAGCGTAGCAGCCGCCCCCACGGCAACGAAAAAAATAAGTGCCTTCATAGCAAAGAGGAAAGGAGTGGCCGGCGCCACCGGATGGTGTTAAGTAGTGTAAAGACGCAGCCGGGCACGCTAGCGTTGGCTGGCCAGCCGCAGCCGGGGGCCACGCGGGCGGCGGCCGAGGCAGCCCGCCGCCCGGTTTTACCGTTATAGCCAGCCTATGCGACTCACCAACTTTGAGCTGGCCTTTGTGCTGGGCCGGCTGCTGCTCGGCCTCAACTTTTTAATGCACGGCCTGGTGCGAATTCCAAAGCTGGCCGGCTTTCGGGCGGGCATCGTGCAGGAGTTTGCCGCCGCGCCGCTGCCGCCGGCGCTGGTGGGAGCCTATGCCACGGCGCTGCCCTTTGTGGAGGGCGGCATTGGGGCACTGCTGCTGCTGGGGCTCTTTACCCGGCCGGCGCTGGTGGCAGCCATGCTGGTGGTAATGAGCCTGGTTTTTGGCAGCAGCCTGCTCGAAAAATGGAGCCTCGTGGGCGACCAGCTGCTGTACGGGCTCTATATTATTACGCTGGTGCTGCACTTGCAGCGCAACCGCCTGTGCCTCGATGCCCTGGCGCCGGAGCCCCTGGCCAGCGGGCCGGCGGGGCCCGGCGCTCGGCCTTAGCCGGGCTAGCCAGTACGTAGCAGCTCTTTTTTCACTACTCACTTTTACTATGTCCGCGCGCCCCTACATTCTGGCCGAAACTACCTGGCAAGCCGTCAAGGAAACCGCCTTTGACGTTGTTGTCCTGCCCTGGGGCGCTACTGAGGCGCACAACTACCACCTGCCCTACGGCACCGACAACTACCAGGCCGACTACGTGGCCGCCGAGGCCGCCCGGCTGGCCTGGGAGCAGGGCGCCAAGGTAGTGGTGCTGCCCGCCATCCCGTTTGGGGTGAACACCGGCCAGCTCGATATCACGCTGAACATCAATTTAAACCCCAGCACCCAGCTCGCCATTTTGCGCGACGTGGTGCAGGTGCTGGCCCGCCAGGGCATTCCCAAGCTAGTGGTCCTGAACGGCCACGGCGGCAATGATTTCAAGCAGATTTTGCGCGAGCTGCAAGCCGAGTTTCCGAGCGTATTCCTGAGCACGGCCACGCTGTTTCGCATCGTAGACCGCAGCCGGTTTTTTGAGGCGCCCGGCGACCACGCCGACGAGATGGAAACCAGCATGATGCTGCACCTGGCGCCCGACCTAGTGCGCCCGCTGGCCGAGGCCGGCGACGGGGCCAGCCGGCGCTTCCGCATCCGGGCGCTGCGCGAGTGGGCCTGGGCCCAGCGCGAGTGGAGCCAGGTGAGCGCCGACACGGGCGTGGGCAACCCGGCCGCCGCCACCGCCGCCAAGGGCGCAGCGTTTCTGGCCGCCGTGACGCAGGAGCTAAGCCAGTTTCTGGTGGAGCTCGCTGCGGCCGACCCGCACGATTTGTACGAATAATTCTCACTCAGTTCACCCTCATGCAGCACATTACTGCCGCCGACATTGCGGCTTTCGAGAAGATTTACCGCCTCAACTTCGTGAATGGCCTGCCGGGCTTTAAGCCGGCCAACCTGGTGGGCACGGCCGCGCCCGACGGGCGCACCAACCTCGCGATTTTCAGCTCGGTGCTGCACTTGGGGTCCGACCCGGCCGTGCTGGGCATGGTGACGCGCCCCACCACCGTGCCGCGCCACACCTATCAGAATATCAAAGACAACGGCGGCGCCTACACCCTCAACCACGTGCCCCTGCCCCTGGTGGCGCAGGCCCACTACACCTCGGCCAACTTCGAGGACGTGTCGGAGTTTGACGCCTGCGGCTTCACGGCCGAGTTTCGCGACGGCTTCGCGGCGCCCTACGTGGCCGAGAGCCCGCTCAGCATCGGGCTGCGGCTGCACGAGGAGCACGCCATCTTCAACGGCACCCTGCTGCTGGTAGGCACCGTCGAGCACGTGTACCTGCGCCCCGAGGCCCTGCGCCCCGACGGCACCCTCGACCTAGTAGCCCTTACCGAAACGGCCATTTCGGGCCTCGATGGCTACCACGAGGTGCTGCCGCCGGTGCGCTTTGGCTACGCCCGGCCGGGGCAGTTTCCGCAGTCGCTCTAGGCCTCGGGGAGGTGCGGGCCGGCGGGCCGGGCCCCGCGGGGGCTTTGCCGGGCCAGCGAGCGCGACGGCCGGGCCGGGTGGTCGCGGTAGGGCGCGCGGTAGGTTTTCGGCTTCTTCTTTCTGCCGGCCAAGGCTAGCCCGGCGATGGTGAGCAGGGCGCCGGCCACGGCTAGGCCCTTCACCCAGGTGCTGACTACGGGCGGCGGCACCGAGCGCACGCCGCTGGCATCGGCCACGGCGGGCTCGTGGGCGTAGCGGCCCGCGCGGGGCCGGGCCAGTTGGTCAAAGTATTCGCCTAGGGTGCGTAGCGCGCGGCGCAGCGTCTCGCCGTGCATAGCAATGCCGTGGCCGGTGGCGGCTACCTCGGGCGCCAGGTCGGCGAGGTGGCGCACCGAGGTGCGGGCGGCGTCCCAGTCGGGCGTGAAGTAGGCGGGCGGGCCGTGTAGCACCTGCTTCTGGCTGAGCGTGGCCAACCCCGACTCGGCCACCACGGTGGTGAAGGCGTCGCCGGCCACCAGCACTTTGCGCACCGGCTCAAAGAACGATACGTGGCCAGCGGTGTGGCCCGGCGTGGGCAGCCAGCGCCAGCCGGGCAGGCCGGGCACGCTGCCATCGGCGGGCAGCTCCTGCACGCGCCCGTTGAAATCGTAAGGGCTTTTGGGGTAGAGAAACGAGTTCCAGGCCATGAGGCCGCCGCCCACGGTGGGGTCGGGCGGGGGGTAGCTGCTGCGGCCGGTGAGGTAGGGCAGTTCCAGCGGGTGGGCATACAGGGGCACGCCGGGCCAGGCGGCCAGCAGGCCCCCTAGCCCACCGGCGTGGTCGAAGTGGCCGTGGGTAAGCAGGATGGCCACCGGCGGGTTATTGGCCCCAAACACGGCCTCGGCGTGCCGCTTTATCTTAGTGGCCGAGCCGGGCAGGCCGGCATCGATGAGCACCCACGGGCTGCGGGGCTGGCCGGGCGCCACGGCCACGTAATAGAGGTTCACGAACACGTCGCGCAGGGCGTGCAGGCCGGGCACCACCTCGTAAAAAGCCGGGGTGCTAGCGCGGGAGGCATGGTTGGAGAGCATAGGCAGTAGGGTTGGAAACACCTGCCCTACGGGGCCTGGCCGCGCCGCGTTGGGGTCACGCGGCCTTATGGCCGAGGCTAGCCAGCCGTTGATTACTAATTTCTTAAGCGCTAAAAAGCCCACTGCCAGGGCGGCAGCGGGCTCGTATAGTGCCGCTTGGGCGGGGCAACTTACCTATTGCCCTTTTCGCCGCCGCTGGCGTTGCCTTTGTCTTGGTTCTGGGCCTGGTCGGCCGGGCCCATTTTGCCGCTGGCGGTTTGGGGCGAGGTGGCGCTGTTGCCGGCCGGGGCCGAGTCGAGCTTATCCTGGGTGCTGCCGTTTTTGATGGCCGTGGCCGAGCCCTTGCCGATGGGCGTGTGCACTTCCTGCTCGCCGTTGATGCTGTCGCGGTTCACGTCGGCCTTGGTGTAGCCGGGCGGGTTGGTGAAGCCCTCGCGCGACTGCGGGTTGTCGCCGGGGCTGAGCGAGGAATAGTCGCAGGCGGTAAGCAGGGTAGCGGAGCTGGCCAGCAGCAGCAGAGCCAGGGCCGGGCGGAAAGAGAATTTCATACGAAAAGCGGAGAATTTTACTGCTGCAAAGATGCAGCCCGGCCGCGAATAGTCTTGGACGTACCAACCAGATTTTGGTTGCCCGCGTTGGATTACTTGGTGCGCACTAAAAGAACGTCATGCGGACGAAGCAAGCCGCTTACCGGCGCCACCAGAGGAATAATTCTGACGAAATGAGCAGGATGCTTCCTTAGTCCGCACGACGTTCTTTATACTCGCTAGCCAACGTTCAGTACCCAATTATTTAGCTCTCATGCTGCGCCGTGCCCTCTCCTCCCTCGCCACTACGGCGCTGCTGCCCGTGCGCGGCGCCACCCTGCTCTACCGGGCGGGGCAGGCGCACCAGCATTTTTTTCAGCCCGTGCTCAACGGCGCGCTCGGCGACCAGCTGGCCGTGCGCCACGACCCGCGCGCCATTGCCCTGAGTTTTCGGCGCGGTGGCCACGACGTGGCAGTGGCCGAGCTGGGCCTGAGTGAGCGGCGGCAGAAAACGGTTGTCTTCCTGCACGGGCTGATGGGCGACGAGCTTATCTGGCAAACCGGCTTCCAGGATGCGCCGGGCGGGCCGCTGCGCTACGGCCCGCGCCTGGCCGCCGAGGCCGGCTGCCGCCCGCTGTACGTGCGCTACAATTCGGGCCTGCACATCTCCGAAAACGGCCGCGCGCTCAGCCACTTGCTTACCGAGCTGGTCGAAACCTACCCCGGGGCCATCGGCGAGCTCGTGCTGGTGGGCCACAGCATGGGCGGGCTGCTCATTCGCTCGGCGGGGTATTACGGCAGTGAGCCGACCGTAGGTAAAAGCACAGCCAAAACCAAGCAACTGCGCCCGGCACAAGCCCCCTGGCTAGCCCACCTGCGCACGGTGTTTCTGCTGGGAGTGCCGCACGAGGGCTCGTACCTGGAGCAAAACGGGCTGCTGGTCGAGCGCCTGCTGCGGCGCATCAACCTGTTTCCGACGCGCTTTCTGAGCGAAGCCATCGCCCGGCGCTCCAACGGCATCAAGGACCTGGGCCAGGCCCTGCTGGTAGATGCCGACTGGCAGCAGCCCGACGACCCTGCCCTGCCCCGGCCGCGCACCGTGGTGCCGCTGCTGCCCGGCGTGCGCTACCACGTGCTGGTGGGCGACTGGCTGCGCGCGGGCCGCCCACAGGCCTTGCGCGACTACTTCGGCGATGGCCTGGTGAGTGCGGCCAGTGGCCGGGGCCAGGTCTTTGGCGACGAAACCGAGCTGCCGCCGGGCACGGCCGTGCGCACGGCCCGCTTTGCGCAGCAGCACCACGGCGGGCTGCTGCATAATGCCGAGGTGTACCAGTACCTGCGCCAGTGGGTGTAGCAGAAATAAACTAGCTGCCAACCAACCTTTTCGGCCAAAAGCCGTCCTATTTTGGCATTCTCACTTTCTTATTCTTCTACCTACCAGTACCTATGAAGCATCTTCTCTACTGCACCTGCCTGCTGCTAGCCGCCCTGCTGGCCCACCCGGCCAGCGCCCAAACCATCGGCAACGGCACCTTCGAAACCTGGGCCACGCCCTACGGCGCCGGCTCGGCCGAGGCGCCCACGGGCTGGCTCACCACCGACGACCTACTGGCGTATTTCACCAATGCGCCGCGCGGCAGCTACAATACGGGCACGGTTACCAAATCTACTGATGCCCGCGGCGGCACTTATGCGGCCAAGCTTACTACTACCAGCGTGCCCACCACCGGCGGCTCGGTTCTGCTGGCGGGCTACTTGCTGCTGGGGGCCAAAACGGGGGTGTATGAGTACTACAACATCCCCATCGGGGGGGCGCCCAGCACCGGGCGGCCCACCCAGCTCACGTTTTCCTACAAGCTCACCGGGCCGGTGGCCGACTCGGCCTCCGTGTTCGTGTATTTCACCACTACCCAGGCGGGGGTGCCGGCCGTCGTGGGGCAGGCCTACCAGCTGCTGGCCCCCACCACGGCGGGCTACGCGGCGGCCACCGTGCCCATCGATTACGACCCAGCTGCTACGGCCGCGCCCGATTCGGTGCACGTGCTCTTCAGCTCGGGCGATGCGCTGGCGCCCACGGCCGGCACCACGCTGCTGGTCGACAACGTGGCCCTCGTCAGCTCGCCCCTGGCCACGCGGGCCAACGCCGCTACGCAAGAGCTGCTGGCCGTGGCCCCCAACCCCAGCCCGGCCGGGCGCTTCGTCATTAGCTCGCCCGCGCGGCCGGGGCTGGCCGCCGCCCCGCTCACGGTGTTCGACGCTCTGGGCCGCACCGTGGCCCAGCAGCCCGCCCAGGCCGTACCCACTGCCACTCGCACTCTCGACCTCAGCTACCTGCCTTTGGGCATCTACACGCTGCGCCTGGCCACGGCCGAGGGCACCCTCACGCGCCAGCTACTGGTAAAATAACCGGGGTATCACCTTCCGAAACCTATTTTCCCTGAGCTGCTGAATAAGTTTCAATGACCTGGCCAGCTTACTAAAACTTATTCAGCACAACCCAGCGGATAAGTTTCACTAGGCTGGTCAGGTCGTTGAAACTTATTCTTGATAAGTGTTCAAATAAGTTTCAATAAACCGAGCCACCTGCTAAAACTTATTCAAAGGGCTGTCAATAATAAGTTTCAGCAGGTGGCTCGCCAATCCTAGGGGGACCGAATAGCGTAGGGCTAGCAGCTTTCTTTTCGCGCATGACTCCTACGCCACCTCTGCCGGGCGCGGCGGCCCCGCCGGGCCTGCGCACGCCGTTTACCTACAGCCTGTTTCGGGCTATCTGGCTGGCCTCGCTGGTCAGCAACGTGGGCACCTGGATGCAGAACGTGGCTGGCGTGTGGCTCGTAACCACCCTCACCACCTCGGCCCTGCTCGTGGCCCTGATGCAAACGGCCACCAGCCTGCCGGCTTTCTTGCTGAGCATGCCGGCCGGGGCCATCGGCGACCTCATCGACCGGCGCAAGCTGCTGCTCTTCACGCAGGGCTTCATGGCAGTGGTGGCGCTGGGGCTGGGGGCGTTTGCGCTGTCGGGGGCCATTTCGGCCATCGACGTGCTGGGGTTCACGTTTTTGCTGGGCATGGGCTCGGCCCTGAACGGCCCCATCTGGCAAACCGTGACCACCGAGCTGGTGCCCCGGCCGGTGCTGCCGTTCGCCATCACGCTGAACGGGGTCAGTAACAACATTGCCCGGGCCATCGGGCCGGCGCTGGGCGGGCTCATCATCGCCTATTATCAGCCGGGCTGGGTATTCGTGCTCAATGGCCTGTCGTTTATCGGCACCTGGCTGGTGGTGTATCGGTGGAAGCGGCCGGCCAGCGCCGATGGCGGCCCGGCCGAAAACTTCTCGGGGGCGCTGCGGGCCGGCGTGCGCTACGTGCAGTACTCGCCGGCCATTGTGGCGGTGCTGGTGCGCTGCTTCGCGTTTGCCTTCGGGGCCAGCGCCATGTGGGCGCTGCTGAGCGTGGTAGTGGCCCGGCGCCTGCACCTGCAATCGGGCTCCTACGCCGTGATGCTGTCGTGGCTGGGCGCGGGCGCGGTGTCGGGAGCGTTTTTGATTGGCCGCATTGGCCACCGGCTCAACCTCAACCGCCGGGTGCTGCTGGGCTCGCTCGTGTTTGTGGGCACCAACCTGGCGCTGGCCCTGGTGCCGGGCGAGTACTGGCTGTTCCCGGTGATGTTTGTGTCGGGCACGGCCTGGCTCATTACCATGACGAGCTTCAGCACCAGCGTGCAGCTGCACGTGCCCAGGTGGGTGCAGGCGCGGGTGGTGAGCGTATATATGCTCACGTTTCAGGCGGGCCTGAGCCTGGGCAGCATCGTGTGGGGCGAGCTGGCCGACCGCCTCAACGTAACCCTGGCCCTGCTTATTGCGGCCGGCTGGATGGCCGCCGGCCTGGCCCTGGCCCTGCCCTTCCCCATGCACCAGCCCGAGGGCCTCGACTTTAGCCCCGCCGAGCCTTGGAGCGACCAGCTGCCCGCGCTGGACGAGGAAATCGACCCCGACGACGGCCCCGTGGTGGTGATGATAGAGTACGACGTGGCCCCGGCCGACCACGCGGCCTTTCGGCTGGCGGCCCAGCAGCTCACCCGCCTGCGCCTGCGCGACGGCGCCCTGCGGGCCGGCGTGTTTACCGACGTGGCCCAGCCAGCGCGCCTCACCGAGTTTTTTTACGTGGCCACCTGGGCCGAGCACGAGCGCCAGCACCACCGCTTCACCCGCGACGACCAGGCCGTGGAGGCCGAGGTGCGGCGCTTCCACCGGGGCGAGGGCCCGCCGCGCGTCACCCACTTCCTGGCCTTCCCACGCACGCCCAACGTGGAGGTGGCCGCCCCGCCGCTGGCCGTGGCTGGCAGCGCGCAGTAGGCCGGGCTGGGGCTACCTTCGCTAAAGGGCAGAAGGCCGCCATGCGGAGCTTGCGAAGCATCTGCCCGCTTTATCGGGGGTAGTACCCCGACGGTGCGGGCGAGATGCTTCGCAAGCTCCGCATGGCGGCCTTTTCAATCTCTTGCCTGAAAAATTGCCTGTCTATTTTCCCTCTTCCACTTCTTATGAAATTTTTCCTCACCCCGCTGGGCGCGGCGCTGGCGCTGAGTATGCTGGGCTGTGCCACGCCGGCCACCCTGCCCACGGCTACCGCCCCCACTGCTGCTACCCCCACCGCGCCCGCCTTTGCCAAGGGCGCCGATGTGGGCTGGCTGCAACAGATGGAAGCCACCGGCTATGTGTTTCGCAACGAGCAGGGCCAGCCGCAGGACTGCTTCGCCATCCTGAAAAGCCAGGGCATCAACTCGATACGGCTGCGGGTATTCGTCAACCCCTCCGATGACAAGGCCAGCGGGCATTGCAGCCCGGCCGAGGTGGTGGCGATGGCCAAGCGCGCTGCTGGCCTGGGCTTCCGGGTGATGATAGACTTTCACTACTCCGATACCTGGGCCGACCCCGGCAAGCAGGCTAAGCCCGCCGCCTGGGCCAGCCACTCCTTCGCACAGCTGCTGACCGACGTGTACGACCACACCTACGGCACCATGCAGGCACTACGGGCGGCGGGCGTCACGCCCGAGTGGGTGCAGGTGGGCAACGAGATACCCGGCGGCATGCTCTGGCCCGAGGGCAGCACCAAGAATTTTCCGCAGCTGGCCCAGCTTATCAGCCGGGGCTACGAGGCGGTGAAGGCGGCCAGCCCCAACAGCAAGGTCATTGTGCACCTCGACCGCGGCAACGACAGCGCGCTGTACCGCGATTTCTTCGACAAGCTGACGGCCAACGGCGGCAAGTTCGACGTCATCGGCATGTCGTATTACCCCTACTGGCTCAAGCAGGACTACACCGCCTCCATTGCCGACCTGCGCGCCAACCTGCTCGACATGGTGGCCCGCTACCCCGGCAAGGAAGTGGTGGTGGCCGAAGTCGGCAACGACTACACCCAGGTGCAAAACACCTACGACATGCTCACGGCCACGCTGCAAGCCGTGCGCGCCGTGCCCCAAAGCAAAGGCCTGGGCGTGTTTTACTGGGAGCCCGAGGGCGCCAAAAGCTGGAGCGGCTACCAGCTCTGCGCCTGGGGCGACGATGGCAAGCCCTCGCCCGCGCTCAAGGCGTTTCAGTAGGCGGCCGGCCCTAGGAAACAAAGACCGGCCCACAGCGTTGAATCCGACTACCTTGGCTTGATTTTTTCTGGCTGATTTTTATGACGCGCTTTATTACTTTCCTGCTGTTGGCCCTGCTGGCGCTGGCCGAAGCTAGCCCGGCGCTGGCCGCGCCGCCACCCGGCCGCCACCGGCCCCGCTACACCGCCTACAAGCACCGCGGCGATGCCCGCAAGCGCTGGCGCCGCATGGGTGTGCTGGGCCGCTGGCGCTACCACCGCCGCTACCGCAAGGCCCACCCGCGCCGCGGTGTCATCAAGGTAGGGCCGCCGCGCGCCACCATGCCCAAGCGCTAGCGCCCGGCTGGTTAGCTCGTTTTCACTTCGCCCCCGGCGGGCTTGCAGGCAGTCAGCCGGCAGGCCCGCCGGGGGCGAAGTGAGGCGCTGTATGCCTAGCGGCCGTTTAGGTGCTCGGCTTTCCAGCGCATGGCCGACTGCACACGGGTGCGCCCGCTGGGGTGGTCGAAAAAGACAATTTCTTCGAGCGGCGTGGGCTCGATTTTACGGTATTCGGAGAGCTTCATGGCCACCGAGGCAAAGCCGTCGGGCTGGCGGGCGGCGTTCAGGCCAAACATATCCGCCTCCTGCTCATTGGTGCGGATGATGGTGTTGGTGATGGGCGTGGCCAGCAGGCTCGCCACCGATAGCAGGGCCATCAGCAGCGGCAGGCTGCCCACGTCGGCCAGCCCCGCAATGCCCCACTGCGGCCCGTAGCGGGCCAGCAGGCGGCCGGCTGCCCAGTCTACCAGTCGCAGGCCCACTGCCAGGAGCACGATAAAGAAAACCAGCATCTTAGGGATGTGGTTGAGCACGTAGTGGCCCAGCTCATGGCCCATTACGGCCTGAATTTCGGCGGGCGTAGAGCGGTTGAGCAGGTTGTCGTTCAGCGATACCCGGATGGTGCGGCCCAGGCCGCTCACGTTGGCGCTGATGCGCTTGCTTTGCCGGGAGGCGTCGAAATAATAAACGTTGTCGGCCGGCACTCCGTTGGCGCGGGCCATGGAAAGGATGCCATCGCGCACCGGACCCGCTGGCAGGGCCGTGTATTTATTAAACAGCGGGCTGATGAACACCGGCCCCACCGCTACCCCGATTACCAGAAAAGCGCTCACGATGGCCGTGCCCCACCGCCACCAGCCCGCCCCCGCCCGCCGGATGGCCGCGTACAAAGCCAATAGCAGCAGGCTGCCAAATACCACGTTCAGCGCCAGGCTCGTCAGTGTTTCGCCCAGCCAGGCCCCGAAGGTGAGGTTGGAGAGCCCGTAGCTGCGCTCGCGCACGTAGCCTTCGTAAATCGTTAAGGGCAAAGACAATACGAACGACGCCAGCAGGTACAGCGCCGCGTAGGCCCAGGTGCGCAGCCAGCGCCGGGGCAGCCGCGCCACCAGCGCCCGCAGCCAGCGCGACAGCCCTAGCCCCAAAAACACGGCCGCCACGCCTAGCGCGTACCCTACGCCCCAGAGCTGCAACCAGTAGCCACCCTCAAAATAGGCGTCGGACTTCGCCTTTTGGGCCGGCGTCAGGGTGTCGAGGTAGTGCCGGGTGGCGGCCTCTACGTTAAAGGCTGGCTGGGCCTGGGCTGTATCGGCGGGGGCCAGCGGCGTGGTGGCGGGAGCCACCAGGCAGCAGCAAAGCAAGGTTAGCAAAAGGAGCAGTTTGGTCATAGAAACGGGCTGATTGTGTGAAAAGCATTGCTCAGCAGGGGTGCCGCAAGCTACTATGCTCTAGCTACACCTTCGCTAACAGCCAGCCATTTACCCACAAAAAAGCCGCTGCCCACAAGGGGCAGCGGCTTTTTGCTACTCAGGCGCGGCTCGTGGTAGCCAGCGCCCGCCGGCTACCACGAGCCGCTGTTGTCGTCGGTGCTGTCGAAGCCACCGCCGCCGGTGTCGCCCGACGAGGTGTCGTCATACGACGAGTTATCGGACGAGAAATAGTCGCCCGACGAGTCGCCGCCCGAGGTGTTGTTATCCGAAAAATAGTCGTTGTTGCTGCTGAAGCTGTCGTCGTTGCTACCGGCACTGCCGCCGTCGCGCCCCGAGAAGTAGTCGCCCGCCGCCCCGGTGCCCGCCGCCCCGGCCGCACCCGCGTTGCCCACGCTGCCGGTGTCGAAGTGCTGGGGGGCGCTGCCCGAGTCGTGGCTGCCACCGAGGCGGTTGCCCAGGTAAGCGCCAGCCGCCGCGGCCGCGCCGGTAGCCAGAATACCCCCCATGCCGCTGCCACCACCACCCTGGTTGGGGTAGCCGGGGCCTTGGTTGGGGTAGCCTCCGCCGTAGCCGGGGCCGGGGTTGCCGCCCTGGTTAGGGTAGAAATTCGGCTGGTTCGGCTGGTTGGGGCGGGGGCCGTTGTTACCACTGTTGGGGTAAAAATTGGGCTGGCCGCCAGTCGCGTTGTTTGCCGCGCTCCGGTTTTTAAACATGCGGATGATGAAGAACAGAATGCCGCCGATAATCAACGCCCCGATGAGCAGCGTGCCCATGCCCGGGCCCGAGGGAGCCGCCTCCACGTTGTTCTGCTGCACACCGGCCGGGTCGTTTACCTGCGATTGCATGGCCGACGACGTGCTGCTGGTGTTTGTGGTCGTCATGTCATTGCTGGCAGCGGTAGCGTCCGTGGAACTAGCCGCCGTTTTTTTCCGCATATCAGTGCTAGGGTTGGCCGTGGCCATCAGGGTATTGAGACCCGTGCGCAAGCCGGCGAAATAATTACCCTGCTTGAAGGCAGGCGTCATTTCCTGGTTGATGATGCGGCTGGTGACGGCCGGCGTAATGGTGCTGGCTAGCCCCGAGCCGGGCTGAATGGTCACCTTGTGCTCCTGGGCGCCGATAAGCACCACCACGCCGTTGTTTTTGTCGCGCTGGCCCACGCCCCAGGCGGTGCCCAGTTCGCGGCCGTAGTCGGCCACGCTGCGGTTGCCCAGGCTGGGCACGGTCACGACCACCACCTGGGTGCCCGTTTTTTCGGCGTAGCTGCGCAGGCCGGTGTCGAGCTTTTTGGCGTCGGCCGCGCTCAGCAGCTTGCCCTGGTCGGTTACGAAGGTGAAGGGCACCGGGCGGGCGGGCAGGTCGCCGGCCGTTTGGGCGGCGGCGGGCTGGCTCAGCCCCACCCCCGCAAAGAGCAGGGCCGCTAGTAGGAAACGATACATGGCAAAGGGGAAAAGGTGAAAGAATGCACCCGCCTTCTACGGCGCGGGCGGCCCGGTGGCTACGTGCGGCCCGCCGGCCGGGGCTAGCCAGGGGGCACAACATTCGGGCATCGCGGGGCAGCGGGGCACGTTTGCGCCGCGGCGGCCGTTGCAGCCTCGTAAATTTGTGAAGATTTTGTGACGGCCCGCGGCCCCTGGGCCAGCCAGCGCGCCGCTAGTCTTCCGTCTGCTTTTTGGCTTGTGCAAGGTGCAGAAGCCCGCTGTAGCTGCCACCCGGCGATGCGGCCCCGCCCCGGCGGCCCGCCTCGCGGCGCGCACCACGTCGGCTTTCCTACGCTTATGCTCCTCCCCCGCTTCGCGCCCCCGCGCTCGTTTCACGCCGAACTCAAGCGCCGCACGGCCGACTACTTCGCCACCACCGGCCGGGCTCAGACCGGCAACGGCGCCCTGCTCGGCAAGGCCCTGCTGCTGCTCGGCACCCTGGCGGCGCTCTACGTGCACCTGGTTTTCTTCACCCCGCCCATCGCCTGGGCCCTGGCCGAGTGCGTGGCGCTGGGCACCGTGCTGGCCCTGGTGGGCTTCAACGTGATGCACGACGGCGCGCACGGCAGCTTCAGCCGCCACGGCTGGCTCAACAAGGTGGCGGCCTTCACGCTCAATGTGTTTGGGGGCAGCAGCTACATGTGGGATGCCAAGCACAACACCGTGCACCACATGTACACCAACATCGACGGGGTGGATGATGACCTCGACATCCGGCCCTGGATGCGCCTCACGCCCGACCAGCCGCGCCACCGCGCTCACCGCTTTCAGCACCTCTACTTCGGCTTTTTCTACTGCCTGCTCTTCATCTCCTGGATTCTGTTTACCGACTACCAGAAGTACTTCACGCGCCGCATCGGCAGCGTGGCACTCAAGCCGATGAGCCTCAACGACCACCTCATTTTCTGGGGCTTCAAGGTGCTGAACCTGGGCCTGTTCATCGGCCTGCCGGTGTACATGGTGGGCTGGCAGGGCTGGCTGGTGGGCTTCCTGGTAGCGGGCGCGGTGGCGGGCTTCGTGCTCAGCATCGTGTTTCAGCTGGCCCACACCGTGGAGCAGGCGGCCTTCCCGGTGCCCCACGAAACGACCCGCAAGCTCGAAGACGAGTGGGCTATTCACCAGCTGCGCACCACCGCCAACTTCGCCACCGACAACCGTCTGATTAGCTGGCTAGTGGGTGGGCTCAATTTTCAGGTCGAGCACCACCTCTTCCCCAAAATTTCGCACGTGCACTACCCGCAGCTCAGCAAAATCATCCGCCAGACCTGCGCCGAGTTTGGCCTGCCCTACCAGGAATACCCCAAAATGCGCTATGCCGTGGCCTCGCACGTCGCCTTTTTGCGCCAGATGGGCCGGGCGTAAATAGGCAACAAAAGCCGTAAAAAAGAGCGTCCTGCTGAGCTTGTTAAAGCATCTCGTCCGCATCGTTAGAGCTATTACCCCTAGCGACGCGAGCGAGATGCTTTAGCAAGCTCAGCAGGACGCTCTTTTTTGTGAGCTGTTTCCGTTACTTGTTTTTCACCGCCGCCAGCAGCCGGCCCAAATCGGCTTGGCTGTACACCTTGCCACGCGCCACCACGGCCGCAATTTTGCGGGTATTCGTGATGTCGGCCAATGGGTTGGCACTCAGCAAAACCAGGTCGGCGTCTTTGCCCACGGCGATGCTACCGCTGCGCCCGGCCACCCCTAGCCAGCGGGCGCCGTTGAGGGTGGCGGCCCGCAGGGCCTGCGCGGGTGTGAGGCCAGCCTGCACCAGCAGGGCCAGTTCGTCGTGCAGGCTGGCGCCGGGGTAGGTGTAGGAGTTGAACGGGCCGCTGTCGGAGCCCGCCAGCAGGGGCACGCCCGCCGCCTGTAGCTGCGGCACCAGGGTCATGAACTTGGCTTCGAGCTTGTGGGTGAAGGCGCGGGCCGCGGCCGACTGCGTGCGGGCGCCGGCCAGCCGCTTGGCATAAGTGCGCTGAATCTGGGGGTCGATGTAGGCCAGCAGCGTGTCGTGGGCGTGATTGTCGGGCGTGAGCTCGGCCAGGGTTTTGCCGATGCCCAGCGTGGGCGTGGCCGCCGTGCGGTGGCTGGCCATAAGCCGAAAAATGCGCTGCGCCGCGGCCGGGCTGTAGGTGTCGTACACGGCTGGCAGCATGGCAAATAGCCCCAGCGGCTTGCTTGTAGTCAGGCTGTTGCGCACCAGCGCCGTGAGGCTATCCTCCTTGCCCGAGCAGGCTTTGAAGACGTAGTAGAGGTGCTCGGTACCGTCGAGGCCGCGGGCCACGGCCTCACCCAGCGTGACCGAGTAGGGCATGTGGCCGGTGGTTTTCAGGCCCCGCTTTTCGGCCTGGGTAATAGTTTCGAGGTAGGCCGGGCCCGAAATTTTACTGTCGTAAATCTTCACGTAATCGACCCGCAGGCGTTGCAGCGAGTCGAGGGCGCGGCTCACCTGGCTAGGGGTGGTCACTTCGAGCGAGCCGGGCCAGGTGGCGCCGGGGCCGTCAATCTTGGGGCCCGAGGTGAAAATGCGCGGCCCGGCCAGGGTGCCGGCTTCCTCCTCGCGGCGCCACTGGTAGAGGTGGGGCGTGAGGTCGCCGCCCGCGTCGCGCACCGTCGTGATGCCGTGGGCCAGGTACAGCGCCAGGCTCTTTTTATTGGCTGCCGCCAGGCTGTCGCCGCCCCGAAAGTGCACGTGCATGTCCCAAAGGCCCGGCAGCAGGTAGCGCCCAGTGCCGTCGAGCTGCTGGCTGGCCGGGTAGCTGGCCCGGCCAGCCGGGCCCACGCGCACGATTTTGCCGCCCGCCACGGCCACCGTCTGGTCGAGCAGCAGGCGGCCGGCTTCCACATCCACCACGCCCACGTGGCTGATAACGAGGTCGTAGGGAGCCACGGGGGCGGCGGGGCGGCTAGCCCCGCCCAGCAGCAAGGCCCCGGGCAAGGCCAGCCAGCAGCGGTAGTTTCTCATGCGGTGCAAGGTAAAGCGGCCAGGCTCAGTACCAGTCGGGCGGCCCAGGCTAAAGGGCGCACCCCAGCCCAGGCTCAGCTTTCCTACAAAAAATAACCAGCATTGCCGGCCGGCTTCCTAACTACCGCCCTGGCTGGCCGTATAGAAAAATAAGCTCGCTTTTCCTCTTTTTTACTTTATGCCCGCTACCCCCACCTCCTACGTGCGCTTTGCCGACGGCGTCGAAGAAATCCAGCCGAACGAAGACCAGCTCGGCGACGAAACCGTGGCCTCGATGGCCCGCGTGGCCCGCATGATGTTTGAGAAAAACCGCCACGCCATCCGCGATGCCCACGCCAAGAGCCACGGTATCTTGCGCGGCGAGCTGCACATTGCCCCCAACCTGCCCGAGCACCTGGCCCAGGGCCTGTTCAAGGAGGCCAAAACGTATCCGGTCATCATCCGGCTCTCGACTTCGCCGGGCGCCATTGAGCCCGATAAGAGCCCGGCCGTGAAGGGCTTTGCCCTGAAAATTATTGGGGTGGCGGGCAAGAAATTTTTGACCGAGGAAGCCGACGCGGTGACCCAGGACTTCCTGATGGTGAATGATACTATTATCCCGACCGGCGACGTGAAAAGCTACCACGACATGCAGCTGCGCATCGAGAAGCTGGCTCACGGCCCCGAGCTGCTGCAAACGGCCATCAACAAAGTGGGCGTGCTGGCCGACAAGGCCCTGGAGCTACTGGAAGACGTGGGCGGCCCCAAAAAAGAAGTGAACATGGTGGTGCAGGCCCACCCCAACCACCACATGCTGGGCGAAACCTACACCACGCTCGGGGCCGTGCGCTACGGCGACTACGTGGCCAAACTCAGCGTGGCCCCGCTTTCGGACAGCCTAAAGGCCATTGCCGGCAAGGAGATGGACGTATCGGAGCCCGGCGCCTACCGCGACATGGTGGTGGACTTCTTCCGCACCCAGGGCGCCGAGTACGAACTGCGCGCCCAGCTCTGCACCGACCTCAAGGCCATGCCCGTGGAGGATGCCAGTGTAGATTGGCCCCAGGACCAGAGCCCCTACCAGGTGCTGGGCAAAATCGTGCTGCCCGCCCAGGATGCCTTCAGCCCCGCCCGCCGCGTGTATGCCGACGATGTGCTGTCGTTCAACCCTTTCCACTGCCTACCCGAGCATTTGCCGCTGGGCTCCATCAACCGGGTACGCATCAAGGCCTACGAATCGAGCGCTAAATACCGGCACCTGATGAACGCTACGCCCCGCACCGAGCCCACCGATATCAGCCAGCTACCCGACTAAGCCCGTATAAGCTCGACATTCCTTTTCCTCAACCCCACTAGCATGGCCACGACCGTAAAAACCCCCAGCCACACCGACCCCGAAACCAAGAAGAAAGAAAAGTCCAACGAGGAGGTCATCAAGGACAAGCCCTCGGGCAAAGCCGTGAAAACCCAGAAAAAATAACCGGCGCCCCGCGCTAAAAAGCCCCGGCTAGCACTGCTAGCCGGGGCTTTTTGGTGGCATCCTTTTTTGAGCGGCTAGCCTAGCGCGTGCAGCTTAGGGTCGGGCGCAGGCTCCACGGCGCGCTCGAAGCGCAGGTGGCCGTTGAAGTCGGTACCTTCGGAGGCGAAGCCATTGGCCAACAGCACGCGCTGGGCAATAAGGTTGTCGGGCTCGGCATGGGCTACCAGGCGGCGTACCAGGCCGGTGGCGGCGGCCTGCTGCACCAGGCCAGCCACTAGCTCGGTGCCCAGGCCCTGCCCGCGCCAGTCGTCGGCGATGGCGTAGCGCACCTCGGCGCAGCCGGCCGCGTCGGGCGGGCCGGCGAAGCCGCCTGCACCTACCAGCGTGCGGGGCACGTTGCCTTCAGCCTTGCGCAGGGCGTACCAGTTGTACCAGCCGGCCGCGTCGCGGCCGCCGGCGGTGAGCTTGTCGAGAAAAACCTCCAGGGTAGCACGGCTGTACTCGCCGAGCGGCCAGTGGGCGGGCAGCACGGCCCCGAGCAGCGTCGAAAAATACTGGGGCTTGTGCAGCTCGGCCGTGAGCAAGGCCCGGCTGGCGGCCAGCAGCTGGAGGCGGGGCGTTTGGGTGATGAGCGGAATCATAGCGGCAGTATACGGCCAACTCAGGCGGCGGGCGGCGCGGGCACGGCAAAGGTGTTGAGCAAGCCGCTGATGGTCATGTACTGGCCGGCCAGGTAAATCATATCGACCACGCCTTTTTCGCCGAAAGTCACGATGGCTTGCTCATACAGCTCGTCGTCTAGCTGGTGGCGGGTGGCCAGGCGCTGGGTAAAGTCGTAGGCCACGCTTTCCTCGGGGGTGAGGCTGGCGGGCTTCTGGCCGGTGGCCAGCGCCTGCACGGTGGCGGCATCGTGGCCCACCGACTGGCCCACGGCCACGTGCGCGTACAGCTCGTAGGCCGCCTGCCAGGCCGCGCCCACGGTCAGAATCACCACTTCGCGTACCTTCTTGCCGAGTGAGGTTTCCTTGCCTTCGGCCGCCGTCACCCCCATGATAGCCTGGCTGATGGCCGGGCTGCGCAGCATAGCGTTGAAGGGGCCAATGAGGCGGCCGTCAGGCGTGGCGGCCCGAAAGCCCGATTTTTCGGCCCAGGGCACCATTGTGGCTTGCAGCTGCTCGTAGAGCTTTTTTTGGTCGGCGTCGAGGGTGTCGGGGCTGAGCAGGGCCAGCCGCCCGCCAAGGTTGTCTTCAGAAGAGGCCATTCGGAGAAACGTGGAAAAGGGAAATCGTATGAAAAGACTGTCTTTCTATACGATTTCCCCTGGTTGGTGGCCAGCACCCTAGCTACGCCAACTCCTTTACCAAGGGCTGATGCCGGTTTCGGGCGCGTTGTCGTCGCTGAAAAACTGGCTCGTGGGGCCATCCGGGCCCAGCACGGCCGCCTTTACCACGCGGGCAGCGGCGTCTTGCACGGTGCCGGGGCCGCTGTGGTGGTTGAAGTCGGTGGCGGTGTAGCCAGGGTCTACGGCGTTGACCTTGAAGGGCGTATCACGCAGCTCGTAGGCCAGCATGATGGTGTAGGCGTTCAGCGCCGCCTTGGAGGGCATGTAGGCCGCGCCCTTCACCGGGTAGTATTTCCAGCTGGGGTCGGTGTGCAGCGTGAGCGAGCCCAAGCCCGAGGTCACGTTGACGATGCGCGGCGCCGGCGACTGCCGCAGCAGGTCGATAAAGGCCTGCGTGACCTCGATAACGCCAAACACGTTGGTGTTGTACACCTCCTTAATCATGTCGATGCTACTGGTAAGCGCAGGCTGCACCATGCCGCCCAAAATGCCGGCGTTGTTGATGAGCACGTCGAGCACGGCGGTCTTCTGGCCCAGCGCGGCGCGGGCGGCGGCGATGGAGGCGCTGTCAGTTACGTCGATGACGAGCAGCTCGACTGCTGGCAGGCCTTCGGCGTGCAGCTGGTCTACGGCCTGCTGGCCTTTGTGGGCATCGCGGGCACCCAGGTACACGTGGTAGCCCTGCTGCAAGAGCTGGCGGGCGGCTTCGAAGCCAATGCTTTTGTTGGCGCCGGTGATGAGGACGGTTTTCATGGGGGAATTTTGTGCGTTGAAGGAACGGCACAAAGGTCCTGGCCTTGGGTGGCGCGGCGGGCACCCATTTCGCGGTACTACTGGTACATTTTGCGGATGCTGGCCCGGTACTCGGCCGGGGTGAGGCCGGTTTCGCGCTTGAAGAAGCGATTGAAATAAGATGGCTCGGCAAAGCCCAGGTCGTAGGCCATTTCCTTGAGCGACTGTGGGGTGTAGAACAGCAAGCGCTTGGCTTCCAAAATCAGCCGCTCGTGCACGTGCTTGATGGCCGACTTGCCGCTCTGGGCTTTCACTACCTCGCTCAGGTGCCCGGCCGAGATGTGCAGCAGCTCGGCATAGGCTCCTACCTCGTGCAATTCGCGGTAGCGCTCCTCGATGCGGGCCCGGTAGGCCCGCAGCAGCCGCTGGTCGGCCGAGGGCTCACCACCGGGAAACTGCGCGGTGTAGAGCCGGCTCAGGTACGTAAGCAGCACCGTGAGGTAGGCGCTCAGCAGGGGGTGCTGCCACTCGCCGGGGCGGCGGTGCTCGGCTTCGAGCTGGGTTAGCAGGTCGTCCACTACGGCTTCGTCGGCCGCGCCTAGTAGCAGCTCGTGGCCGTTTTGGGGGTTTTCGAGGAGCGGCAGGTGGCGCAGGGCGGCATTTTGCTGCAAGGCCAGAAACTCTTCCGTAAATGTGAGGCGGGTGCCCCAAAACGGAGTCGGCTCCTCTTTCACCAGCACCTCGCGGGGGCCGGAGAAGTACAGCGCGTGGTCCTGGCGCACGTAGGGCACGGCATCGACCCAGTGCCGGCCGCGGGTGTGCTTGGTAAAAACCAGCAAGTAATACGCCTTGCGGTGCGGCAGCAGCAAGTCTTCCTCGTAAGGCAATTCGCCCGCCGAGCGCACGAGGGAAAAGAAGGGGCTGCCGGTGGCCGCATCGGGCTCAAAGGGATACGTCGGCACCGGCCGGCTGCTCGTGAGCATTTGCATACCCCGAAAGTACGGCCGGGGCACGGTGAGCGGCCACCCTCGCCCGGGCGGCGGGCGTGGCTTTACGCCAGGGCGGGGCCAGCCGTAGCGGCCGCTTGCTGGCCCACCCGGCCCAGGTGCGTATCCTGAAAGCCAGTGGCATGCTTGAGGCCGTAGCCAAGCAGCCGGTCGAAGGCACTGTGAAACAGCAGTATCGTGCCAGCCAGCAGCAGCACGGGCAGCCCCAGCGCCCAGCCCGCCACACCCATGGCGAGGGCCAGGGCCTTGTGGTGCGCCAGGTTGTAGCTGGCGGCCCCCACGCGCGGGCCGGCCAGGTAGCCCAGCATGCTTAGGTCGGGCAGCAGAAAGGTGGCGGGCAGCACCCACCAGGCGTAGGGCAGGTGGGCAAATACCAGTACGGCCAGTAGCATTTGGGCCAGCTCTTCGAGTTTCAGCAGCGATTTCATGGGCGTAGGCGGGGGTTTTGGGTGGTGAAATTCAATACCCAAAATTCCGTCCGCCGCTAGGCACTCGGCGATAACAAAAGCTAAGAAATGCGCCTACTCGCCCCGCGCCACCCGCGCCCGAATGCGGCTCAGCGACACGGGCGTGATACCGAGGTAATTGGCCACCAGGTGCTGCGGAATACGCTCCAGAATCTTGGTTTTACCGCTGGCCAGCAGCGCCCGGTACAGCTCTTCGGGCGAGAGCATGAGCTGCTCGACCAGGCGGGCATCGGTGCCCAGCAGGTGGTATTCGGCCAGGATGCGCCCAAACCGCTCGTAGGCCGGGCACTCGTCGTAGAGCCGCCGCAGCACCGCGTAGTCAAATACCAGCAGGTCGGTATCGGTGAGGGCCTGAATGTTGAGCCCACTCGGCTGGCCTGAGAGGCAGCTCGGATAGTCGGCCAGCAGGTGGTTTTCGAAGAAAAAGTACGTCGTGCGCTCCTCGCCATTCGGCCGCAGGTAGTAGAGCCGGCAGCTTCCCTGGAGCACTAGCGCAATTTCGGGCCGGTACTCGCCGGCCTGCACGAAGTGCTGGCCCCGCGCCAGGTGGCAGGGCCGCACGGCCCCGGCCAGCAGTTGCCACTCGGCCTCGGTGAGGGTGGGCACGAAGCGGCGCAGGTAGGCAAACAGCGGGTGCATAGGGCAGGCAGGACTAAATGATGCGCTAAAGCTAGTGCGTGCGCCGGGCTAGGTGCTTCTATCCACTTTAGCGCCGCCCCAAGCGGCCCGCCATATTTGCAACAATGTTGTAAGTAAGGCAGACTGCCGTTACTTTTGCTACCCATCCATTGCCTGCGCTACCTCACGTAATCAGCCTCCACCTTATGGGGCGGCTGTTGGGGCACGGCTCCAACGACCTTGCCGATTACTTACTTTCCTCAAGCTCTTGCAGTAGCTCTTAGGGCCGCCCGGGCCGCCGCGTTTAGCGCACTGCTACTAGGAACCAACTTCACCAACGCCTTGGCACAAAGCGTACTAGACCTGCCGCCCGCCCGTGGTCGGGCCGCAGCGAGCACCTCATTGCCCAGCCCACCGACCCTTGGATTACGCCGGCCGAGGCCGCCAATTTCCAGACCACGCCGCGCTACGCCGAGGTGCGCGCCTGGCTGGCGCAGCTTGAGGCCGCCTCGCCGCTCATTACCGTCCACCCCTTCGGCCGCACGGGCGAGGGCCGCGACTTGCTCTACGTGCGCGCCAGCAAGGGCGGCCCCAAGAAGCCGGTGGTGCTGGTGCAGGCGGGCATCCACGCGGGCGAGATTGACGGCAAAGACGCCGGGCTGATGCTACTGCGCGACCTTGCCCTGCGCGGCAAGGCCGACCTGCTCGACCGCGTAGACCTGGTATTCGTGCCGATTTACAACCTCGACGGACACGAAAAAATGAGCGCCTGGAACTTCCCGCAGCTGCGTGGCCCCGCCGAAAAAGGCTACGAGAACACCGCCCGCGACCTCAACCTGAACCGCGACTACGCCAAGGCCGACGCCCCCGAAACCCGGGCCATGCTCCCGCTGCTGCGCGAGCTGGACCCCGTGCTGTACGTCGATTGCCACGTCAGCGAGGGCTTTGATATGCAGTACGATATCACCTTCACCTATGCGGGCTGGGGCAAATATGCGCGCCACCGCGCCACGGCCGACTGGCTGGAAACTCGCTTTGGCCCGGCCGCCCTGCGGGCGCTGACCCAGGCGGGCCATCTGCCCATCATCTACCCCAGCCCCCTCGACACGCGTGAGCCTACCAAAGGCATCCGCTACAGCCCCGAGGGCCCGCGCTACTCCACCGGCTACGGCGACTTCATCAGTGTGCCCACCGTGCTGGTCGAGAACCACATGCTGAAGCCCTACCGGCAGCGGGTACTCGGCACCTACGTGCTGCTGGAAGCCGCCCTCAAAATCGCGGCGCAGGACGCCGACCGCATTGCTGCCGCCAAGGCGCAGGACCGGGCCAGCCGCCCCACCGAGCTGCTCACGCGCTGGGCGCCCGCGCCGCAGCCCATCGCCTGGGTCGAGCAGTTCAAGGGCATCGCGTTTGAGTGGTATCAGTCGCCAGCCTCGGGGCGGCAGGAGCAGCGCTGGCTGGGCCGGCCCATTACGTTTCGCATGCCCATCATTGGGCAGCAGCCCACCGAATCGGTGCAACTGCCCAAGGCCTGGTGGGTGCCCGCCGGCCAAGCCGAGGTGCTCGACCGGCTGCGGCTGCACGGCATCGCGTTTGAAACCCTGACGGCCCCGCGCACGCTGCCCGTCGATAGGGTGCGGGTCGTGGAGCCCAAGCTGCTGCCCCCCACCGAAGGCCGCGTGCCCATCGCGGCCACCTTCGTGCACGAGCCCAGCGAGCAAACCATGCCAGCTGGCAGCGTGCGCGTGCCCGCCGACCAGCCCCTGGGCTTACTAGCCGCCGCGTTATTAGAGCCCGAAAGCCAGGATTCGTTTCTGGCCTGGGGCTTCTTCCCCGAGATAATGGCCCCGCCCCCCAGCACCGACGACTTTATCCTGGCCGCGCTGGGCGAGCGCCTGCTGGCCACCGAGCCCGCGCTGAAAGCCACCTTCGAGGCCAAGCTGCGAGCTGAACCGGCCTTTGCCGCCAACCCGGATGCGCGGCTGGCCTGGCTTTACGCGCACGCCGGGCCGGGGCATCCGTACCAGCTGCGCTGTCCGATTATGCGCGAGCTGCATTGATGGGCATGGGTAATGACTGGTTAGCTGCCCTAGTGTGGGCGCCTCACCCCCGGCTCCCTCTCCGAAAAGGAGAGGGGGGCCTGACGTTGTAACACTAAATTCCGGCTTGTACTACGTCTGGGTACGCTCGCCGAATGTGACGCTAAGCAGAACTTAACGCCACCCCTGCGGTCGGCTCTCCCTCTCCTTTCCGGAGAGGGGGCCGGGGGTGAGGCGCCCACACTAGGACACAGCGCAACCACAACCACGAAGCCCCTCGTACCTACCTGGCGGCCGCAGATGGCCCGCCCACTTCCCGTTTCTATGGCTTCTCTCGCTGCTGCGCCGCTGGCCCGGCCCCAGGTTATTCTCTTCGACGTCAACGAAACCCTGCTGGATATGGGGCCGCTGAAGCAGGCCGTGAATGCGGCTTTTGGCAACAAGGCGGCGTTCAGCCAGTGGTTTGGGCTGCTGCTGCAACACTCGCTGGTGGCTACCGTCACCGACCAGTACTTCCCCTTCGCGGCCCTCGCCGACGCGGCCCTCGACATGGCCGCTCACATGCTGCAAGAGCAGCCCCTTTCCCACGCCCAAAAGCACGAGCTAACGGCCCTGCTCACCCAGCTGCCGCCCCACCCCGACGTGCCTGCCGGCCTGCGCCAGCTGCGCGCGGCGGGCTACCGCCTGGTGGCTTTCACCAACTCTACCGCACCGGCCCTAGCCGAGCAGCTGCACTACGCCGGCCTCACCGAGTACTTCGAGCAGCAACTGAGCGTGGATGCGGTGCACCGCTACAAGCCCCACCTCGACACCTATCGCTACGCCCTCGCGCAGGCGGCCGTGGCCCCTGCCCACGCGCTCATGGTAGCCGCCCACGGCTGGGACGTGGCCGGGGCCCTGGCGGCCGGCCTCCAGGCGGCTTTCCTCGCCCGCCCCGGCCAGACGCTGTACCCCCTGGCGCCTGCACCGACTTACCAAGCGCCCAACCTTACCGCACTAGCTGCGCAATTGACGTGAGCCTGGCATACCCCGCCACCTCGCGGGGCTAGCCTTTATAGAAACGTATCAGCCCCTACCGGGGCGGTAGCGGCTGATGCATTTATTAAAAGACTGGCTAGCCTCCCCGCGGCTACTGCCCCTCTACCACCACTACCACTTTGCCGGTGGCGGCGTTGGCTTCCATGTAGCGGTGGGCCTCTACTAGTTCGGTGAGGGCAAACGTGCGGTCGAGCAGGGCCGACTTCCGCCCGGCGGCCACCTCGTCGGCAAACCAGGCGAGCGGCGTATTAAGAAGGTCCGACGACTCGCCGGTGTACACCGTCAGGCGGACGGTGGAGGGGATGGCTTCCATGGGCGCAAACTCGGGGAAGGCCCAGGCGTTGCCCACGATGCCCGTCATGCACACCACGCCTTGCTTGGCCGCGGCGTGCAGCGAGTCGCGCAGCGTAGTAGTGCCGATTAGCTCCAGCACACGGTCTACGCCCTGCGGGTACAGCGCCCGCACGGCCGGGGCTAGGGTACCATCGTCGAGGAGGATGTGGTCGGCGCCGGCGGCTTGCAGGCGGTCGGTTTTGGCGGGGTTGCGGGTGGTGCTGAGCACCATGAGGCCCATTGACTTGGCCAGCTGAGCGGCCATCAGGCCCACCGAGGTGGTGCCGCCCCGAATGAGCAGCGTTTGGCCGGCCTGCACGTCGAGGCCATTTTTGAGGCTGCCCCAGGCGGTTTGCAGCAGCTCGGGCAAGGCGCCGAGCTGCGCCCAGTCGAGGGAGGTAGTAAGGGCTACCACCTGCCCCACAGGCACACAGGTATATTCGGCATAGCCGCCGTCGAAGGCCCGGCCCATGCCGCCCATGGCCGTAGCCACCGTTTGGCCCGGCTGAAACTGCCCGCCCGGCGCCTCGGCCACCGTGCCCACCGCCTCAATGCCCAGGATGCGCGGAAACTGCACGCCTGGCGAGTGCCCCTGCCGGGTAAACAGCTCGGAGCGGTTCAGCCCGAAGGCCCGCACCCGAATGAGTACTTGGTCGGCAGTCGGCACCGGGCGGGGCACCTGCCGGTACTGGAGCACCTCGGGTGGGCCGGGCTGGTCGAGCACCACGGCATTCATCAAAGTAGCCATAAGTGATTCGCTAGGAGAAGAAAGTGCGAATGAAATCAAACGTTGTCATGCTGAGCCTGCCGAAGCATCTCTACCGCATCGCTAGGGTCGTTCAACGATGCGGTAGAGATGCTTCGGCAGGCTCAGCATGACGGTAGCAGTTATTCCTAGGCCATTTTATTGAACATGTACCGGGCGATTTTCCACTGCCCTTCGTGCCGCTGGAGCACAAACAGCTCGCGGTTTTCCTCGGCCACAGTTTGGCCGGTGGCATGGATGAGCGTGGTGCCGGCCGACGTGGTGCTGGCAAATGCGTAGTCGCCGCTCACCACTACCTCCAAAATGTGCAGCTTGATGTGCAGCCGAATCTGCTGAAAGATGCCCTCGTAGGCCTGCTGCACCTGCGCGAGGCCGCTAGCCGAGGGGGCACCCGTGGGCATAAATACCCCATCGGGCGTGTATAGGGCCAGCACCTGCGGCACACTGGCGGCGTTGAGGGCGTCGCCGTAGGCATGCAGCAGCGATTCGATGGCGGTTTGCTCGGGGGTGGTAAACATAGAAATGGGGGCTGTAGAAGCGAAAAAAAGCCCTGCAAAGGTCCGGAACCGCCCCAGCCGCCACCCTTAAGCTATCGTAAGAAATACCCTTAACCTAGCTTAAGGGTAGCCGCTACCGGGCCGCGCTGTCTTTGCGAATCTTGCTTAAAAACTCGGGCGTAATGCCGATGTACGCCGCTATTTGGGTGTTGGGCAGGCGCGGGGCCAGGTCGGGATATTGGCTCAGGAAGCTGTGATAGCGCTCCTCGGCGGTCGAGCTGATGTTTTGGAGCACCCGCTGCTGGAGCTCCACAAACTTGTTCTCGATGATGACCCGAAAGTTGCGGTCGAACTTGGCGTAGTGCCGGTACAAGTAAATCAAGTCGGGCTTCTCTAGCTGCAGCACCACCGCCGGCTCGATGGCCTCGATGTAGAGCTGGCTAGCCTGCTCGGCGTGGAAGCTGCCGATGTCGCTAATCCAGTCGCTTTCAGCCGCAAACTGCAGGATGTGCTCGGTGCCCTTCTTATCGACGCCGTAGAGCTTCAGGCAGCCCGCCACCACGAAGGTGTAGTGGCGGCACACGTCGCCCTGCTGCAGCACGAGCTGCCGGCGTTTCAGGCGGCGCTCCACTACCCGGCTGCTGAGCTGCGCCCGCTCCTCCTCATTCAGAGCCAGGTAGCTATCGAAATAGGTGAGCAGGGGCTGAACTAACACAGCGGCAGCAGACTAAGCAACGGAAGTGACCCTAGCGCCAAGGCGCGCCCCAAAGGTACCTAAGCCACCCACCCCGCTAGCCTCCCCACAACTACCGCCGCTACCCAGCCAGCAGGGGCTAGCAGGACGGGGCTGCCTTTCCTAAAAACACGTCAGCCGCTACTGGGAAAGTAGCGGCTGACGGAAATAACTTGAGCAGCGCGGCTAGGCAGTAGCGGCCTCCGCAAAGCCAGTGGCTACGGTCACGTGCTTCCACTGCGCCATATCTTCCTGCATAGCCTTGATTTTCACGCCGGCCATGTCGTAGGCATCCTGGCCCAGCAGCAGGTGCAGGGGCGGGTTGGGCGCGGCAGCTACCGCGATGATGGCGGCCACGGCCTTCACCGGGTCGCCGGGCTGGCTGCCTTTGATTTGCTGGGTGTGCAGCGCTTCCGACTCGCGCACCAAGGCGTATTCATCCAGCTGATTTTCAGCCGTCCGCAGCGAGCCCGACTCCAGGAAGTTGGTGCGGAAATAGCCTGGCTCCACAATGGTCACCTTCACGCCAAACGGCGCCACCTCGGCCGCCAACGACTCGGACAGCCCTTCCACCGCAAACTTGGTGGCGCAGTAAATGCCCCAGCCGGGGAAATTGCCCATGATGCCGGCAATCGACGAGAAGTTGAGGATGTGCCCGCTTTGCTGCTGGCGCAGCTGCGGCATCACCTGCCGCACCACGTTGAGCGTGCCAAACACGTTGACCTCAAAATTGGCCCGCGCCTCGGCGTCGGATAATTCTTCGAGGCTGCCGAGCTGGCCATAGCCAGCGTTGTTGGCTACCACATCGATGCGCCCAAACTGCGCCACGGTGGCCGCGATGGCGGCGCCCACGCTCGCCTCATTAGCTAGCTCCACGGCCAGGGGCAGAAAATCGGCCGCGTCGGGGCCGGCGGCCTGCCGCAGCTCGGCCACGTTGCGCGAGGTGGCGGCCACCAGGTGGCCCTGCTGCCGCAGCTGCTTCACCAGTTCGAGGCCGAAGCCTTTGGATGCGCCGGTAATAAACCACACTTGTTGCTTTTCCATTGGGTTGTGTTGGGGTTGCTGATTGACGCTGCAAAGGTCCGCTAGCCCCCCAGGCGGCCGCTTACCAAATTCAAGCCGATGCTTACCAAATTCAAACCAGCCGGAAAGCCGAGGGCGTTTGGCCGGTTTGCTTCTTGAAAAAGTAGTTGAAGTGGGCCGGCTCGTCGAAGCCCAGGCTGTAGCCCACCTCGGCAATGTGGGTGGTCGTGGTTTTGCCGGTGGTGTCGCGCACGCAGCGGTTGAGGTGGTTGACGTGCACCGCTAACTGCTGGGCAAAGTCGCTGGCCGAGCGCAGCCCAAACCGGCGGGCCGGCGACTCGATGGGAAACTGCCGCTC
>Ga0160429_1000477_pt1 | contig 35884 bp, 34 predicted proteins | sample SolpanmetagenomR_FD_108199 | JGI IMG/M metagenome (GOLD analysis project Ga0160429, IMG submission 108199) | Solar panel surface microbial communities from Lawrence Berkeley National Laboratory, California, USA - R | ecosystem: Engineered > Built environment > Solar panel > Unclassified ... | reverse complement strand
GCGACACCGCCCTTGCAGGTCTCGTAGGGCTTGGCGCTCAGCGGGGCTCAGGTGCAATTCCATTTCGCAAGTTTAGGACTTTTTGCGCAGTAAGTTCGCAACTGACTTCACGACGAGTATAAATATCAAAGTGTCAACTGAGATACTGATTGAGTACCGACCAGAACTATACCTTAAATGGTGCCCTAAACACTGTATACAATACGAAGCTTTTGCACAATAGAATGTCAAAAGAAGCCGTCTGAGATTGATAAAAATATCAGCTCCATTATCAAAACGCTTACTTCACCACCACATCGGTCTTAATGCTCAGCTCCTTGAGCTGCACTGGTGAGATGAGCGAAGGCGAGTCAATCATCACGTCGCGGCCCGAGTTGTTCTTGGGGAAGGCGATGAAGTCGCGGATGCTGTCGGCACCGCCGAAGAGCGAGCAGAGGCGGTCGAAGCCGAAGGCAATGCCGCCGTGGGGCGGCGCGCCGTACTCGAAGGCATCGAGCAGGAAGCCAAACTGGGCCTGGGCTTCTTCGGGCGAGAAGCCGAGCAGCGAGAACATCCGGGCCTGCACCGCGCGGTCGTGGATGCGGATGGAGCCGCCGCCTACTTCTACGCCATTGATCACGAGGTCGTAGGCATTGGCGCGGGCTTGCCCGATGGTGTCAGGGTTATCGAGTAGGTGCAGGTCCTCGGGTTTGGGCGAGGTAAAGGGGTGGTGCATCGCGAAGTAGCGGCCTTCCTCTTCGATGTACTCCAGCAGCGGGAAGTTGACGACCCACAGCGGGGCGAAGGTATCCTTGTCGCGCAGGCCGAGGCGCTGGCCCATTTCCAGGCGCAGCTCACTCAGGGCTTTGCGGGTTTTATCGGCCGGGCCAGCCAGGATAAGCAGCAGGTCGCCTTCGTTGGCGTTGAAAGCCGCCTTCCACTTCTGCAACTCTTCCTGCGAGTAGAACTTATCAACCGATGATTTTACTACGCCGCCGGCTTCCACGCGGGCGTACACGAGGCCGGTGGCCCCGAGCTGCGGGCGCTTCACGAAGTTGGTTAGCTCGTCGAGCTGCTTGCGGGTGTAGGCGGCGCAGGTGGCAGCGTTGATGCCTACCACCAGTTCGGCACTATCGAAGACGGGAAATCCCTGACCTTTTACTACCTCATCCAGCTCCACGAACTCCATTCCGAAGCGCACGTCGGGCTTATCATTGCCGAAGCGGCGCATAGCGTCGGCGTATTCCATGCGGGGCACGGTGGGGAAATCGAGGTTTTTGATTTCCTTAAACAGGTAGCGCACCAGGCCTTCGAAGGTGTTGAGGATGTCTTCCTGGGTTACGAAAGCCATTTCGCAGTCGATCTGCGTAAACTCGGGCTGGCGGTCGGCACGCAGGTCTTCGTCGCGGAAGCACTTCACAATCTGGAAGTAGCGGTCGAAGCCCGACACCATCAGCAGCTGCTTGAACGTCTGAGGCGACTGCGGCAGGGCGTAAAACTCGCCGGGGTTCATGCGCGAAGGCACCACAAAGTCGCGGGCACCTTCGGGCGTGCTTTTGATGAGCACGGGCGTTTCGACTTCGATAAAGTCTTGGCCATCAAGGTAGCGACGCACGGCCTGGGCCATCTTGTGGCGCAGCATCAGGTTGTTGCGCACCGGCGAGCGGCGCAGGTCGAGGTAGCGGTACTTCATCCGCAGCTCGTCGCCGCCATCAGTCTCATCCTCAATGAGGAAGGGTGGCAGCTTGGCCGGGTTTAGAATTTCGAGCTGCTCGACGCGGATTTCAATATCGCCGGTCGGGAGGTGCGCATTTTTGGAGTAGCGCTCAGCTACCTTACCCGTCACGCTAATGACAAATTCGCGCCCGAGCGTGCGCGCTATTTCACGCACGGCGTCGCTTTCCACGCCTTCTTCGAGGGCTAGCTGCGTGATGCCGTAGCGGTCGCGCAAGTCGATCCAGAGGATGCCGCCTTTGTCACGGGTGCGCTGCACCCAGCCAACGAGGGTAACGGTTTGACCGACATTTTCTTGGCGAAGCTCGCCGTTGGTGTGCGTTCTTAACATGTAGCAGGTATCAATTAACATTTAACAATTATCCAATTATCAATTAACAGTCAGCATTTTAAGTAGTGCAAATACAGTGGTGCGTTTGAGCTGGCTGGCCGGCGGCTGTTAGATGATAACTGTTCCCTGTTAAATGAAGTAGGTTCTGGGCAAAAATAACGCTGGTTTTAGGGCAGGGACGCAGCAACCACCAAAATAGTCGTGGGTCAGTTTGGTACGGAGTATGCACTAGCGGACGAGACCGACACGTTTTCGGACGGCTCTTCCTTTCTTGCGACCATGAAATTTCTTCCCTCGCTGGCCCTAGCGGCCGCTTTGCTCACGGCCAGTGCGGCCCAAGCCCAGACCAAAGTCAAGACCAAAAACAAGTACGACGGCAGCACTGAAATAAAAACCAAGGGCGCGGCTCCCGCGCCGGTGACGCTCGATGGGCCCATTAAGCGCGTAGAAACTTTATCGGGGATCGACATTTTCCCCAAGCCCAACTCCAACAACGTCATGCTGAGCTTCACCCAGCAGTTTACCAAGCCCGGCACCCTGGTGATGACGGATTATAAAAATAAAGTGGTGTATCAGCAGGAGCTGGACCCGCAGAACAATACCGGTGAGCCGGTTGACCTGGGCCACATCCAAGCCGGCACCTACCTGGTCGAAGCCAAAACCGGCCAGTACGTGTACTGGAAGAAAGTACGCATTAAGTACCCGACGGTGGTGCGGCGCTAATAGCTGCCGGTAGCTTTATCTAGAGAATGTCATGCTGACGAAGGAAGCATCTTGCCTACGTCGTCAGCATGACGTTCTTTTTTAGGAGCAGCAGCTAGCCAAACTCATACTCCCTATTTTTGCCCTATCTATGAAAATTTTGCCGCTCCTCTTCGCCGTATTTGCCTTCACCAGCTTCGCGCCCAAGCCCAAGCTGAGCACGGTGAAGCTAGCGCCTGGCTTGTCGGTGGCAGTGCCACAGGGCTTTACGCCACTGCCAGACGAAGGAATCGCGATGAAGTTTCCGTCGCCGCGCAAGCCGCTGGCCGTGTTCAGCAACCCAAGCGGGCGGGTCGACTACAGCATATCGGTACGGCCCACCACCTTTGGGCCCGACTACACCGTGCTGCTAGCCATGTATAAAGCCAGCGTGCAGCGGCTCTACACCAAGGTCGAGTTTCTAACCCAGGAAGTACGCAAGGTGAATGGGCGCGACCTAGTAGTGCTCGAATTTGTGTCGACGCTCGGCGACAATCGCCACACGACTACGCAGCTGGCTCCGCTCAAAAAGTACGAGTACATCGAGTACGCGGTGCAGGGCGAGCAGCTCTACATTTTCTCGTTTTCGGCCCCGGCCGAGGAGCAGGCGCAGTGGCGGCCCGTGGCGCAGGCGGCCCTCAGCGGCATTAGCCTGAAGTAGGCGATGCCCCCTGCCCCACCGCTACTTAGCGACGAGTTTTTTATGCGCCAGGCGCTGGCCGAGGCGCGGCGGGCGCTGGCAGCGGGCGAGATTCCGATTGGGGCGGTGGTGGTACTAGCCGGCAAAATCATTGGTCGGGGATACAACCAGACCGAGCAGCTGCGCGACGTGACGGCCCACGCCGAAATGCTGGCTCTGACGGCCGCTGCCAATTATTTAGGCAACAAATATTTGGCTGATTGCACGCTTTACGTCACCATTGAGCCCTGCGTCATGTGCGCCGGAGCTAGCGCCTGGGCGCAGCTAGGCGCCGTAGTATTCGGGGCCGCCGAGCCTAAAACGGGTTACCGCCGCCATAGCCTGGGGCTGCTGCACCCGCGCACCAAGGTGCGGCCGGGCGTGTGCGCCAATGAGTGCGCGGCCCTCATGCAAGAGTTTTTTAGAGTGAAGCGGAGCTAGCCTACTTTTGGGCCGCCCCAATGGTCGCCGTAACCCCAGCAGCTGGTTGGGGGTTATAAGGCTAGCCTACCCATTTTTCACTTTAAAACACCCGCATCATGGCCTTTGAACTGCCGAAGCTGCCGTACTCGTACGACGCCCTCGAACCGACGTTTGACGCGCAAACCCAGGAAATTCACCATACCAAGCACCACCAGGCTTACGTCACCAACCTCAATGCGGCTATTGTCGGCACCGAGTTTGAGAACCAGAGCCTGGAGGAGATTCTGCATAACATTGCCAAGGCTAGCCCGGCCATCCGCAACAACGGCGGCGGCCACTGGAACCACTCCCTGTGGTGGACCATCCTGTCGCCCAACGGCGGCGGGCAGCCCACCGGCGCGGTAGCCGATGCCATCGAAAAGTCGTTTGGCGGCTACGACAAATTCAAGGAGGAATTCACTAAAGCCGCTACCACGCGCTTTGGCTCGGGCTGGGCGTGGCTATGCAAGCAGCATGATGGCTCGCTCAAAATCTGCTCGACTCCCAATCAGGACAACCCGCTGATGCCCGACGCGGGCTGCCAGGGCACGCCCATCTTGGGCCTCGATGTGTGGGAGCACGCCTACTACCTCAAATACCAAAATAAGCGCCCCGATTACATCGCTGCTTTCTTCAACCTCATCAACTGGGAAGAAGTGAACAAGCGCTACGCCGCGGCCAGCTAACCCAGCTGTTGGACACTGCTGAAAAGCCCGTCTGCTACTCGCAGGCGGGCTTTTTTCGTGGCTGGCCACGGCAGCTTGGGTGCTGCGCCAGGCGGCGGCAGCTGGCTCAACATCTTGTATCTTTAGCCCCAAAAGCCTGTTTTATCCTTTTTAAGCTGCGCCCGCATGACTATCAAGCTGCGTCTTACTATCCTAAGCTTCCTCCAGTTTTTCATCTGGGGCGCGTGGCTGATTACGATTGGTGCGTACTGGTTTCAAACCAAGCAGTGGTCGGGGGCACAGTTTGGCGCCATCTTCTCCACCATGGGCATCGCGTCCATTTTTATGCCCTCGCTCATGGGTATTGTGGCCGATAAGTGGGTGAATGCCGAGAAGCTCTACGGCGTGCTACACCTGCTGGGGGGCGCGGTGCTCTGCACCATTCCCTTCGTCACGGACCCCGGCGTGTTCTTTTGGGTGATCCTGCTGAACATGATTTTCTACATGCCCACGCTGGCGCTGTCCATCGCCGTGTCGTACTCCGCGCTGAAAAGCCAGGGGCTCGACGTGGTAAAAGACTACCCGCCCATCCGGGTGTGGGGCACTATTGGGTTTATCGCGGCCATGTGGGCCGTTACGTTTTTAGGCTTTGAGAAATCCGCCAATCAGTTTTTCGTAGCCGCTGGGGCGGCGCTGCTGCTGGGTGTATACTCCTTTACGCTGCCCAAGTGCCCGCCGCCTTCCCAGGGTTCGTCGGGCCGCTCGCTGGTCGATGCGCTGGGCCTGAAGTCGTTTGCCTTGCTGCGCGACCGCAAGCTGGCTACCTTCTTCGTCTTCGCCCTGCTGCTGGGCGCGGCCTTGCAGCTTACCAATGCCTACGGCGATACCTTTTTGCACGACTTCGACAAAGTGCCGGCCTACCGCAATACGCTTTCGGTGCAGCACCCGGCCTTCATCATGTCGATTTCGCAGATTTCCGAAACGCTGTTTATCCTCGCCATTCCTTTCTTCCTGCGGCGCTTTGGCATCAAGCAAGTGATGCTATTCAGCATGATAGCCTGGGTGCTGCGCTTTGGTTTGCTGGCCTACGGCAACCCCGGCGGTGGGCTCTGGATGGTTATCGCCTCGTGCATCGTGTACGGCATGGCCTTCGACTTCTTCAATATCTCGGGCTCGCTGTTTGTCGAAACCCAGACCCAGCCCGATATCCGGGCCAGCGCCCAGGGGTTGTTTATGATGATGACCAACGGCTTTGGAGCCGTGCTGGGCAGCTCGGTGAGCGGCATCGTTATCCAGAACTACTTTACCGATGCTAGCGGCAACAAAGACTGGCACGGCATCTGGCTAGCCTTCGCGGCCTACGCCCTGGTAATCGCCGTGCTGTTCGTATTCATCTTTAAGCACAAGCACGAGCCGCAGGAAACCCCAAATGAGTACTCTGAGCCAGCGGTAGCCGCCTGACCTGCTGGGTTATCTTTTTGCCTATCCACCGTTCTTTATTCTGCTTCCAACAGCAGCCATTGCTTTGGCCGCCAGCGACAACCACATAGCTGCTACTTTTATGAGCGAGTCGCCAGGAGCCGGCCGCATTGGCTTTGGACGCGCTAATTAAGCCCGTCGATACAAGATTGGTATAAAATAAGTCTGGTTTTGGTATAAATAAAAAGCCGCTCTACGCACTGTAGAGCGGCTTTTTTGGCTTTAGAAGCGCTGGTTGGCCAGCTTACTTGCTGAAGAAGAACTCGCCCTCGATCTGCGCGTTCTCGTCCGAGTCGGAGCCGTGGACGGCGTTTGCCTCGATGCTTTTTGCGTACTTCTTGCGGATGGTGCCTTCCTCGGCGTTGGCTGGGTTGGTAGCGCCGATGAGGGTACGGAAGTCGACTACGGCGTCGTCTTTCTCCAAAATGGCCGCCACGATGGGGCCGCTCGACATGTACTTTACCAGGTCGTTGTAGAAAGGACGCTCGCTGTGTACAGCATAAAACTGGCCGGCGCGCTCGGGCGTCAGAGTTACTTTTTGAAGCTCCACGATGCGGAAGCCGCCCTGCTCAATCATGCTCAGGATGCCGCCAATGTGGTTTTCGGCCACGGCGTCGGGCTTAATCATCGTGAAGGTGCGGTTGGTTGCCATTGGTTGGGTATTTTTTTGGTTGGTGCCACAAAGGTAGGAGGGGAATTTTGGTGGGCCTTGGTGTGTCTAGCAGGGCTAGCAACTAGGTAGCCCCAGCGGGCATTAGTAGGCCCAGGGCCTGCTCTGGGCTAAGCGGTGCTCCACCGAACCTTCAGCAACGAGTTGATTGTTAAAACCCAATTCATGCCGACCTTTGCCGACCGTTTGCGCCGGGAGTTTATTCCGGCGTTTTTCCTTCGCATTCGCAGGCCATTTACGTAGTCGATGTTTCCTTCCGTATCCGAGTTGCAAACCTTGCTGGCCCAGCCCCGGCAGGTTTTTATTACGACTCACCACAAGCCCGACGCCGACGCCTTGGGCTCGTCGCTGGCCTGGGCCGCGTACCTCAAGAAAAAAGGCCACTCCGTGACGGTAGTGACGCCCTCCGACTACCCAGCCTTCCTCAACTGGATGCAGGGCAACGACGAGGTGGTCGTGTACGAGCCGCGGCACAATGAGCGGCAAGTGCGCGACCTCGTGCAGCGGGCCGAAGTCATTTTCTGCCTCGACTTCAATTGCCTGGGGCGCATCAATGAGCTGGGCGAATACGTGCGGCAAGCTCCTGGCACCAAGGTGCTCATTGACCACCACCAGCGCCCCGAAAACTTTGCCGACATCAGCTTTTCGGAGCCTAAGGCCGCCGCTACGGCCGAAATAATCTTTGAGCTTATCCGCGACCTCGGCGACCAGCACCTCGTGGACCAGGGCATGGGCGAAGCGCTCTACGCGGGCATCATGACCGATACGGGCTCCTTTCGCCACCCCAGCACTTCGCGCAACGTGCACCTCATCATTGCCGAGCTGCTTAGTACGGGCATCGACCTGGCGGCCGTGCACCGCCGCATCTACGACTCACACTCCGAAATCCGGCTGCGTTTTCTGGGCTACATTTTGAAAGATAAGCTCGTGGTGCGCCGCGAGTTTAATACGGCCTACATCGCCGTGACGCAGCAGGAGCTGCGCGACTACGAAAGCAAAACCGGCGATACCGAAGGACTCGTCAACTACGCACTCAGCATCGAGGGTATCGTGTTTGCGGCCGTGTTTATCGACCGCGGCTCAGCCGTGAAGATTTCTTTTCGCTCGGTGGGCGACTTCTCGGTGAGCGACTTCTCGCGCAATCATTTTGAAGGCGGCGGCCACCACAATGCTTCGGGTGGCATTAGCCAAATACCGCTGGATGCCACTGTAGAGCGCTTTCTGGGGCTGCTGCCGCAGTACCAGGCGCAGCTCGTGAGCACACCCGGCGCGCCGGTAGCAGTTGCGCCGCCGGTAGCCTAACTTTGACGCCGCATTCGTCTCTCCTCCAATTCCCTGTTTTCATGCAGTTTTCCTTCCGGCCCCGTGCGGCCCGGCAGCTAGCCCTGGCGGCTGGCGTGCTTAGCGCAGCTTCTTTCCTGACTTCCTGCAACAAAGGCGGGGGTTTTACTAAAACCAAGTCGGGCATCGAGTACAAGATTTTCAAAAACGTAGATGGAAAATACGAACCACGCGAAGTGGCCGGCGGCGAAGACCCTACTTATAAGGACCGCATCGGCAAGGTAATGTCGGCCCACATCGAGTACCTCACCTCGGGCGACTCAGTGATGATGAAATCGCGCGAGCGCCAGTTTGGCGTGGCCGTGCGCATTCCGCTCGAAGCCATGTCGGCCAAGACAATGGGCGCTGAGCCCGAGGCGTTTTCGCTGCTCCAGCCCGGCGACAGTGGCGTATTCCGCTTCAATGCCGATACGCTCTACAAGCGCAACGCCCATCAGCTAGCGCCGGCTAACCTCAAGAAGAAAGGCAACTTCATCGTGCTCACGGTGAAGGCCGTCGCGCTGCAAACCCGCGATGCCGCCATGGCCGAAGCCATGGCTGACCAGCAGAAGATGATGGCCGAGCAGCAGAAGCAGATGCGCGCCTACGCCGCCACCCAGGATAAGGCCGACGACATCATCTTGACGGATTACGTGAAGAAAAACAACCTCACGAACTTCAAGAAAACCCCGAGCGGCGTCTACGTTATCGTGACGCAGCCCGGCACCGGCCCCAACGCCAAGCCCGGCCAGACGGTGAGCGTGCAGTATAGCGGCAAGCTGCTCGACGGCAAAGAGTTCGACTCGTCGGCCAAGCACCCCGGCGGAGCCGCCTTCTCGTTCCCCTTGGGCCGCGGCCAGGTTATTCCGGGCTGGGATGATGCCCTGGCGCAGCTCAACAAGGGCAGCAAGGCAACCATCCTCATTCCGTCGTCGCTGGCCTATGGCAAGCAGGGTAGCGGCGCCGTTATTCCGCCCAACTCGCCCCTGCGCTTCGACGTGGAACTGGTGGATGTGAAGTAAGCTTTCGCCTTACGCACCGTAGTATTGCCGCCGCGCCATCTGGCGCGGCGGTTTTGCTTAGTGGCTGCCCGTCTTACTAGCCCAGGGCCTTTTTCATAGCATATTATGCGTCCCTTTCTTTTTTTATCCCTGCTCCTGGCTGCGCTGCTGCCTACCCTAGCCAGCGGCCAAACGGCGCCGACGCCCGGCTTCGAGCGCTTGCCCAGCGGCACCGAGTATCAGCTTTTTCGGCGCGATGCCACCACTGGGCGCTACGCGCCGCGCCCGCTGGCTCCCACCGGCGATGCGCCTTATGCTAGCCGCGCGGGCCAGGTGCTGCTGGTGTTTATTCAGTACCGCACCGACCGCGACTCGCTGCTGATGGACTCGCGCCGGATGCGCCCCGAGCCGGTGCCCGTGGGGCTGGCTCCTACCCCGCCCCGCGGCACCATCGAGGAAGCCATGACGCTGCTGCTGCCCGGCGACAGTGCCATATTTCGCTTCAATGCCGACTCCGTGTTTACCAAGTCGATGCACCAGTCGGTGCCGCCGTTTATCAAGCGGGCGGGCAACGCCCTGCGCCTCACGGTAGCCGCCAAGGAGCTGCTCACCCCGGAGCAGATGCAGGCGCGCCAGCAAGCCATGCTGGCCGAGCAGAAGCGCCTGGCCAAAGCCCACTCGGCCAAGCAGCTTGTGAAGGACGACGCAGCTATTCAGGCCTATCTCAAAAAGAACAAGCTCACGGCTAAGGCCAAAAAGACGGTGGGCGGCACCTGGTACGTCGTCACGCTGCGCGGCAAAGGCGTGCTCCCCAAGAAAGGCCAGACGGTGAGCGTGAAATATCGCGGCACGCTGCTGGCTAGCGGTAAGGAGTTTGACTCGTCGGCCAAGCACGGCGGCACGCCCTTCGATTTTGTACTGGGCCAGGGCCAGGTTATTCAGGGTTGGGACCAGGGCATCGCGGTGCTACCCAAGGGCAGCAAAGCTATGCTCCTCATCCCCTCGCCGCTGGGCTACGGCGAGCGCGGCGCAGGCGGCGACATTCCAGCCAATGCCGTGCTGCGCTTCGACGTAGAGTTGACGGGCATCAAATAAACAAGAAGTTAGTAGTCTCTATTAAGAGCGAGGTTATTATCAATGACGAGCTTCTTTTGGGCTGGGCGCATGATTAGAGACTTGCTAAAAAATAGTATGTGCGCCCCAGCACCGACGTAACGCTTGTATAATTTCTTCATAAAATACTGTCTAGCAATTTTTTAGCCAGTCTCACCAGATATAGACATCTCCCCTTCCCACTGTTTTAGCTGTATGCCTAAACTACCCTTCCTGCTCTTGTGGCTCGCCTTGTTAGGGAGCACCCGGGTGGCCGCGCAACACTCCGCCCGCTATACCATCAACTACGGCGCTAATGCCCAGGTCGGCAAGTATGCCAGCGTCAATGGCATTAAGCTGTATTATGAGATTTATGGCACCGGTAAGCCGCTGTTGCTGCTGCACGGCAGTGGGGGCTCCATTCGGGCGCAGGCGGCCCAAATTGAACACTTTCGAGGGCAGTACCAAGTCATTGCCGTGGATAGTCGGGCACACGGCAAATCAAAGGACGACACGTCCGTCTTGACGTATGAGCTGATGGCCAGCGACGTAGCCAAGCTGCTCGACGAATTGAAAATCGATTCGTGCTACGTCTTTGGGCAGAGTGACGGGGGAATCTTGGGCTTGTTGCTAGCCCGAGATTATCCGCGCAAAGTGAAACGAGTCGCCACCTTCGGGGCTAAGTACTCAGCCAAAAGTAACCGTATATTCAGAGCCAATATGCTTGACAATATAGTCTAGGCGCTGTCGTAACGTATCAAGGGTTTGATAATCAGGCGGTGTAAGCCAGTAGTGCTTAAGAAAGCGCCACAGAATCTCAATCCGGTTCAGTTCGGGGGAGTACGCAGGCAGGAACTGTAGCCGTAACCCCCGGCTACGCCAGGTGACTAGGTGCTGCTGCACCGCGGCGGCGCGGTGAATGCTGGCATTATCGAGCACCAGCACCGTGGGGCCAGTCAGGGTCTGGCTAAACTCGTCGACGGCCTGGGCGAAGAGCTCGCCGGTCCAGGCCGTTTCACTCACCAGGCCCGTGAAATGGGAAGGGGTAGCCGGCCCCCCAGGCTGCCAAAAGCCGAGCAACGAATAGCCGCCGGCTCCGCGCTCGGCGGGGAGTTCGACCGCTGGCTGCCCGCGTCGTTGCCAGGCGTAAGGCACAGGTGCCTGCCGCGACACTCGGCACTCATCTACATAATAGACAGCTACTTGCTTATCTGCCTCTGCCTGGTGCAGCAGGGCCAGCTCGTGCTGAAAGAAGCCAAAGAGCAACGCATCCCGCCGGGCGCGTAAGCTGCGGCGCAGGCGCTTGCAACTATAGCCCAGCTGCCGGGCCAAGCGGCGCAACGTGCGCAGGCTCAGGGTAAGGCCCAGCTCGGCGTGCAGGCGCGGCAAGAACGTCCGCAGTTGCTGGGTGGCGGTCCCCAGCCAGGTAGCTACTTTTTTTTAGCGGGCGCGTCAAGTTTCGGCGGGCGGCCCGTGCGTTTGCCCTCAACCAGCCCCGCTAGGCCCTGGTCCCGCCAGGCCTGTAGCCAGGCATGGACGGTGGCGTAGCGTACGGCATAAAAAGTCGCCAGCTGGTCCAGCGAGTGGCCGCGATGATGGCCCAGGATGGCTTGGGCGCGGCGGCGCTGGCGTGGATGCCGGGCGTGTAAACTACACGCCTCCAGGGTGGTTAGCTCATCGATGGTCAAGGGAGTGCTCTGCAACATACCCCCAAAATACCCGCCAATTAGTTTATGCGTTTACTTTTGGCCGACTACTTAATTTACAGCCGGATACCACGGCAGTACAACCCGCTATTTGGGCCTTCGTGCAAGACACAATCCGAACGACCAAAAGCGCTAAACTCAAGCAGATTTACACGTTAGTGGCCGAACAGCCGCACATTTTACCCCAATCATTAGCCACCGCCCGGGCCCCAGTGCTGCTGATGTATGGCGACCGGGACATTATTCGCTTAGCGCACGCACTCCAACTATTTGCCCACCTGCCCAATGGCAATCTGTTTGTCATGCCCGGCGCCACGCACTTTGGAGCGGGCGAGAAGCCCGAACTGTTCTGGCTAGTCTTAGCTGACTTCTTTGAGAAACCCTTCACGAAGCTTTCGACAGCGGAAGTAATGGGTATCGGTAAGCGAAGCAATAGCAGATAGCGAGCTGGAAGTCAGCGCGGTTTTCGGGCTCTTCTAGCTTGGGTTTTCGTGGCTCAGCAAGATGTCCCCTTTATACGGCAAGTTTAGTACGTTTAGCCCAAGCTACTCGCAGCTCACTTCGTGACGGGTGTGAATGCGGCGTAATCCTGGTGTTTTCAATTTTGATGCTAGGCTAGCCGCCCAGCACTTCGCTCAGGATTTCGAGTGATTTTACTTCTGTTAGGCCCTCCACGTGCAGCTGGTAGTAGCGGATGAGCACGGCCAGTAGCTCGCGGCGCACGTGGCCGTTGGGGATGGTAGCGCCGGCCGGCGTCCGCAGCAGCTCGTCGAAATACTGGTCGAACTCGCGTAGCCGTAGCGTGGCCGGGCCGCTGCTGAAGCCGCTGCCCGTCACGGGGCCGGCCATGGCCACTTGGTCGGTGATTTCGGTGCCACTCTGGGCACCGAAGCCGAGGTAGTTGGCGAGGTGCAGCAAAAAGAGCAGCGCGAAGTTTTCGGTCCCCACCGTTTGCTCATCGAAGGCCAGGATGGAATCGTGCAGAAAGCGAAACAGGGCCGGATTGGGTTCCTCTTCCCGCACCGATTTGCTCAGGACTTCCGACAAAAACAGCCCAACGCTACTCTTGCGCACCTCGTAGGGCAGCGTGCGAAACGGCTCGGCGCAGCGAAACTCCGAGAGCCGCGTGAGGCCACTGCCCTGGCGCGGGATGTACGCCACCAATTCGAGGAGCGTGAGAGGCTGAAACAAGGCGATGCGCCCCGGCGGCTTGGCCTTGCGCACGCCATTAACGAGGTAGCTCTGTACGCCACGCTCTTCGGTATAGATGCGGGCGATAATGCTGGTTTCGCGGTATTTGAGAAAGCTCAGGACAATGCCCCGGGTTTTTATTTGCATAAGGATGAACTGTCATTTCTGCTCGTCATGACAACCGTGAATTTTAAACTTTCCTCTCATTTACTCAGCACCGCCACCTTGCTTACGCAGGTATTTTTGCCCTGAGCGTCGGATGTGAGCACCAGGTAGACGCCCGAGCGCACGCGGCGGCCCTCGGTATCGGCGAGGTTCCAGGTGACGGTGCCGCCCGCGGCGTGGGTGCTGTAAACGAGATGACCCGCAACGTCCGTTATTTTCACCAAGCCATTGTTTACCAACCCATTAATGCCTACTGTACCGGCAAAGTCGGGCCGCACTGGATTGGGGGAAACCTGGGCGCAGCTCGGCGCGCCTTCCGTTGTGGTAGCCGAGCCGTGGTAGCTCACAACGCCACCCTGGGTAGCCACAAATACGTCGCCGGTTTTGTCGTTCACGGCCACGTCCACAATGGCATTGCTGGGCAGCGGGCTGTTGGCGGTGGTAAAATGCAGGAGCGCCGCCGAAGCTTTTTCGTCAAACAGCCACAGACCATTGGTCGTACCAAACCACTTGCGGTTGGCTCCGTCGATGGCAATGCACGTTACGGCCTCACTATAAAGCGCCTGAAAGCCGCTGCCCGTGCCCTGGAGCACCAAGGGCCTGGTAAAGAAGTTGCTAGCCGTACCATTGGTGGCGAGCAAGCCGGGGCTACAGGTAGCCACGCCGGCGCCGGTACCCACCCACAGGTCGCCGTTGCGATCGCGCACAATGGCGTAGAGTGCGTTGCTGGGTAGGCCATTGGCCGTGGTAAAGTAGTAGGGCGTGCGGCTGGTCGTGTCGTATGCCACGAGGCCGGCGCTAGCCTGGCGAAAACGCGTAGCCCAGGGGTTGCCCAAGTTGTCGATGGTTAGCCGGTCAAGGTTTTCGAAGCCCGAGTAGGCTGGCACGGCGTCCCAGGTGCCGGTGCTGGGGCGCAAGCGCAGCAGACCGGGCACGTTGGCGCGCTGGTGGCGGTTCACCACCCACACCCGGCCATTGTTGGGGTCAGCAGCTACATCGGTTACGCGTACATAATTGAGGTTGCTCGCATCGGGGCTAAGGCTACTACGCAGGGGCGAGCCCGCCGTGACGGCCGTGTACTGCTTGAACTGGCCCGGGCCTTTCCACTCCAGCAGGCCGTTGCCGTAGCTCGCGATGTAGAGCGTGCCATCGGGCGTGCGGGTACCGCGCACCAAGTCGAGTAGATCGGGGAAATCGGTGGCCGAAAAATTAGTGGTAGTATAATTCGCCCACTGCCCATTTTGGTACTCATAGAACCCCAGGCGCTGCCCTAGCTGCAAGCCGCTATCGCCCGAGTAGCCCCCAGTGAAAATATCCACCGTGTTCGTTTTCGCGTCGGCTAGCAGGCCGTATGCCGCCGCTGTAGCTGGGGCATTGGGCTTGATGACTTCGGGGTTGGTAGTAACGCCGGGCCCAAAGCGCAACAGGCCCTTGCTAACGCTCGCCACAAAATAAGTACCGTCGGCTTCGCGCACTACATCGAGTATTTCGCCCGTAGCCGCGGCCGGCAGCACCGTCGTAAGCTGCCCCGTGAGGCCATCAAAGCGGCGCAAATCAGAATCCCGAAACGCTATGAGCACGCCTACCGTGCTTGGGCGCAGGTGCGGCCTGGAGGTCCCGTAGGCACCCGTTATATTGCGCCAAGCCCGGCTAGCGCCAACGCCTACCAACTGCTCAACGCCCTGAAACTCGCTCGCCACGTACAGATGCCCCCGATAAGCCGCCGCGGCCCTGAATACCTGGTTCGGCTTGCTGGGCACGGGTATTTCGGTGGCCCAGCTGCGGTAGTCGAGCAGGTTGATGGTCGAGCTGATGCGCCCGCGCCGCAACGGATAATTCTCGCTCGCCACGAAGATGGTATCGTGCAGCACCACCGTCGCCAGGGCATTGATGGCGCCGCCGCCCGGCCCAATGGCTGAGTAGGTATCGCGCACTTCCAGCTTGGCCAGGTCGAGCACGAGCACGCCCAGCGTAGTGCTCAGGTACGCTACTCCGTTATAGATCTGGATTTGATTGACCGTCTTGGCCGTTTGGGTGTCCTTGCGCAGTAAGTCGGTCACGTTGCGCACCGTGCCCGATTTGCCCAGGATGTCGATGTTGCCGTTGCGGTAGGCTATCACCAGCTGGGCCGAGGCTGAGTCGTAGGCCAGTGCTTGCACACCCACATCGCTGAGGCCATCGCGGCGCGAAAGCTGCTGCGTACTATTGGTGGTGCGATCGTAGAAGTAGAACGACGAGTTATCGGCCACGTACAGCCGGTCGCCCACGTCGGCCAGCGCTATTGGTTGCTGCGCGGGCAGGTGCAACTGCCAGTCGCCAAATGCTACGCCCTGGGCCCGACCCACCACTGCCCTCAGCAGCAACCCAATAACTAGAACCCAAGCGGAAAAGTGGCGCATAGAAAGTGGCAAAGCAAATAATAATCAGGTAGCTAACGCGCGCCTGGCCGCGTTAGTGCGTGGCCGGGCGGCTAGCCTCAGCGCGGTGCACGGGCGCCGCCTCGCCCGCCAAAAAGCAAGGCCGGCAGCGGGCTTCGTAGGCGTCGGTTTCGCCCAGCAGCACCTGGCTTTCGCTGGCGGCGATGCGGTACGAATACGCCGCCAGCTCGCCGCAGCACACGCACACGGCGTGCACTTTGGTCACAAACTCGGCGGTGGCGAGCAAAGCGGGCATGGGCCCAAACGGCCGGCCGAGGTAGTCCATGTCCAGCCCCGCCACGATGACGCGGATGCCTTGGTCGGCCAATTGGCGACACACCTCCACTAGGCTTTCGTCAAAAAACTGCGCCTCGTCGATGCCCACCACGTCGGTGCCGCTACCGGCGAGCAGCAGGATTTCGGTGGGCGACTGCACGGGCGTCGAGCGGATGCTGGTCTGGTTGTGGCTTACCACGTCCTGGGAGTGGTAGCGGGTATCGAGCGCAGGCTTAAAGATCTCGACCCGCTGCCGCGCAATGCGAGCGCGGGTAAGGCGGCGAATCAGCTCCTCGGTTTTACCCGAAAACATGGAGCCGCAAACAACTTCCAGCCAGCCCCGGCGGCGCGGGAAATCGGGATAACGGCGGGGCTCGGTAAACACGGGTGAATGATGAATTAGGAGTTAGCAAGGAGAAATTGGCCAGAACCACCTAACTACTCGGCTGGCAAAAATGACACGCACAAAGTACGGTATCACCCACCGATACGAAGTCAGAACTTCCCTACTCGCTCATTTTACCAGCTCCTACTTCCTAAGTAATCCGGGCTTGGCAGGCCAGCCGCTCGGCGGGCGCGAGGCGGCCGGCGGCCCGGTAGCGCAGCTCGGGCTCGGTGGGCAGGGCCAGGCACTCGGCCCCGGCCAGCACCCGCACCCGGCACGTGGTGCAGCGGCCCTTGGCGCCGCAGGCATGCAACCAGTCGTGCCCGGCCGCGTGAATGGCGGCCAGCACGGTAGTGCCGGCGGGCACCGCCAGCGGTGGGCCAGGCAGGCCCTGAATGGTCAGAAGGGGCATTTTGTGGCTAACTTGGCGCACGAAACTGGCCCCACGGCCAGCGCAAGCTATGCAGGACAAATATAGCCTCGCCAAGTGCGAGCAGTACGGCCGCCGGCTAGCCACCCGGCTCAGCCAACAGTTTTTTGGCCCCCAGCCCGATGCCACCCTCGATGGCCCGGCGCTGCTCTCCTTCACCCCCATTCGGCAAGTCAACTTGCTGCTAGCGCGCCAATTGCTGGGCCGCTGGCAGCACGAAGCCAGCCAGCTGCGCAGCCCGTATTTCGACTTCACGGCCGAGCCCGTGCGCACGGCCCTCACACAGTTTATGAACGTGCTGTCGCGGCATATTTGCCTCGATCGGGCGGCCCTGGAGCCGCTGCTGGCCCAGGCCGCCGCCGACACGTTGCTACTGGCCGCCGACCCGGCCGCGGCCTTCGAGCGCCTGCTACTACCCGACGGCAGCTCCGACCTCGACGAAGCCGTGCCGCTCGCTTACCTACGCGACAGCTTGCGCTACTTCGATCAGAGCAAAGCTTTTTTCCAGGGTTTTGTGGATAGCCTGCCGAGCGGCAACGCTCCCCTCGACCGCGAGTTTTTGCGCCAGCGCTTTGCCTTGTACTTAGCTGCGCACGGCAAGGAGCTGCCCACCGTGGCGCAATTCGTGACCGCATTCAGCGCCCTGCTGCCCCTCACCGAAGCCGACCTGTGGGACGATGGCCCCGCCAAGCCCAATGCCGCAGCCGAGCGCCCGGCTCAAGCTTCCACTACCGAGCGCCCGGCGCCAGCGGCCACGCCGGCAGTACCCGCCCCAGCTAAGGTACCCGAGGAGCCTGCCGCCGAGCCTGCCCCGGGGCCTACGGCACCGCCCATTCCTCACCAGCCAGCTCTGGAGGTAGTGCCGCCCACGCCGGCTAGCTCCGCCCCGCACGAGGCGCCTCTGCACGAAAAACTGAAAGCGACCCAGCCAGCAGTCCCGCATCTGGCCACCACACTGCGCGAAGCGGCGCACGCCGGGGCCAATGCCAGCCTGGCCGAGCGCGCTGCACCGCAGGTAGGCAGCTTGCGCGAGGCTATTTCCATCAACCAGCGCTTTAGCTTTATCAATGAGCTGTTTAACGGCGAAAATATGGAATACCACGCCGCCATTCAGCACCTCGATAGCCTACCCACTGCCGAGGCCGCACAAGCCTACGTACGCCAGGAACTAGCCGCCAGCCACGACTGGAGCCGCAAGGAAGAACACATCGCCAAGCTGCTCAAGCTAATTGAGCGCAAGTTTGCCGGCGCCTAAATGCGAGGGCTGAGATCGCTGCTGACGGGCCGGGCCGGGCGCTGGCTACTGCCGTGGGGCTTGGGCCTGGGGCTGCTGCTCAACTTAGCCTACCCGATGTATCGGCACTACGATTTTTCGCACTCGCTCGATACGCGCAGCTACCTGCGGCTGGCCACCGGCCACTACGACAGCGTGAGCGTGACCCGGCGCTACCGGGTGCTGGTGCCACTGGCCGCCAGGGCCCTGGCGCAGCCCCTGGCAGCGCTAGGCCAGCCGGCTACGCCAGCTAATGAATGGCCGCTGCGACTAGCCTTCTACGTAGTCAACTGCCTGCTGCTGAGTTTTGCCGCTGCCCTATGGCACCGGGCGGCGCGGCTAGCCGGCGCGAGCACTGCCGCCGCTGCCGTGGCCCTGGCGGCAGTGCTGAGCAGCCGCTGGGCCGCGTACGCGGCGGGCCTGCCGCTCACCGACAGCCTGTATTTAGTGGTGTTTGGGTTGGGCTACTACGCCTGGCAGCGCGGGGCGGGCGCGGCTGGGCAGTAGCCGCGGCCCTGCTGCTGGGGCCGCTAGCCAAGGAATCATTCGTGTTTTTGCTGCCCTGGCTGGCGTGGTATGGCCGGCGGGCCCTGGGCTGGCGCGGGCAGGCTGCGGCGTTACTGGGTGGGCTAGCCACGCTGGCCATCGTGCACCACTTGGTAGATAGAGCCGCCGGAGCGGCGCCCACCGAAACGGTTACCAACGCTTTTGCCCACTTGCAAAATGTGGCGTATTCGCTGCGGCGGATGGCCTCGCTGAAGGGAGTGGCGGAACTGCTCAACATCTTTGGACTTTTTACGCTGCCGGTGCTCGGGGCCTTGTTATGGCCGGCTGGGCGACAAGTGCTAGCCCCGGTGCTGGGCAGAGCGGAAGCTACCCTCTTTGTCGTAGTAGTCATTCATATGCTGCTTTCGGGTGATGTGGGCCGCATGGGCTACCTGGCCGCGCCCATAGCGGTAGCCGCGCTAGCCCTGGCGGGCCAAGCTTGGGGAAAGACTTATACCAAGGATCAGTAAGGGAGCATAGGCAAAGCAGTTTGTCATGCTGAAGTAATCGCACCAACTTAACCCAACATCTTCCAAGTACTCTTTCAAAGAGAAAAGCTAGCGGAGCCGGCGCAGCTGCGTGAGATAATGGGGGCCAAAGAAGGTTGGAAAGGAATCTACTCTCACTTGCTCGACGCCCGTGAGCAGCGCGGCATTGTCGTAGGGTAGCGCCAGCTGGGCGCGGTCGAGGGGCCGGTAGCCACCCACAGCGTCGGTATACACGGTATCGCCCGCCGCCAGGCGAGCAGCTAGCCAGGCGCGAAAGGTAGCCGGCGATTGCCCGGGGCGCTGCGCCCACAGCGCCGGGGCCCCGGCCACGCGGGGCGGGCCCACTGGCTGGCCGGTAGCATAGTGCAGCTGATTGAGCAGCAGATTGGGGTCGAGCAGTAAAAACCAGGCGCGGGGCTGGGCCAGTACCCGCGCCCGCAGGGCCGGGCCAGCGTCGGTGTACACCAGGCTATGAGCGGGCACCAACCCAAACGCCAGGTTCCAGCCGAGCAGCGCGGTGCCGAGGGCCGCTACGCGGCGAGGCGGCCAGACGGCCAGCGCCCCACCCGCCCCCGTGAGCGCCGCCAGGGCGGGCAGCATTACCATAAACTCGGCATTGCCAGCTGCTTGCGCCGCAAATGCCAGGTGCAGCAGGCCAATACCGGCGTGGGTGCGACGCACCAGCCTAGCGGTGGCTGGCTGCGCCACCACCTTAGCAGTCGAAAAAGGCCCACCAAATACGCCGTAAGCCCCCAGTGCGAGGCACGCCAGCACCACCGTGCCCAAGCCTAGCGGCCAGTGGCGCAGCAGGGGCAGTAAATTGCCGTGCACTTGCCCAGCCGTGCGCACGAGGTTGATGCCAGTCAGCAACAGGCTTTTAAACCCTAGGCTGACTTGCGCTCCGCCCGCTACGTAATCGTGGAGCGCAAAGCGCAGCAGGCCAGCCAGGCTGAGCGGCTGCCCTTCGCCCAGCAGCGTGCCCACGTAAGCCAGCGGCACCAAACCGGCTGGCAACAAGTACGGCAAAGCGGCCCGAAGCGCCGCCCCACTTTGCCAAGGGCGCAGGCCCAGCAGCAAACCCAGCCACCACCATACCATCAGCTGGTGCAGCAGGCAGGCGCAGGCGGCGAGCGTGCCCGCCAGTAGCAGCCACCCGAGGCGGTGGGCCACTGGCTGGGCGAGGGCGCGTGCCCAAGCCTGGCTAGCCAGCAGCGCCAGCAGCAGCGGCTGGATGTACGTTTCGTTTTCCGTAGCGAAGCGCAGCATGCCGTAGCAGCTGCCCACCAGCAATAACCACGCGGGTATGGCCACCACCGCCACTCCGGCACGACGCAGCAGGCCAGCCAGCGCCCACAGGCAGCCGCCAGCTGCTAAGGCATTGAGTGCTTGGAGCCAGCGCATGGCAGCTAGGCCAGCTGGGGCCGCGCCAGTAGCGCCCACCAGCCGTAGCCAGACCCACCCCACGCCATTATAAAGCAGGTGGTGCGGCTGCACTAGCTCGTGCCCCCAACGGGCACAAGCGGCATAGTACCAGGCATCGCCGGTGGGGTTGGCGGTAGGCAGCAGCAGGCACAGGGTCGTGAGCAGGCCCACCACCGCCAGGCTGGGCCAGGGCCCTTGGCGCAGGGCCGAGAAAGCTAGAGCAGGGCGCATTAGGGCCGCAAGCTACGGCCGGCTACCGGCAGCCCGCGCAGGGCCGGGGCTAGTAGCAGTCTGTGACCAAGGAAAGCCAGAAAGGCTTCTCATTACCGGGCTATTTTTTAACAAAAAGCAGGATACAGGTGCTGCTAGTAGGCGAACGCGCCTGAGCTGTCGAATTGCTTAACACATACCCGTCATCGTACATTTTTTTAATTACCCGGTAGTAGTTCTCGTTTATTTCTACGTCCAGTGTTTTGAAGGAACGGACTTCAAACTCGGTCTTCTCGCTTTTGCTTTCGCCATTCGTAGTAATGGTAACAAGCTTTTTACCATATTCATACATGCGCACCACGACGATAGCGGGCGGCCCGGCCACTGCACGCAACGGGGCGGCTAGCGCCCAAAGGCAGGCGCACATAAGCAAGAGTCTTTTCATAACAGCTAATATAAGTTTGGTTGACCAACGCCGCGAGTAAGCTAGCGCACCAGATCTTGCTTGCGGTGGGCGTCGAGGGCGAGCAGGGTAAAGAGCAGCACCGTAAACGACCACAGCGACGAACCGCCGTAGCTGAAAAACGGCAGCGGAATGCCCACCACCGGGGCGAGCCCCATCGTCATGCCCAGGTTCACGGCGAAGTGCACGAACAGGATGCTCGCTACGCAGTAGCCATAGGTGCGGCCAAAGACGGACTTTTGGCGCTCGGCCACCAGCAGGATGCGGCCCAGCAGCGTGAGGTAGAGCGCGATAACCACCAGGCAGCCCGCCCAGCCCCACTCCTCGCCCACGGTACAGAAAATGAAATCCGTGCTTTGCTCGGGCACGAAGTCGAACTTGGTTTGGGTGCCGTTGAGAAAGCCTTTGCCGAGCCAGCCGCCCGAGCCGAGGGCGATTTTGCTCTGCGTCACGTTCCAGCCCTTGCCCAGTGGGTCCTTGCCGGGGTCGATGAGCATCTCGATGCGCTGGCGCTGGTATGGGTGCAGGACGTTGTTGAAGAAAAAATCAATGCCGAACACCATGCCGATAACGACTGCCCACGCGCCCAGACTTAGCGGCAGGTGGTGGCGCCACAGCCGCGAATTGAGCGCAAAAGCCGCCAGCAGCAGCCCCGTAAAACCTCCCACCAGCCATACTTTGGGCACCAGCAAGGCCAGCAGCAGGATGATGCCGCCCGCCGCCAGCAGCAGCAAAATGAGCGGCGACATGCCCTCGCGAAAGTAAGCCAGCAGCAGGGCGCCAAACACGAGCGCCTGCCCCGTTTCGTTGGAAGCCAGAATGAGCACTACCGGCAGCAGCGTGAGGCCGGCCAGCACGGCTTGGTCGCGCCAGTTTTGGCTGCGCAGGTTGATGCCCGCCATGAAGCGCGAGGCAGCCAGCGCCGTAGTAAACTTGGCAAACTCGGCGGGCTGCAAGCGCACCGGCCCAAATTCGAGCCACGAGCGCGAGCCAGCAATGGGCCGCGCCACCACGAGCGTCACGAGCAGCAGCCCGATCATGAGGCCGTAGAGCACGTAGGCAAACGTATCATACGCCTTGTAGTCAATCACTAACAGAATAACGATGAGCACCGCCGCCGTACCCATCCAGATGAGCTGCTTAAACCAGTTGAAGGCCATCAGCTCGCTAAACGGCAGCACGCTCAACGGGTGCGCTGGCGCTTCGGGCGAGTAGCTGGCCGCGTACACGGCCACCCAGCCCAGGCCTACCAGCACGAGGTAAAGCAGCAGCGTGGGCCAGTCGAGGCTACGGGAAGAACGGGTGGCAATGGGAGACATGCGGACTATTTCGGCGAAGAGCAGCGACTAGTGGTGCGTGGGCGCGTGGCCGTACATCACCCAATCTTCCCAGCGCTTGCGGCCGGGGGCAACTTTGCCGCGCAGGTATTTTTCCATCATCAGGCCGGCCGCGGGGGCCGCAAACGTGCCGCCAAAGCCCGCATTTTCGATAAAAACGGCGATGGCAATCTTAGGGTCGTTGGCCGGCGCGAAGGCGGCGAACGTGGAGTGGTCGGGGCCGTGGGCGTTTTGCACGGTGCCGGTTTTGCCGGCCACCGAGATGCCGTACTGTGCGAGGCTGGCAAACGAGCCCGTGCCGCCGCGGCCATCCACTACCTGCTGCATGCCCGGGATGAGGTACTTGAACAGCGCAGTATCGACAGCCGTGTAGTGGCGCTCCCGGAACTGCGGCAGCGGCTGCCCGCTCGTGCCAATGCCGCGCACAAAGTGCGGCGCGTAGTAGTAGCCGCGGTTGGCAATGGTGGCGAGCACGTTGGCCATTTGCAGGCCGGTGATGCCGATTTCACCCTGCCCAATGCTGAGCGAGTACACGGTTTTGAATACCCAGTGGTGGTAGCCCAGGTGCTTGTCGTAGTACTCGGGCGAAGGAATAAGACCCCGCTTTTCCTGGCTCATGTCTACGCCCAGCTTTTCGCCCAGACCGAAGGTTTTCACCATTTTTTGCCATTGCCCAAGGCCCAGGCGCGCGTCCTCAAACCGATTGCGCGTCTGGCCGCGCACCACGGCGGCCCGCATCACTTGGTAGAAATACGGATTGCAGCTGTTTTTGATGGCGATGTTGAGGTTGGCCGGATACTCGTGGCGGTGGGTGCAATGCACCAGCCGCTGGTCGCAGGGGAAACCAGTGTTGGGGCCCACCACGCCTAGCTGCATAGCTACCAGCTCATTCACCAGCTTGAAGACCGAGCCGGGCGGATAAGTAGCCATCAACGGGCGGTCGAAGAGCGGGCGGTTGGGGTTGCGCAGCAAGCCCATGTAGTTGTTGCCCGAGCCTTTGCCGCTCAGCAGCTGCGGCTCGTAGTGCGGGGCCGATACGAAGCACAGGATTTCGCCCGTCTTGGGGTCGATGGCCACGATGGAGCCGCGCCGGCCAGCCAGCAGCTTTTCGCCGTAGGCCTGGAGGCCGGCGTCGATGCTCAGGTGCAGGTCTTGGCCCGCCCGCGAAAGCGTGTCGAACTGGCCGCCGTGAAACGCGCCTTTGTCGAGGCCGCGCACGTTCACGAGCCGATATTTCACGCCGCGCTCGCCCATGAGCATGGGCTCGTAGTACGATTCGAGGCCCGAAATACCTACGTTTTCGCCCGGCGCATACTTGGCGTACTTCGGCTTTTCGAGAAAGGCCGGCGTGATGGCGCCCACGTAGCCTAGGGCGTGGGCCAGGTTTTGGGTGCGGTAGGCGCGGGTGGTACGGTCCTGCACCCGAAAGCCCGGAAAATCAATCAGGTTATCCTGAATCGCGGCCAGCTCGGGCGTACTCAGGTTTTGCACCAGCGGCGAGGGCTTCACCCGCGAGTACTTGCGAGCAGCTTTCAGGCCCAGCCGCAGGTCTTCGATGGGCAGCTGCATCATGCGGCAAAACTTGGCCGAGTCGAGGCGCTTTACCTCACGGGGCACCACCATCAAGTCATACACTGGCTTGTTGGTGACGAGTAGCGAATCGTGCCGGTCGTAAATGCTGCCGCGGTACGGAATCTGCACCTGCCGCTGCAAGGTATTGCGATCGGCAGCAGCCTTGTACGACTCATCCAGTACTTGCAAGTAGAATAGCCGCCCGGCGAACAGCAGACCCACCAACGTAAAAATTGCCAGCACCACGTAGCGCCGCCCCTCCAAGTATTGCATACATCAAAGTTACGACTGGCTTAACCGGGGTTGGCGCATAATTATTCTCAAGCGACGAGCTTACCTGCGAGTCTCGCCGCGCGGCGGGCCTAGCCAGTACCTTTGTCTTTTCCTGTATTGCCATGCTGCCCCTCGCCTCGCCTACTACCAACACTGCTTTCGCCGGCCTCATCTCGGTGGTGGCCCCGCTTTATAATGAGGCCGATACCGTGGCCCAGCTGGTGAGCCGCGTGGCCAGCGTGATGCAGCAGCACGGCTACGACTACGAGCTTATTCTCGTCAATGATGGCAGCTCGGACCGCAGTTGGTCCATCATGCAGGAGCTCGCCGCCCACGACGGCCACCTGGTGGCCGTCGATCTGGCCGGCAATTATGGCCAAACGCTCAGTTTACGCGCCGGCTTTGCCCAGGCGCGGGGCGAGGTGATTATTGCGATGGACGGCGACTTGCAGCACGACCCGGCCTACATTCCGCAGTTTATCAGCCTCATCAATGAAGGCTACGATATGGTGGGCGGGGCCAAGGCCAAGCGGCCGGAGGGGCCTGTGGCCACGGCGCTCGCCACCACGGCGCACGGCATCATCCGGCGGTTATCGGGGGTGAAGCTGCGCTATTTCGGGGCGACTTATAAAGCATATCGCAGCTACCTAGTCCGCAACGTGGAGATGCTCGGCGATGCTCACCGCTTTTTGGGCGCGCTGGTGGCGCGCAAGGGATTGCGCTACTGCGAGTTTCCGATCGAGATTCACGAGCGGCAGTTTGGCCAGAGCAACTACAAGATTAGCAAGCTGTTCTACGTCATCCTCGACTTGTTCATCCTGCGCTTTTTATTGTGCATTCGCGCAAGCCCTTCCGGCTGTTTGGGCTGGCTGGCATTCTGAGCCTGCTGGTAGGCGGCCTGCTGGCGGGGCAGTTTTTGGTGCGCTCCCTCTTCTTCGGGTTGAATATCGAAGGGACGTACCCGCTCGAGTTTATCTTCAGTCTATTTCTGATAATGGCGGGCATTTTCCTGCTCTGCTTCGGCGTAATGGCCGAAATCGGGATGTACAACTACTATTCGCGCCGCACCCGCACGCCGTACGTCGTGCGCCAAACGACCACCTTAGCCGTGAGCAAAGCAGTTCGGTAGTCCGGGGCCGGGTTGGGAATCGAACCTGCATCTAACGCCTCGGAGGCTCCTTTATCACCCGTTGTACTAGCGTGAAAAAGCTCATTATCAACTGTGATGATTACGGCTGGGATGCCCCCGCTACTCAGGCTATCCTGGAGCTGGGCGCGGTTGGGCAAGTGAGTAGTACCACCGTAATGGCCAATTTTGCTAGTGACGCCGACTTGCGGGCGCTGGCCCGGCTAGCCTCCCCTACCTTTTCGGTTGGCCTACACCTTACCCTGAATGCCGGCCAGCCGCTCAGTGCTGCTTCGGCGGTGCCTTCGCTGGTTGGCCCAGACGGGCAGTTTTACTCCTCAAGTCAGTTGTGGCAGCGCTTCCTGCTCGGCCAAGTGCGCGCCGAAGAAATCAACACCGAAGTAGCGGCCCAGCTGCGCCGGCTAGCCAGCGCCGGCCTGGCCCCCACCCACGCCGATAGCCACCAGCATCTGCACCAGTACCCAGTGCTGGGGCCGGCCCTGCTCGGCATATTGCGCGGGCTGGGCGTACACCGGGTACGTCGTCTCACGGCCGCCGGCCGCCTCGATAGCCGCGGGCTAGTGCTGCGCGCCTTTGCCCAAAGCAGCCGCCGGGCACTGCATGGCTTTGCTACGCCGGGAGCGCTGGTGAGCACCTTTTCGACCGAAGCGGCTAGCGCAACGGGGTTCCGGCGCGGGGTAGCGGCAGCTTTCCGGCAAGCCCAGGTAGCGGAATTTATGAGCCACCCCGGACTAGCCGAACGCCCGGGCTCCCCCTTGATGCGGGTGCCGGAATACGAGTTTTGGCGCAGCGGCGCAGCCCAGGAGCTGCTGCGGGAAATAGGAGTTGAGCTGGTGAGCTACCACGCGCTGTGAGCCAAGCAGCTAGGCAGCACGGTAGCCAGCAACCGGTGGCAGCCGCACCAACGCGCCCACCAGCGATACGACGGCCGTAATGACGTAAAACAGCACGCTCACGCTCACGGCCACCGGCACGCTTAGCGCGAAGAGCTTGGCCCCGTACAAAAAAGTCAGCTCGCGCGCGCCTAGCCCGCCCACCGTGAGTGGCAGCACCGCCGCCACCGACGAGGCCAGAAACACCAGCAGGTACGGCAGCACCGGCCCATCGCTGGCCCCCAGCGCCACCAGCAGTGCCCAGGCACACAGCACCTGCGCGCCCTGCACCCCCAGCGCCTCCCACGAGGTGCGCCCAAAAGCTCCTCGAAACTCCCCAAATAGCCAGCGGCCCAGGCCATAGCTCAGCCCCAGGCCCAGCGGTACCAGGGCTAGCGCCGTGGCCCGCCACCAGCTGGGATAATTGCCCCCCGCAAAGCCCGCAAATAAGGCCAGCAGCAGTACTAGCAGCGCCACCATGCCGCTGAGCCTGTCGAGCAATAACGCCCGAAAAATAGCCGTGCGCCGCCCCGGGAACTCCTTACCAAGCAGGTACACCTTGTAGCCATCGCCGCCAATGCCGCCCGGCAGAAACAGGTTGTAGTACATGCCTAGCCAGTAAAGGCGCAGATTATAGCGCTCGGTGAGCGGAAGGTGGATGGCTTGAAAAAAGCTGTTGAGCCGCACCGACGAAATCAATTTTGACAGCGTGAACAACGCCGCGGCCAGCGCTAGCCAGCCGGGCCGGGCCTGCCGCAGCGTGCGGCCCAGCAGTGGCAAGTCGAGGTGATGGGCCACCAGCCACAATGCCCCTACCATAAAGCCGAGCTTGGCCAGCAGCGTGAGGTAGCGCCGCCAGGCAGGCGGAGGCGAGGCGGCGGGCAAATCCGGGGCAAGCATGGCAAAAAGAAATACGGAACAGCGGACAGTTAAAATTCAACTACCCGAAATTCCAGGCCGCCATCGATAACGAAGGTGTCGAGCGTGCGATAAGTACGGCCGCGCAGCAAGCGCCTTTCGGCGAGGTAGAGAGTGCCGGGGGGCGACGGCAGCAGACCCGTGATGAGTGGCTCGCCCCGCTCGCGGGAGATGTAGAAGGCTTCCACATTATCGAGCTGCGAGCCGGGCCACAGTACCAGCGGGCGGCCCTTAGTTTCGCGGCCCACGCGCAGGGCCGCCGTGCGGTAGCTTACCTCAGGCGAGGTTTGGATGCGAGCTGGAAAAATAAAGACATCGAAGGCTAGCCGCAGCACCAGCAGGTAGTAGGCCAGCACTAACAGCCGGTAGTCGGCGAGCCGCCAAAACAAGTAAGTGCCCAGTGCCAGCAAGCCAAAAAACCCACTGCTTAGCAGCCAGGAATTGGGCACGCCGCGCAACACCTCGAGGTGAGCCGGCGCGACTAGGCCGCCCGCAATGGCAGCCCGCAGTACGGGCGGCGCCAGCAATCCGGCCGTAGTCACTACTAGCAGGGTCAGCCAGGCCGCATCGAGCCAGCGCACCTGCCAGCGGCAGGCCAGCCACATTTCCTGGTAGAGCGGCACCACCACCGTGAGCCCCAGCGGAATCAGCATAAACAGGTAGCGCGGAATAGTGGCCGGCGATAGCCAGTAAACCGGCAGCACGGCCAGAAACAACAAGGCATTGTAGCGCCGAAAAGCGGGGCCGAAAATGGCCGCTCGCCAGTCGCGCCGCAGCAGGCATAGGCCGAGCAGCGTCCAGGGCAGAAAGTGCTTGATAAAGTCGAAGGGAAACAGCAGTACATAGCGAATAGAATCGGCTAGCGGCTGGGCCGCCACCGTGCGCTGGCTCGACTGCGACCAGAGCGTGGCGAGGGCCGTTTCGAGCGAACCGTGGTGGCTGTAAATGGCGAAGTAGGTGCCCAGCACGGCTGCTAGCACGCTCACGCCTACGGCGTGCTGCCAGCCAAACAGGCGCTTCCACTGGCGGCTGTCCAGGCAATAAACCAGCAGCGCGATGGCTTGAAATACCAGCGACGGCAGGCCCTTCAGCAAGAAGCCTACCGCCGTGAGCGCGTAGGTGATGGCGAAAAGACGCACCCACTGCCGGCGCTGCCCATAGTGCCACACCCCCATAAAGCCCAGCCACGTGAGCCCGGCGTGCCACAAGTCAATAAGCCCCAGAAAAGAATCGTAGAACAGCACCCGGCCCGTGGTGGCAAAGGCCAGCGCCACCGTGAAGGCTAGCCGGCTACCTAGCTGCGGCCGCAGCACCCGCCAAATGGCCGTGGTATAAAGCAACAGCGCAGCAATGGTGGGCAACCGCAGAATAAGCTCATCTTGCCGCCCCGTGAGCCGAAACAGCGCCACCAGCAGCCAGTTGAACAGCGGCGGCTTGTTGTAGTACGGGAAGCCTTGCAGCGTGGGCGCGAAAAACTGCCCCGAATGGTTCATTTCGAGTGATACCAGGGCCCGAATGGGTTCATCCACCAGCAGCGGCATCCAGCCTAGGTGAAGTAGCAATGCGGGCAGCGCCAGAGCCAGCGTGAGCCCGGCCACCCAGGCTGGCCGCTGGCTCAGTGCTGCTAGTGCCCGCCGGGCCAACGATTCTACCACAATGCGTGTTCTACTTTATGTCGGTGCTGGCCACCACTGGCGCAAGCTGCGCAAAGGTACGCGGCTAGCCAGCTCCCTAGCTTGGCCGCTCCGCGTTTCGTTTTCGTACTACCTGCATCTTTTCGTAAGTTTGGCTTATGTCCACCGCTCCTACTACGCCTGCCCCCGATCGCTTTGCCCAGACGCTGCTGCGCCACGGCCTACGCCAAACCCCGGTGCGCCGGGCCGTGCTTGCCGCCGTGTCGGGCAAAGGCTACGCCCTGACTGGGGCCGAGATCGAGCAGGAAATTGGTAGCGCGACCGACCGCATTACGCTCTACCGTACGCTCAAAAGCTTTGAGCAGAGTGGTCTCATCCACCGCGTCATCGACGATACCGATGTGCTGCGCTATGCCGCCTGCTCTATCGAGTGCTCGGCGGGCGCTCACTTCGACAACCACGTGCATTTCAAGTGCGGCGTGTGCAGCCACACGTACTGCCTGAGCCAGGTCGCCATTCCGGTGGTGCAGTTGCCGGGCGGCTTCCAGGCCGAGCGGCGCGACTTTTTGCTGTCGGGCGTGTGCCAGTTTTGCCAGGCTGGCTAGCGGCAGTTGAGTCACCACAAATTCAAACGAAAAAAGGCGCCGGCAAGCTAAGCTTACCGGCGCCTTTTTTTATAAACCAGGAGTGGAGAATATCGGAGTCGAACCGATGACCTCTTGCATGCCATGCAAGCGCTCTAGCCAGCTGAGCTAATCCCCCTTGTAGTAGCACCGAACCGCCATTTGCGTTGTGGTTGTGCAAAAGTACAGCGGTTTTTCAGCTACGCAAGCGCTGGGCCTAATATTGTTTGCAACTGCCCCGAAATCAGGCGCAAAAAAATGGGCGGGGAAATTTCCCCGCCCATTTTAGGTAGCCAGCGGCCAGATGGCTACTAGTTGAAGATGTAGCGCACTCCAATTTGAGCCTGCCAACGCGAGTTCAGCGTGGTCACGTCGTTGCGGAACGTGTTGCTTAGCGTCGAAGCCTGGGTTACTACTCCAGCGCTAGTGCGGGTCGGCGCGGCAGCATACTGGAATTGGAAGGTCGGGTGGCCCTGCGCGTCGTAACCCTGGAAGGCTAGCGGTGAGCTGGTGTACTGGAATTGGTAAGTGCCCCAGTTGCGGTTCAGTAGGTTGCCAACGTTGAAAATATCCAGGCTCAGCTGCAACGAGTTGCGATTCTCACCGATGTTGGTAAAGATGTCTTGCAGGATACGGAAGTCAACGCGGTGCTGCCATGGGTTTGAGGCGCCGTTACGGGCAGCATATTCACCACGGTGCTTGCTCAGGTATTTGTCTTGGTTGATATAATTATCCAAGTCGGTCCACTGCTGAGCGGCGGTGTACGTGTAAGCTCCAACTCCATTAGCAAGCAGCGCACGGTCCGTCAGGACGATTTCGCTCTGGGTACGCGGGATATACATTAGGTCGTTGCCGTTCACGTTGTCACCGTTCATGTCGCCGCTGTATACATAGGAGAAGCGGCCAGCCGGAGCACCTTCGTAGAACAGCGAAATTGAAGTAGCCAAGTGGCCGATGTACTCTTTGCGGTAAGCTAACGAGCCGATAACGCGGTGCTGCACCAGGTATTGCGAGTAGCTCAGCACATCTTCGTTGGGGTCGCCCGATACGGGGCGGCCAGCCCAGCTCGACTGGGCTACTGAGCCGCCGTCGTTTACCGAGCGCGAGTCGGAGTAGGTATAGGCAGCCATCGCGAAGAGCCCGTTGCTGAATGTCTTCTGCAATTGGGCAGTTGCGCTGTACGAATAACCTTTGCTGGTGTTGTTCAGCAAGATGGCATCAGAAATGTTGGGGTTAGCCAGCGTGGCGCCACCGGCACCCGAGTAGATGCGGTAGTTTTTCGTGGTAATCGGAATACCTGAGGCGTTCGTGTTGTAAAAGATAGGCCGGGTGTCAGCACCTACGGCACGGACGGTCGAGTAAGGCAGGTTGACGTTCTGGAAGTATACGGCGTTTACGTCCTTGGTGTAGATACCTTCCAAGGTTGCTATGATGCCACCGGGCAGCTCGTGATCGAGGGCCAGGTTATTACGGAATACTTGGGGGAACTTGAAGTCGCGGGCCGTGAACGCTACGTTGTAGGCGGTGTTCAGACCATTCGACAGCAGTTGGTTACGGTAGTAGTCTACGTTCGGGTTGAAAGAGTAGCCGGCAGCCGCGGCGCCCTGCACGTCAATCGAGCCAAACTGCACACCGTTATTACCGGCCTGGTTCGATACCCATACAAATGGAATGCGGCCGGTGAAGATGCCCGTACCACCGCGCAGCTGGGTGCGCTTGTCGTCGTTCACATCCCAGTTGAAACCAATGCGAGGCGAGAAGAGCGGCGTCTTCTTAGGCAGTTGGCTGGTGTTGATGCGAATGCCATCGCGGAAACCCGTCAGGGCTGCCAACGGTACATTCTGCTGAATTTCGGAGAACACAATCGGCAAGTCGCCCCGAATGCCGTAGGTCAGCTTGAAATTGCTGATGGGCGACCACTCATCCTGTAAGTACAAGCCAAGCTGAGCGGCTTTAGTCACGGCGAAAGGAAACGAGCCATCGGGGGTCGCCGAGTAACGCACCTGGTAGCGCTGGGCTCCGCGTAGGCCTTCGCCTACGGTACGGGGCGTCAGAACACCGTTTACATAATCATAGCCATAGGGCGAGGCAGTAGTAGCAGCCGAAGCGTAGAAATCTTGCAGCGAGTTGTACGTGAAAGCCCCGTAGTACTGCGGCGCAAAGCCGTTGCTGTACTTATAAAGCTCGTTGTAGGTACCAATGGTTACGTTGTGCTTGCCGAGGTAAGCCGTAAAATTATCGCCGAACTGATAAGTATCAGAGTTCAAGATGTTGAAGGCTGAGAAGGGCTCGTAGCCAAACGAAGTCAGCTCCTGGGAAGCCGTTACGTTGGTGTTAGCTGCGCTCAAAGCCGTGCTGTTGCCGATATCAACCAGCGGGAAAAGTGGGATGCTACCACCACCTACACTCTGGCGGAAGTCACGATTGGCCAGGTAACCAGCCGTCAGGTTGTTCGAGAAGCGAGCACCAAATGTGCTGTTCAACTCAGCAATAAACGAGTTGAGGTTGTTGTTGATACGGTAGTAGGGCGAAAGGAAGGGCAGGCCGATGATAGACTGCGCACGGCCATTGCTGCCAATGGCGCCCGAGCTGCTCGGGGGCACATCGCGGTACGACTTCAAGTAGTTGTACTTAATGTTGAAGCGGTTGTTCTGACTGATGTTCCAGTCCAGCTTGGCCGTAATTTTGTCGCTATTCGAGGCCAACGTGTAGCCTTCGTAGGGGCCAGGGTTGTAACCGTAGTTCGAAACCAGGAAGTTGCTCAGCACGTCGAGGTCCGATGCTGCTACACCCGATACGGTGGAGCCACCCGTGCCGCGGTTGGCGGTGTAGTTGCCCGTAGGCGGATCATTACGACGCTCACGCTCGGCGTTGACGAAGAAGAAAAGTTTGTCCTTTACAATAGGGCCGCCAAAGCGGAAACCAACATTGTACAGGTTGAACGTAGCAATCGGCGAGTTGCTGTCCTGAACTTTGTTACCCACGAAGTTTTGGTTGCGGTAAAAACCGTAGACCGAAGCCGAGAACTTGTTGGTGCCCGAGCGGGTAACGGCGTTTACACCAGCCCCCGTAAATGAGCCCTGGCGCACGTCAAACGGCGCAATGCTCACTTGAATCTGGTCGATAGCGTCGAGCGAAATTGGTTGGGCGTTGGCCTGGCCACCGATTGTGCCCGACAGGCCGAAGGAGTTATTGAAGATGGCTCCGTCAATCGTAATGTTGTTGTACAGACCATTACGGCCTGCAAATCCACCGCTGCCGCTAGCCTGTGGCGTGAGGCGGGTATAGTCGCTCAGCGAGCGGTTGATGGTGGGCAGGCGCTCAATTTGCTGACGCTGGATAGTCGTGGCCGCTCCCGTGCGGTCGGCGTTGATCACCGGGTTTTGGCGGCCGGTTACGGTTACCTCGTTGAGTTGAGTCGAGGCTTCGCCTAGCTTCACGTCGAGGCGGAAGTTTTCGGCCAGCGTCAGGTTGATGCCCGTCCGCGTGAAGTCCTGGAAGCCTACGAATGTAACCCGAACCGTGTAAGGCCCGCCCACGCGCATGTTCTGGATGTTGAAGCGGCCGTCGGAGTTGGTAGGCGCTACGTATTGCGTGTTAGTTGGGGTATGCACGGCAATAACCGTGGCCCCCGGCAAGGTGGTACCCTTACCATCGGTAATGGTGCCGCTCATAGCGGCAGTAGTGGCGCCCTGGCCCCAACTCAACTGAGTAGTGGCAAGCGCAAGCACCAGCAGGAGCAAGTGGCGTAAAACTTTCTGAATCATACAGTAAAGGGTTAATGAAAACAAAGTAGCATACCTAATAGCAAGACAAAGTTACGGGCTGCGCGTCACTGCCTGTGTTACCCGTAGGTTATGAACCCTGAAATAGCTGGAGCATCCCAAAGCCATAATTTCAGATCTGCCGCCAGAAACTGCTGGTTGCCTGGCGAAAAGAATAAAAAAACCAACTCGCTTGCTATTTCCCCTCTAAAACCTCGGCCTTACGGCCCGGATAAAGCGGCTCAGATAATAATCCGACTCAAAACTATTTTCTATTACGCCCAGCGAAGTAGAAGCATGAATAAATTCTACGCCTTCCGCATCGACCACCGTCACCATGCCCACGTGGGTGATGGTGCCCGCCCCCGGCGAGGGCCCGAAGAAGAGCAAGTCGCCGGGCCGCAGCTCGGTGGGTTTCACGGGGTCGCCCCACACGGCCTGCTCATTGGAAGAGCGCGGAATGGTGACGCCCGCCTCGGCAAATGAGAGCTGCAACAAGCCTGAGCAGTCGAGGCCCAGACGCGTGGTACCCCCAAAGAGGTAGGGCACCCCCTGGTACGAGCGGGCCGCCTCAATCACGGAGGCTAGCGTGCCGGTGGCGTTGCCCAGGCGCGTGCCGTGCTTGGTCACCGTCTTGGTAGTGGTAGTGGTAGTGGTAGCGCTGCTGGCTGGGGCGAGGCTGGTCGTTTTGGTTTTGGTCTTGACTACCGGGGCCCGGCTGGGGCCGTACCGGGCATGGCGCTCGGCCTGTTTTTGGCGGGCCGGGTAGTAGCGGCCGTTGCGCTGGTTGAGCTGGCGGGCGCAGCTGCTACCCAGCAGCAACAGCGCCAGCAGCAGGGCGTAACTAATTTTCCACCCGCCTTGAGCGGCCGGGCGGCGAGAAGCAAGTGGTGCTTTCATCATCGGCCGTACCTTCGTTTTCTCACGCTGCATCGCTGGCAAAGATAGCCTAACGGCCCGTAGCCGCTTTTTTCACTCATGCCCTTCAACGCCCTTACGCCCGAGCTAGTAGCTGCCTTCGAGCACCTGCTGAGCCCCGACCACGTCTTGCTGCCCCAGCGCACCGAGGCCGACCAGTACGAAGCCTACGGCCGCGACCACACCGAGGACCTCCATTTTCCGCCCGACGTAGTGCTGCGGCCCGGCACCGTGGAGGAGGTGAGCGCCATCATGCGGCTGTGCCACGAGCACCGCGTGCCCGTGACGGCGCGGGGCGCGGGCACGGGCCTGAGCGGCGCGGCGCTGCCCATCCATAAGGGCGTGCTGCTGAGCACCGAGCGCTTTAACAAGATTCTAAAAATCGACGAGCAGAACCTGCAAGCTACCGTCGAGCCCGGCGTGGTGACGGAGGCTTTCCAGAACGCGGTGAAGGAAGTCGGGCTGTTTTACCCACCCGACCCGGCTAGCAAGGGCTCGTGCTTTTTGGGCGGCAACCTTAGCCAGAGCAGCGGCGGCCCCAAGGCGGTGAAGTACGGCACCACCCGCGACTATGTCCTTAACCTACAAGTAGTATTGCCAAACGGCGATATTATCTGGACGGGCGCCAACACCCTCAAGTACGCCACCGGCTACAACCTGACGCAGCTCATGGTGGGCTCGGAAGGTACGCTGGGCATCATCACCAAAGTAGTATTCCGGCTCCTCCCTTACCCGCAGCACAACATTCTGATGCTGGTGCCCTTCCGGCAGGAAGCGCAGGCCGCAGCGGCGGTATCGGCGGTGTTTCGGGCGGGCATCATCCCGTCGGGCATGGAGTTTATGGAGCGCGAGGCGATTGCCTGGTCTTCCGATTACTTGAAGATTCCGCTCACGCTGCCCGAGGATATTACGGCGCACCTGCTGATCGAGCTCGACGGCCAGGACCTCGACCAGCTCTATAAGGAAGCCGAGAAGGTATACGAAGTGCTCGAAACCTACGATGTGGGCGAGATTCTGCTGGCCGACACCGCGGGCCAGAAGGACGACCTCTGGAAAATCCGGCGCAACATCGGCAATTCGGTGCGCTACAACTCGGTCTATAAGGAAGAAGACACCGTGGTACCCCGCGCCGCACTACCCACGCTGCTCAAGGGCGTGAAGGAAATTGGGGCCCGCTACGGCTTCAAAAGCGTGTGCTACGGCCACGCCGGCGACGGCAACCTGCACGTCAACATCATCCGCGGCGAGCTCAGCGATGAGCAGTGGAATGTGGGCCTGCGCGAGCCGATTTCGGAAATCTTCGCGCTCTGCGTTAAGCTCGGCGGCACCATCTCGGGCGAGCACGGCATCGGGCTAGTGCAAAAACCCTACCTGCACATCGCCCTGGCCGAAGCCAACCTCAACCTAATGCGCGGCATCAAGCAAGTGTTTGACCCAAAAGGCATTCTAAACCCCGGCAAAATATTTTAAACAATCATCAATCATCAGTTATCAGTCGTTGAAGCTGTTTAGGAAGTCATAAACCTTAGTTGAGAACGCCATGCTTCGGCAAGCTCAGCATGGCGTTCTTACTACTTCCTAAGTAGTCAGCCAAAAGTAATCCAGTAGTCAGGGGAGCCAATGTCGTGGATGAGTTGGGTCACGGCTTGGAGCAGGGTATCGGGTGTTTGGTAGGCGGCGGGCGTGAGCCAGTAGTGCTTG
>Ga0160429_1000475_pt1 | contig 36046 bp, 32 predicted proteins | sample SolpanmetagenomR_FD_108199 | JGI IMG/M metagenome (GOLD analysis project Ga0160429, IMG submission 108199) | Solar panel surface microbial communities from Lawrence Berkeley National Laboratory, California, USA - R | ecosystem: Engineered > Built environment > Solar panel > Unclassified ... | reverse complement strand
TTTCATTTTATTTCATTTTATTTCATTTTATTTCATTTTATTTCATTTTATTTCATTTTATTTCATTTTATTTCATTTTATTTCATTTTATTTCATTTTATTTCATTTTATTTCATTTTATTTTATTATGTGCTACACTAGTAAACAGTCCCAAACATGTTCTCCTCGTGATAAACTTGGGATGAACTTGGTGTCAACAGTTTCAGCCTTGTCACTTGTCACTTTTGACACGTCTCAGACTTTTTTTACCGACCCAAACATTATGGGGTACAGATTTTATTTTTACCCACGTTCAAGGCTGTCACCCCTCACATTTCCCACTCAAAACTCGGACGAAGCCCATCTTCATCCCAAGAGTCCTTTTTCTTTCGTCACTTCTACCGCTGGGTATTACGTGAATCTCATGACTATGTTCTTCTGAAATAACCTCATTTATTCGCGTATTTTCACATTCAATTACTTATTTCTCTGTTTTCATTTCATATACATGGCTTTTTTATCTTCTCCTTCTTCGTATTTATCATGGCTTTTATTGTTTCTTTGTCTTACATCCGTGTCTGCTCATTCAGAATTAATGTGGTATGTTCTATATCATCCATTTATCCATCAATGAGAATTCTCTGTGTTGACAATATTGAATAGCACAAGCTGGAATGGAACTGTACCATGTCCTCCAGAGAATTGGCCGTATTATGCGCCAATCGGAGCCGGTAATAAGTTTGACATTCGTACAGGTGCTGGACTTTGTATGGTAACTAATTCATCCCTCTGCCTTCGCGGGTAATGAACTTACCAAGTATGATTAGCCAAGACCGACAGCAGAATCTGATCAGATCTGGTCCTCGACCCCGCTTGGATCAAGTATCGGTCAAGCATCACCCGGAGATATTATAAATCTTGCATGGCCTGCAAACAATCACGCTCAAGAAAAGAACCAGCCAATCTCCATATACATGACCACAGAGTCCCATCCTGATTTATCAATCTTCAAAACTTCAACTCCCATAGCCAAGATTCCATTCAATAGTGGTCCGTGCCAGGACATTGAGTTCAGACCGCCCGCATTTACTGGACCTATATGTAACGGAACGTTTCAAGTTCCATCAGATGCATCGGGGACAGTCACTTTTATTTGGGCATGGCCATGGTTTGCAGCTGAATTCGAGAATTATCAGATGACTTCATGTTTTCAATATCAAATCAGTAGTAAAGGAAAGCAACCTGTACAGTCTAGCATACTGGCTGAATCATCACAATCTGCCATTACCAGCCCAACTATAGTGGCTCCTATACACGAACTTGAAGTCTCAGAAAGTCGTGCGGCTGATAGCACATCATTTGTAACAACCACAAGTTGGATTACGCAAACTGTATACGATACTTCTAAACCTACTCCTAATTCCAACTTACTGACGAGTGTATTGACTCTTTACAGTACTTTGACTGTGCAACCTAAAGCAACGTCTAAATCAGCAAGGGTTTCATCATCAAAGTCTCGACAACAAACTGCTGCAGTAAATATACTAGCAGCGTTTACAAGTACTTCTACATCAGTCAATAGACCAAGTAGTAGTACTACTACTACTACTACTACTAGTACTACTAGTACTACTAGTACATCTTCTAGGATAACATATGCATCATCCTCATCTTCTTCTATAGCACCATCAGTGGTCGATAATCACAAGAATGGAAATAATGCTTCAACGACTGTGACCAGCTTTCAATCTTCTGCGGATAATGTACATAGAATGAGTTACATATGGATGTATGCTTTGGTTATGCTTAGTAGTACATTGATGTTGTAGGGACAGGTATAGTTGGAAATATAAAAACATGCTTGAGTCGACAAACATTACGTTTCTTATTCCCAGATGGGCTTTTTGAAGTCTTGACATTGTAAGCATGTAAATTAAACGTCATGACTTTCAAATATATTCATATATACATGTTATATACACATACATACTTTAACTATACTCCATATGTCTCACTCTTGTGATATATGTTCTAGGAGATCAGACTTGTCGATTTGTATGATCTTCTTGACTTGGTACAAATCATTTCGTGACTTTTACGACTCGACAATACACAACTTTGATCGTACCGCCACATTCTCATTCTTCTTACCAATATCAGGCCATCCAGATAATTTAACACCCTTCCTGAACAGCAAACAATGAGTAGAACCACCAAAGTGAAACATTCCCAACTCGTCACCCTTTTTGACTTTCTGACCTTCCTTAACAGTAATATCACACGTACTAACTTCGACCATTCCCACACCCAAAAACGCCATCAAACCTATCGCGGGATTATCAGCTTCGATAAAGATAATGGCTCTAGTAGCTACAGCAGTAATATATCCTTGTCCCGTTGTTTCACTTGCCTCGTCGATTTTGCCTTGTCCAGCATTACCATTTGCTTTTTCAGGATCGCCTAGGCCTTCAAATAAGGGTTCAGAAAAATATGTCCCATCAACTACATATGCTTTTACAATAGTTCCTGAGATGGGCGTATGCCATCTATGATAACTCATTGCGGAAAGGAACGCTTGATAGACAGTTCCTCCCTCGAACTTTGAAGATAGTGGATCTTGAGATAACATGTCCATGACGGAATAAGGTTGACCTTTGATCCAGAACTTATCTCTCAATTTAACATCCTTTTGTAAATTATATGGCAGAGATTCACACGCGTTCGCTATAACATTATCATCGTCAGGTGATACGACAGGTCTAACTTCTTCATAGAAATGTCTAGTGAAGAAATCATCCCAAGTTTTAAATCCATGATTTGCTTTTGTAGGATCGCACTGGAATAATTCATGAAATTTAAGATCCTTGGATGGCATAGACTGTTGATGGAAATCCGACTTTTCAGTCGAGATATTAGCCGTCTTTTCCAATTCCGTAATTCCAACTTTACTAAGCCAAGAAGCGGGATCATCATGTCCTAAAACATCTTTTGCAGATTGTTCCGAAGATAAGTACTCTCCCCAAACGTTGAGTACCTTTTTCAACATGGCATTCACGTCTGGATCTAGGAATACTGCATATCCACTCGCAGTACCCATTGGCCAATCAAAAATCGCATTTATAGGAACTCCAACCATTCCTGCGTTTTCAGATTTTGTACTCCATTGTGGAGCTTGGGTTAACAAATGGTTCAACAATGCCAACATGTGTTTGTAATCTCTTATTTGTACATGTCCAGACGGATCTTTTGTATATGGTTTCTTTTTTGGAATTTCATCAAACATTGAATTGAAAAGTAGATATAACCTCGTGTTGTTCTCAATTAGGTCTTGGAATTCTTTGATGACAGGGAGGAGTTCTTTAGGGTTGGAGTCGACATGATCCACGACATCTTTTAACCATTGTTTATGAATTCGATGATCTGTTGGAAGCCATCCTCCAACTCTACTTTCAAGCATCAGTAATGTTTAGCTACCATAGTTATGCCTTAAAAAACATGCCTGTGGACGTGATGGTCTTTTGGAACATTTTCCTGCTGGTTGTTCCCTTTTTTAGTCATGATTGATTCACTATCTATCGTGCTACTTTACAAAAGTCGTTTATAAGTATTTTCTAGGTGTTTTTCTGCATGATTACGCAACACATCAAACTAGTTACGTCATTCCTACATGATTACGCAACACGTAGAATTACGTCATAAATACAATAAAAATACAACAAATATATATAATCATAATGAATAAATTAGATCATTTTTGATACTCTGCTTATACTTTGCCTATACAGTACCCAATGGTAGTATACATTTGATGAAAATCAAGAAATGTTTTCATTCTTCGTTCTTCTTTTCTTTTTTTGGCATATGCAAACAACAAGACGTTTTATATCACGATCTCGAGATATGATTCAACACCAGTCACGACCAGCTGACCGAGCCGGATTTTCCGAAAGCGTCGGAGCAATGTGCTTATTTATTAATCGTCACAATTACGTCACATTATAATATGGATCAACAGTAGATCCATTGGTGCCGGTAACATGATTATAGGGCTTTTCTTTCCTTTCTAATAAAAATCATGGACTATACATAGGTTTGACATAAATCCTCGCATATCGTCAGGTTGCTACTGATCAGCGTAAATGGAAGCTAAGCTAACCGAAAGTCCATTACTTCCGTGCGAATCTAGCTTGATTGGAGTTTGATTGAGTTTGATAATCACAAGGCTAGCCTCGGAGTTGTAACTTGTCTCCGTGGTATTTACGTTGTCACGGATGAACGAGTGGGGGTTTTTTTCATTATTGCAATGCTTCCGGTTGGTCAGAATTATTGATGCAGTAAAATATGTACATACGTCATGATTACAGCTTCATACTCCGTACGCCGGAGGTAAATGGATTGCCAAGTGGTAGAATGTATACCACAGCCCTTGCCCTTTTTCCTTATCCCTTCTATCTCGCGAGACTTTGTATCTTCAACTGTTTTGCTTCCTTACGATTTGATTGAAATTTCAAGATGCAGGCTATACAAAAAGCAGCAGCAGTTGTTGCAGGTGGGTTAGAACAAGCAAATGCAAGTACACCATCATAGTCAGTTTCCCATAATCTATTTCGAGAACAGTGTTGTAACAACGAGAATAGCTTTCAAAGACAACAGCGTGGTCCAGCTCAGATTGCCGCTGAAGCCGCCGGTGTCACCAAACCCGCTGACCCCGAACTTACCAACAGCTCAGAATTCATTACAAATAACTTTGGAGCTCCATGGCCAGCTGATGGTAGTCACGCATTGAATGTCGGAGGTATACCTATCACTAGCGATGCCTTTCTGTTTGAAAAACAACAAACGTTCGTCCGTGAAAAGATTGTCGAACGTCGTGTTCATCCAGCCGGATCTGGACACTTTGGATACTTTGAAGTAACCAAAGATGTTTCCTCTTTGACCAAGGCTGCTTTCCTTAGTGATATCGGCAAGAAAACTCCATTATTCTTACGCTTCTCGACAGTTACTTTCGGTAGAGAGTTCCCAGATTTAGCACGAAATCCCCGAGGTTTCGCTATCAAGTTCTATACTGAAGAAGGAAATTATGATCTTGTCGGCTTGAACTGGCCAGTATTCTTTGTACGGGACCCAATGCAAGGTCCTGATAATATCAGAAGTCAAAGTCGTAATCCAAAGACTTTTTTTATTGATTATGATGCAACTTTTGACTTTTTGGCAAATGTTCCAGAATCGAACCATGCTGCAAGTAGTTCACACTTTTGATCTATGGTAAATACTGACGAGATGTAGGGTACAATGTTCTTTTCCGACTCTGGTCATCCTGATGGTTGGAATTTCCATGGTTATGGTTGTCATACTTTCTCTTGGGTGAATGAGCAGGGTAAACGACATTTTATTAAATACACCTTTAAGAAAAAAGGTGGTCAGCGATTTCTATCTTTCGATCAAGTCCAAAAGTTTTCTGGCATTGATCCAGTGAGTTTTGTCACAAATATCTTCATTTGTAATATCATTTTACTAACAAACATATAAGGATTATTCCAAAAAGGACATGCATGATCAGATTGAAAATGCCATCAAGGGTCAAGGAGAATATCCTGAATGGACAGCTTACTATCAAATCATGACGCCAAAAGAAGCAGAATCAACCACGTTTGACGCTTTTGATGTTACAAAGGTTTGGCCGAGAGACCAATTCCCACTCCATGAATTTGGTCGAATCGTTTTGAACAAGAATCCTGACAACTACCATCGTGACGTCGAGCAAGCTGCTTTCAGTCCATCATCTCTGGTAGCCGGTATCGAGCCGTCTCCAGACATGTTATTACAATTTAGAATGTTTTTCTACAATGACGCTCAGATGTACCGTCTTGGTTCGAACAAGCATCAAATTCCTGTCAATTGTCCATTCATGGCCAAAAGTTTTGCACCCTTATCGTTTGATGGACAAATGAGAGTCGATAATGCAAATCAGGATAGACTAAACTATATGCCTAACTCATACGACAAGCCTGTTTATAGTGATCGTGCTACCGAGACTCCATATGTCGTAGCTGATGCAATGGTCTCTCGTCAATCCCATCATAAAAACGAAGGAACTGATGTAGAATACGACCAAGCTCGAGTTTTGTATAACAGAGTCATGGACGACGCTCAAAGAGACCACTTGCATAAGAATACAGCAGTTTGTATGAACGCTGGTGTCAGTAAGACTACGAGAACTAGATATCTTGCTCAAGTTTGGAATATTTCACCCGATTATGTAAAAGGTGTAGTATCATATCTTACAAACAACAATGTAGATTTGGCAGAAGTACAAGAATTGAGTGTAAAAGCAAAAATGATGGGTAAGAGTGAAAAATATAGACCGAAAGAATCGGCCCATCATTTCTTGACTGGTAGAGAAGTTGACGGCCAAGGTGTGGTATGTCCCTATGGAACATCAGCGGCAAGGCTCCTTTAGGTACATTCACAACTGAAAACAACTAGCAAAAATCTATTAACTTTCACACACTATTGACCATTGTCTGCAAGTTGATATTATAATTGAATTATTGCATGCTCGTCATAATTAATCATGTTTCTAAGTGTACGCTTGCCGTTGTTTGCTTGGTTTTTATATCCCAGGACAACTTGTGCCGGGTGTCAGAATCGGGGCTATCAAGTCCAAGGTACGCTGACATTGTCGTATTGCAGAGCGCCCTGCACTTGGGATCCAATGTTGAAATTTGTTCATGAATTGATCTACACGCAACGACACAGTTTGTGGGTTTGGGAAGATGAGATCACTCCCCCCCCACACATAAAGATTGTGAACTTTCTCGATTTACTAGTATTCGGGGCCTGATGTAGGCCCTTTCTAAATCTTGTTAAACACTGGGTTAAGTCGTGTTTACTAATGAACACATTACAACGGCGGATAACTTAGTGGTAAATACACAAGTATCGGTGAATGTGCGGATGGACACCGAGTTTCCTTTTTTGAAAACATGGTGTTCCGCCACACAAAACATCCTGCATGCACAGATACAAAACATAGCCTTGAAGTTACTTTTGTACACCCATCCACTTTTATGCGATATGTTGGTATCTCATGAGAGTGGGGTACGCTTCTGATGTTCGTACTGGTGTCTTTTCGGCTGCCTCCGGATATGTTCTGGCCACTCGCCACTATCTCAATCAAGGACGACATGACCTACTCGAGGGAGGCCTCGCGTAGGACGATATTTCGCAACAATATCACTATAGAAAGGTCATCGAGAAGTTTGTGTCGCATGCAGACAAACAACGATTGAATTTGCCACACGGTTACTTAGTACAAGAAGCACAATAAATTTTATCAGTATGAACTGTGGTCATTTATTCGGGCGACACAAGCATACATAGTTAAGGCGACATTCACCCACGACGCTGACATGTCAGCAAAAATATTGCTCTTACTATTTACGGCTACGCCCATTGGATCTCGGGCTCGACTGATTGTTACTTGTACCACGCTCATGCTCATACAGAGTAGAACGATTTCGAGGGGGTGTCCCGACGACGGGCCTGCCACTTGAGCTCTGGCCCTGTCTAGCAGCATGTCCAGGATTGTTGACGGTGTTTGACGTTAAAGGTGTACTGGGACCAACACTTCCAGTCCTGGCTGGAGGCCGAGATTGAGATCGAGTCCTTATTGCCGGCCCTGTTTTATCAACGGACTTGCGTACTTTGAATCTGAGTTCCTGAAGACAACTTCCGTTCACTGTAATGATTATCAGTCCTGCTCATGCCATGGCCCATAATGTTACTGAACTTACACAAATGTCGCAAGATATCAATCTGCACATGATCTTCCATATCCCATACCACTTTGCAGTACTCCTCCAATACCTCATGTACTTTTTCCCGACGCTCATCCGGAATCCCTATTTCGTGCAAACTATTCATTTCGGAGATGCACTTTCCAGCAATATAATGGGGTTCGAGAAATTGCTGGGTCGAACCGGATCTTTGACGACCTTGCCATGCCTCGCGCAGAGGTCCCCGGTCCATTGGTCTTTGTGAGTCTACCTTCTCCTTTCCATCCACTATCTTTTCCTTGCTTTCCACGACCTGTTCTATTGTATTCTTCAAGACGTGAAGAATACCGCTAGTGTGCGATGAGCGTTGAATCAAGCTTTCTATCCCAGGTTTTGTCATCGGGTCACCGACTGTAGTCTTCAATACAATATTATTCCACAAAAGTTGATGCGGCCCAATCGAGGTTAGCCAAAGATGGAAATGAAATGTGTTTTGGAACCAGAGTGGATAGAAGAAATTAAAGGTATCTATAGTTTTATTGACTTCTCTAGGGTCATAGGCACAGTTCCGATTCAGCAGTGCGGAATGAGTCCACCGAGACCAGGCCGTATTAGCGCACGCCCTGAGCTCAATCGAGTACTTTACGATATGCTCAACATCTGCTGGTCTGCACTGAGAAAGATTCATACACTGAATAACTAATGAGTGACTTTCCCCGATACCAAGGTATCGTAAGGTCTGTTTACGATTGTGCTCTTCTCGTGTTTGATGCGCGAGACCTCTAGCAGATACTCCCGGGATCATTGTCAAATCAAATCGTGTGTTGTTTGACGCTTTTGATACTTTCTGCCTTGGGGTAGTGGGTTTGACGCTGACGCTCGCAAAGAAAGCCTTTTCCAATTGAGTGGACAAGCTTCTCAAAGCCGTCTGCATGCGAGATTCCAGATCTTGATCATCAAAGGGAAGTTTTTGTTCCTCAAAGCACTCGTGTATATAAATTACGTTGCGAAGGTCTGTTTCCTTACATTTCGCGATGAAACTACCAGTTCTTTCTTTCCAACAATACTTCGTGTTTTCAACAATCTCGTCCCAATCCTCGGGCTTTTGGTCGTGGGGAATGACTCTGATGCAGTCGGCTAGGATATCGAGACTGGCGGAGACGTCAGCCAATTTAATATCGGCTGCATTGGTTTTGACATGACTTTTAAACTTTTCGAACCTCACATCTTCACAAGTCAAGAGTTTCAGATATGCTATATATGGATGAGGCTTGTCATCCATTCTTAGTTCATTGGGTTCAGATAACTCTGGATGGAATGCCTTTGCGGTCTCATCAAGGCACTCGATGGCCATCGTAAATAGTTCCTGCGCGGTGTTGAAATTAGTGTCCATTGTTAGTCGCAATCTAAAAACGTTCAGATATGTAGATATAAAAGATTAGACGAGGGTATAGAATAGATGAAAAGGATCTGATAAGAAAGTGCCCGGAGCGCATACTATATACTTTCCCCCGGTTCCTTTGCTAGGGTTAGACCCTGAAATAAGTTTTGGCGAGGGTCCCGGGACCTGATGAGATTCTAGTAGGGACAAAAGTTAATCACCCGTTATCGGAGTGAAGGATCTTATCTGATTGGATGATTATGGTCCGTGCTGTAGCATGTGTCATGCGTCATTGTAGAATCTTATCAGATTGAAAGATTTGGACCCCTGCCAAGAAAAAAGCCAATGTTGTTGGTGACCGTTTTGGGAAGAACCTTTTCTTGAACCGGGAGTAGTTCTGAGGACCACTTGACTCTTGCGAGATTAACCTGACCCTCCTTTTCAGTCCAACATAAGACCTATCAGCCTGTAAGTTGACATGATATCTGTCACACCATGGACGACGTGACCGATGTCTTATCACTTATAAGAAATAGAGGTACATGTGACGATCAATAATCATAACATGGACAAATTATGAACAGGAAGCAGAAATGAAGTATTTTAGTAACTTGATATATGGAAACAAAATAACGAATATACATAGAACAAGTGTGCAAAATACACTGAGCAATGTTACCAAAGAGAAATATGCCAGTTAATAAAGTGATTGATGATTTACGATGATTCAGCGGTAAAAGTCAAAACGCTACCAACACCACACGAATCAGTAGCATCCTGAGCGTTATCAAAGACAACAATAGCATCACCAGCCCAATCACAGTAGGCAAAAGTATTAAAGTTGTTGGTGAGACTTAGACAAGTAAAAGCATTTCCGCTTCCAACTCCACATAGAATTTGTTCGTATCCGGTTGGAATTGTAGCCGCACTGACAAGACCTGATCCGATAAGTGTTGAATCACCATAGGCAGTTCCTACTGGACTCATTGGAGCAGGACCGACGTACAAAAGACCTGAAGATGGGTCTAGAAAGAATGGAGAAGCTTGTGTTTGATCAGAAGTAACACCATAAATGGTAGCATTGTTAGTAGTGTTAACTGGGTAAAGATATTGATTTTGAAATGTAGTACTGGATACCTTGAGTAAGTATGGGATGAGAGAATCAGTAGAAGATGCAGCAGTGGAGAGAGTAGTTGATGGTGACGAGATGGCTGTAGATGGAGAAGAGGTGACAGGTACAGACGAGCCAACTGATGTGGGCGTTGATATAACAGAATTTGGTGGAGAACCTGAAGAGGTTGTAGCTACTGAGGAACTAGCTTTTGTAGAAGTGCCAGCTATACTACTTGTAGCTGCTTTATTCGTAATTGTAGATGAAGAGCTTGGTTTTGGTGGTTGTATACCTGCTTTGGAAGGAATCCATGCAAAGTCACCATTGACGTTACCATTTGGTAGATTCGGTAAACCGCTCAATTTCTTGAACCAACAGATTGAGTTGGAACCCCAAGTAACACCAGAGCAGCCATTTGTAGCGTCACACATGGCCAAACAACTAGCAAAGTTTGGAGACGAATGCCTACCGATATCTCCAAGGCCAGTCATATCTGATCCGCATTGAATATTGTATTGAACACCGTTGACATTTTTTACGCTGTATCCACCAGCCTGTCCCTGGAGATTTTGACAAGACCCTGTACCTGCAGGAACTACCCATTTGAAACCAACTTTTGATGGTATCCACGCAAGATTTGCTGAAGGATTAGTCGATGGATTTAGTTTATTGCTGGAAAGATTCTTGAACCAACACTTGCCTCCCCAGTATGAGAAACCATTACAACCGGCCTTGGCGTCACACAGCGAGAAACATGATTGATAGTTTGGAGATACAACATTGCCAATATCCCCAATGTATGCCAAATCGTATCTACAACCCAATTGATAGGTATTTCGTTGTGTTATATAAGAGTTACTACTAGCGTTTGGAGATAATGACATGCAACTACCCGCTGGATATGAAGGGATATAATTCGCCAAGTTTGTAGCGACTGCAACAGCTCTTTTGGCGACGGTCGGTTGGGAAACGTCTGCTTTGTAGACGTTTGCGCCATCAGTAACAAATCTCCTGGCGAGAGGAGCAGCCTGTCCTTGCGACGCCGGCGCTGCAATGACAAACGTCAAAAGCGAGGAAAAGACTACCAAAGGCAACATTTTGGAAATTGTCTTTGATATATATGGATGCAAAGGAATGAATTGTAATGTAATGATCGTGTTGTGGAATAGAGTATATCAAGCTTGGAAACAAACGAAGAGCTAGTGTGGACTTGAAGGAAAGAGATATGCTGGATATAAGATTATACTTATCAAGTATGGTACACATATGAAAAGCCTATAACGTGAACATTGTCGAAAGTGGTTAGATTATTGATATTCTGAGACATATTCGTTATGAGTTTGGCTAGCAAACCGACCAGTTTAGTCAGAGCACAAAGGAAAAACGTGGTGGAAGCCTGTGGAACAGACCGTTGACCGTTGGATAACGAAACTAGATTCCTAAAAATATGTCTTTGATAAAGCCAAACGGTCGACAAGGGACAAAGCTGCATGTAGTAGCATAGTTGTGTTATCGATGAACGACGACAACTGTATCTCTCAAACATCAGGATCACAATCATAGTCTATTGTATGGTGTTTATCGAATTCATCGATGAAATTTGGTTACAGTTGCAACTAATCTGGACAAACTATAGTCGAGTTACTACTTTTTCGGTTTGAAAGATTAAAAGCTAATCTGCAAAGCGTTGACGCGTCAAAATATCGAATTTTGGACGTTTAATGTCTGAATGTAATGTTCTACATAGGGATATGGTATAATAATTCCAGGAGAAGGGTATGCTATTCCTAGAAAGGTTATGGCAGGGTACCGTTTGATATAAACCATCTTTGTACCATATATGTTGTGTTTCACAAAAAGATCAAACTTTCAACGTATAGCAAGTGTCCTCCATTTTTGTAGATATACATCAATCTCGATAATTTCCTAACTGGATGCTTTGTGGTACGGTAAGACGTAGACTACTAATAATCGGAAATGAAGCTGTAATATAAATAAATAAAGACGCTCTGTCAATTTGATTGAACCATGACTTGACTCTAATCACGTGGGTCTTACGTCATTTGTCAAAATGTCGGTCAGCCCTATTCATTAAACAACGTAGATTTTGCTTATGCTGCATGCATGTTCCATCATGTAGTCTCCTGAAGCAGGCCGTGTCAGGTGCGAGGTGATGAAGGAAACAACAGAAGATCAACTTGGTATAAATGGCCGACGAAAGTTCAAGTCGTCCTCGAGGGGTAGATAATGCATCCGAGGTCATATCTTCTGAAGCATTTATATCTTCAACAACAAATACTTCATCTGATGAAAACAACCCTTTTTCCCTGACCCCAGCCTTGGTCGCCCGACTGAACAAAGCTACCACTGACGATGCACTATATACCACATTCTCACATGTCCAACGACGTATGATACTATGAATATCCGCCTATGGAGGTTTCATTTCCCCTCTTTCAAGTTCGATCTACCTTCTTGCACTCAACATCCTCGCTGCAGACTTTAACGTCTCTACCAACAAGATCAACTTGACGATTACAACATACATGATTATACAAGCCTCACACCAATGTTTGTCGGAAATTTTCCCGATTGAGTAGGTTATCGACCGACTTTTCTTCTCTGTTTCTTCGTCTATCTCCTAGCGAATGTTGAACTCGCTTTACAAGACTCATACGGAGCATTACTTGGATTAAGATGTCTACAATCAATGGGAAGTAGTGGAACAATCGCTTTGCGAAATGGAGTTGTTGCAAGTGTTATTTTACCTTCAAAGAGAGGGATGGCAATGGGTTGGATTGAAATTGGAACTTTATGTGCTCCTGCAGTTGGACCTTTGATTGGTGGAGTATTAACTGCAAAATTGGGGGCGGAGATGGGTATTTTGGTATTTGGTGATATTGAGTTTCACTTGTTTGATATCCCAAGCTTTATTTGTTCCAGAAACAAACAGAAAGATTGTTGGGAATGGTAGTTTAGCTCCTTGGGAGTGGTGGAATAGGTCTCTGTTTGATCGTAAACGTGAAAAATGGAATAATATACAAGAATATGAAAAAGAGAGGGAAATCAAAGGTTTACCTCCTAGACAGAAAGTCGGATGGCCTAATCCATGGCCTTCGCTTGTTGTAATGAAAGAAAAAGATACAGCCATGACTCTAATATGTATCGCGTTGAATTTTGCTGCTTTTTATGGCTTGATGACTAGTATACCTGCACTTTATTCTACAATCTACAAATTAGACACCCTGAAGCTCTCTCTCGGTTACATGTAAGACCATAATACCAGTCGCAGTTATGATGATTATATACTAACTTGCGACATAGACCAGTCGGTATGGGAGCCGCTATAGCTGCGTTATGTAATGGACGAATACAAGATTATAATTGGAAACGAGTTGCTTGTCAAAGCGGCATGACGATTGAAAAGAATAAAGGACAAGATCTGCGGCACTTTCCCCTCGAAAAGGCAAGAGTACAAACTACAATGCCATGCACATGTATTGGTGCAACTGCTTTAATAATATACGGATGGGTATTGCAACGTGAGGCATCACTTGCTGGCGCATTGGTCGCGATATTCTTTGCCGCTTTGGGAGTTTGCGGTGGGTCTACATCCTTGGCAAATGTTTTGCTCGATTACTATCCCGAAAAACCATCGTCTGTGACTGCTGCTTCTAATATTACTCGTTGTTTGTTGGGTGCTGGTGCTACTGCTGTGGTTAATCCAATGTTGGAGAAAATGGGTCCAGGATGGTGTTTCACCCTGATAGGTCTTGTTCTTTTCATGAGTATAAGTTTGCAATTACTCTTGGTATCGAAAGGGCCGACGTGGAGGGAAGAAAGACGAGTGCGAATGAATAATGAAAATGAGATTGGAAAGAATGAGAAATGATGGGAATGTGGATGGTTACATATGTTTTATGATCGACGATTAATGATTTGATAAACTTTTATCATGTATATATTAAATGTGACTCTAGCTAAAACTTGTATAATAACCCATCCTGATTGTACTAGCAAGTAGCAGTGAAACATTTATCAGTATATAGTCAAGCGACAGGATGTAAAGAGAAAATATTGCATAATTAACTTAGCATGACAACCGAATTTATCTGTATATTCGAGGTTCACCGGACAAACATCCTAAAATTTGATACTTGTATCATTTCTAATATTTATTTGCTTCTCATGCCGGTATTACCTTGATCAATCGGAAGCATCGTGCGTGAATCAAGTTATGGGATCGCTATTGAGATCTTCTGTCGAGGGACTGGGTGAATAAATTCCTTCATTCAAGCGCGTCAAAGTTTTTCGAACATTCTTGATGCTTAGCTAGTGTCAACTATTGCTACAACTTTACATACTTGTCATATGAGAGAAGACAACTTTACATACTTGTCATATGAGAGAAGAATGCTACGGTCATTGTTAGAATGACGGGAAATACTGTGATGATCAAGTCATTAATATGCATAAGATGCAAATACTGTACTACCAGATTCACAATTAATATAGCCATCACTATCGACCGTAAAACCACCATCTTTGACTGTAGCTTAGTCAGTACACGAAACAGTTCATACTGTATTTTCATTTATACTTACTAAGATCAAAAGGTCCAGGCTTCGTATCAGAACTTAATATTGTACTACAATCTAGACTCGCGGATCCTGCTTTGACGACACATGTGGAGATGTTATCACTGAAGCTCGTGTCTTTAGTTACATCAGACCTAATTCCGTCAGCTATGAGCACGACACAAAATTTCATGTAATAGTTTAGAGGACTTACTTTGCATAAATGCCCTCGTTGTTATCGAATAATAAACAAACGTTCAAATCCATAGTCGTAGATCTACAAGTCAAGGATTTCTTCTTGTTATATCCACAATCTGCATAAAGCATACCGTTTAGGACATAGACGTTTACACAATCAGATACTTGTTTCGCTACGGCAGTCGGTGTGGCCGTGTATGTCGCCGTGTCAAAATCTCTGTTCCATAATGCTTTTGTGGGTCGAATTGGTCGCGTCACGGTCGGTTTTATTAATACGGGCTTATCACTTACGCGTCGGAGATGCAAGGATCCTAAAGCATCGACTGTTGAAAGAAGTGATAGTAGTAATATCACAAATGTCCAGCTATCGAAGATCAGCATGACCTAACCGTAGTAGGTTATTATCAAAAAAGAAATTCGGTATGGGACGGGAAGAAAAGAAGGGGTGGGGGAAAATAATAAAAAGGCAGCGAATTTTGGGGCGGGGGATTTGACCGACTTGCCGGGCCGACTGGGATGAATCCTCCATTCCTGATTCCTACACCCCCGAAAGCTTGATTTGCAGTGAAACCCCGGAGGATTGTTCGTAATCGTTACATTTTTGATAACATGAGACTCTTGGAGAAAGTTACTTTCGAAACACATATGGATTGCACAGATCAAAGTCTAGTTTGGAAAACACAAGGCGGTATTCAAGTGATTACTATAACACGCTTAAATATCTGATTCAGTATAATTATATGATTATCTAGCTGGTCGATTTTACATCTAGACTAGCGAAATTAGTAACGACAGGCATGTCCGTTCGTGGTGGTATATTTCGAGCATATTGCGCGTAAACTATACTGTTTGACGTCAAATCCCGATTTCCTGAAGGCCAATAGTTACACGTCATTTGATTTTGCCCGCCAGAACATGAATATCCCATGACACAAGCTAATTGTCTCGGTTGTCCTGGGAATTCCAATGTATCAATAAGACGATTTTCCCATAACATTTGCGTCATATGACCTGTTTTATGCACGTCACTGCGATCCATCAAAGCATTATCAAGTAAAGCTATATTGTTACTGAACCAAGCTGAAATCGGAACGTTTAACAATTCATTGTACCATCCATCGACAAAATGAACTGCTTGATTATCTGGAGTACCAAGTGACAGTGTCTCGGGACTGCCTTCACAGTGATTTGATCCAGCATCACGCCCTTGATATCTAGTCGTTACGTCTCCGTTTGTACAAAAATCGTTGTTTACTTTTGACTCTAGCGCATGTTCAAGCTCTACACTGTACACAAAATCAGACAATCCATGAGCGCGTCTATAAAAGTTATGAGCGTTTAGTACGGCAGTCTTCCAATCGCCATTCAAAACATTTACTTTACTTGCATATCTACCATCTGAATCAGTGTTTGGATACGATGTCAAGACATTTCCTTGTCCATTACTACTTCCACTACTTCCAGTCGAAGCTAACTTTGCCGGAACGCCTATTGTACCATCAGCCCCAAATCCGACAATCTGGGGTGCAGCTTGTACCGCGATAATGTATGCGATGAGAAAACTAGCACGCGCGAACATGGTCATTTTGCAGTACATACTCGTGCAGAAAATGAAAATGGAATGATGCGATAAGGAAAGTGGTTTGACAAGTTCTGAGAACGTGCATCCTTTGTCATTTTGATAGAAATCCAATTTCTTGGCTGTTTTCCTCCGGGCCGCGCCGGCTGGATTTGTAATTTTTGATCCTTCCGCTGTGCCGTATGCACGCTTCCTTCCGCACCAACCCCGCATCAATCTTGGCCCGTCTTTCGACAAACAATTGATCATATATCGCCCAGAACTAGATGAAGATGTAGCATGTATGAATGACGGTTGGCAATATTGATAGTAGTTAATTCATAGAATTATGTTTGTACTCTCGCGCCTATGTTATTCGCATTACGACCGTGTTTGATTGATCATCACGCTCTCGAATCTGAAACTTCTTCACCCTCATCCTGTTCCATTTCATCCTTTTCACGTCCCTCAATATCTTCCTCATCTTCATCTTTACCCGGCCAAAGTATTTGCTTCTTGATCAAGCCTCGTATTGTCGCAGCAGCGACCAATAACCACGTGAGGACCAACAGAATAGTCATTCCACTCGTCACTGCTTTTATGCCAGTGCTGTTAAGTACATTTCCTATCTGGATAGCTGCAACGGTCATACCAGCGTTTGGAAAGATAAAAGCCCAAAAATTAAGCGTAAACCGTATCTTTCTCAAGGAAAAGAGTATCGAGACGGTTGTCATACTAAAGAACCAAAAGCTCAATAACCAAAGGAATATGCCGATTGGGACACCTATGATGCGTAAAATGTCCCCAGTTGGGACACTTGTGACACCTAAGAAGCCATCTGGTATGACTGATGGTGCTTGATATGCAAGAGCTACCAAAGCATTGGATGTATAAGCTAATAATTATACAGTCAGACATGATGACATGACATAAAACTTTGAAATAACAAACCTGCAGGTCCAACAGCCACGTACATTCCTGGTCTCTTGGACTCTTCTGGTATTTCCCTATTAATAAGTCTAGTCCAGAATACTGATGATTTGTCAGTGTAAATACATATCAAATAGAGAGGAAAGACTTACTTGTATACATAAAAAGAGCTAACATCCATCCCAGACCTTGAAACACAATCCCACCAATAAAAATATTTACTGCCGAAGTCGGAGGTTGACTATATAACAAAACAGCAGCCAAAGGACCCAAAACGAGAAATGGATAAGCAGGAAAGATCCAAGCAGGCATTGCATCTTTCACAGGCAACTTCTCGGTATCGAAAATGATATGATATTGAAATACAACGACCAATAAAGCCAAACCAGCATAAAGCCAAAAACACACCTCCAAGGCTTTTACCAACCAAGGTCCACAAGAAGGCACTCCATATTGCTGGATGTTATACAAAATAAGCGCCAGTGATACAAAGAAAGTGCCAAAGAAGAAGCTCTCGTGGGGATGATGAAGAGATTTCCGTAACGAGACGGGATGGACAATGAACCGATACGTAATCAAGGCGGAAAACAGCAGGAAAAGTACAATATTGAGGATGAAGAATATTTTTCCAATCGCACGTAGACCGTGGAATGTATATGGTTGTTGACCGAGAAGAACGGCTATTGCGCCAGTTGACATTGTGACTTCGAACCAAGCCCATGTGAAATGACATAATCGATCACGAATTGATATGTGTTGTGCATGATGGCTGTGTTCAGGCTGATAGCGTGCTTCTGGTGTGTGGTTATCATTATGACCAGATAAGAGACGCGTCATATTGGTTAGTTAAGGGAAGGGCAAGGGCTATCTCAAAGAGGACAATAATGTGTTATGGAACAAAAAAATATGCCAATACAAATGGTCTTGGTATGATGTCATTGTGACAGAGTTGGAAGTCTTGGTATGTTTTGTTTTCTGGTCATGGTATTCTTGGTTCTGAGGATTCTCAAGCATGTAGCATCACGATGATCATATGTGACGATTTCCAACATTATTGTCGACCACTTGATTCGCTTTTCATGAGTCGAGGAAAATCTCGTGTACTGTATTTGCTTCGCTCGTATTTTTATATCCATCTAATCTAATCTGTACCTAATCTACATTCTGTCTGTGCTTCTACCAAAATCCGGTAGTTAAAAAACAATATATATTCTGTCTATACATTGAAGTGATTTCACTCTATCTTTGTAATACTAAAAAGGTAGAAATGGATAACTTTTGGTCTTGACCGATAATCATTTTCTCTCCTGTCTTTAGAATCAAAAGGGTAACGTCGTCCGTCTATAGGTCAGGTCATTCCCTTCCGGTATCAAGGTAACAAGTAGAAAGGGATAACATAAGTTTGGACGGATTATTATTTTCTTACTCGTCTTTGAGATAAGAAGGATAGCGTTGTCCGTCTATAGGTCAGATCATTTCCCCTTTAATATCTAGGTACCAAGTAGAAATACCTAATATGTAGAGGTTTAGATTGGTTATTATTTCCTTACTTGTCATTAGGGTTCCCTTACTTGTTATTGGATAATCAATAGAAGTCAAACTAGTTTTACTTTGACATCTCGGTACCTAGTAGAAAGGGTAGATTTGATTGGAGTAGACTAAGTTTTAATAGGCATTTCTTGATATTAGTTATAACATCGGGCCTACCTCGGTGATAGCTCAGCTAAGCGAAGAAATTCGAGCCGACAGCGAGGCCTTTTCATGTGTGTGGTATTAACCCTTGGACCCTTGTTGGTCTTTCAAAGATCCATAAAACTTTATTTGAGCCATGACTCTGTTGATCAGACAACTTTATATCATACAATAAAACATCGGAATAGTTGTTTTATCATTATATATCAAAATCATTGTCATTTTCATCTATACATCTGAAAGTAATACTATTAAAAACAAAACCATCAAAAGTCCAAGCATTTTATACAAATACACAAGTCATAAAAACATTGACATCAAGATCGTGATACCTCAACAAACGTATTACCGATCAACCCAGTCCTTTCCAGTCCCTCCAAACCTTTACTTTCCATTTCTTCCGCAACAGTGATTACTTGTGTCTTTGTGATCTCAAAGCTACCACGACCAAATTTGTGACCAGAGTTCTTGCTCTCCAATGCCTCATTTGCAAATGTAGATCTTCCAGGTCTCGCTGTGATTACAGTTTCGCCTCGAAGTCGTCTAAATACATATACAAATAACGGTCTTGTCAGTGCTAGATTTGCGGTTATAATACCCAATGCTATTTCCGAATACGACCATTGGGCAAGATGAACGATGGCGGGAGTGCTCCTCAATATATCCTGACCGTGTTGACGAACCTTGATCACGAAGACGATTCGAGCCACTGATGCTACTCCAGCAAGACATTGAATTATCAAGAGGACTCCTGCAGAGAACTTTGCAGCGACTGGAAGTCTGATCTTGTAAAGTGTCCATATACTCAGTATTGTCAAAGTAAAGTCTCCCCAAACCACCATTGTCACGTAAACAATAAAAGAGATGTAAGGACCTCGTGCAGCATATATTTTACTGGAAATTTCCAATCCCAATTGCCCCTTGCCGTGTATTACAGAGAAGGGTATAGCGACGATACCAGCAATCAAGACAGTCAACATGGTTGTCCAGATGAAGAGTCGGTAGTTACGATGACGGGCATAGATTGTGAGAAAGAAGAAACCAAACGAGATACGAGTAGCGATGTCAGCGACCAACGAGGCAATGACTGTAGTAAGTACAAGCTATGCAATGATCAGTATCAGTATTCGTACCATAATATCAAATCTACCCATGTGACATACCGATCCAGATGATACAGATAATGCTCCCTTTCTCATCAAAGGAATATCTACCAGCGTAGTGACACCTGCAGCAATGGCAAATAGCTGATCAAGGTCAGTAATATGAGCGTATCTTTCACTTCATCGTTTACATACAACCGCTATGATCATTGTCCAATCTTCCGCTTCGAAAATATGTAATATTCGTAGCCTAGTATATACTCGTAGGCCAAAGGAGACTATAAGAGTCACCATAAAACCAATGGTCAAACTCTGTAGTGTATCTACAGAAGAGTAGATCTCATTGAAAATGCTCGTCATGCTTGATAACTACAGCAATTAATGCTTTCAAGTAGTAATATCAGCCGTCCTTATGGTCCAAAAAGAAAAAAAAAGAAAACAGGACATGAATATATATGCAAAATCAGGCAGAAACCCTGCATTTTCAATAAAAGTTGCAAGGTAGCATGATCAAAGTTGACTAGCGAAAAACTTACACTTTTTTATTCGTTCAGTTGGATCCCACGGTCCACCATGAGTTGCATACTCCAACCAGTTCGTCTCGATCCAATGGTTGTATGACATACTGTATTGCTAAAGAAATAGGCTATATTAATGCATGTAGCAGATTGAATCTCAATATTGCGTATTTAAAAAAGCATGCATGAGCACCCAAAACTTATTGAAACGTGAAGATTGCATACGGTCATGTATATGATTATGCAGGATAAATTGCGACATTAATATCACTGCAGCACATCAAACAAACACATAAGTTAAAATATGCTCGGAATTAACAGTGCAAGACTTTTTTCTCTTTAATTAGTTGTTTATTAGCCTGAGCTCTAGTCTAGATCTAGTGCTGCATTGAGTTAGCAACCAACATTGACCACCCCGCACGTCGGAGCTGACTAAAAACTATAATATTTAAACGAACCAATCATAGAACTCCAGACATTCACTACCTCGGCCGCACAACAGTAGCTTCTGTACAATAATACAAACTTTCGGCGGTCAGTCGATTGATTCATTGGGATGATATGTGGATTGTTCATCTCTCGATCGAAATTGAATTTTCTGTTGAAGAATATCTAATGAATTCAATTCCACCAATAACAAACGTCGCTGTCTTATTACCGTTCAAGAACCACGTTTCTTGAAAGTGGGGAAAAGGGTTCCCATTGCATGCAGGTTTCATGCCATCCGTTTTCCACGCGCATCTTTACTAATGATAGCTGTTATGATTGGAACACATTCTGTGCCGATCCACGCTATTGAGTAAAAGAGGCGCATCTTTCAGGCAATATTTGATCAAAAATCAAGTCTATATACATCTGTTACATTGTTCTCCTCCCTCTATCCCGGCTTATCGGCCAGTCTTTATTGTGTCTTTCGTGGATTGCTTGACCATGTCATTGACAAAATATCAAGACACTATCATCACTGTATAGACAATCAACATAATGAATTTACTATGAGCGGCTACTTTCTCAGCTGCCGTCCCTTGCATTTCGCTACTAAGATTAGATCCTGCATTACATGTACAGTACAGCCAACCCCTGCGTAGTTGATTTGAGTTGCGGAATCATCTCCGATGTCGACGTCCAGTATACCATAATGTTTATCCTGCTCACTCTGAAACACTGCTCCTTTCTTGACCGTTGAAGGGGTCGGTCCTGCTGATTGAAGGAGAATATTCAGCTGTGTCAACAACTGTATCACCAGTCAGACTAGTACTCGTACAGCTACCACACAGCCATTACCCCAAGTTATTATACAAAGGCCATAATATTCGTCTTGCAAGCGACATCATCAAGCGACATCATCAAGCGACATCATCAAGCGACCAATTCTGTAGTCATTGGTTATCGTGAAGAAGAAGCATTTCAAGAACAGTACTGTATCACTTCTATAATTACAATGAGTGATTGAAGGGCTAAGAAGAGAACCACTATTCACAGACGAATTGTCTTTCACATATTTTCAAAGTACAAAGGTAAGAAGTAGTGAGTTATTGTATAAAATTACTCTTCCTAGGAATGTGCTAAAGAACAATCGGTCCTGATAATGTATCAAAAACTTTGTGCGATATAACAGGATGTTCAGGTTCAATTAGAGGAACACTATACGAGAGATAGCATTATTATTATTATAATTAATAAATAAATCGAATCTTGCATGACTTATGACGTCATGCTGATCGCGTTTTTTGTTTGTTTATGGCTTGTGATATGAATAGCATGGTATCATCTATGAAGTTTCTGCTTGTCTACTCTATATGATAAGAGAAACAATTACTGGGCAGCATCTTTGCATTGTGAAGCCAGATGGCAAATGTCAGTAGGTCTTGCAGCAAATCAGATACTCAGAAAACGATACACCATTCCAATCATACTGCACGGTGAGCGGTTAACGTATGTCCAGGGTAATCCAGAGTTGAGTGTTGAAAGTGACTGCGTTATTTGCTTACTGCTTGTTCTTCATCGTTTCATCGTTTGATGTTTAACAAACAAGCCCAACTATCGCAAAGGTCTGTACCGATTTGTTAGTGAAAAAGATTGACATTCACTCTCACATCGCCATGTCACATGAATGCCATTGTCTGTGATTCACATAAATATGTATTTCAAGGAATGCCTTTTCATATCATTCCCTATTTCTAGTTATAAGATTCTTACCAAACATTGTACCCTACAAAGATGTCGGCATCAACTAAACCAACCATTGAACTGAAACAGTACGGAAAGCAAGCTGAACGTGTCATTGTTATTTTATCGGAGATTAACCATATCGCATCATTCCCCAGCACTCGCAAACCACGTCCGTATTTCGAGCCTCATTTGGCCAAGATCAACGAATTCACATGGCTTCTCATCAAATCCATTCCAATCCTCGTCACTCTTCGTGGATTCAACAATACTCTGCTCAACAAGGCAAGCGTTGATCCTCAATTCAAACAAATCCATCAAGCAACCCAGAGTGCAATACTCGTGTCTGATTACGCGATAACACAGATCGACATTACAATATCAAGATATTACGATGAGCCAGGTAGGGGAACAATAGATGGTCCACTCACGTTGTATCAGTTCTTGCGTGCACTCGTACCTTTGTTTTCGAATCTAGGAGCAAAGGTTGATTTGGAGATGACTATACAGATCCAACTTTACGAGCTCAGAGTCAAGTTCGGTCATCAGACCGCAGATGCATGGAAAAAGTCACTTGTGCATATGAATTGTTTAAAGGAACAGATTGCAAATGTGCGAGCAGCAACTTATGACTCAGAAATGATGAATGAAAGCGAGAAGCGAGAGAATATGGGGGAGGTGTTGAGAATTCTTGGTCGAACGGTACTTACAAGTTCTGGTAGACGTCACGTTATTGACGAGAAACGTGAAGATGATAAGGCGCTAGCAAGTGAGATTAAAAAGGTACCAGACAAGATCAAAGAAATGTTGGAAAGTATACCGGAAGTAGACGATACTGGTTCAGATATCTTTTTCGAAGCGAGTGAAATTGAAGTTGAGCATGAATCCCCAGATATCAAATTTGCAGAACTCGATCGACAATTGGAGACTATCCGCACCAATTTGGAATGGATGCGGGAATTTGTAAATCGAAAGGATGAATAACTTATGCAGATGGATAGTCGTTGTTTATAGTCGATAATATAAATTGTATATATTATCAAGATGATACGCTTCCTATTAATCATGATAAAAGCGTCACGAAAGTGTTTTGCTTTTATAAATGGTCAAACAACCCTGAATGAAAGCCGTAGTGGTTCATTAAATCTAGCAGATTGAGGAGAGGGAAGATCATTGCCATTTGACTCCGGGTTGATCACATGAGACTAGTTGCTAGGTAAGTATACTCAAACCTGCAGAGCTCAAGTCTGAAGTGTGATATGCAATGCACCAAAAGGACAATAAGAATGATGATCGAACATACTAACCAATTTATAGCTGTGTATGAATTTAGCGATAACAGATCTAAAGCCACGTCACGTGAAATCTGGCGATAAGATAAGGCGATCAAAAATTAGTAATCATCATCAACCACCACAGCTTTTAACACCGAGAGTCAATCTCAACTACACTCAACCCAATCGTAATCATACTTTCCAGTAGTTCGTCGATATGCCCGCACCAATTCCTAATCTCGATCTTCTCCGACTTACTGCGTGCGACCTTCAAACACTACTGACGAATGGTACGATTACCAGTCGGCAATTATTGCAGCAATGTCTTCATTATATCGAAAAGAACGATCGACAGGGTCCGACATTACGAGCGATGATTTCCATCGTCAAAGAGGAGAAATTGTATAAATGGGCGGATGAGTTAGATCAAGAGAGAAAGGCAGGAAAAGTGAGAGGACCATTACATGGAATACCTACTACATTAAAGGTCATTATCTTGTTTTGACACGGAATTACAAGAATGAATACTTATATGAAAGAGAATAGGATCTTTACGATATGGGACCAGAATGGAATTTACCAACTACAGAGGGAGCTTGGGCTATGGCAAAGTCATTTCCGAAAAAGAATGGTGCTGTCGCAGAAAAGGTACAAATCATATTTATCAAATAAAATAAGAATCATGGCGTTTAATGCGTCAAACAAACAGCTTTTGGAGGCAGGCATGATCATTATAGGAAAGTCGAACATGTCGGTAAGTGTTTGATATCATACTCTATCGAATCGAACTTGATGATTGACTAGACTATCAGGAATTTGGAGCTGCAAAGTAAGGGCATCTCTATATACAAATATATTATACCGATGATATTGATAGATATATCTAACTAGAGGTCCTGGTAAATTCATGGGCGAATCAGCTCTTGGTGGTGTAGTTCAATCACCATATATCGTTGGAGGAGCAAATTTCAACGATGAATATTTTGGAGATTCCGTAAGAAAACTCTAGAAACAAGAGAATATGTGATTACATTGTTGATATCAATATAGGCACCGGGTGGGTCATCTTCAGGAGCCGGAGTCGGCGTCGTTGCAGGTTATTGTCCCTTTGCTATAGGAACAGAAGCTACAGGTTCGATACAAACACCAGCGAGCCGTCTAGCATTGTATGGAATGAGATGCACACCAGGATCAATTTCAGCCTCGGGCGATCTCTCAGGTGGCACAACATTCAACGCTATAGGTATTTTAGGGAAGTGCGCCGAAGATATAGAGAATGCTACTAGACTAATGCTTTCGGCTATTACAATTCCCCGTGAACTAACAGTAAATCACGAAAGATTGTGGAAAGATATGAAGATTGGATTTGTAGATCCTAGATTATGGGAATTGCCATGTCCTCCCGCAGTGTATTGTGTAACTCCGAATGAGCAGTACAGAGCCGATGTGGTAAGACCCCATAACCTCAAGTACACATATATATTTACTGATCGAGATGTACTTTAGTGGAAAGCATATTCGTCCGCGATGGATACTATGAAAAGTCACGGCGCGACTGTGCATTATCCTGTAACTTTGCCTAGTACCAAGGAGATGTTTTACGAAGATATATTGTTATATTTGTTTGTTGGAGGTCAGTTCGTCCAAGTGTAAATTCATGTGTCATCCAACTGACCATGGCATAAGGCTATGAATTCCGATCTCAGATTGATCAATATTTACAAAATCTCGAATCATCCGACGTTAGATCGTTGGCAGACATAATACAATTCAACAAGGATCATCCAGAGTTGCAAGCAGGGATAGGTAACTTCATATGTCTTCAAATCAAGGTTGACAATACTGACAAGCATGAATAGAACAAGACTGGCTTGTGGATTTACAGCATAATTCCACTTCACAAGAGGATTTCGATGAAGCAAAAGCGTTGGGTATTAAATTAGCTGGAACAGAAGGGGCATTCAAAATCATGGACGAATTAGATTTAGATGCAGTTGTATCCTGTGCCGATGGAGATATTTGCCTTCTTGCTGCACTTGCCGGTTCTCCTACTGGAACAGTTCCTCTTGGTTCATTATCGAATGAAACCCGTCGACCGTTTGGATTGACTTTTATGGCTAGACCTGGGAAAGAATCAACTTTGGTTGAAATAATGAGAGCGTATGAGAAAACATTTCCTGCGAGGAGAGTACCTACACTTGTAGAAACATGAGTTATATATTATATTCACATTATTGATCAGCCATTTGGTGTATATAAAGGAAACGGTCCAAGTGGATAGATTTTGTATAGATTAGTAGTCAGGCGCGTATAAAACTTCTTGTCACGCATATATTGTCACCGAAAAGAAAGTTTACGGAACGCGATATAGAATGTATGTTAAAGCCAGATGATGTAATGGGGGCCGCCGGGGCCCTTCATTATATAAGGCAGAATGTGGATGCGAATCCAAGAAGATTAGGACCTCTTGCTCTGACCGGCGTAAACGCCGAACGAGCAGAGTCATTTCTGGAGGCTGTGAAGCAACGATATAGGTTGAACCCGGATTGGTATTTAACTGAAAAACTTATCAAACACCATATTTTAATTGAGCAACAAAGGAAGGAGCGGGAAAATGGAGGGAAGGAACCCGATTATGGTTACGCAACGCATAGTAACAGAACTTGGCCATGACTGTAATGACATAGCGTATGTAACATGAGATTGATTGTTTTTACCTGAATCTGCTCAAGCGTTATGTCAAGTGCAGTAGAACACGAACAAGACAAGCTAGTCTCTACTGACTAAGGTATTGTAGACATGTAATCCAAGTGAAATCCTTACGTGACGACCATATAAACTTACCGTCAGGCTTGGAAACACATGACAGAAATACATAATCCCGTATGTGTTCGAGCCGAAAAGACCTGTCATCGCGCAGTGATTGGCAGTGAACATGATCGTGGGTGCAGCAAACCCTAAACTGAGACGACAACACATCAACAGTGATAAACAAAGTAGGAATTCCCTTTCGCTAGAGATTTAACACCATGATATTTCTACAATAAAAAAGATTACATTTTTTTAATCTTCATCACTATCTCCAGCAACCCTCCTCTTTCCCAACTTTAAGGCTATCCTTGGCGTACCAACCCCACTAGGTGTAGCTGATTCGCCCCCTGTCATACCTCTATTCATCATACTACCGTCTCCTGAACCGTTGGTACTCATTACACCATCTTTATAATTTGGATATTCTCTCATATGTTCGGCGACTTTACTATGACAAGTTGACTAATAAATCATCAGTAACAGTATCAATAAAAGAAAATGGGATGAAATCATACCTGTATTATATTTGCATCTGCAAACAAGACACTTCCATCCTCATTATATTGTCTACAATTACTACATAACAAATCTACATCAGCCACAAATTCCTTTGTTGATTGATATTGACGTTTTGTTATCTTTTTAGCTATTTGGTCAATACATATCGGTTGACGAATCAATTGGTAGTAATCTGGATAATCAGATTTGGGAGGGAGAGCCACAAAAGGTCCAATTAGTAGTCTACCAGCCGTTCCCGAATCAGAGGAAGTGTCGGTCAATTTTTCAATATCATCAATAACCGCCGTCACAATCTTTTGCAAGGCATTTCTAGATTCAGTAGATAGAGTTTCGGCGACTTTTGCTTGACGACCACGTTTCTTTGGAGGTTGAGCAGCATCAAGCATTTCATCTGCTTTACGCTTTTCAATCTTCGGTTTTCGACCACGTTTTTTACTACTTTGGTTAATTGCATTTAAATCTTCCGAAGACGCTCGAGACATTGTAGGAGTACCTTCTTCCTCCTCTTCCTCCTCGACTCCACCAGTTAGACGACGATCTTTATTGGCTTGTCGTTTGGCAATACGACTACGTTTACGAGCAATGGCATCTTCAATAGTATCATCATCTGCATCAACAGCATCTAACCATTGTTCTTCCGTCAAACCATCATCATATCTGACTTTTGTCCTTTCACGAGCTCCTCTACCAAGCGGGCCATTATCCTCTTCGACTATAGGTACGTCATCATTGATATAAATGTCAGGTAATTCTTCCTCTGAGAATAAACGAGGATGAGGTCGTCCAGGACCATACGGTTGAGTCTTTTCTCTTTCAATGTCCATTTTCTGGAAAAGCTCAAATTCGTCATCATTTCTCTTCATTGCCATGTTCAATTCTTCATCATCCATTTCGTCAGTCTCCAGTTCTTCTGCTGCTTCTGCAGTCTCCAACATGACTCGTAACATTTCATCACGTTCTTCATTAGTAGATTTATTATCAAACTTTCCGGCTTGAATGACCTTTCCGTCCATGTCGAGTTTAAATTGAGCTCTTTCGAGAATCTTTTCTTCAACAGAGTTTGAGCTTATCAATCTTAAGATTCGAACTTCATTTTTCTGACCGATACGATGAGCACGATCTTGAGCTTGTAAATCTTGATGTGGATTCCAATCACTATCGTAGATGATGACAGTATCAGCAGTCTGTAAATTCAAACCCAACCCACCAGCTCTTGTAGATAACAAGAAACAAAAGTATTTTGAATTGGGAGCATTAAATTCTCTCAAAAGTTCAGATCTATCATCAGCTTTTGTCGATCCATCAAGACGAAGATATTCTATACCACGTAATCGCATAAAATCTTCCATAATATTCATGATTTGTGTCATTTGAAAGAACATCAACACACGATGTTTAGTAGCTTGAAACTTTGGAAGAACACGATCCAACAATTCAAACTTTCCAGCAGTACGCCAAAGTAAATCATTCGAACCTCTTGTCGGATTGATTTGATCTTCAACCTCTTCAAAAACGAAAGGATGGTTACATAGTTTTCTCAACTGCATCAACATGTTTGAAAGACCTTTCATGCTAGTCTTTCCACCTTTACCATCACTGACAGTCAAACGTTGGTTATTCACTAATTGTTTATACAATTTCATCTGCAAGGCAGAGAAACCACATTTGATGATATGTTCTTGCTTATCAGGAAGATCTTTTTCAACATCTTTTTTCAAACGACGAAGTAAGAAAGGGCGGAGAACTTTATGAAGACGGCGAATGACCAAAAGTTGTTCTTCTTCCGTCAATTCCATTTTATCTTGTCCCCCAGTATTTGCAAACGGAGTATTGAACCATTCGTCAAAAGATTTGACCGATTTAAAGATTGTAGGAAGGACAAAATTCAATAAAGCCCATAATTCAGGTAAACTATTTTGTAAAGGTGTTCCGGTAAGAATTAATCTGAATCTAGTATGGTAATATTGTGAGATTGTGCCGGATAGTTTTGAATTAGCATTCTTCATTCGATGACCTTCGTCGACTATCATATGTATCCATTTAACTTTAGCCAAAACAGGTCTATCTTTAATGATAAACTCATATGTAGTTAGTAAGACTTGGAATTCACCATATCTTATCTGATTTTGCAAGATTTTTCTCTGCGCTGGTGTACCCTTGTAAACAATCTTTCGGACTGAAGGAGCCCACTTTTCGAATTCATTAGTCCAATTTGTCAAAGTACTCAAAGGTACAATGACAAGATATGGTCCTGGTTGTCGTTTCTTTTCCATCAAATACGTCACCAAACTGATTGTCTGAATAGTCTTTCCGAGACCCATTTCATCGGCCAAAATACCGTTAAGATTGTTGTTATAAAGCGACAACATCCATTGTAAACCTTTCAATTGATATTCTTTCAATGTACCACCAACAAGGTTTGAGGATTGTGCAACGACTGGCTCTTTGATACGATGTGCCACTTCATAATAATCCACCTTTTTACCAGCATCTTCATCACCATCACTTCCTTCTTCGGCTTCTTCAGCTTCTGCTTCCTCTTGACCATATCTACGGGCAGCTCCTCGTTGTTGTTCTTTGACAGATGCTGCCAATTGACCAAGAAAGCCATCGGTTTGTTTGAGAAGATGTGTGATACGACTGTCCTTTGCCTGGCCAAGCAATTTCAAATATGTCTCTTCATCGTTTGCTTTCAAAGCTTGAAGACGTTGTTTGGCAGTCCTTTCAATTCTCTTTTGCTCATCGCGTTCGATTTGTTGATGTGTCAACTGCATAACCTTCCCAAGTCTCTGTCTTCGGCCATGTCTTTCCTGTGTTTCACTTTTGATGGCAGCATAATGTGATCTGATAGAATTCAGGAATTCCGTCTCTTGTGTCTTCTTTTTACTTTCATGTTCATGTCTCTGAGCTCGTTCGAGTTTCTCCGTCATTCGTGACTCTCTAGCGCTAACCTTTTTCGTCCGTCGATAGAGCGCGCGGTTAGCAGTCATTGCCAATGTATCAGTTTGTATCATTTCTCGTCCGATTGCTTCTCTCATGGCGCGCTGTTTCGGTAAAAGCGACAACATTTTGTATTCTATGAGCGCCTTTAATTTTAGATGGCCATCATCGATCGGTGTATCGGATGTATTTGTATTCCACGAAGCAATATTGGAAGGTATGTTCTCCAACTCTTGCTTGCGATTCATCAATCGATTGTATAGAATTAGATTCCTCTCATCTCGAGCTTTATGAGGATCGATTCCAAGTGGCATTATAGATGGAATAAATGTGCGCTCTTTTCGAGATCCATGTCTATTGTATGGAATCATTTGACGCAAGAGACTATGAGGGTTTTGATAATGAAGATACGGTGGTTTGTCATCCTCTTCCTCCTCTTTCTCCACAGTCATACTGCGATTCTCGGTCTTGAAAAGTTGTTCCTGTATTTCTCTCGGAATTGGCAAATCCTTTTGTAACATGTTGAATGCCTTTATCTGTGAGCGGAGCATCTGCGCTTGTTCCTTTGTCATGTTTGTAAGTCCTTGATTCTCGACAGTGACTGGTGACTCGAGACTTTGGGGAGCTGGACTTTGTATGCCATTGGTGATTGCTGACAAAGGCTCCTGTGTTGGCGTTTGAGTTCCTTGCTGTTGTTGACGAAGGGCTGCCTGTCTACGAGCCGACTCTTCTTGTTTTTGACGAAGTAATGATAATATCTTGCGAGTATGGAGGAATTCGGCATCGTTCTCTGATGCGCCACGACTTTTTAGTGTGTTATACCTCTACAATGAGTTGTCAGCGAGAAGTCTTTATCGGATTGGCGGGAATACATACAGCCATGACGCTTTGGATATATTCTCGGGTGATTTGAGCGGGAATACCAGGTAGATTGGCTTGCACCGGGGTTTGTGGTGATGTTGCTGACATCTTCAGTTGAGTTTATTTTCTAACAGTCAAAAAATAATCATATAAATGTCGTATGTGTTATAATAAACTTGTTTTATGTCATGGCGCAAACTTCTTGACTGAATTAATGATTTATGTTTGTAAAGTCATGTTGTATGCGCCGCGTGTTATTTTCAGTTATCGCGTGTCAGTCTGTGATTATCAATATTCGTTGCAGTGACGCTTCCTGACCTGCCCGCGTAGGGCGGTAAACAAAGGTGAAACAAGACACAAAAAAAAGTTGTTGAGACACAGCTTTGCTCGGAATGACAACCCCTCGAATTGATGAAAACACAATCGTAGTTATGGATCAGAGAGAAAGCCAACGGACAAGAAAGCCACGGACACTCAAAATGCGGGGTAAGCACGGGACGGGCCGTCAATGTCACGTGGCCGTCTAGCACCAATATTAACTTAACTACCACCATGGAGCATGACAGCATCAAGAATAATTGAAATAGTTCAAAACAAGCGATTGCTAATATAACTACATTAAATATCGTATACAAATCCCACAAGTCTAGGTCCCTGTTCTTATCAAGCTAGATAGCACCTTCAGTCATTTGCAAATCGTGAGGTTCGTTGTGTAAAGCAGTATTGTTGATATGAGTTGCGTCATTGGAAAGAAATGGTGCTAACATTTTCTCATCATGATTCGCCTTTGTGAGATCCGCCTGTGAAACTTGATACTTTTCGGAATCGGATGTGTGGTCCTTGCCCTCCACGGCGTTACTACTAATTTGCGAATCGCTACGTTCCATGTTATCATCCCCCTTCTCCATATCCAGGTCATGCTTGTTTTCCGGCGCTGTTGCGATTGAATGGCTCGGAGCATATTCGAATTTATGCAGGTCCGGTAGTTTTAGTTTAACGACTAAACTAGCATCGTCATCTTCATCGTCTTCATCATCTGATGCATTACTTCCATCATATTTGATTTCCTTGTCATCTTCATCTTGATTTCGATCACTGTTCCAACCACCATCAGATCTTTCGTCATCGTCGTCATCATCCATGTCATTATACTGATCTTTGTCATCATATTGGAGAACCCCATCGTGCACAGTCTCATCGTTGTAAGTTTTATTCCGAGCGCTTGCCCGAGATGATCGACTTGACATGTCATTATTGCCATTAAACTCTTCTCTACTACCTGAAAGCTGCGGATGTCTTGATCGTATAATTCGACCGCTTGAGGTTGTGGTTGGTTCATCGACGTGGTATCCGTTACTTGTGATCATCCTATCCTCCGACTGACCATCTTCATCTTCCAATGCATATCTAACTCTTTTACCACGTGTTCGCCCTTCGTAACTTGAAAATTCCGGATCCGGTCTGGCAAATTGAGCTCGACGTATTTGTCGATATTCTCTTTTTCGGCGTTTCTATAATATCTCATCAGTAACATTCGCAATTTGCTTGCACTATGAGATGTTACCTCTTCAGTTGCTTCAAACCGTGGAATAGCAGAGTTGATCCTGGAACTCAACCGCCTAGCAGCTTGTGATTTATCTTTGGTTTCCAACACATTTGCTACAGCCTTGACTTCTTCTATTGTACCGGCAATATTCCACCAAATTGGTTCCAGAGGAAATTGTCTATCTTCGCGATATAACCTAAAGTTGGTGTCATCTTGACCTTCTATCAGCCAGTATCTTCTCTTCAAGCCATCTACACCCCATGGTTGTACTGATAATGGTTGATTCAAATCATCTTCATGTCTTGCCTGTTTGTATGAGTCGCGCATGATTTGGGAAATTGTTTCGGAAAGTGATAGACACCATATGCATAGTATTCGGAGAAGTTCGAGCTGCGTTTTGGATTAGCGACGCGTTTCAACAATCCCATGCACAGCTCACTCTTTGCACAGGTGTCATTGCATTCATATCACGTCCTCCGCTTAATGGATTCTGTCCATCCCATGATCTCGGCCATTGTGTCTTTTGTGATGTTATAGCTTCTTCTAATGCTCGACCATGATGTCCACGCCTACGCCATGTCAGCTTCCTTACTAATTGGTCGGCAAAGGGTACTTTACTCGACTGGCTTTTTTCTATTCAAAAGTATACCTAGGAGAGCGCAAAGCAAATCCTCGACATGAGGTGAAACTGAAACACCTTCTAATCCTGCTTCTATATCTTGTGGTCCGTAGTGCTGTAACTTTGGAGGAAAGGCAGCGCTAAATCTTGATCTAAACATGACCAGGAACTGAAAGGTCAGATGATAGTTTGGTTGGGAAATGTAATATTATGACCTACTGCAATGTCCGGGTTGTCGGCCAATGTAGCCTCATGCGGCGGAGAGGGAGATCGTGGGGGTCTCTGGGGGGATTCGGGAGGTAATGACTGTGTGGATTTCTTTTGTACTGCGGCAGCATTCTTGCGGGCTTTGAGGAATATCGGAGCGATCTTGATCCGCTCGTCGTCAGAACCAGGGGCAGATGACAAGGACGAAGAGTCACCATCAGACATGGCTGCCGACCGCTATCCAACTGCTATCCAATTGATTCAAACTCGCGCATCGAGATTCGTTAATCTAAAAGTCAGAGAACAAGAAGTCTGCAGATGGCATATCTAGATCTAGGATGGGGATGGGAATGGGGAACATGGATCGAGCTTGACATTGGAGTGTTTACGATCTACAGATGTTATGTTGCATCATCGCGATAAGTGGAAATTAAACGCGTTTATGCGCGACTCAAGTAAGCGAGAAACAATTGTGTTGGTCATGCCGTGGAATCTCTCTCAACGATGAGTACGACACAAGCAGTACGACTTCGTAAGGATTAAAGGTATTGCTACTCCTCAAACGACTCCTATCTTAGGACGACAAGTGTATTAACAAAAGACTTCTCGCGTTGACTGATATACAGATCCAGATTTCAACAACCTTACACATTTATGTAATTATAACCACGTCGTTATGTAGCCAATCAATATTGGAAATATCACGACTATGAAATGAACTGCCTGGCTTATAAGGATGAACACTGCTGCTAGATTGTACTGAATGTGTTGGACGAAGAAGCTTGATCTCGTCAAAAATCATAGTCCACGAGTCTTGGCAAAATCAAATCCCCGCAAAGATATCGAGCAACTTCGGAAAATCCTTTCACCGATGATCCTGCTCACCAATTCTTGGGTGCTAACAAACTTTACGTGGAGATCGCCAAGTATCAAAGTCGGTTAGCACTCTTTTTTCCTCTGTTCTACCTACGACTCTATACACCAGTCAAGATGGGTAGAGTCATCCGTAATCAGAGGTATTATCACTCACCATCAAAATAATCCGACATGGACGTTCTTAATGCTGACTATTTAATTACAGAAAGGGTCGTGGCTCGATCTTCAAAGCCCATACACGATTAAACAAAGCGCCTGCTCGTTTCCGAGTTCTCGACTTCTCCGAACGTCAAGGATATGTCAGGGGAACCATCAAGGAAATCATCCATGATCCAGGACGAGGTGCACCATTGGCAAAAGTACAGTTCCGTAACCCATACAAATACAGAATCGACACCGAAACTTTCATCGCAAATGAAGGCATGTACACCGGACAATTCATCTACGCTGGTAAACACGCTGCTTTGACCGTCGGAAACATCTTACCTCTTGGATCATGCCCGGAAGGTACCGTTGTCAGTAACGTAGAGGAGAAGATTGGCGATCGAGGTGCATTAGGACGCACATCTGGAAACTACGTGACAGTAATCGGACACAACCCTGACGAGGGCAAGACTCGTATTAAATTACCGTCTGGAGCCAAGAAGGTTGTTAAGAGCACTGTTCGTGGTATGATTGGTATTGTTGCCGGTGGTGGCCGAACAGACAAACCTTTGATGAGTATGTATTTTTCTCAGTCGAAATTAACAATGATAGAGTTTCTATACTAATGATCATGATAGAGGCATCTCGTGCCAAGCATAAATTCGCAGTCAAGAGAAACTCATGGCCAAAGACTCGTGGTGTTGCCATGAATCCAGTCGATCACGTATGTCCAAATCTATATCACATTTATCTTTATAATAGCTTTACTAACACAATTTATAGCCTCACGGAGGTGGTAACCATCAACACATTGGTAAAGCATCAACAATCTCAAGATATGCCGTACAAGGTCAAAAAGCCGGTCTTATCGCTGCAAGACGTACTGGTCTATTACGTGGTACACAAAAGACAAAGGAATAGATTAATACAGGAAGAATTGATCGGTCATAATGAAAGCGTGGTCTATCTTTTTTGTTTAATTTCAATTTCAAAAATTGCATGAAAGGAAGAGATGAACTAGATATATATATATCATGAAAAAATAGTATATACTTGATTATTCTCACATAATTGTAAAAGTGATCATGACTTTTGATGAGTGTTATGAACCATGACTTGTGATGAGTGTTATGAACCATGACTTGTGATGATTGATATGGAACCATGACTTGTGATGATTGATATGGAACCATGACTTGTGATGATTGATATGGAACCATGACTTGTGATGATTGATATGGAACCATGACTTGTG
>Ga0160429_1000474_pt1 | contig 36069 bp, 35 predicted proteins | sample SolpanmetagenomR_FD_108199 | JGI IMG/M metagenome (GOLD analysis project Ga0160429, IMG submission 108199) | Solar panel surface microbial communities from Lawrence Berkeley National Laboratory, California, USA - R | ecosystem: Engineered > Built environment > Solar panel > Unclassified ... | reverse complement strand
TTCCAGAGTCAGTTCTCTTTGTGAAACACAACGCCGAGCAGTGGCTGGTAAGTGGCGCTTGTTACAGCATCCTGCATAACACAACGCGTGAAGTAGGAAACAAGGATGAAGGAGGAGACGGAGAGAAGAAGAAGAGAAGAGAAGAGAAGAGAGAAGAGTTACAAGGTGTTGCAAGATAGAACGGAAATGCAGGCACAAGAAAAGGTTGGCTGGCGGGTTAGTTCAGTGGGGTCTTCTGTGTTTCAGGTACAAGGCTTGACCTGCACGCTACGACGCGCTTCCTCTCTCCTGGACCTTGTCTGCAACCAAGTATGCTAACAGTGTCATGGCAGAAGCAACGCGACTTGATGCTTGAGACTCTGGAATGGGGCAGTATGTGACTCGAAGGACTCGACATGGCCAAAGACTTGCCAGAACCGACGACGATGAAAAGCCGATTGACTCCCCTTGTGGCCTTCCTGCCATTGGCCGCAAAGTTCTGGATACATAGCCCCTCTTTCTCGCTAAGGCCTTCCGCACGTGCCATTGAACCTGAAACGACATGACGCTCCTCGTTCAATTTCCAGACACTCAGCACAACCATTCAACATCTACCACTCTTCCAACAACCACTTCGACAACCTTTGTCGCCCACTGTTCGACGCTGCTCCTTTGCGAGCCTCGTCAACTGGCTTCATCTTCGATTGCCTCGCTGCTCTGCCTGTGCTTGCGTGCATTTTGTTTTGCAACTTTTCGAGGCACTTCCCCGCCATTCTAACAAGACTCGAGCAGTTCGACAGGCACTTTCGGCGCCTGATACATCAAAATCAGATCTAAAAGATTCCACAATACTTTGGATAGCACCACCAGAAGCGTAGTCAAGATGGGAAAGACTCCAGATGTCATAATCATTGCCAGGTCAGTCACAAATGACAAGAAGAGCCTCGAGAATTAACCGCTGAGACTCAATTTATTACCAGGCACGGCGACAGAATGGATAGTGTCAATCCCGAATGGTCCCTCTCGGCTGAATCACCTTACGACCCACCTTTGACCCACGGCGGATGGATCAAGGCTCAGGTATTGGGAGAGCAGATCATGAAGATGCTCTGGAACGAACATCATAATCAGCATCAGCACAAAAAGAGAAAGATTGTCATCCATACCTCTCCATACCTCAGATGCACTCAAAGTGCTGTTGCTGTAGGAGCCGGCATTTCAAGGGCTGAAGGAGAGCTTACACGAGCTCAAGCTGAGCAAGAACGTGCTCATTCAGGCAGACACTACAGCAGTCCTGCGCGATCAAGAACATTAGGATCAAGCTCCGAGTCCTCAAGAGAGATTGCACAGAGAGTCGCCAATCGTGCCAACTTGCAGCGTGTTGGTCAATTCTCGAAGCCAACACTTCGTATCGATGCCTGTTTCGGCGAGTGGGGTAATGCAGACTACTTTACACTACCAGATGGCTCATCACATCCACCGCCAGACTCTGCGGTTATGATGGCCAAAGCAAAGGCCTACCTTAGTCAACCAGCTGAGGACCTTCAAGGCGTCTATTATCAGGGCGACATAGAAAGACGTGTCCACTTCCAGAGCCCAGATCGTTTCAATGACAAACACACTTCATCAAGGCCATCATCAAGGTCATCCCTTCTTAGCATGGGTAGTCTTTCAGACTCATTGCCACATAACAGGTTGTCAACTCTATCACCAATCTCTACCTCAAGCTCTGGGACTTCGACACCAACCTCGAGAATACCTACACCTCTCCCAACTGACATACGTCCGGCCAGACCTGCCCTCAAGGGAGGTAGAAGGACTCAGTACTACGAATATCCAATCACCAGTTACGCTGGATCAGGAAGAGATTACATCCCAACAGGCTTCGTTGAACATGCTCGCGATCATTGCCTTATTGTCGACGAACAGTGGGATAGTATGAAAGAGCCTCAGTCATGGGGACATGGCGGGGTCGTGCCTGAAGAATGGAGATGTCTACATAAAAGAATGCGCAAGGCACTACACAACATGATCACCTGGTACACTCGTCACCCCGCCACCGAAAGTCCTCAGTCAAGCGACATCGAGTCACCCACGTCTCCTGGCGGCACTTCCAACATGACCAATGGCGACGAAGATACAGAACTCGTCCTAATCATCCTCACCCATCAATCGGGCTGCAACGCCCTTGCTGGCGCCATCCTCAACACACCTGTGTTAATTGACTTTGCAATCGCCTCTCTCTCCCTTGCCGCCCTCAAAGACCCTTCCGCACCCTCCCGCCGCCCAAGCACACCAGGCAACAACAGCACAACGCCATCAGCATTCGACCAATACGAGCTCAAACATACCAACTATGTCGAGCACCTTCGCCCTGCACCTCCAGCACCAAGCCGCCGTTCAAGTTTGGGTCCTATTCAGACCACTCCTGTTACTAGTAAGCGTCCTAGAGCCACTAGCTATGTGGTTAATAGAGATCCAGCCCATGCAGCAGAGATGAGCGCCGTAGCAGCTACAGCAGGCCTCTGGGGGGGCCAAGAGGCTGAGGAGGAGGCTGGGGATATCATATCCCCGATGATGTCTGAGTCGGGAGGTGGGTTGTGGTTGGGGAGGAGGGAGAGCTCGGGGAGGTGAGGGTAGGCCTCACACGAGGTCGAGGGCGTGGTGGGGGCAGTTGTGGTGGGAGGATCCCAGTGGGATGTGATGGGGATGCAGGATAGCATATAACATGTATGTGGGCATCGAGCCATGTGGGTAAACTTCCCACTCTATGATAAATGAAACGAGATTTGAGTTGAATCTGATATCCCAATGATGCTTTCTACTTCGAGATGTGAAACTAGTATCGTGATCAACAACGCAATAGGCTGCATAGGCACACGATGAAATACACCTTCATCTCACCATTTGTTTAGAAACAACCTCGTACACAACAGCCTCAAGAACCTCGTCTCGCAAGGAAGGTGGATGGACCTAGCCGTAAGGCTATATTACAACAGGATTTAACTAGCGTACTATATAATCGACCTAGAAGAAGCTCTATACTTCGCCAAACTCACCGACATGCTTATCGAAAAATAGTTTACAGTCGGTGATGCAAAAAATTACCAGAGCTAGGAGTTTAAGAAAGAGGCTTCACAACAATTAAAAGCGTTTGTAGACCAAAAGCAATCGTCAGCCCCAGAACTACTCAAGGAGATCGAGGCAAAGGATAAGGAAATGGAGACTTTACGAGCAAATCTTACAGTATCTAAGCATGAGCAGCTTGTGCTACAGGCTCAGCTCGACGAAAAGACTATCATGCTCCACGAAAGAACTAATATGCTCGTTCCAGGGGAGGGAAGTACGAGAGACGCCGCCTTTGGAGGAGGAGCAGAGTTGCAGGGCAGTCTACACACCCGTTCAAGAAGATGACGCAGATGATACCATGCCATTAGGAGGGTTTGATGATGATGTTGGAGATAAGGAAGTTAGTATGCGGTAAAGTATCGGGGCAGTCTTCACAGGGCAGTCGAAAGAGATTGGGAGGAAGAGGAAGATGACATCCTAGACGGAGGTGGATGAGGATGTGAGGAGTTCGATCGACTGGTCATCGACACCAAACATGGCGGAAGAGGCTACACCACTGCTTAAGCTATCTATGAAGCAGCAACCAGCACGACGGCAAGGTGGAGGTGATCGGGATATCCAGGAACAAGTCAAACACATAAAAGTCGATTGAGCGAATCGACAGTCTTCAACGTCAATTATTACAAAAATATGAAACAAGAGACAATCTGCGAAAGTTACAAGCGAAGAGTGACAACGGATAGAAGACGTAGAAAGCTAGCAGCACTACCGCACGATCGGGTTGTGAATCGGAGAACAGAAGAGGCAGTACTTGTTAAAATGCTCAAACTTCATCCTAACTTGTCGACCAAGCTGAAATGCGATAGTATGGGCGCTTTAACACCCAGAAGCACGTATTGCCAGAAGAAGTTGAAGCTAGAGATGTGGCTGAATGCTAAAAAAGCATTTTTCTAGTACTAGCTAGAAGCAAGATTGTACTTCGTTGTATTGAATCTTTGAACAAGACCAGTTTGATTATTTCCGTGTAAGCTTTAAGTGAAGTCTTCCTCAACGTGATATTTTTCCTTATGAGGATGGAATGAGTGTGACGAGTATTTAGATTCTGCTATACTATACGTGATAACTTTCGAGATGTAAGGACGTTCTTACGTCGGGATTCACTACACTAGTGTAATGATATATCACACGAAAGAAGGTGTTCTTGCTGCCTGTTAGTGTGGACCGTGTAGTGGGCATTTCACATCCCAGCTCGGCTCATCTCAATCCGACAATGACATTCTAAGAAGTCCACATTGGCAATGCCGCAATGCTATACCTGTTGTGTCTTGAAATGCCCGAGAAGCATCATAGATACGTATTTGTCTTGTGACCTGATAGATCACATCACGTAGCTGGGCTGCAGTTTATGCAAGCAGATTACAATCAGCTGCATATCAGTGCACTGTCCAAGCAGAAGTCCTCGTGTAACTAGAAATTGCATTTCTCAAGACTCGGAGTAATGTACCAGCAAGCGACTAAGTGTCTTTATGATATCAAAACGCACTCCTCGAGGGACAGCCTTTAGGATGCCGCTGATGAGGGAGGACGCTAGAGTGGTCAGAGATATAGGGGCAGTAGTCACAGCGTTGGATTGTACTATCATGAAGGAGGTATGTCTCAAGTAAAAGCAACCCCTTCGTAAGACAAGTGGTATGATCTTCGCTCATATCGCTGATTCCGTGAATCGACAGTCTCCAACGTCAATTGTCACTAAAAGATGGAACAATTGACAATCTGCGAAAGTTACAAGCTAAGAATGATAACGGACAGAAGACGCACAGCGTCAAGTAGTTCTTCAGACTTCCGGCATGAACTCAAGGTACAGAAGAAAATGTTGTCAGGTTCTCGCATGAACGTGATGGGCTACGACCAGGAGTTAAAGGATAATTATTGGGGCACGGAAGGCAGGGTTTGCTGGAAACTTGAAGGGTTAGATTTTGCCTTGCAAGCAATACATTCAGATTGTTTATTGCGGCGTGCCATGAGGATATATTTTTTGAATAGATATTGTGTAACCACTATTCAGCGCTATTGGTCCATGGGTAAGATTCAACCTTCCCACTCGATTGTAATGAGGTTGAGAACCGGATTCGAGTTCCGGATGGCGCATAATTGTTTTTTGTTTTTTGATTTTCTTTTTCGTATTCTTATCATATGTTTCGCGCATGAGATGTTTTTTTTGGGATGTTTGCTTAGTCTTCCCATTGGTAAGATCTTTGAGGTCCTCTTCGTTCGTTCTGTTCATGCAGATCAGGTTGGACCTGCACGTGACTTCGTGGCTCAAGATTAGGACGATCTTTATTTGTGATTTTGGGTAATACTGACATCACGCGTCGAGTAGTGAGAAGCTAGGGTACCTAACCCGCTTCCTCCCCTCCTCCCACCTCTTCTTTCTTTTGTCCGATTGAAGGTACGTAAGAACTACTTCTAGCATACTAGTGTCGCAAGTCTCGAGGAAAATGTCATGGAGCCTATAGAAATGTGAATACCACCCAAGAGGAACAACAAGCTCTCCCACGCAAGGTCGCGCAGCCGGAAGTTGCACGCGAAGCTCTCGCGGAAAAGGACACCAACTCCAGTTCCAAGACCGGCGAAGGAGATACCCTCGACTTGATCAAGGATGACACCACGGTTGGAAAGCCAGCCTCACCAACAGTTGATCTGACCAAAGAGGCCACTCCATCGAAGTCTTGCCCAGCAGCAGGTAGCAAACGGAAATCCCCACCATTGTCCGACGACGACGACAACGACGAAGAGGGCAGTAATCTGGATGACTTCGAAATTCCACCCGGTGCAACTCTCGATTCAGCAGATGTCGTCCGCAACAAGATCAACCGCTTCATCGAGTCCGGCGAGATGAAAGTCAAGGACTTCGTAGCTGCGATAGATGTCACTAGTACTGGCTATCATCGCTTCATGACCCAGCACGGCAGAGAAAAGGGAATGCAGAGCAATTGCTACATTCAAGCTTGGAAGTTCTTCGAGAAGCGGAAAGCTGCCGGGCTGAAAATGCCTACGAAGAAAAAGGCAAAGACAGATGCTGACGCAAGCAAGAGTCCTACTTCGACGAAGAAGGGTGCGAAGAAAGATGAGGGTATCCCAGACCTCAGCGACATCCATCTAGACGGCGAGGATGCCGATGGTGTGGAGGTCTACGACACTGCGACGAGGTCCGCCGCAAAATCAGTGCTTTTCTGCGAAAGCCTGGCGTTACGCAAGCTGCATTCTGCCGTGCTCTTTTCGAGCAAGTGCATGCCGGTCGCAAGTCCGCAGGTATTCGGCCTAATTCGCTGTCTACTTTCCGTGGAAAGAAAGGCGCGAGTTCGGGCGCTACGCTAGTCGTGTACTATTGCGCGTATGTGTTCTTCGAAAAGTTACGGATTCAAGAGGGAAAGCCGAAGAGTAAGCATAGGCAGGATATGGAGGAGATATGGCGACGTAAAGGTGGCATGGATCTGGAGCACGATATTGCTAAGAATGGGTAAGTCTTTCTTTTTCCTTTCCCGCTTTACCTTTGTGCCTCAAGTTCTTGCCCTTTTGTCAATCTCGTCAGCTCCTCCATATACCTAAACACCACCCGACCGCGACTTATGGCGGCCTACAGAGCTGTCGGCAAGCAGTTTATTCCAATGGATGTGACCGGAGTATCTTTCGAGCTGAAAAGCCATGATGTCGACAATTGTTGGGGTCCGGCATGGTAAGCAGTGTTGCTAACGAGAATGAAAGAATCGCAATTGCCCAGGGTGAGCATATCACTGAGAGCAAATATGGGCAAATTGACATAGTCTGAGGTTGATTGTGGTTCTTGTATGTACTGTCTTGGCTCATGACCTTTAGGAGCGCTACTATACTGCAATGCCGAAGTTATTCTTAAAGTGCGATGATGCTAACGAGCCTCTCAGGATCTATGTGTATGCGAGTCGTGGCCATCCTATGGAGAACAAGTATGGGCACATACACATGTCCAAATAGTCAAAGGTTGATTGTGTTTCTTGTATATTTTGTATCTGGAATTTGATGTATCTGTGGTAATAATGATAATGAATGAAGTAATCTTGAGACAGCACTTTCAATTTGACAAAGATGACACAAAAGACGTACATTCTATGAGCTGCTGATCTTTCGGATTCACTGGGTAAATCTTACAACAACCTACACCTACACTCTCACCCTGCCAGCTCATTCCATGACCGATTATCCATCTGATACGTATAATTCACGCACTTGTCTCCATGGAAGTGCCTGACCTGGAACCCCCGCGCGTCCCCAGGCACAACGCCAATCGCATTATCACTGAAAAGTCAGAAGACTCTGTTACTCAACGCAAGGATTACCAAAGACATCGGTTATGGTCAACTACGTTTTATGCATCCACAGTATCTACTCTCCTCACCACCATCGCCGTTGCCGCACCACCACCATTACATATCGCCGCAACACCCACCTCACCAACCTTCAATCTATGCAACAACGTCACCAAAATCCTCGTACCACTGCTTCCAATAGCATGGCCCAGCGCAATCGCGCCGCCATTCGGGTTCACCTTCTTCATCGCCTCTTCATTATCAAACCCCAAAATCTGACAATTTGCAAGCACGACCGCGGCAAATGCTTCGTTAATCTCCCACACAGCCACATCCTCCTTGTTTATCCCCGCACGCTCCAATGCTATCGGTATTGCTTTCGCCGGCGCAATCGTGAAATCAATAGGATCAGTCGCCGCATCCGCTGAGCTCAGTATCTTCGCGAGCACACGCGACTTGCCTGCCACTTGTGCAGCAAGCTCGCCATTCGTCACCACGACCGCAGAAGCGCCATCGTTGAATGAACTCGCATTTGCAGCTGTTACGGTGCCGTTGCCTGACCGGTCGAAAGCTGGTTTCAGTGTAGGCACCTTGTCGAACTTTATACGGCTTGGGCCTTCGTCTTCGGTGAGTGTGGTGGAGGTGCCCTTTTTCTTGCCTGGTATCTCGACGGGCACGATTTCGTCGGCAAAGGCACCGGATTTTACGGCTGCTTGGGCGCGGGTGTAGGATTCGATGGCGAATGCGTCTTGCGCTTCGCGGGTGAGCTTGAAGTTGCGCACAGTGTTTTCGGCGCAGTTACCTGTGCGCGGAGTTAGTTACGTGCGTCTTTTGCTGGGTTGTAGGGTGGTAGATGGAGTCAGTGAGTACCCATATGTATATCGTTGTAAGGATCCCATAGACCATCTGAAACAACGGCATCTTTGACCTTGATCTCCCCAAAAGCAGGCATGCCGCTTGCTCTTGGCATCAGTAGGGGCACTCGGCTCATATTCTCCATACCCCCTGCCACGACTGCCTTCGCTAGTCCTAGTTGAATATCTTGTGCAGCTAGGGCAACAGACTTTAATCCTGAAGCACATACTTTGTTGATTGTCGTTGCTTCGACGTTAGTCGGTAGGCCGGCGTGGATGGCTGCTTGACGAGCTGGAGCTTGACCGACGCCTGCTGAAAGGACATTGCCCATGTATACCGAGGTTATGCTAGAGACTGGAATGGTGGAGCGTGAAATGGCGGCGCGAATGGCATGGGCGCCGAGTTGAGGTGCTGGAATAGATAGTAGTGCGCCATTGAACTGGTGGTTATGTTAGTAGCTTGAATTATAACAAGGTTCCTCCGCCATTGAGCATAAGGTCTAGTGCTTGAGATTTGGCGGAAGACATGTCAATGAAGGAGCACCACAACAAGGATGAAGCAGCACAGCAAGAAGAATGTTATTTGCACGTACCACACCCACAGGCGTTCTGGCAGCACTGACGATATAAGCATCTTGTATCTCTTTCTTGGCTCTGGAGGTTGTGCTGAAGTGTCTCTGGACCTGAGCCAGGCGTGCTCCCGATCGAGCTACAGACATAGTTTCTATTTTGTCTTGATTGTGGAATGTCACCTCAAACATAGGACCTTCACATCGTTAACTACCAGGTAGAAGAGCGTGAGACTCCCACATCACATCCGAGGTTGTCGGCGCCGACGATAGCCGCTCCTCCATCACGAATCCGCCACACTAACCCGGGTAACATGATCACGTGCTATTGTAGCATCAACGCTTATCGTGTGAACGGCCATCGTCATTGCTTTGTACAATCTTCAGTACTAATCATCTTAGCAACAACAACAACAACAATACGCAGTAACGTAACTCCTCGTCAACAATCGCTCCATCCCCTATCACTCGAGACCCAGCAGCCACTCCATCCTTTATAGTGTCACCAGTTCTGAAAACATACAGCATCCTGCAATCGCCACTACTTCGGATTACCCAAGCACGACAGCGACATCATCATGTCTACAGCAGCCCGACGACGTCTCATGCGTGATTTCAAGGTAGGATTTAGTTTTCTAAAATATGCCTCGGCGCAGACTATAAACACTACACAAGCTAACACGTCTCTCAACAACAGCGTATGCAGACAGATCCTCCCGCTGGCGTCTCCGCATCTCCAGTAGCAGACAATGTCATGACCTGGTTCGTCACCTCGCGCTCACCTCTCACTGCCACCTCTAACCCCTCCCTCTTCCACAGGAACGCCGTCATCATAGGTCCATCAGACACACCATTCGAAGACGGCACATTCCGTCTGATCATGCATTTCGAAGAACAGTACCCCAACAAGCCACCCGGCGTCAAGTTTATCAGCCAAATGTTTCATCCGAATGTATACGCTACGGGCGAGCTGTGCTTGGACATTCTGCAGAATAAGTGGAGTCCGACATATGATGTGGCTGCTATCTTGACGAGTATTCAGAGGTCAGTTTGGAAGAACTTGGTATCGAAGCAGTGATAAGATGGTGGTTTTACGATCGTTTTGCTGACATACTGTGATTGATATAAGTCTACTGCCTGACCCGAACACATCGTCGCCAGCCAATGTCGAGGCATCGAATCTATACAAGGATAACAACAAGGAATATAAGAGGAGAGTACGAGAGGTTGTGGAGAAGAGTTGGGAAGATTGAAAGTCAGCCGAGCTTGCAAAGAACTTGCGACTGCTATCACCAGTACAAGATCAGAGCACGTCACAGTCCACAAAGACTATTGCATAGGGCTTATAGGTAGCCCGGATTGGCGTTTTGTGGTATCCATTTTGGCATGGGATCCAAGGACACGCCCATTAGCATAACAAGGAGCCGAATGAATCGGCATGAATATCACGAAATTATTTGAAAAAGTATCTCAATACGTATAGTGACTGCTACTACTACCTGTCTTTGAAAAACACCAAGTCCAAGGAGCCTGCTATATTTAGGTCATTATCTTCTTCTTCAAGCCAGGAATACCCAGCGCACTTTGCATTCCACGAGATAGCAGCTGTGTCGAGGTAGGCACTCCTCAAAGCATGAACGTTTAAGCTTTCTTACCTTGCTAGTATGACGAGACACATATCCTGTGTCTTTGTTATCACGGCATCATCGATTTACAATTCATATTCACAACATCGGCATAACAAACAAGGATTAATCAAAGGAGAAAGAGACATGTTTGCTATTTCAGAACGCCTGATGCTACAATGCCTGACTATTCATTCACATTTCCATGCATTTCATGAGTCTCATTGATGTCTTCCAGATTACCTCTTTGCTTGTGTATGCAATCATATGCCTTGTCTTTGAGATACACCAGTCTCATCCTTTCATCTTAATCATTGGTTAGCAACTCCGCCAGATGCTGTGGCGATGCCATTTCCACCACACATGAAATCGGATGCGAAACTAAGGAGTGCAGCGGCCCATGTAACGAGGGTACAGACATGCCTCACGCACGGTGTGCAAGTTGCAGAGCCAAGCCAGGAAGCGTTCGAAACCAAGACCGTAACCACCGTGAGGTGAGGAGCCATACCTAGACATTATCATTAGTACAAGACTTTGATCCAGCAAGACAAACACATCATGACTTACTTCCTTTGGTCGGTGTACCAGTAGTATGGACCAGGGCCGATGTTCTCCCTCTCATAGGCTGCCATCAACTCATCATAGTCATCCATTCTCATGCTGCCACCAACGATCTCGCCCACACCAGGCATCAAACAATCGACGCTCTCGGTGACTCTCTTGTCCTCCTTGTCCTTCTGCATGTAGAATGCCTTGATCTCAACAGGGAAATGTGTTAGAAAGATAGGCTTGTTGATTTCGTCAGTCATGCGGCGTTCAGCAGCCTCAGCAATATCATCACCAAAGACATGAGGGTTGCCATCTTCGTTCTTGATGTCGTGCTGTTGCAGCCATTCGATCGCGTCGGAATACTTCATCCGCATGAAGGGTCGTGCAGGCTGTTTGAAGTTGGGGTTGAGTTGCATGATCATGGCGCTAATGACAGGATCAGACATTGTGAGTTCGATGACGCGACACATGACGTGCTCGAGGTGGTCCAATAAGTCGTCAAAGGTGATATAGTCGAGTTCAGCTTCAATGTGTGTATATTCGGACAAGTGACGTCTGGTGAGCGACTTTTCAGCACGGAAGGACTTTTCTACACAGTAGACGTCGCCCATGCTGGGAAGACACGTTTCGAGATAGAGTTGGGATGATTGCGTAAGGTATGCTTCTTCACCGTAGTAGTCGAATTTGAAGAGAGTGGCACCACCTTCGACTTGAGTCTGAACGAGGGCTGGTGGTGATACCTTGCGACATTGAATCTCTTTGTAGGTCTGGTGGAAGGCGAACTCGACGGCGTCGCGTACGAACATGACTGAAGATGCAACTTCTCCACGGAGTGTAAGATGGCGCAGATCTAGTAGTTTCTGAGCATCACCTCCAGCCTGCACCTTGTTGGTGATGGCGTCTTCACCTCCAGCAGCCTTCCAGCCAGCGTGAATCTTGTAGTAGTCGACGTGTAGTTCGCGATTGTCCGGTGCATGTGCTCCAGCAGGCACTTCACGCATCTCTCCAAGCACTTCCATTGATGTTTCGCGGGTCAAAGTGAGAGCGTCGTAGGTCTTGGCAAGTTGACCAGCAAGAACACATTGTAGGAAGCCATAGCCATCACGGAGAGTGACAAAGAGGACATCCTTCTGCTTACGCTCACGGTGTACACGTCCAAACACGCGCACTCGCGTGCCCTGCTCTTCACTGCCAGTAGCTCTTAACTTGACAACACTGGGGTCTTTCTGGTTGAGCTTAATCTTGACGGGTTTCGGTAGGCTCTTGTCTTCCACCAGCTCGATCTTCTTGGCTTCCTCGTAAGTTTTCGCGCGCTCAGCGTCCTCCTTGCCCCTAATTGCGAGCAAGTCTTTCTCCTTGGCTTGCTTCTTTTTGTAGGCATCGTAGGCATTGACCGCCTTCTTCATGGCAGCTTTCGCCGCGGGCTTGTACTCTGCCTCTTCACCTGCCACATGACCTGCTTCATCTCCGGTTGCGAGACCTGCTTTGTCCTGATCTGGTGTTGGTTCTGCTGCCTTCTTGACGAGGAATTGTTGTTCTTGAGGATGTTGCTGGTATGCGTAGACGAGGGTCTTGTATGGTGCTGCTTCTGTACCCACAGCCTGAGCTGAGTCTGCGCCGCCGACCTCGTCGATGTAAATTGGCATTGTGTATTCGGATCTGAGATTGTTGTTGCTAGTCCAGCAGAAAGTCAATTGATATTCAAAGCATGAGCCAACAAGAGCGATAAGGAACCGGGCAAGAAGCCCTAACACGTGATGTAAGACGACGATGAGGTCTCTCGAAGCACAAGTGAAGCACGACCCGAAGTGAAGTGAAGTGGGATGACATTGAATGACACAACCGTGACTAGTGCAAGGTCTTCTAGGCTTTGCCATTGATGGCTGACAATACAGAGTCTTCTGAGGCACACTACAATCCTGATTCCACCACGTCAGGAGGCAGTGATGTTCCCTTTGGACTTTGCGGTGAAGGTCCCAGCCTCACTCTCATCTCATCTCGAATCATCTCCAAATCCGACAGAAGCTCCTCAATCTTCAGTCTCCTACTTATCTCCTGCATTTTCAGCTCCTTTTCAAACTTTTCAAAAACACGAAGGTCCATCTCGAAGAAGGGATATATTTCCCAACTTCTCGTACCTGTCACCGCCTCATCTACCTTCGCCTTGAGGAGCTGGTGTAGTGGTCGCTGTTGTATTTCTGCCTCGAAAGCTCTGATCAAATGGTCGATGATGCGAGCGCTTGCTGCTGATGTGGCGATATTCCGGCTCATGTCGTGCATGATGTAGCAAACCCATCGAAGCGTATCACTGAGACCTTCTATTGGTACTTCCGATCCGAGATCTTCTGGCTTGTCGAAGACATGATCTGGAAGTGGTGTGAAGGGGAGAAGAGAGATGATTCGCTCGTCGATGCGCGCCTCCGTTGAGTCACAAATAACGCCACTTTCGTTATCTTCCACGTCCCATGTCTCTGACAATGGCATTCGTGATTTGACGCCTCCTTGGTCTATGAATTCATCCATAGCCAGATACTTAGGACCTATTGAAAGCCCTTCCGGCCAATATTCTGTCCTCGGATAGCCCCAATCCTGTGGATTATCCTCTTCGTCAAGAGCTCCATCTCGCTCTTTGAGTGATGACTTATCGGACAAGGCAATCCCAGAGTCCCATCAGTTGTTCTCTGGCTCATCTTCATAGTCAACCGTCACCAAGTCGTCTTCTTCAAGGGATAGGGAATGCTGAGATGTAGTTGTTTGTGAATGCGTTAACGATGCGAGTGCTGACGTGAGAGCTGGTGTGAGTGCGACAAACAGTACAGCATAGGACAGGGTTGTCGGAACGTAGGGCGCAATTATAGGTAAAAAGATAAAGGTAGGAACTTGAAATAATGAGTACATGATGTTGTGGAACATTGTGATCTGCTGAAGCAAGCGTATTGTTTTCTCGGTAATAAGTAATAACGATGGGTAAAGACCGTGTGGTGAGTAATTGTGAAGCAAGCGGTAAGAATGTTGTATATATACAGTGTACGACAGTATGAATTAGTCGTATAACGACTCTGAGTGTAAGATCGTGAAGCAAACATTGTGGCTGGTATATAGCCGAACCGGAAGAGGAAAGAACAAGCGTGCTGAGATATTCTTTGTCTAGTGTAACCCAACTTTGACCAATAATACTAACTACCAGCAAACTGCTGAAGTCCGAGCTTGTTGTTACACAAAGAAAGAGGGGGTGTCCAGCAGTACATGATAAGACTTGGAAGTGCCAGCATAGTACACAGATGCTGGAGAAATATTGGGGTGGCTGGGGTCGTGCCAGCTCTGACAGGAGTGGTGGATGAGGAGGGGAATCACAGTATATATACATACCATATCTGGTGATGGCAGTCATCTCACTACAGCCTTCAAGAAGCATCCTTACGCTTCACTCCCGTCCATTTGGCGTCCAAGCTTCAATGGGTCGGCACAGGTCAGTCTCGAGCTTGCGTCAGAGTGTGGTCTTGTTCTTCTGCGAGCCCAAAGGGTTTCGTCGAAAGGCAAGAATCGAAATCGCATACTCGGATTACTGCAACTCTGACTCGCCCTTCGACGAATACCTAATGAGGCATCAAAGACTCGTTTGCGGTACAATAGGCTTTACGCCTTGCTTTGTTCCAGAAGACGATATTGATTCTCATAGGCCCACGAAGCTGCACAAGCATGTGGTGGAAGACGATGAGCACGAGGAGACATCTTCCTCAACAACGATGGCGTCGGGAGCAGATCCCGCGATGCTTCGGGCGCTTTTGCTGAGACTGATGGAGGAGTCCTGGTGAGGTTGAAGGTAGAGCTAGCTGGCCGGCCTTCCTTTGCCTCAAAGTAACACAAAAGCCAGTCTCACGGGCACAAGCAAAATCCACGTCCAGATCCCGTGTCCTCGCCTTCGCCAGCAACTCCGGCAGCTCCTTCGCTAGCAGCTGCTTATTCATGAGCGACTCTATACACCAGAAAATACTTGAGATAGACGCAACGCTCACGCCGTTCAAGAGGCCAGCAAGTCAATAGGTCGATGCACTAAAGCAATGGCCCATGTCAAAGGACGACTACGAGAAAGATCGAGCAAAAGTAGAGCTACTCAGAAGGTTCCACGAGCAACTGCTCCAGGTGCAGGACGCTGGCTATATACTTACTACAACCTGTCCACTGGATCTGTAACCACCCGGCGTCATTTCCTGGACCTTGCTATTGCTTTCAACGAAGCAGATGAACTGGTCGGAAACAGTGAACCACATCGTGTGCTAGCTGTGGAAGCAAGCCAGTCTATGCCTACTACTACTTCCCAGCTGCGCCAAGATCTGAGATTAGTGACAAATCTGTCACAACTCCTAGAACGTCTGCCATACTATAATCCGACTATTATTAGACCACCGCTGACTATGCGACCGCCGCCCGTCGTTTCGTCAACTAGTCGATCAAGGTCAACGGTTGGACCACCGCCCCTTTCGCAGGGCACCCTAGAGGCGAGTTGAAATCGCGTTTGACGCCGGTGTCATTGACAAGAATGCTTACCTCAACGCGACGAGGTTGTTCTGAGGTGGAGCTAGCTGGCTGGGATGTTGTTGTTGTCTTGAGGTCGCGCGCAAGGCTGGAGAGTGTGCTGGTGGAATACGGTAGAGGACGTTGAGCATGCTGAGCGGTATTGGGTCAGCTGCGAGGGGATGATCGAACCTCCCCTCAATTCTATTGTAAGTACGACCGAGACGATACTCTGCAGTAAGCATACTAATAAATGGATAGTTCTTACAAATAGGAGCCACCTTCGCTATTCGCCAATCTCGAGCCAGCCAACTTACCTATAAACCTTCCAAGCGAACGTATGGAAAGCACTGCTAAGATTTACATCATAACCTCAACTCATCGAAGACCGTTCAACGCTGACCTCAGAAGAAGAGGTCGAATGGATTATAATCTACAGATGGCAGCAGCCACACCTGGAAAGACTACGATCACGCGGCCGGACGTATACAAATGGTTCTGACGTGGCCGTGAGGACTTCGTGTCGATGACGTTGAAGTGGAAAACATAATCCACCCAATTAAAGCCGAAGCCCAGAGCTACATTAGCAGACCAAACGACATGGACCCTACCGATGGTCCTGCTGGCTATCGTTACAAGCCTGATGGATTGCTGAAGCAATCTTTCAGCATAACCACATCACTAGCACGAGCTGAACGCTGATTCAGCGACATCATTACATATTCGAACACAAGAATCAACTTCTTAATCGATTCACTGTTCATCTGATTGTCTTGACTTTCTACCTGTCCGTGTGTATATTTATTTACTGGGACGCGGTAGCTTGGTCGTGTCCGATGTTCGTTGCTTGTCGCTGTACTCCTAAACTACTTTACACCTTTGTTAGATTGTCATTCTCTGCTCTTGCCTGTCTATAGGAGAAGTATAGAAGGTTTCTAACCTCTTTGTGTTTGCTCCTAGACTAATTCGTCTCTTTCTGTAGTCGATGATATTTCTACATCATCACGAGTTGTAGATCCGTGGTTCCAATCTGTTAGACCATGCTTGTCAGACATTTATCTGCGAAAACTAGGTGGGTCACGGTGCTTACCTCGGTGAAACACCTGTATAGCTTAAGAGCAGAGTAGGCCTGCAACCTCTTTCTGCTCGCTTTTGCTGTTGTTGTGCCCTCGGAGCACTGATAGGATATGTTGCGGCATTTTCGCTTTAACCATTGTACTGCTGCATGTCTCTGCTTCACCCATTCACTCCGCCGTCTTTATGCCCATCCTCCGAGCCCTTCCCACCCGTCTTACCGCCAAACATGCTATAGACACTTCCCTGCCCCTTCGCAGCCAGCTTCAATCCCACAAATCCAGCCTCAGGCAGTCTTTTTCCTGCTTTAATACTCTCAACCAGCCATGCCACCTCCACGAACTTTACTCCTTTACCTCTGACCTTCGCAATCTCTTTCTGTATTTTACTACCCGCCAGGCCTCCGCCGGCACCACTGCCTGTCTTGCTGCCATGTCCGCTGGGGGTGCCGATGATAACGTGTGTGACAGTATTTCTGCCAAGGTGTATGGAAAGACGACCACCATGTTGCGAGATGGATTGTTTGAGCTTGTGGTCGGAGATGAGTGGGTAAGTTGAGCCGTTTATGTAGAAGGTCAAACCTGCGAGGAACCGTGGGTAGTGTTTCTTTGGTTGTGGTGGTGATGCTGGTGAAGTTAACTCTTCCTGCGGCCGCAGTGGTTGTGATTCGAGGGTGGGCATGGGCGCCCGATCTGACAATTCTTCGTCTTCTTTAGCCTTCGTACGCTCTAGATTGTCTCCGGTGTCCTCTCCCGTCACTAGGATCCTCCTCGTCTGAATCTTGTCATTCTCCTCACAGCTTCCATTACTCCTACCCCTCCCCAGCGACTCAATAAAGCCCAATTGCGCACTCGATCTCAACCCTTTTCCTCCCTTCTCCCATGTTCCATTTTCCTTGCGCCCATCCTTGCCAAAACCTTCGCTGCCTGCACCAACAGTATCATACAGTCTCTCCCCTCCGGCCCCTGTCGTATCACTAAACTGTGCTTCAAGCTTACGAGAACGTGATTCGCGCCATGAAGTACTGCCGCTAAGATTGTTATCTGCCCTTTGATGTCCCGTTGAACTGCTGTTCCAAGGATCGAAGATGTGACGGCGTGGTTGTGCTGCTGCTAGCTTATGAGATGGACGGTAGGGTGAGGGTGGTGACATGGTTTGTTGTTGATAGTGGTGGTGGCGAGTAGTCAAGATGTGGCTGCTGAAGGTGTGAGGGGCACTTCCTAGCAACCAGAAGCTGTGCTCCTCATTCTTGTCACAAACGCACACCTTTGATCATGGATAGCTGCTATGAGATCGTGGTAAAAGAGGTATATGAGACGCGCAGGAAGTGTAATAATGCTTCCGGATTTGGATTGACGTGTTTCGTATTATCTAATCCCTGAGACGGCTTAACAACCTTAACGACCGGGTAGAGCTGTACCACCATCGATTCTACTGTCTTACTAGGCTGTGTGGAGTGCTGCACATGTTCTTACTTATTAGTATACTCTTCTATATCTCTACATCTCAAGGAGCCGTCTAGAAGATTCTTGTATAATCCACCGCTTTAGGTTTGATAGACAAGATTTATCACAGGTAAATCCCCCGCTGTTACCCTAAGGTCAGATTGTCCATCGCCTTTCTAGATCCTGACCTTGATCGTGCAGAGCCACTGGGCCACCTCCCTGCAGAGTCTCCGTAGTTCTTGCCAACTCCACCGCCTCCTTCAGTCGCCCTGCCATCTGCTCGAGCTCAATCCGACCGGCTCCCGAACTCTGCCAGTTGTCAAGCATTTCCCGCCGATCCTGCACCGTGCTACATATTCTGCCAATCATCCAGTCCATCAGCTGCTCTGGTCCCTGCGGTCGGCCCGTCCGTTTCACAGTCGAGATTTCCTTCACCTCGAGCCATGCTTCCATTGCATGCTTGAACTTGCTTAGTGTTGCTTGGATAGAGAGTATCTGATATGCATTCTTTCCAAGGTCGTTGAGTGGGTCATTGGGATCTTGCAAACAGAGGAGGAAGTCCTGCTTTGCACGTCTCACATTGATCTGGTTACGAGCCCATGCTATCGAGTCTGCTTCTATGTCTTGCTTGTCTTCAGCACTAATGATCTCGTTTTCAGCCCGTTTGGAGAATGTATATGGATATTCAATTGTTAGGCCGGTTTGGCGTGTGTCAATTTCAGTGATAAAGGTCAATACTTTGTGTAAAGCAGTTGCCACGCTGTCGCGCCGAGGCACTTTCTGTGCTTTGAGTGCTATGATGATCATGTTCAGTAGTGTGTAAGATCCAAGGCCTCCATCTTTTGGCTCGTCTAAATTACGAGCTGCGAGCGATGTCTTTAGCAGGAAATAAATTGGTCGAAGCTGGCGGTACTCATCGAGGCAATCGCGGATGTACTCGTTAACGACTCGAGTTGGCGAAGACGCAACTACCTGGATCTTGACACGAGAGCCAGCATGCGTCATATGAACTAGAGGAAATCTAGCCCAAACAATCCATGGGTCCTCGAAACGTTTCGTCCAGATGGAAGAAATAAAGATGGAGTCAAGGACACTGGTGATTTTGACACGATTTGAGCGTTTGCCAAAGCCGGAACTGGGCCCTCGTTCGCCGGGGGTTTTCTTGAGGGATGGTATGTAGAAGCCAAGGTCTACATCCGACAAAACCGTGGCTAAACCAGTCTCGTGAGATCCGAACAGCCAGAAGCCAACGTCTCCAAGCTGTTTTCTCAGGCCGTGGCTAAGATCAAGAGCTAGGTTGGTACGAAATTCGCTCTCAGCTGGGGTCAAAGTAAGCCAGTCTGAGAGATTAAGCATCTGAGCACTGAGAAGGCGGTCTCGATCTTGCTGGAAGCTGGGATCTACAACAGTCCAAGGCTTCACAGGTTCGCGAAGATCAGAAGATCTTGGTATATGAACATAGCTTCCTTTCTTGTATTTGTCGTCGTCGCCTTGACGCTTATCATGCCCATATCCTTCTTTCCGTCCAGCCATCTGAGCATCTCTACTTCGGGCTAGGCCTACCTTCACAGTCCGTACCACGCTGTCGAGATCGTCGTCGTCCACAGCTCCGGGGCCCAGTTGCCAGACTCTCTTCTTCAGCTTGGACCCTTCTCCCTTCAACAGGTAAGATACAACCTTCGTAACTGAAACATCTTGACTTTTCCCTGCTCCATTAAGTATAGTAGCAGAGACAGTATTCGGTGGGATGATGGACGCCTTTGCCGATTGAGCGGTTGTCCGAGGAATGGTAGATGAGCTTTCGACATCTTCTGATTCTGGTATATTCGTCGCGGTAGTCGCCTCTACTGCATAATCTGGCGCAATGGACACTACAGGTTGATGCTGAGCTACACGACGAAAAGGGACACGATTAGAACGACGATGTGCTTCTAGAGTAGCTGTAAGGTCGCCAGGAACGATGTCCTTTAATTGGTGATCATCACGTTTCTGGGCAGCAGGCTTGCTGCTGGTGCTGCTGCTCAGAGACCGACAGCACTGAGCTCGGATGACGTGCGCGTATCTTGGGTAACGCCATGATGTGTTCTTCATGAAGCATTGTAAGTCGTTGTTTGTTTGGAATCCTTGGACAGAGTTGCATGAGCGCGCCAGGGTCCTCGTTCCGACAAGCCCGCCCGAAGTTATTCCCTGTTCGTGAGACCTCACCAATCTTTGTGACCACACAACAACCACTCACAACTACATTTCCTGCCTGTTTTCTTTTCTATTTCCAGCTTCAAGACGATTCATCTCTTTCTTGTCACTTTCTGTCTCCAATCATTTCACGACGCCGTCAGCATGTCCAGTTATTGATCCACCTTGACATTGGCCTAGGAATCAAACTTCGAAGCAAATCCTCGTGCATCAGTCTTGCTAGACGTGATATTATTCTGCCTTCTTCTTAACCCCTAGCATCCGATAAAATGGCTCGCGTGATCAGTGTCATCTTCTGTATACCTAATACCGTCAGCTATGAAAATGGAAAATGGGCTGTCAGCCAAAGGCGGGGCACATCAGCCTTGTTCGATGGTTTGAACTATCTCTCAGCACGGGGACCACACACCATTCTTGGTTGGACTGGTGAAATCAAGACCACCAACGCAAGTGAGGTATTACACATCTCCAAAGATGAACGCCAGAAGCTCGAAAAGGAGCTTTCTACTGCTTCCAGCGCGAAAGTCACACCAGTCTGGCTTCAGGACAGTCTAGATGACAAGGGAGATGTTGCTACTCTGAAAGACCAGAGGCGGTGGCGTCAATTTGCAGAGCATGAGCTATACACCTTGTTTCATTACAAACAGCATGAACCTACAGACGGTCGTGCTGAACGCCTTTGGTGGGCAGACTTTTTCAAGATGAACCAGATGTTTGCCGATCGTATCGTGGAAACTTACACCCCTGGAGATGTTATTTGGATCCACGATTACCACTTGATCTTACTACCTAGCATGCTCAGACAGCGTCTACCTACGGCCCAGATTGGATACTTCCTCCACATACCTTTCCCTAGTAGCGAGTTTCTGCGCTGTCTCGCAAGGAGAAAGGAGATCCTCCAAGGTCCTCTAGGAGCAAACTTGGTCGGGTTCCAGTCCTACGGATACTGCCGACACTTTGTGTCTTGCAGCAAACGAATCCTTCATTTTGAATCTACGGCGGCAGGTGTTGATGCATATGGTGCTCATGTAGCAGTGGACGCTTTCCCCATTGGTATTGATGCCGATACCATTAGGAAACAGGCTTTCGAGGATCCCAACGTTGACGAGAAGATTCAGGGTATTCGCGACATGTATGCTGGAAAGCGTATCATTGTTGGCCGTGACCGTCTAGATACTGTTAGAGGTGTTGCACAAAAGCTCCAAGCTTTTGAGATCTTCTTGGATCGCTACCCACATTGGAAGGACAAGGTTGTTCTTATTCAAGTTACGAGCCCTACGAGTATTGAGGAAGAGAAGGAGGATTCCGAGCACAAAATCTCAAACAAGATATCGGACCTGGTCTCACGAATCAACGGCAGATATGGTTCGCTGAGCTTCTCACCTGTTCAGCACTATCCTCAATATATTTCCAAGGAAGAGTACTTGGCCTTGCTGCGAGTTGCAGATGTAGGTCTGATCACAAGTGTACGTGATGGCATGAACACGACAAGTCTCGAGTACGTTGTCTGTCAAGAAGGGAATTATGGTCCATTGATTCTGTCTGAGTTCTCGGGCACTGCTGGAAGTCTGACGAGTGCGATGACCATCAATCCGTGGGACCTCTACGGTGTGGCAGAGACGTTGGACGAAGCACTACGCATGTCACCCGAAGAAAGGAAAATCCAGCATCAGAAGCTCTACGAGCGCGTCACCTCAAATACCGTTCAAGCTTGGGCAGACAACTTTCTAAACAGACTATCGTCCACCATCGCATCACACGGCGCAGCCAGTGTCACACCAGTTCTCGATAAAACAGCCGTACTTGCGCAATTCCGCAAAGCCGACAAGCGTCTTTTCTGTTTCGATTACGATGGCACTCTCACTCCTATCGTCAAAGACCCCAATGCTGCTATTCCTTCTGACCGTGTTCTCAGAACCCTGAAGACGTTGGCAGCTGATCCTAAGAACGCCGTCTGGATCATTAGTGGTCGCGACCAAGCCTTCCTCGACGAGTGGATGGGCCATATCCCCGAGCTTGGTCTGTCCGCTGAGCATGGTTCTTTCATCCGTCATCCAATGGAGGACACATGGGAGAACATAACCGAAACGTTCGATATGTCCTGGCAACAAGACGTCATCAAGATTATGCAAGAGTATACCGAAGCAACTCAGGGCAGTTTCATTGAACGCAAGAAGGTCGCTGTAACATGGCACTACCGTCGCGCTGACCCAGAGTTTGGCGAATATCAAGCTCGTGAATGCCAAAAGACTCTCGAAGCGACCGTTGCTAAAAAGTATGAAGTCGAAGTTATGACTGGCAAGGCCAATGTCGAGGTCCGCCCTACATTCGTCAACAAAGGCGAGATTGTCAAACGTCTTATTCGAGAGTACAGCGAACCTCCTCGCGAATCTGCAATCAATAAGAACCCTTCTGCCGACCCAACGATGGCAAGTCCAGGTCGTCCTGATTTCGTCCTCTGTTCTGGTGACGATTTCACTGATGAGGATATGTTCCGCGCCCTCAACGCATCTGATCTGCCCAACGAGCACGTCTTCTCTTGTACGATTGGTGCGAGTAGCAAGCAGACACTTGCAAGTTGGCATTTGCTGGAGCCCGCGGATATGATCAGCACGCTCAGTCTGTTGAACGGTACGGGAATTGATGCGCAAGATCTGGGAAGTCTTGCTGTGGTGGATGGGAGTGTGCCGGAAGGAAGATCGCTGCCCATCCGAGAGGTTTGATCGTAGATATGATCAATGGCGAGAAGGCGGAAGAGTAGTACGGACGAAGCGGAAAGACATATACGGACGACATAAGACACGGTCTAGATTTACTATAGCATTACTACTATCGCCTTCCGATGCTTCACGAGGAATAAGGCTAGCTTCTATAACATTAAACGTTGACAAAACAGCTACTTTGTCCCATCCTTTTCCGTTGCTGGCAACAAGAATCTTTTTCAATATATGTGTCGTTGCACCTCCTATATCTTGCGTGCTCTACATCCGCAGCTTTCGGTTCATCTGCCTCCGTGGTCAATCCGGATGCCATTTATGCTAAAGCTTACGAAACATATTTCTTCTACATATGGTCATAATCAAACTCATGAGCCAGACGAGACATCTAGGAATGGCACCTAGCTCGAGTGAGCGAAAACACATGACGCCGGTAAACCGCTTTTGGCCTGTAGGCGTCTCAGTGTGAAGTTAGTTGTAAGTAAGGTAGTTTCTGCAAGCAGTGAGAGAGTAGGTATGCGGTCTTCGTCTTCTCTAATCGGCGTGTTGGTCTGCAAAATAAGTTGTGACAGGAAGCGCACAACCTACATTGTGTTGATGGGTCATGAACCAACCTCAATCTCTGTGTATATACGCAGTGTTTCAATTGGCCTTTTGCCTAGCATCAACTGTTCCGAGCATCTCTCCCTGAAGTAATGACGAACTTGTTTCTTTTGCCAATGCGTCGTCACTACAATTCCACCACAACTACACCTCCCATCAATCACTCTCCTCTTCATCGTCGAATGCCGCTAATTCTCTCAGGCCCCTCGCTAATTTCCTTCTCGGTCTCCCTCCACTTTCGTCTTCCTCCCCACTGCCTTCACTCTCCCCCCACTTGGCATTTCCTTCTTTGATTTCTTCGAGGTCTTTCTTAAACTCCCTCTCCTCCTTGATTTTCTTCGCCTTGTCTTCCGAAAATCGCCCTTCCATGCCTACATCCTTGAGCAAACGCTTCAAGTGCGCAATTTTCTCCTTGGGAGTATCGCAATTGGACAGTTCTTTAGACCAGACTTTGCGAAGGCCGCATTTTACTAGCCAGGACTGGAGACGTTTTATTTCTTCTTCTTGAGGGGTTAGTGTGCTCTCGGGTTTGGTGGACTTTGCTTTTGTGGTGGGAGCGTTGCTGGGTGGTTTTTTCGAGGTTGTCGAGGTCTTGCGTCCTCCTTTTTTGGCTGGTGGTTCGTCGAAGACTATTGACATTTCGCTGTCGGAGTCTTGCTCTGGTGCTTTATTCTCGCTGAGGTTTCGTTGTGGTTGCGGTTGTTCTTCTTCATCATTCTCGTTATCATCTTGAAGCTCTTCTACGTCTTCTGCTTCTTCGATGTCTTCGTTCTTTTGGTACTCATCTTCTGAAGCCTTTCCTTCCTCCTCCTCCTCCTCCTCTTCTGCGTCCTCACTCGCAGCCTCTTCATCCGAAGTAACGACTTGCTTCTGTCTTTTCCTGCTCGTCTGTGTTATAGCCTCATCGCTCTTCCGTTTTGTGGGCCTTGTTTGACCCTTCTGCGGTGCAGACTTTCGTACAGGCTTCTTCAACTTCGGTGACGATGGCGCTTCTTCCGCATCATCGTCAACGTCCTCGACATCCTCGACACCCTCGTTGTCCTCCTCCTCATCATCTGATGCCGCCTTTTTAGTAGGACGCTTCGACGTTCGTTTTGGTTTTGGTTTCGACCTCGCTTGCGGTTCTGGCTTGTGTTTCACTGGTACAGGTTCTGGGGACGGCTCTTTTACATCCTCATCTTGTGCATTGGTGTGCTTAGCCTATGACGTCCTTTTAGTTAGTGACTGTCCACGAACATAGACCTAGGGCAACTGTGGTAGAGACATACAATCTCGTCTAGAACGATCTGTTTACTCTTTGCGTTCCATTTGTCACTGGTCTTGAAAAAATCATCTGCCAGCTTCAAGTTCCTGGCGACAGTCGCGCGAATGCGCTTGTGAGTGAGGTTCTCCTCGTCATCGTTGGTATAACATGCTTGGACAGCGGCGCGAAGAGCGGAAGTGATAGCTGTATCTGTAGGAACGCGTTTACGCGTGGGAATAGGTGCGTCGGAGTCAGAGGATGACATTTTGTTGTTAGCGTAGCTCAGAGAAGTTTCAGGCGTGTTTCACGCGTTCGAGTCCCCACTTGGCACTGAACGCCTTGGCATTGGTGTAGTGGCTCAATGTGGAGGGCACCACTACAATTGCATCCAAAACAATAACATTCTTGTATGACAATGGCTTGTGAGATGAATTACTGCATAAACCAGTATCAGGTTGAGAAAGTAAGTCATCAACCAAGTGAAGAAAAACAAGACATGAAGATAAACAGCCGTCGATTGTCTATCTTAAAAGCTATACAAAAGTATATCCAAAAAAGTGGTCTAATCAAACATGTACGAATCCAAACAAAAGATCTTCTAAACAAAATCCAAACCAATATGCAATGCCGAAAAAAGATATACCGCGCTATGCTGCCAAGAAATACAAAAACCAAATCGCTATCCTATTTTTCACCGGTCCTTCTCTTCCTCACCGTATCATCCTTATCTTCTCACTCTCTACTGAGAGAAACCGCAAGCAGAGCCAACGTTCTTGTTGGGAACGTTGAAGTACTGGGTCATCAAGTTAGGGATCCAGCTCCCAGACTGGAGGTTGGCTTCCCACTGGCAGAGGTCAGTTCTCCAATGAAGGTCGAAAGACTGGTATGAGGCAGAGAGGAGACCACCACTGGCCTGTTGCATGGCGTAGGTGGCAGCGGCACAGATGGTCTTGGAACCGTCAATCCTGATGGTCTGGCCGAAGAGCGATCCGAGGAGGTTGGCAGGGTTAATTGGGTTGAGGGTGTAGCCGGTACCCTTGTGGTAGTTGTTGAAGGTGGTGGTGGTGAACCAAGACTTCATGGTGAGGGTAGGGCATTGGGTCAAGTCGCTGGAGACGGGAGCGCAGACAGCGGGAGTAGGAGTGGCCACAACGGTGCTGGAGGTGCTGCTGGACTTGGTGACAGTGGAGATGGTGGTAGAAGCAGCAGAGCTAGTGGTCTTGATGGCGCTGGAGGAGGTTGAAGTGGCAACAGCGGAAGAAGAGGTGGAGCTGGAGCTGGTCTTGGGCGCGGCGCTGGAGGTGGTAGGAGCAACGACGCTGGAAGTGGTGGAGGCAACGCTGGAGGTGGTGACAACGACGACAGAGCTGGTGCTGGCAGCAACGCTTGAGGTGGAAGTGGTGGAGTAAGTGTAAGTAGCAGGGAGGACAACAGCAGAACCACCGTTGGCAGCGTTGTAGTAGAGCTCCAAGTGCCAGCTGCCACCGCAGTTCTCGGTAGAGTTACCGGTACAGGCTATGTTGCAACCGCCGGTTGAGTCCTGGGTAGTACCAGCTTGGACAGTGTTGCCACAGTAGCACTCACGGCCGTACTCAACACCGAAGTAGGCGTAGCTGGAGCAGTATGAAGCGCAGAGCTCGACGGTCATACCGTCAACGGAGGTGGTGCTGGCCTCAGTCAAAGCACGACCATTTCCGCCGTTTCCGGATGCATCGACGGCGCAAGTATCGTAGACGAATCCACCAGCAGCGGGGACGACAGTGGGAGCAGCAGTGGAGGTGGCACTGGCAGTAGCTGAGCCTGAGCCTGAGCCAGATCCTGCGCCGGCGGCAACAGTGGAAGTAGCGGAGGAAGTGGCGGTAGCACTGTAAGTGGTAGAGGCAGGGAGGTTAATAGCGTCACCACCAGCGAACTCGTAGAGGTTGAAGACACCAGCACCACCACACTGCTCGGTAGCATCACCAGCGCAAGCCATGTTGCAGGCTGAGGGGTCAGCCTGGCTAGTACCGTTGGCGAGAGAGTTACCACAGTAGCACTCGTCGGCGTACTCAACGCCGAACAAGCTGTAGCCGAGGGCAGAGCAGTGCTTGGCGCAGAGGTCGACAGTCATGTTAGCGTCGGTGAAGGAGTCACCCTGGAGAGCACGGGTGTTGACAAAGCCATTCTGGAAAGGCTCGGTAGCACACTGCTGGAAGTTGTAACCATCGTCGGAAACAACAGCAGTGGGCGCGACGGTAGCGGAAGAGCTGGTCGAGCTGGTGGAGGTGGCAGCAACGCTGGTGCTAGTGCTGGAAACAACGATAGGAGCGCTGGAGGTCATAAGAGGAGCGCTGGATGTGTACTTGACAGCGCTGCTTGAGCTGGTCGATGAAGTGGAGGCAGGAGCGGCAACAGAGGTGCTGCTAGTGCTGGCCTTCACAACGGAGCTGGTAGAAGAGCTGGAGCTGGAGCTGGAGCTAGCAGCCTTACTGACGCTCGTGCTGCTAGAAGCGGGCCAGCCCTGGGCGGCGGAGGCCATGGAAGAGGTCGAGGCGGCCTGGGCAGAGACGGAAGAGGAGCTGACTGAGTTAGAGCTGCCACCACAGAAGGGGTAGGTGAGGCAAAAGGTGTAGGGAGCTGCGTTGGCAGCAGCCACGAGGGCGGAAGCGGCGAAGATCTCGGAGGCGCGCATATTGATTGTTGGCTAGTTTGTTAGTGGAAGAAGAGTCGAGTGTTTTTTAGGGTAGAAACGTATGTTTTTTGTGATAAAGTGTAGAAATGAATCAAAAAGTAAAGGTAGTTTGAAGTTCTCTAAAGAGTGTAATAGTTTTCTGCAAAGGACTGTAGTGGTCTGAAGAGACTGTGATGCCGACGGGCTGATGAGAACGCGATGTTCAAAGAGTGGAAGTTGACTGTGCAGAAGACTGGAGTGAGAGAGTGTGTTGATGTGGAATGAGGAAAAAAGAGGTAGAGAGTGGTTGTGTCAGTAGTCTTATATATCCATTGTGAGGACGAGATGATGCTGGCCGATAATAGAGATGGCTGCTGCAAGGGCCTACCTCGAGTGTGTGGCACCATCGTCCAAACGTTCTTCAATAGAGTACGAAACCAATCCAGGGTTGTGACTAAGCCAAGATGTGGTCTGGATCATCATCTCAACTCTGTATTGGGACGATACAGTAAACGCTATTCGTCCTCAAGCTCAAACTCTAGCGTCGTAACCTCGATACGACAAGCCTAGGTTGTGCACTTTACGAGCAGTTTTGGAAAACCGCCGAGATCGAGCTCGGAATGTGCTCATTCGCAGGAAGACTGTTCAGCCACTCAAGTGATCGTGCAGCTGTGATCAGCACAATCGCCCGAGCTCGTGCTTAATGAATCCTGAATGCAGTAACGTACCAAGCTCCTTACAGTCTGTGCACCATGGTTTAACAAGCATAAGGCACTTGGCATGGTCGTTATGCACAGATCAAGGCTACAGGGTGTTGCAGATGTACCGAGCTCTACCTTGTACAACAGGGAATAAACGCTTGCTGGCAGGTTCAGCTCTAGACTTTGCATGGTATGACTTGAGCAAGGCGTAAGGCAATAGCCCTTGTTAGAGATCATGGCCGAGCCTGCGTTTCGATCACCTTAGAGAGCACATAACTATGATGTGACTGTACTCTCTGTGAGAGTACGATCCGTATAATCCACCCTACTACACAGCAATGTAACACACGAAAGAGAGTCTGCTCCACAAGTCCAGCGGGGAGATAGTCTACACTCTTAGACTTCATCGCAAGGAGGGGTTCGTCAACGTTCGTTTGTTCAATACGATGTTTCCTGGTATAGGGATGTAATACGAGAGTGGGTTCGATCGCAAGAGTCAAAGCTTGGACATTATTGTCTGTCGAATCAAGCCTCTATCGTCTAGACCCTCGAGATGAGACAGATGAAGATATGTGGGATATCAGATAGGTTATTTTGAGTCTTTCCAGTATGTGTTTCCAGAGGTAGAGAATAAGGTAAAGATTGGACGACGTCGAAACAAAGTATTGGTGGCGCCTTGCGGGCCGTGCCGGGTGGAGCTCTCTGCCCTATGCAGAACACCTATGGAATATCCTCCGAACCTCCAACCTTCAAATATCTGTCAGTCATGCGCTGTGGCGCGCCTAATGTGCCTTGATCCATAACGAGGACGTAAGCAGCCAAGTATGGTCTTTCGTATTGGATGCGTATCACACCACCGAAGCCGAGACAGTAAGTCGCCCAATGCGAGTCCTTGCCGATGATCTGGCCTGCCCCTCGAGCTGTTGTCGTTAGGTGAGGAGAAGAATACTCGTGCATTCTGGGTGGCCAGGCTCAATGGGTCTTCCATTCAACTCTGTTCGTCTTTTGTGATTTTACAGGAATGAGACCGGCAGTTGACTCAATCCCTGTCTTGGAGCCATCAAATTTGACACATCGAGCATATCGAGAACGAAGGAAGTGTTCGAGCCTTACGCCACGGTATAGTGAAGCTTTACAATTATTCGCAAGTGGCTGAACAACATGAGCACGATCACAGCACAGATTGAACTTCCAACACTACGCAGTGCTGCGATCGAGGCACTGGAAAAAACTTGTTTGTCTCAATCATGGTACTGTGATGTCGCTGTGTCGCCAGCGAAGAGCTCTGGAGCGCCCAAAAGCATGTCGTGACTGATGAGATGGCGCTGTGCTCGGATTGTTTTCGTGGCGAGTATCGTCTACCAATTGTCGTCCATAACCTAGATCAGGAGGCATAAAAAACTCTTGGCAGACAAGACAAGTACAAGGAAGCCAGGTGTAACCAGTTGCTTTTGTGTAACCTCTTGCGTATTGGCTTCACATTGACATCAGCTGTAATCTCCATGTTAAATGAAACCACTAGAATCTCTCCGTGAGCTGAGATCATGTGCTAATAACTAATACAGATATAGTATGCCTCTAATATGATGGGTCTCATCATGATATTATCCAGCTTACTGTCGTCTCAAGACAGATAGGTCGTAAACACAAACGTCCTCATTGTACTTACGTCCACTACAGAGGTGGATTTTGTGGGGCGATGTCTTGGCACAACTAAATAACGTCTCAGACTAGTTTCAGATACTCGTACAAACATTATCAGACCACAAAAGACTTCATGTCCTAGTGTACTCCTCATTGTGACATTCCTCATAATATGCTGTGACCCACCACTTTCATGTGAGATTGTCCCCAGTATCTGCAACATATTGACCATGCATCTAAACCTCCAAAATCTAGGGAGGCCTCGCAACGCCTAAAACGCGCCATCCAACTCTCTTCTCTCACAATCGTCAAGCGTATACTGACATCCAACCCTACGCTCCTCCAAAACGTTGATGAAAAGGGCAATACCTCCCTCCATCTAGCCGCCGAGCTCGGTCTACCAGACATTGCCGTACGTCAGCATTTGTAGTCTTGCTCGACTGGCAGCCGAACCCGACCAGATCACAAATACGCGCTACTCGCATATCGCATCGGCTAACATCATCCCAAGGCCTACCTCCTCCAAGCCGGTCACGAAAGCAATGGCATCACCCGGAACATCCTCGGCGAAACCGCCCTGATGATCGCGTGCAAAGCAAGCGACAACGACACAAACAACACAGCCAGTGTCGCAATAACGCGTCTAATAATAAAATCATCCGACCCGTCCAGCGTCTTAATCAAGGACAAAACCGGTATGGACGCACTCTCTCACGCTTCCAAACACGGCAACACAGCCGTCGTGCAATTGCTGCTTTCCTTACCAAAAGAAGCCTTTCTGCCCCATTTCGAAACAGGGGACAATAGTCTAGCCTCAAGCAATAATGATGATAACACTACCAGTGTTACAAGTACAGGCGTAGATCTCAAACCAGGCTCCCATCCATTACTACGCACGCGAGATCTAGCAGGTAACACGCCGCTACACCACGCCAGCGCATGGGGCCATTTGAAAGCCGTAAGAGTGCTCGTCGATGCCGGGTTGAGCGCTACAGCACGCAACGCAGCAGGCTGGACGCCGATCGAATATAGCGCCACTGTAGCCGCAGAGGTTTACTTGCGGAATCTGATGAGAGAGAAATTGGGACAATTGGGGCCAGGGAGTCGCGTGGGTAGTCGGGGAAATATTGGGGCGCTCGGAGCGACGGGGAGGAAGGTTAGTGGTGGGGTTGTGGGAGCGGGAGGTGGGTTTGGGGTGGCGAAGGGCGGTGTTAGGAGTGGGATGAGGTTGGTAGAGAGTGATCGTAGTGATGATGAGGAGGAGAGGGCAAATTCTGATGAGGCTGCTTTAGGGAGGGCGAGGACGTTTACTTGAGGGTAGTATTGTTGTATTAGTACACAATGATGGCAGAACAGGGTTGTGACAAACATACTCCAAGTAGAGGATGGTGATGTATGTACAAATAGACAATCCTCTCATGCCAATAAAGCCGCGTCCTCATCCATGTCATCATCCAAATACTCTCCACCAGCCGCATCATAACTTCTCCCTCCATATCCTCTTCTCTCAGCACCATCACGCTCCCCCTCCCGTCTCTTCTCCTCATCCAGCAAAGACGCCGCCCACAGCGCACTCCCCGTCGCACTCGTCAAAAGAAACAGCATACTGAACAACGGCACCAACTGCAACACCAAATGCATCGCCCCAAACGCAGAATATCCTTTCCTATACCTGCCAATCCACTCCTTCTTCTCCTGCTTTGAAAACTCCATCAACTTGAACAATCTGTAATGCGCAAACGGTCCTGCTCTGTAGCCCGTCAACCACAAAAACGCAGGAACACCGACATACGGCACCAAGTTCAATGGCAGCAGCAGGACGAATTCGACAATCTGGCGTAGCGAGAAGGGCGAATAGACGCTCTTGTGTGTTGGGCGACCGAGCCGCTTTAGCTCACTGCCTTGGCTTCCAGCTGTAAGTACTGCCTCGACAGGTCGATGTGTGCGGACTATTTCTTCGTAGCCGCGGGATACAAGTACGGCGTCGAAAGCGTCAACGAGTTGCTCGTCGATAAACCATGCTTCGACTAGTAGCGCTGTAATGGCTGCGCTTTCTGAGAGAACGAGGAAGATTGTGTTGAAAAAGGCGGCGCTCGAGGGGCGGTGGAAGATGGCTAGGAACGCCCATTGAGGCAGGAAGGTCCAGAGGAAAAGGGTGAAGGTGACGAAGAGGGAGAGGATGACGGTGGTGAGAAGGCGTGAGGTCAGGAGAGGGTGGAGGGAGGTGTGCGTTACGAAATGGGATATTCCCTAAGGCAGTACATGTGAGTGAGTGAAGGCGGAACAGATTTATAGGACGCGCATACTGTAATTGGGTACAAGAATGCGGCGCGGGTTGCTGGAGGGAGGGAGAGATTAATATGAGCTGGCTTAAGCCAGCGTGGTATTGCATGCGGCATTGCGATGTGACGACGAGCGGGAGATGGTAAAAGTTGTGGTTGGCGCAAGAGCATCGCATCACCTCGTTGTCGATTAGGCCGAGACGAACACTCTCGGCATAAAGCATAAGCATTTTAACTATGAATGATTGTAGTCATTCTCATAATTTTCATTCAGCATTTAGCGTATTACTCTATCTAGTCGCTGCACTGTTCGCGGCGAGAATTTAGTCTATAGTCCCTCAAAATCACCCACATCATCCTCGTCAAGGTCTCCGTCCTGGATGTCCTTGGCTATCTCCCTCTCCCTGTCTCGCGCTTCCTGTGCGGTTTTGAGCTCCTCACGCCTTCCATTCATAGGAAATCTCATGGCCTTGACGCATTCATCATGCAATCCCAAACATGCCTGAATACGCTCGTGAAATGCATCGGCAGGCTCATGTGTGGCGTACACATCGCCAGCACGTTTCGTCTCCATGAAGCCTTTCTCGTGATTAATAGTGGCCTCTATGACACCATCTCGGATGGCTTTGGCAACAATGTACTCGGCAGACTGCTCTGATTCGATACCAAGACGGATGCAGATGTCGCGGAGAGATATACGTGAGTAAGCGAGGGAGAGCATGCGAACACCCGTGCGAATAACATTCTGGCGTAGACGGCGGGTGAGTGTATATGTACCGTCCCTGCGGAAAACAGCAGCGTTGGCAGTGGTTGCTTTGGTGAAGGCGTGCAGATCACCAGTTCGAACGGCCTGGACGAGCTTGAAGTATGGTGCAAGCGAGGCTTCAAGCTTGGGTTGACGGAATATAGCACGATCGGGTATATCACCCATGAGGAGCTCGACGACCACGAGGAGCTTCATGGAGGATTGATAGAATCCTGCTGCGACAGAGCTCGATGGTGCTTTGCGAGTAGCAGCAGTCAAATGAGCGTGCGCTTCAGAGTAGGAAAGTTGGATTGCGCGGATCCGTCCAAGGTAGTAGAGATAGCGTGCTACTTGGTTGTTCGATGCTGTTAGGGGAAACTGGTTGTGCGCGACGAGAAGGTCGGCCTGTGTGATAGAGGCGGTGGAAATGTAGTTGCGTAGTAGGAGGACAATGGTGGCAGCTTGAGTTTCTTGGTCTTTTCGTAACACGGCGCTGCGTAGAGCTGACAGTAGCTTCTCACGAATGTCAAACACTGGCGACTGCTCGGAAGGTGGCTGCGGATCCAGGTTCTCGTGGAAGAGCTGAAGATAGAAGTACACACGCGCACCTAGAGCATCAATTGTACGACGGTTGAATGCACGAATCTTCTCGATGAGGTCCAACGAGAACTTTGCTCCAGCTTGATAGTCTTTCGCATCAAAATATGTCACCTAATAAGTATTTTAGCAAAACAGCCATGGATCAAAGTTACTGGTGCGACTAACCTGCTCGAGAATAGCGAGGTAGACTTCTTCTTCTGGCAGTAACGATGTCGTCTCTGTCTTGACCTTCTTGACTCCATTTGTAGACTTGTCGCTGCTTCCTGAGCTTCGTGCTTCCTGGACTGATCTGATGACTGAACGTCCTTCTTGACCCTTTGGTAGTCGTTTCCGAATGGAAGAGATTGCTCGTAAAGCGCGAAGGATGAAGCGTACATCAAATTGTTGAATGGCTAGCTGGATGAGGTCGAGATTCGAGGTGATTGCTACAGCGATTGGTCAATAACGGAGGCGAAGAGCCAGATATAGAGCATTATCCTACCACTCTCGATTGATTGCTGTTCCAGAACTACAGGCTCCGGAGCGTCGATTTGCATTTCGTCGGATGATGCCATTATGACAGTGTGATATGTAGCGACAAGTGGTCTGATGTGGTGTTATTTGTAGATGAAATGGAGGATGGAGAACGGATGTCATCTATACATGTAAGTACTATCACGTGCAACTCAATCGCGCAACCAGCGTGTATTTACAAGTCAACAACATCTGTCCAATCACTATTTACGACAATGTCATTACTGGATGCTCATTTAGAGCAAATCGAGCTATGCTCGCAGACCATCTTTGATCTCCCGTTCGTCAATATCTCTCCCACAGACCACCCGGCGCATTCTGATAATTCCCTAGCTTCCACCAGCCAAAGATATTTACCAATGCCATTTTACATACCAACGACATTACTGCTCTTATTCGTGACACTGAATACCATGAACGCGCGCTATTCTCCATCGTGAATCCTACCGACCTTACTGGTACGCAAGAACCAAATGAAGATCCAGCTCGACGAAGTACTGTCTTCGATATACACAATGAAGGAATAGGCGCCGGCAATACGAATCCTGCATCGAGAAGGAGCAAGGCTATAGCGGCAGTACTTGGTGGTGATATGGCAGATCGAATAAAACGCGAACGAGCTACAGATGCTGCGAGCAGTAGGAGGAGGACTGGCGCGGGTCAGGAAAGACTAGATATTGAGCTATTACTAAGAGGTGCAGAAAAGCTATGCGCGGTATAGTACGTTATCCTGCGAACAGCAGTTGGCTTCTTGTCATTCTAATAACGCGATCAGTCCTATGCCAGGTGCACTCGAGCGCATTGCGGCGGTACGTGGACGATTCAGCAAGGCCATGACCTCTATACAGCAATATGAAGAGTTAGTTGAGAGTCAAGCTGCTCAGTTGCGAAGCATGAATCAGCCTGCCACTTTTGGAGATGACGACGACATGGAAGACGATACATTCCAAGATATAGCGCGGCGACCAGCTGGCACTCCTTCTCTTACACATGAAGATATCCTTAGAGAGGAAGAGAGTATCAGAGAGCTTGAACGACGAAAACGAACACTCGAGGACCGTGTTAGTGGCATGGAGAAAGACCTTGGTGGCATCTTACGATGAAAAATGGCATGCCAATGTTTTTTTCATAAGAAGACCATTCATCAAGATGGCAGCTCGTCAGGGCATCTTAGCCCAACAAAGCCCATATCGAGCATGTAACGCCACGTACTGATCAGTGAAAGCGTGATCATGACACGGACCACTGCAATCAGATCGGGCATCTCTCATGCTTTACAGCGAGGAGGATATTGGCCCAGAATCAAGTGTTCAAGATGCATTTGAACAATCAACTCTTACTGGTCGATCGCGTCTTGGGTACGTATCATGAAATGACAATTGTGATCGATGTTACTAAACAAGCGCATAGTGGAAGGAGGGCAACCTCCAGGCACTGATCAGATAGAGATGGAACCTGAGCCCTGGGAATAAGAGACATAAGGCACTGAGAGGAGCGGCCTGCTGTAGTACGAAGAATATGCTGTAACGAGGGCATGCAGATGTAGATATTGTTGAAATATGAGCTGTAACACGCCTGAAACAAATGAGCTGCCAAGGGGTCACGTGCAATTCAAAGTGAAACGACGAAGTGCGGGCGCCTAAGTGACTCAACCACAGACTCGACAGTTTGTCATAGCGCCACCTCTCCGTAACCGCCTTCGCTACTATAAGATCCGTTGCGCGTCCTTTCGCCTGCAATCAGGTTCTGGTGGTCTTCTCTACTCCGCGCATGCGAGCGCCCCGCCTCTTACCAACCTATCACTCCGTCAACTTCCCACACCACTCGAGCTCGTCTATTTCCTCTAGCATACGTATATCGTCAGCTCCTGTTCATCTTGCTCCAACATGAGTGCCCCGGCACAAGATGGCCAGGCGCCAGCCCAGACCAGCAACCCTCTGCGCCAAAGGATGCACGAGCTACGACAGAATCAAAAGTACAAGACGCTCATCCTGCCAGAACAAGTGACCCTGCAATACTTTCCGTTTCTTGCGGAAGCGACGATGAAGCAATATCAAACGGGCATGAGCAATTTATGGCAGGCAATCGCGACCAAGGCGGAGGACGATCCACAACATCAGCAGGCACTTGCAAAATGTCAACAATTCTCTCAGAAC
>Ga0160429_1000473_pt1 | contig 36451 bp, 22 predicted proteins | sample SolpanmetagenomR_FD_108199 | JGI IMG/M metagenome (GOLD analysis project Ga0160429, IMG submission 108199) | Solar panel surface microbial communities from Lawrence Berkeley National Laboratory, California, USA - R | ecosystem: Engineered > Built environment > Solar panel > Unclassified ... | reverse complement strand
GGCAGTGTAGTCGAGTACGATCCAAGCCAAACGGCTTACTTTAGTAGTACCTCTTACTACAATGGCACTACTGTTACCTACTCGACTGCAGCCACCCCGACGAACGCCCAACAGGGGACCGTTGTTGTTTTGGTTCCTTCTGCTACGAACTACAATACTGCTTCAGGTGTTTCCTACTACTCAGGATCTACCACGTCTTATTCTACGGTAGCTCAGCCTTCCAATGACACTCCTGGAAGTTTAGTTGAGTATGATCCAAGCCAAACGGCGTATTTTAGTAGTACTTCTTATTACAATGGCACCACTGTTGCATACTCGACCGCAGCCACCCCGACGAACGCTCAAAGTGGCACAGTCGTTGTTCTGGTTCCAAGTAACACAATGTACCTCAGTGAAACGACGTTCTACTCTGGTCGTGTTCGAAGCACGTCAACTCTGGCTACCCCTACAAACGACCAGCAGGGCACCTATTTGATATATCAACCAAGCAACACTGCTTATAATACAAGCACAGCTTATTGGACGGGCACTACTACCAGCTACTCCACCGCTGTCGCCCCGTCCAACGCTCAAGGTGGCCAAATTGTCGAGTTCGATCCAAGCAACACTGCTTATACTACAAGCACAGCTTATTGGACGGGCACTACTACCAGCTACTCCACCGCTGTCGCCCCATCCAACGCTCAAGGTGGCCAAATTGTCGAGTTCGATCCAAGCAATACTGCTTACAGCACAAGCACAGCTTATTGGACGGGCACTACTACTAGCTACTCCACCGCTGTCGCCCCGTCCAACGCTCAAGGTGGCCAAATTGTCGAGTTCGATCCAAGCAATACTGCTTACAGCACAAGCACAGCATACTGGACTGGTTCAACGACCAGTTATTCAACTCAAGCGACTCCTTCAGGTGGTGCAGCTGGGCAAATTATCGAATACAATCCCAGCAACACTGCTTACAGCACAAGCACAGCATACTGGACTGGTACAACGACCAGTTACTCCACTCGGGCGACTCCTTCAGGTAGTGCAGCTGGGCAAATTATCGAATACGATCCCAGCAACACTGCTTACAGCACAAGCACAAGCACAGCATACTGGACTGGTACAACGACCAGTTACTCCACTCAGGCGATTCCTTCAGGTAGTGCAGCTGGGCAAATTATCGAATACGTTCCCAGCAACACTGCTTACAGCACAAGCACAGCATACTGGACTGGTACAACGACCAGTTACTCCACTCAGGCAACTCCTTCAGGTAGTGCAGCTGGGGCAATTATTGAATACGACCCAAGCAACACTATGTACACAACTCGATCAACAATCTACGTTACAGGGGGAACGGTTTCCACATCAACCGTAGCTACCGCAAGTGGCGGCCAGCCTGGAATCGTCGATTATTACACAAACGCCAACACCCAATACAGTACTAGCACCGGATACTGGACCGGTACAACGACCAGTTATTCAACTCAGGCTGCTCCTTCAGGTAGCTCACCAGGAAGTGTTATTGAACTAGACCCATCCAACACAATGTACTCGACTAGAACGACGATTTATTACAATGGACCCGCTTCGACATCGACTGTGGCTTCTGCGAGTGGCAACCAACCAGGAACTTATGATGTGTACGCTAGCGCTAATACCCAGTACGCCACAAGCACAGCATACTGGACTGGCACAACTACCAGTTACTCTACCCAGGCGGCTCCATCTGGTTCCCAATCAGGCACAGTTATCGAGTTCGACCCCCAGGCAACAAACTACGTGACTAGATCTACAATCTACTCGGGAACTGCTGCTTCGACCTCGACAGTAGCCAGTCCTAGTGGCAATTCGCCAGGTACCGTAGATATCTATACTTATCGCTCTACCCCAGGTAACAATCCACAAGCTGGTGCAACTGCATATACTACTACCACATCCTATGGAAGTGGCGCAATTTCTTCTACTACGACAATTGCACCTGCTCAAAGCGGTGGAACGGCTACCGTCGTAGTGGTAGCGCCATCGTCGACTGGTTATACTACCAGCAACGGAGGAGTGTATAGCGGAAGCACGACAAGTTACAACACAGCTGCTACTCCCACGAACAACATGCAAGGCACTGTGGTAGCCTACTACCCCGCGACTACGACCACATCGACAGCATACTACTCTGGCGCGACAACTTCCACCTCTACAGTAACCCAGACAAATGCTTCGCCTGGAACAGTCATCGTAAGTGGAAAAATGTCAAGTATCAAGACATGGAATGATTACTAACCTCAATCAGGTTTACTCTCCAAGCTCAACTGGTTATACTACTACCACTGGCTTTTACACAGGCACCACAGCAAGCACGACCACTGTGGCCTCGCCCACGAACAACCAGCAAGGTACCGTCGCCGTCTACTATGCTTCGACATATGTCACAAGTCAAGGCTATTGGACGGGCACAGTGACGACTACTACAACCATCGTCACACAGAGCAACTCATCGCCAGGTACTGTCGCGGTCCTGACGCCAGGAGCACAAGGCTACCAGACGAGCGCCTACACGGGCAGCACATACACTGGCACTACTACATCTTACAGCACGATCACTGGCTCTCCTGGACCGGCTACCAGCACGGTAATCGTGAGTAATGCCTTTTAGTTTCACATTTCTTCAATCATTCGAGTACTGACCTGGAAATGCAGGCATATTACCCCTCTGTAGGCACTGTATCTACTACAGTCTACCTTTCCTCGGGAGCTTCTGGTACAACCACCACCGTCCCTGCTTCCGGAACAAAGAGTGGTACAGTTTCAGCTCGTGTAGCTTCAGCAGGTTAGTTTTGGCCTTATTCCAACTTCGACTCGTCTTGTTAACGTTATTCTCTAGGATACGTCACCTCTACAAAATACTCGTCAATGAGCGCATCAGCCATCTCTCCCACCACTACCACCGCTGTGACGGCTTCTGGCGGAAACTCAGGAACTGTTTACATTATTTATGCTTCCAGCACTGGTATGTAGCCCTTCAAAGACGTCTATCGGAGGACGTCAATGCTAACGATTGCTATCAGGATATACCACTGTCACCAAGGTCTACGGATCCTCCACCACATCTACCACGACCGTGTTACAGCCCACAAACAATGTACAAGGTGAAGTTGATATCTACGTCCCAGCTTGTGGATCGATCAAGCCGTACCAGAACTTCCAGCTCAAGATGGATAACAATTCGTAAGTTCTAGTGTCACATTCGTAGCGATAAGTTTATACTAACACCCATATTCCAGTGGGGTGGATTCGAACTACGGTGTCGGTCTTATCAACAACGGTACCGGCAGTCCTTACGACAAGACGGCTATGCGAGCTGCAGCGGGTTCCAACAACAACGCCACATTCTTCCTCGACAACTCTTGCAACTTGTGGACAACATCAGGCCAATACTATACTGGAAAGGAGCAGGGATTCGTCGACACCTCTTCCCCAACTGCCGATCCCCAATGGTACTTCGGCCAAAATCTGCCCTCCGTCGCGTCCAACTATGCACTCCCCACGTGTTTCGTCGACAACAACAAATACTTCACTTGCACACGTCCACCACCACCAGGCACAAATTCGTCATACACAATCTTCTATGCCTGTCCCAACTATTGGCGCTTGGGATTCAGTTTACCTGCATCCACCTCAAGCCTTACATGTTACCAACTCAATATACAGGCGAACGCACTTGGTACTACTTCTACTCCTTGAGAGCAGTCATTCAAGGATGTATTGGTGGACTGGTTTTAGTAAGAGCCAATTTGCATAGGTATGCAACTGAAGGACAACATAGCAACACTGCGCAAGCGTAGTGTTGCTATGTTGTCCTTGCGTAATGGTCTGTGGAAAAGCTATTGCTGTTTGGATGTTTATTCACTGTTTTTGTATTGTATAATTATTTAACCTCGTCACAAAACTTTCTACCTTTCTCTATTCTTATCAATTTTCATTCTCATTGGATGTGCTGCTTTTGTCGTGATAATGGGGATATTTCCTGTCTGGCAGCCACTCTCACCTGCACTTACCAAGTCCCTTTACTCTTCAGGAATAAGAAGGATAACTCTAATGTGCTCTCATGGTTCAATCATGAGCCAACATCGCTCAGATAGCATTGCTCATAACATTATTGCGAAGACACCCTGGCTATCTCTCTCAAACTCTTCCTAGTCCTCCAGTGCAGATTGACCGCACAAACCGCAGAAGCTGCAGACTTTGCCGTTCCCGAGGCCACATCTAGGTACGTCTTTGATCAACCGATCGTTGTCGAATTCGCTAACGCAAGCGGTCCCACAGAGAAACCGCCCCTACTCCCATCTTACCCCGTTCATGCCAGACCCGTCTGATCTTGCCTACTGGTTCGAGCATTTTCTGGATTCAAGAGTACATTTGATAGGAGACGGTTTGAAGGTGATCTAAATGGCTCGATACTGCATCAGTCGAGTGATTGAGCCAGTCTGGCAGCCCGACACGCTGGCGAAACAAGATCGTCAACCAACACGGCGAAGTGGTCGACAGCGATGGAGTTGTCCGAGCACGTCGCGCACCTGATACAAAGTGAGTGCGATTTACGATGTAACACGCTAGTGTGTCGTAGAAGGCTAACAACTGCCCAGTAACCAATTTCGGTTCCAGGGTGTCTTGCTTGCCTAAGGTTACTGGAGACGTGAAGACTTCGAAGATATTGTGCAAAGTGGAGAAGTGCAGAATAGTGAGTTGATAATGACGACAGATGTTGTAAGTCGACGATGTGGGAGAGGAAAATCAGTGCGGATGCCACGAAGGGAGGATTGAGAAGGAGAAGCACCTCGAGAACATGCCTTTCATATTTAATCGTCACCAAGACAACGCTCTTGTCTCCAACACTCACCTGCTCAAGCTCAAGCAACAGCTCCCTCCTCTCTTAGCTTCCTAACTTCACCCTCTTCCATCCCCAATACCTCTCTCAAAATCTCCTCCGTATGCTCTCCCAACATCGGCGGCGCACTCCTAACTCCCAACCCCTCCTCCCTACCCAATCCACTCCACTTCACCGGCGTATTAACCACCTTCACTGTGCCACATCCCTCATGCTCCACCTCCACCACCATCCCTCTCGCCCTGGCATGTTCGTGCTCCAACGTCGTCTTGACATCATTGATCGCCGCATAGGGCATGCCACAGCCTTCGAACACCTGTAACCATTCTGCCGTCGTTTTCGTGCGTGTGATGTCGCTGATCATTGTTTCTAAAAGATCGCGGTTTTGGACGCGCACGGCGTTGGTCAGGAAGCGTGGATCGGTTGCCCATTGTGGTTGGGAGAGGCGGGTGCAGAGGATGCCGTAGAGACGGTCGTTGCCTCCGCCGATGAGAATGTCACCGTCGGAGGTTGGAAAGGCTTTGTATGGGACGATTGATGCTAGATGGGTGGATATTGTTATTAGCATGGTTGTTCGGTATGGCATAGCTTGGAGAGGAATTGAGGCTTACGATGTGCAGTGCCCCATCTGCCGGAATCTGGCTTTCCTGTCACCAACACCGAACTTGCGATATTTGCTAATGTTGCCATTTGACAGTCACTTAATGCTACGTCGAGATGATGTCCTTTGCCTGTTTTGGCTCGTGCGAGAAGGGCGGCCATGATGGAATTGGAAGTGTATAAACCTGTAGTGAGATCTGTGACTGCGACGCCGACTTTCACTGGCGGGCCGTCTCGTTCACCCGTTATGTGCATGAGGCCGAACTCACTGGTAGAGATATGATATTAGACCTGCTGTCCTGGACATGGGCTAGTCGCCAAGAACATACGCTTCAACCATGACATCGTAGCCGGCTCTATTACTGTAGGGTCCGTATTGTCCATATCCTGTTATACTAGCATATATCAAGCCCGGGTTGATCTTGGATAAGCTGTCATAGTCCATCTGATACTTCTTTAGCGAGTTGGGGAGGTAGTTTTCCACGAGGACGTCGCATGTTTTGGCTAGTTCGTGGAGGACTTTGACGCCAGAAGGATGCTGGAATGAGAGGCCGAGGGACTTTTTGTTGCGGTTGACCTGGAGGTAGAAGATGAGTGAGATGGTGTATCTTTCTTGGCTACTTCTGCAAGCTTTCGAAACGTACGGCTAGGAAATAGGCGGATTCTCCTGGCCCTTGCTTCCCGCTTTCAGCCGTGTATGTTGCGTATGGTGGGCCCCAAGCTCTTGTGTCATCGCCTCGAGTAGGGTGTTCGATTTTTATTACTTCGGCTCTGGAGTTTGACGTGTCAGTCGAGGTGATTGAGGTGGCCGACCTCTGAGGATTGGGTCGTACTAGATCAATCTATGCATACCCCAGGTCGCCGAGGATTTGTGTTGCGTATGGCTGGAGGATGAGTTAGGATCGGTAGGTGCAGCTATTGGAGGCTGAGCTGGACTCACTCCCGCCAGTACTCTTGTCATATCTAGCACTCTGATGCCTGAAAGTGGTAGATTGGTCGTGATGGATGAGGTGGTGGCCGTGGCTAGGAAACGCCGACATTGTGGACTGAAAGATTGTCTTGCCACCGATGCAGCAGTCCTCGTGAGCAATATACTGCTCATCCTGCAAGCCATGTGTTGGAGAAGTAAAGCGTAGGAAGTGCATTGAGAATGAGATTGTGTAAAGGCCGAGGTGCGGGGAGTATCGATAAGAGGAGACCTCGAATTAGTCATCATAGACAGTGACAACTTAAAACATACCTGAAACACCCGTCATCATTCTAGATACCAGTCTCGCATCATGTTTACAGGCATAGTAGAAGTCATCGGCAGTACGTTTCACAGCGCAACTTTGCCACATCCAGCATCAGCTCACCTAACCCAGCATAGCCGTCACCGCCCTCGAGGCACTCGACAACACAGAAAGTGGTGGAAAAGGAACTTCCTTGACGATAGGAGACGCAGGAGATATCCTAGGAGATGCACATCTAGGTGATAGCATATGTATCAATGGTAAAACACACTATCCCACATCCTCCAGCTCTAATCTTCCATCTACCAAAACAACACTAACACTTCTACTCTACCCACCAGGAACTTGCCTAACAATAACCGAACTCCCCTCCCCCACCACCTTCAAAGTCGGCATCGCCCCCGAAACCCTCCGCCGCACCAACCTAGGCAGCCTAACCAAATCCTCCCACCTCAACCTCGAGCGCGCCCTCCGCGCCGACACTCGTCTAGGCGGGCACTTCCTACAAGGGCACGTCGACACGGTCGCCACAATCGCCTCAACCCGACATGACGGCAACGCCATCGTCTTCCGCTTGGCGCCCCGCGAAAAGAGCGTGCTCAAATATATAGTCGAAAAGGGCTATGTCGCGCTTGATGGGGCAAGTTTGACGATTACGGCGGTGAATGATGGCGAGGGCTGGTTCGAAATCATGATGATTGCGTATACGCAGGAGAAGGTTGTGATGGGGGATAAGAAGGAGGGGGAGGAGGTGAATGTGGAGGTGGATATGGTGGGGAAGTATGTTGAGAAGAGTGTCAAGGGATATTTTGAGGAGGGTGAGGGTGGTGGGAGTATGGCTAGTTTGGAGAGGTTGGTAGAGAAGATTGTGGAGAGGAAGATGGCGAAGAAGTAGAGGTGTTCACGAGATGGGTGTAGATTTGCACTTGCGTAGGGATCTGAATAAGTATGTTTGTTGAAGAGCATTGTTTAGGTGATGGTTGTGCTGATTGTTCGTAAGGTTGATGAGGACATCAAGGAAGATATTCTGCTATGCAAGAAGTGGACTGATGAATTTGTGGAAATAGCTAGGTTTCAGCACGTCAAGGACAAGAACGAATTCGAGGATACTAGCACTACTTTCGCTAAACTGCGCCACAATCACATCTTCTGCGCTTCGTTTCTTTTTCTTTTTCTGCTCCTTCAGATCCATATCTGATCAAATGGTCGTTAAAGCAAGGAGACTGGCGAGTTTCTCCATAAATATAGCTTTGCAATTGCTGAACGACGCTGATGTCCCGAGAGAATCGAAACTGTGGACTGAAGATCTCCGTGCTAAGTTAGATGTCGAAGAGTGATTAAGTCCAGCTGGATCTGAATGCGAATGATTGGAAGAAGCGATCATGAGTTTCTGCTCCTGTTTGCCATGGAATGTGTCGTGAAGGTCTCCGTTACACTTCAAATGTCCTCAACCAGAATCAAGCCATGCCAATCTCGCACCTGAAACCTGCGCGAGCTACCTCTCCTCAAGCAATTTCGAAAAAGCTCACCAGGTGACGTTATTTCATTTGGCGAGTACGGCTCCGTGAAGCTCCGGTCGCTTGTCAAGTCGATCATATATTCAGAATCGGATCCGCAACAGCGGCATCCTGTTGCTCCCTTAGTCGGCCAAATGCTTTCCTGCACACAGAGCAGAAAGCATTGCACCGAAATATGTTTGTATTTCAGCCCAGGCAGGATTATCACTACTCTCGCAAGACATGTAAACGTCCTGCTGATCGATAACTCTGAGAATTCTGAGCACCGCTTCCAGTATCTCACGACTCGCGAAGGCAAATGGTGCAATTTGGATCCTGGCCTTGTATCTGCAAAGTGCGTCGGTATAGGTACTATAGTCGTCGTAGGAGATCTCTTCGTCGTCGGGCATAGAATATATCACATCTTCGATATAAAGCCTGATGATTTTGCTTTGAAGCTCCGCGGGGAGTGCTGCAAATGAAGCCATCTTGGGAAAGCTGAAGTTAGTCTTTGCATCCCAATCTATGAAGTCGAGGTAACTCACATTGACCTTGAAGGCCTGGAAGGTTGAAGAGGGGGTGTGTGGTGTACTGTAGAGATTTCAGAGGTCGCAGTTTGTCGTCGATATCCGATATCTCGAAGGTTTGAAATTGGGAGTAGACTGGGAAGAGCTGGTGCACAGAGATTGATAATAGTCACGGTGCTCTTCACGTCCTGTTTTCGCGACGACGTGTCGTAGTAGATGAAAAAAAGAAGAGAGGAAGCAGGATGGAGGATGGAGAAGAAGAAAAAGTGAGATGAGATCACGTCACAGGCGCGATCTAAAAGTGAGAGCGTGTTTTAAACAGAGAACGTTTGATTGCTTGGCCTACCTACAAAAATATAACCACTACAACAAGGGACTTTCTTGCAGAGTCCGATATTGTGTCAACCTTTCTTGCATTCCTAGCCAGATCAACCTCTCATCAGTCCTGCCGAAGAGATCAATCTCCAGCTACACGTCGTTGTCAGAATTCGTGGGTTACCAAGGGTACTATCCACAAGCTGTTATAGCTGCTCCTTACCTTACGTTACTCTCTCGTATCCTAGTCGCTTATTCGGAAGATACTTACAACTCGGTTATGTCCGCTGAGTTTAGAAGATCGAAGGTATCTCTCACAGCACTTCTCTCGTTTACCCGTGGCCCACGGATCCTGACATCCGAGGGGCTACACGCTGTTCCTTCTTTTCTTGCTGACGACCATGGCCTTCTCCTCCTTCTTGTCCTCTCGCATCTGCTCTTCCCAATCATCAGCGTCCTCCAGATCTCTGACAATAACAAGTTTGTGCCACCTTGTTAGGTGGTATGTCTCGAGAGGACCACCTCCAACAACAGTGTACGACTGATCGGTTGTCAAGTCGACTTCGGTATCAGCGCTTACACAAGCTTCACAACTGCAGAAATGGGGTTCTCCGTCCTCGGCGAAGAACGTCTTGGTTGCACACTCCAACCGAAGCAACATCTGCACAAGGTAGACGTACTTGCGAGAACAACTTCCTGGTCGGCACCGTAGGCTGTTTCCATCAAGTCGTCATAAGTGTCGGCCAATCTGTTGAGCTCTTGAGTACACACATCCAGCATTCCTCTGGACGAGAATGCTAGCGAGCCGATTGCTTTCCTCGCTTCGTACACATGTTGTCCTTTGGTAAGTCCTCCATGCTTGGCAACCGCCACATCAGCAAGCTCTTCGAAGTGCTCTCTGACGATAATGCTCGTGATCTCCAGGGGCATGCTTGAGAATGAAGCCATTGCGTGAGGTTGCTCGTTTCAGAAGGTTCAAAAGAGTGATTTGCTAGTGTATTGCTTTGAGCTGTGCTGAAAGTGATGTCGAATTGTTGTTGTACTTGTAAAGAAGCAAGATTCGAACACTGGTGGACAGAAATAAGGTGATATATATATGAGAAGATGCTTGTATTATGTAGCGTCAAGCTGGCAAACATGTCTGCACAATAACTCTTCTTCGAAACAAAGAAATATGTGAAGTATGAAGTACGGATTTCGGCGAAACGCCTGCACAATGTTCATTAGTTGGGTGAAACGTCAGTTCCCTCTATTGCTTGCTTACGTATTTCAATCATATCTCAACAAATCAGTTACTTATGTCCTACACTTCTTTGTCTCATCAATGGACCTATCCTTGGTGTCGACATATTCAGCCTCAGTTGCGATGATCTCTTGCTTGACGCTATTATCATCCTTCTCCTCGAGCAGACCGTGCCAACGTCCAATCTGGTATGTTTGATCAGTGTTATCTTCAGCCTCTGAAGACTGTCCCCAGCTCCAATCGCTGGAGAACATACCAGGCACGTCAGGAATTTTCTTACACTCGCAAGTCGATGACTTTCCAGAAGCCATCTTCTCCGCACAAGTCAAGAAGTCTTCCAAGAGTGCTAGAGCGTCCCACGACAAGTTAATTACCCCATCGCCTATGCACTCATGAAGTGCTTTCTCCTGGTAGATGGGGCGAAGCTCCTTCACCCGAATGAGGCATTCGGAGGTTAAAGCGTTGGGACGAACAAAGGGTGCGATATCAGCACCAAGATCGTCTAGCGCCTGTTTTATCATGCTTTCCGCCATGCCACCTGTCTGTAGCAAGGGATGATGCATTTCGGGTCACCATGACCTCGAGATAGTGAAAGAGGATTTCGCCTTTCACCTCATGGGGCATGGTGGATATACGGGCCATTGCTGGAAGAGAGCGGTGTAGAAGCGGTCAAGATTGTTGACTTTGTAGTAGACAGAGGCTGTGTGAAGCAACAAAGAATCGCGACGTCGATGACTTTATTACTGGGCTGATTGGTGATCGATTGCGGACAGCCAGTAAGGTTATATATATATATATATATATATAAGTTAAGACAAAAGAAAATAAAGACCTCGAACGAAACGTGCTTGAACCATGTTTGCAAAGAGTGGTAGGACAAAGCCTCGTTTGTCCCTGAGGCTTTTGCTTCATGGTGAACAGCTTGCAGAATTGCTGTTACTGCTTCGAAACAAAGGTGATGTCTGCTTCACAAAGAAAAATGTCGACATCTCCTTTGACTGTTTCATGGTGTTGTGATCTGTACGGTGCTGAGCAAGACCAGTCTCGTTAGTTCACGTGTGTACAAAACGAACTCAGCCTTCTTAAACGATTTCGCTTTGACATTGAGTTTGAGCGTGAGTCATCAGAATGAACATTTCAAAGCCGAAGAGACAGTTTGTATAGATCGAACAGAAACAACATGGTCAAGAGTTGGCCTCCTCAATCAATTGAAGTTTCTAGGGATCTCCTCTTCCTCTCAGACACGCACTCAAATAAACCTGCTTTCGTTAAGCCCAGGTATGGTACTGAAAAGCGTCGATAGCAGATTAAAGAAGTGCGAAAGCTGAACTCATTCTGGCGCCGATGTGGTTGACTTGATCAATGGTGGAGCTCTAGATGAGGAGCGGCATAGCTTGGAATGCTCAGAGTAAAATCAACTGAGTTGAAACTGGGTGTCGTGGGTGATCATGACGACTCGCTTCGTGCGGCGACCAAAGAAAGTCTCCATAATAAGCCAAAGCCGCACGCAGACTCACGCCTGGGGTCCACTGCCTCGGCCATCTTAACGATGTCTACAATGCCGTGGATGTCATGGTCAAAGGTTTTTCATTTTGTGGGTCATGCAGACCTTTGTGCCTACAAGCGAGGAGGAAACTGAAAATGATGTATGAGCGCGAAGCTGGTTCAATCAGCAACGGAACATGTTCCCCACAGCATGACAAGAAGGCGTATATGTCAAAATCGCGAGGAAAGTGCAAGATTAACAATGAGCCTTTGGTGATGAAACTCGGTTTGCTTGTTGTCGAAGAAGCATGATGGTGCGAAAGAGTCCAGCGCGTAAAGGTCGTTCACGAATATGATAGCCGAAGGACCAAGGCGGCATTAGTTTCAGTATAGCTTCATCCGATGGCATAATGTGACAAAGTTCATGTTTGCTTGACTATTGGAAGGAGAAAGAGAGGAAGTCTCCTATATGATTCCACGCTTGACCCAATCAGGCGAACTATCGCCACCTCCTATCGCCATACCATCTTCCTCTACCTACAACATGGGCAACCACCCAATATACATTCCCGACAAGTTCGCCGGATCAGTCGCCTGCCTGATCAACCCATCAACATGCCCTTCGACCCCCAGCGCCACCGTCTCGTTCCTGAGAAAGCCCCTCAACTTGCCCTGCACACTCTCCAGAATCTCCTTTGGCGTGTCCGGCACCCCTTTCGTCGTCCTCCTACGTTTCCCACCCATGAAATCCGCAGTAGGATCATACACAAACGTCTCCAAGATGGTCAACAAAGCGTCTTCGGCACTACGCATGACCTTCGCCGTGCATTCTGCACTACGTCTGAATGGGCCTTCGACGCCATACGCACCAAAAGCGTCGACCATATTGTGTGTGAGACGGAACGGCACGAGTTCGGGTTTCTCGAACGTGAGCCCCTTCTCGAAGAGACAGTTGAAGTCAACGTGGAAGACACCACCCGTGCCTTCTTCCAGCATGACGTTCTCGCCGTGGCGATCGCCTAGACCTAAAGCGTTGCCGACGATGGAAGTGACGGCGGCGGAGCGAGTGTAGCGTAGACGGGCCGTGAACCAGGACTCTGGGTCTGAGAATGTATCAGTGAACCATTCATGTAAAACCGAGCGATACATGGTTAGGATCTGGTTGTTGAAGATGACGTGGTTTTCCGGCTTAGCGGAAGCCTCGTTGAGTAGTTCTCTCAGGAGGCCATAGTTGACGCTGATGCCCTTGCTGCGGTAGAGTTGGAGGATGATGTCGCGTAGAGCCTTCAAGCCATCTACCCACTCGATGATACCACATTCTTCGTTCAGTGGAGTTACTGCGTAAGTCCGGATGTAAAGCTGGCGCTTGCTGCAGTCCGCATCTCGCTTCAGAGCGCGATTAACCATCGCGTTGAACTCCATAAGACGCTGATCTTTACGAAGGTCGTCTTTAGGCTTGCAAAGCAGACCGTACTTCAGTCCATCCGTACCCCTGACTGTAAGTTTTCGAGGCTTTTGTAAGGAGTTGAGTACGAGCACATCATCTGTAAAAGACGATATCGTCACCGCATCCTTTGTCAAAGGGAATGCTTTGTGATACTTCAACGCATGGTAGTCTACCGGAACAGTGGGCAAGCCAGCGGTCAATGCCTTCTCGATAGGAACCACTAGTGAGCACGGAACTACCGTCTTTGAGAAACCAAGATCGCGAGTGAGGCTGACAAGACCAGTCGTGCGCTCACCAACAGGTGCTTCACATGCTTTAAGTAACTGTTCAGATAGTCGCTGTCCATCAGCGATGTGCTTTTTTATGTCCACACTATTTCCTTCGTTCCTGATCGTCTTTGTAGGTTTCTGTTTAATCTTGTTGAGCAATCCTGCACCTCGGTTTGCACGATCCGGAGTCGAAGATTTAGCGGTCGCTAACAGTGGCCAAAGTGCTTGTTGTGGATATGCAAGAGTAACTTTGGTGATGATATGTGCCAAGACTGCATAAACCTCTTGCTGAGGATGGCAGACTCGAGTGAGCATTTGAGCTAGAGCTGGGTAGAAGAGGTAGATTGCAATCTTGTCGACATACTTCTTGACTTGCATGTTCATGCCATCAAGAACCTGTTGTCTTTGAACAACTCTCACCCTCACCTCGTCTGGCAATTCCCGAGAAACAGATGTAAGCGGTTTCGCCACTTCTGCACCAAAGTCCAACCATAGGGTAAGAAGCTTGGGCACGGTTTCGAAGAGATACTTGCAACCAAACACTAATGACCGCAGGTAGTTTTCTATTACAAGTTTTGCGCAATCACCGTTCAGGTAATTCGCGTCTTGTTTTTGTGGCGGCAATGCTTTAGATGCTTCAAAAAGCTTGTTGTAGAATTTGCCAAGGTTGTATAGGCCTTTCTCCCAACGAGCAAACGTTCTGACCGCAGTTTGGTATCTCGTGTTTATTATGATCGTCTGTGTTTGCCCTGCTCTATCCAGCCATTTAGCGAGGAGAAGATTTGCCTTGGCTATTAACAGGTTTTGATCTGTACCTCCACCTGCAGCACCAGTGGCACTCGTTGCCTGCATGCTGTCTGAATCTTGCATATTACGAGCCGCAAACGCGTTTGACTCGATAGCACCTTCTAGACTTTGTATGGCTTTCCTATGGTCGCCACTTCTCCAAAGCAGACGTGCCTGCTCGATCTTCGCTGATTCATCGCCAAGCAGCAATGCATTGAGCACAGCATTGTGTGCCACTTCGGCGCGGTTGCCTTTGCGAGCGAGCTTTGCTGTTTGAAGCCATAGTTGACTTTCGTCGTAGCCGTCAAAGACCTTGTTGTTGATGTCCATTACAGCGCGCCTGATACCAAGGAGGTACTGTTTATCAGGCAAGTAAGCACCAATGATGTCCAGCCGTCGTGACAAACTGATGTGCATAGCGTTTTTCTCCTTGTCATTAAGAGCCTGCTGCCGACTAAGTATATCAATCTCGTACAGAGCATGCAATTTCATCATTTGGTCGTGACAAGAGTGGAGTGAAGTGGTTGCCGCGATAGAAAGTGATTTGCCAATGGACAAGCGTAGATCACGTAGGATACCTGAGGTCTTGCGCTCAGACGCATCTGCCGGGCAGTCAATCAGAAGCTTGCCTATGCCGATATTAAAGTCGAAAGACGTGTCATTGGTGAGCTCGTATTCGTGTAGGATGTCTTGCATAGTCAGCAATTTGTTCGGGACTGACCAAGCAGCTTCAGACATGAGTGACAGTAAGCGGTCGTTGTTGGGCCAAGTCTCCCGGATGTTTTGGCCGTGGTCGAGCAGCATACCATGCTGACCAGCTCGTTGCAGGCAAGTCATAAGATCGAGGTGATTGCTAAAGCTGGTCGGATACTTATTGACATAAGATTCATACCAGCTCTGCGCTGCACTCCATCGACCATTCTTCTCATGCTCAAGGATCTGTTCTTCAGGCGTGAATACCTGGATATAGTGAGAAATGCCCTCGATGCCATCAGGCTCATCGATCTGGGCGTATATTTCGTGCAGACGATGATATTGCTCTTCCCTCTCTTGCAGAATGTCTGGTGCAGTCATCGATTCGAGTCTCTTCGGTTCCCTCTGTTGCCTGATATACTGCTCCCAGTGCAACAATGCCCGAGAATATGCGCCACATTCCACAGCTCGAGTTGAGTGCCTGTCAGGATGTATGCGGTTCAGTGTATCTTCGATGCTCTTGACTTGAGCTTGATCCATCTGCTTTTCTATTTCATCATATGGTGTCGAGTTTGAACTTGCTTCTTTGTCCTGAATCGTCCTTCGCTTGAGCTGCAGCCACTTTGAAAGATAATCAAGGACTTGAAAGACGTTATCACTGCACAACAGCAGATTTTGCGCTGCAGTTGGCGAGAGACCATCGGTTGGGTGATCCAAAACCTCATACAGTTCGAATCCAACACGATAAACCTCCTGTACAGTGCCTCCTATGATCACATTCAAGCAGATAAACGGTAGTAAAAAGGCTGATATTGCAGTATCGTAGCCTTGGATGACTCTCCTGAGAAATGGAAAGATCTGTTTCGCGTTGTCACCAGTCACTTTGCCGAGCAAGTCGTATACAAAGCTGCGCAGCCATATTCTATGTGTGACAGATTTGTTGTATATGGGATACTGCTGAACTTCATCCATGGTTCTATGCTTGAGTACATAACGTGAGCTCAAAAGTGGCGTAAGCGTGTTCCTGGAGGATTCTGCCATAGACAACCAGTGGTGTTGTGAATCGTCCACATCTACACCTCGAGGTCGCGGCGCCGTGATACCAGGGCGAGTAAAACCGCAGAACTTGAGGAGCTCCTGCATCACATATGCCAGAAATCCTTGTGCCCTTGGATTAGGTGCGGAGTGGAATGCTTTCACAAGGACTGTATCCAGCATGAATGAGACAAACTGAACTGCCTCGTTGGCAGCTTCAAAATTTGATACGACGACTATGTCCTGCTTCTCTCTAAGAGTTTCGATACGCACAGGATCAACACATCCGATAGCACCAAGGGAAGTGGTGCACAGTTCCAGGATGTCAGTTTCTTCGTTGTTGACATGAGCGCAAGTGTCTAGCAAGGCTCGTAGCAATTCAGATAGCGCAGCATGAGGCTGTTCCGAAGTTACTGTATCGTGTAACCACGCTTGTTCCTGCTCTAGAAATGGCACCAGTTCACGCAGTGCTTGCAGAACGATGCTTCTGTTTTCATTGCGTACCCGGACTGCGAATACACGAACACGATTGCCAACAGCTTGGTCGTTCCTAAACTTTACCAGGGCTGCCTCGAATTTCGACATGAGAGGTATTGGCTGAAGTGAAGGAAGCAAGAGGATGCTGTCAGCGATGAGCCTGTTGTGGGTCTTGAAGAGATCTCCGATAGCTTGGTACGCTTCTTGTTGTACGGCTGTGTTCAAATCACTCCAGCTATTTAGCAAAACCGAGAATGTATGTTCGATCACCTCAATCAGATCTTCATCGGCATCGAATGCTTTGAGTAATGCTAACCACACCAGCATCGCTTCGTCTTTCATAGTTGGGATATCTACAGCAGAGGACAAACATGCGCGAATCTAGATGTACAAAGTTAGTGTTAATCCCGAATGGATTTTCATTATCATACCTGAGGTAAGGCGACTGCGACATCATTCCTTCCCAGATTGAGCATCAGCTTGATCGCCTTGAGGCACCGCCGCTTCTCGTGACGCCTATGCATCGGATTACCGATCACCTCGGAGAACGTCGTCATCATTCCGAGGACGTGCTTGCCAAAGAAGATAGGTTTGATTTTTTCGAGGGCGGCAACATCTTTGGCTAGCTTGCTATTACCCTCCGCAACGCATGCATAACTAAGAAAGCCAGAAAGAACCTAGTGGAATCAGCTACATTTCAATATGAGGCAACGACAGTATAAGACAATAGGGACCTACCTGCTTTTGGGCAGCCCCATCCGCGTCACTGGCAATCTTTAAAAGCTCGCATGCCATAGCAACCGCGTCCAGTCTGAGCAAATCAGATACAGAGACCTTTTGCAGCTCTGGGCTCGCCTGCCCGAGAAAGCCACGAACAGTCGTTTCCAGCTGTGTTGGATCCTGTACGAGCAGATTTGCCAATATCACAGTAAGATTGCGAGACTGCATACATAGATCGCGAATTGATCCACCAGGCCCACGAGCATTGGCAATGCGTTGGAGAGTGTCAGTATGCTTCCATAGTAGCAGAAATGGAAGCGTCTCCTCCTGCGTCTCGACCAGCAAGTCATCCACGGACTTGCCCAGGATGTCGGCAAGCTGTTGAGCTTTTTGGGGTCGATTCTGGAGATCTTTGATCACACTGACAGCAATGGTCCGCCAGAATGGTCTGAATAGCTCATCTAGGCCTACAGATTTCACAATAGCAATGTTTCGAAGCTCTAAACGGGCCAGGCTACACAAGAGTGTATTTGTGCTTCCTAGACATTCGACTAAACGGAGCAAAACAATGTTCATTTCCTCATCGTCACAAGAGGCTGCCACAGCACCTAAAGCTGTGACAGAAGATTCCCAAAGTTGCGCATCGTCTCCATCCAGCATCCGCTGCAACAGATTCAGGGCTATCACTCTGTCTTGCCTACACACCACATCGTTCGTGCCTGAGGATGACTTCAGAAACCTAGGCAGCGCATTGACTGCTGCAATGCGCACTTCCCTGCAGGAGCTACGGACGCCTTGTAAACAAGACTTCCCGAGCGGTGATGTGGTGAGGTCAAGGTGTTCTGTTATAGGAGTGTGATTGGCGAATCGCCGGATAGATACCAGCATCATGACCCGGGCTTCTTTCGAGCCTTGTAGTTCAGAGCTTTCCACAAAGGCAGAAATGATCTCATAGAACCACTTCCAATGCTGATGTTTCCAGTGACTCTTCGACGTGCTCTTGGCACATAGATCGCATCGTGCTTCTACATCAGTATCAGATACTGTTTTCGCTCCAGCACATGGCAACCTTGCAGACAATAGCAGTAGTTTTATGATGTAACCTTCTTCACTTCCGTGCTTTAAGGTTTGAGACACACGCGATGCCATTGTACTTAAGTCTTGAACGTCTGTATGATCCAGAGCTCGACACAAGTCACGCAACGTCGTGTCGTGATTGCCTACTCCTCCTTCGAGACCTGCGTCAGATGTTTCTGCACGCTTCAGCCGCTTAGGCGGTCTCTCGAGTAACTCATTATCTCCCTCCTGTCTATCGTCAAGTAACATTGGAGCACTGGTCATAGCGTCGAGGTGGTTAACTTTTTCGGATATACTCAAGTAATCGAGTAGGGTAATATTTACTTGCTTGACCGCTATAGTGTCAGAGAGAAGTTTGGCGTGAACTCGTTCAGCTATACGATCCGATCCAGCCGCAATATCCTTGATCATGGTCATACTGTGAGCGAGTTCATTTCTCGTACCTTCTGCCGAGATACAGTCAATCGATTTAAGCATGTTCGACAGATGTTCAACAAGCAGAAAAGCCGTTTTCGTGAACACTAAGCTGCAGCCGCTCGGCTTCATCATGAGCTGGACGATCGAGCACGTAATGCGTAGATGCTGAAGAGAAAGATTTGTCATGTCCCCCAAGCTGGAGTAAAACTCTGGCTTCCACAACACTTCCTGTATCTGGGAAAGTGTTTGGTACAAATAATATTGAAACTTTTGCCTGGTCATGGTACCAGGATACGAGCGAAGTACGTTTTGGTAGTGAATGCGAGACAAAACGTAGACTAGTGAGGATTGTATTGCTATAGCATGATGAAGACTTGCTACTGTCGTTTGAAGCCCGGACTTTGCAGTCAGAGGCTGTTGATCAGCTTTGAACATAAGACTGCAAGCTTCTGCGGATGGCAGGCAGGTTTTGACCACCAACCCGGAAGACGAATGGAGCAAGATACGTGATATATCTATATCTTTTAGCACTTCGGAACAGCTGAGTCTTGGGAGTGCAGGCTTGTTTTGAACTTACCACTGATACAGTTTTCATAGAGCTCGAAGAGCTGCTGTGCTTCTTTGTGATAACCACGTGTGTTTCTCAGGGTCGTATGAAGACAGAAAAGCAAGTCTTCCATACGGTTACGCAGCTCACTCACGTTGTTGAATTGCCAGAGGATGAATAGCTTCGCCACGAGCAATAAACATAGCGGAGGGCTGACCACAGCAGAACCTTCGGTGTAAAACAAAACAGCCGGAGATCGCGTGAAGGCAATCTCGATGACATCGAGACATGCAATAGCGTGATTAACAACATCTTTACTGCGTTGTAAAACATTGTCATCAGATGCAATGGCGTGAAGACCAGCCTCTAAAACTACGGTGATCAATTTGTAATTGCCAACCAAGTCATCATCCAAGGCCGAAGGTGACGCTCGAATCTCCTGCAATAATTGCACGAAAACTGCTTCTTCTTTTGGTCCCTTTTGATTGTTGACTATCTGGGCTGCCAGAGTGGAAGGAGGGATCAAATGATCGTCGTTGCTGGGAGCTCTCCCAGAAATCATTGGGTCCATATCGACCATCCTGACAGACGCTAGACATGGTCAAGACACTTCTGTTGCTCTACTTCAAATAGATCGTCCTAAACAACAAGCGCGAGAAAGATAGGTATACACTTTATGTAGCGCTTCTCGCACGTGCTTTTCCCTTGCGTGCGCATTGACCACCCCGCTAAAAACGGCTATAATCAACTTTTGTTTCGAGTGCAAGGGATGAGACGAACAAAAAGCCTTATTTGCTGACATCCATCCCAGCCTCTCGTCGAGACTCTATAGCGACAGAGTTCCAACCGACGCGTAGTTTCGCTTGTTCATCTAGGTTCTGCCTTCAGCACGAAGCACGCTCTAGCCTTTGTCCTCGAGCAAAAGTCCTCCTTCCTCTTTGAAACACTCGAGCAAGCATCTGTTTCGAAATCAGCATCTGACACACACACCAGTCCACAATAGTCATGGATCCCGCAGTGTTGAGAGAGCGCATTCAGGCGACACTCACACCAGATGCGAACATCAGACGACAAGCGGAGCTCGATCTTCGACATGTATGTTGACACAGAAAGCCCGAGTCACACTGCAAACATACTAACAACAATCTGCTCCTAGGCAGAGGAGAACCCTGGCATGCTCGATGCCCTGGCTAATATTCTGGAAATGGAGCAAGACAATGGCGTGAGGCAAGCCAGTATGTCCAGCTCAGTCATAAGTGAAGAATCTCAGGCTCATGACTATTTCTAGCTGTTGTTTACGTCAAGAACAAGGTTTCCCATGCCTGGAGTCCACTAGACGACTATCCTCAAAACAAAAGACTTACAGATCAAGCAAAAGCATCCTTCCGTCAACGCCTTATTCCTCTTCTTGCTTCGCAACCGCCAAATATTCGCTCTCAGCTCGTAGCCACTCTTCAAACGATACTGCACTCCGACTTTCCGGAGAAGTGGCCTGGCATTTTCGACATTACTGTACAGCTTCTGCAGGCACAAGGTGTTGGAGAGGTTTTCGCTGGGCTCCAGTGCATCTTGGGTATATGTCGTGTTTACAGGTTCAAGACTGGGGGTGAAAGAGGCGACTTTGAGAAGATTGTCACGATGACGTTTCCTACACTGCTAGCAATGGGAAACAGACTGGTCAACGAGACTAGTATTGAGGCTGGCGAGATGCTACGGGCAATCATGAAGGCCGCTAAGCATGCTATTTACTATGAGATTCCCCAACACCTGCGCGATCAGCAGAATATTATCGCCTGGTGCACCCTCTTCATTCACGTCATCGCAAAAGAACCACCACAATCAGCAATGGTCGAGGATCTGGATGAGCGAGAGACCAATCACTGGTGGAAAGCAAAGAAGTGGGCATATGCCAACCTGAACAGACTCTTTGTGCGGTATGGAAATCCTTCAACGCTACAAAAGAACAATGGCGATGAGTATCAAGAGTTCTCTAAGATGTTTCTCGAAAGTTTCGCGCCCGAAATATTGAAGGCCTATTTGCAAGAGATTGAGAAATGGGTGCGGAAGACGACATGGCTAAGCAAAGCAGCTCTCACTCACATCATCACATACATGGACGAATGTGTAAAGCCGAAGCTCATGTGGGGTCACCTTAAACCTCATGTCGAGAGTCTCATCTCACACTTCATCTTCCCTGTTCTATGCATGTCAGAGGAAGACCTTGAGCTCTTTGAGAGTGATCCTTCCGAATACCTGCACCGCAAGCTCAATTTCTACGAGCAAGTTTCGGCACCTGACGTAGCTGCCATGAACTTCTTGGTCTCCTTGACAAAACATCGCAAGAAGCAGACGTTCATCGCTCTTAACTTCGTCAATACCGTCGTCAACAAGTACGAGGCCGCGGCAGAAGCCGACAAAGATCCGCGCGAGAAAGAAGGAGCCTTGAGAATGATTGGCACATTAGCATCTGTCATCCTTGGGAAGAAGAGTCCGATTGCAGGTCAAGCAGAAGAGTTCTTCGTACGCTATGTGTTTCCTGAGTTCCGCAGTCCTCATGGATACCTCAGAGCAAGAGCTTGTGACACGCTGGAGAAATTCGAGCAATTGGAATTCAAGGACGAGAACAACCTGCTATTTGCGTACAGGAACATCCTGGAATCCATGGCCGATGAGGACTTGCCAGTGAGAGTCGAAGCAGCGCTCGCTCTCCAGCCACTCATCCGTCATGACGTTATTCGCACATCCATGCAACAGAGTATTCCCCAGATCATGCAGCAGCTTCTCAAATTGGCCAATGAAGTTGATGTGGATGCGCTAGCGAATGTTATGGAAGACTTTGTCGAAGTATTCGCCACAGAACTAACACCATTCGCTGTCGCTCTAACCGAACAGCTCCGTGACACTTATTTGCGGATCATTCGTGAAGTGGTCGAACGTGGCACCGAGAATGACGATGACAACTTCGGCTATCTAGATGACAAGAGCGTAACAGCATTGGGAGTATTGCAGACGATTGGTACCCTCATTCTGACACTGGAGAGTACACCAGAAGTGCTTCTCCACCTCGAGACCATCCTAATGCCTCTTATCCAAACCACTCTCGACAACAAGATTTACGATTTGTACACGGAAGTCTTTGAAATCATTGATAGCTGTACTTTTGCATCCAAGTCAATCTCGCTTACCATGTGGCAAGCATTTGAGCTGCTACACAAGACATTTAAGGCTGGCGCAGAGCTTTACCTGGAAGATATGCTTCCTGCACTCGAAAACTACATTCAATTTGGTTCAGCACACATGGTCCAGAATCCTGCTTACACTCAAGCAATCGTCGATATGATCCGCGATATTTTCGAGGACAAGAAGGTTGGAGGCGTAGATCGTATCTGTGGTTGCAAGCTTGCCGAAGGTCTTATGCTTAGCTTGAGAGGCAACATTGATGAGTATATTCCAGAGTTTATTAATATTGCGATGAGCCACCTTCTCAACAATCAAGAAGTCAAGGTCAAGTCTTACAGAGTACATCTTGTTGAGATGGTCATCAACGCGATTTACTACAATCCTCAACTTGCTCTGCAAGGTCTGGAAGTCAGTAACAACACAAACAAATTCTTCAGTCTCTGGTTCGCAAACATTGACAGCATGAGCCGTGTACACGACAAGAAGCTCTCAATCTGTGCCATCATCTCGCTACTCAATATTCCAGCACAAGCCGTGCCACAGAGCGTGCAACAAGGTTGGCCGAAGTTGCTTCATGGTCTTACCAAGCTTTACGCCACTCTACCTCAGGCTCTGAAAAGTGAGTCATATCTTATATATCAAAAGACTCAGTGACTAACAAGATCCGCAGATCGTGAGGAAGCGAAGAAGGAAGAGGAGGCTTTCCAGCTTGCTGAGGACGATGACTACGAAGATGAAGAAGCCGAATGGGGTGAAGAGGCTGATTGGGCCAATGAGGTTGACGAAGCTGAGGACATCAAGGATGAAAACGCCGCTTATCTAGACTTCTTGAACGAAGAAGCTGCCAAGATCGGTGCTCTTGGTGAGGACGAAGACGATGATGATGAGCTTGAAGAGGAGAGTCTGCTTGAAACACCGCTCGACGTCATTGAGCCGTATGCCCTGTTGCGAGATGGTCTAATGAGTAAGTGTAATATCAAACGCGACGACGTTCATATATGACTAACATGAACAACAGAATTGCGACAAGAACAGCCTCAGTTCTACGAAGGTCTCATGAAGGAGCTCGATGGCAGTGAACAGCAGATTCTGCAGGCTGCCGTCGCACAGGCAGACGTCATCGCAGCACAGGCTGCCGCTAACCCTCCTGCTGCAGTTGCATGATTATGCTACGAGGAGATGTGCATATGCTTACGAAGTTGTACGAATAATAACCCGCATCAACACTATTAGCATCGATGAAGTGATGATTTGAGCAGCGTACATTGGCTAAGGCGTTTTGCAGCTGAGGTAAAAGGAATTGGGCATGGGGTCGTGGTGGGTAGACAAGGAGTGCTTAGTATAGATATGGACAGACAGATAACTTCTTTCCACTGAGTTCACCGTTCCCATTTTGTTGCTGTTGCTGATGATGGCTCTTATATATCTAGACGGGTATCGCGGCGTTGACTAACTTGAACCTGTGACGTCTTTCCAAAACACGACGACGACAACGTCTACGACAAGGAAGCACTGTCACCAGTAATTACTTTCACGTATACTCAAGCAACTCTTCTGCTATTTAGACTCTGGTCATACCTTCACCTCTTATCGCGCCATACCAATAATCCATTCCCTTCCTTCCAAGACAAAACCTCAACCCCTCGAACCAGCAACATGTCAACAGCAGAGGGCGCAAATGTGCCACCTCAGGCCAAAACATCATGGACCAGCTTTCTCAAGTCCCTCGCTGGCTTCAACGGTGACCTCTCTAGCTTAACCGCGCCTGCTTTCATTCTATCCAGCACATCTCTCACCGAGTTTTCAACCTATTGGGCAGAGCATCCTTCAGTCTTTGTAGCACCAGCAAGCGAACCAGACCCAGCTAAGCGTGCCCTTCTGGTACTGAAATGGTTCATCACCACTCTGAAGCAACAATACACCAGCAGAAATGAGAAACTGGGAAGTGAGAAGAAGCCGCTGAACCCGTTCTTGGGAGAGCTGTTTCTGGGTCACTGGGACGACGCAGCAGGCAGGACGGAGCTTGTCAGTGAACAAGTCAGGTAAACAAATGCATCTCTCTTTTCGTTTCGTCTCTGGCCACCATCTTACTCTTCTACTATACAGCCATCACCCACCCGTCACAGCCTACTGCATAACCAACAAACAACACGGTGTCCGTCTGAACGGCTACAACGCCCAAAAAGCCTCCTTCTCCCGCCGCATCGACGTCAAGCAACTCGGCTGCGCCATCCTCACCCTCGAGAAATACAACGAAACCTACCTCATCACCCTCCCGTCCCTCCACATCGAAGGCCTCATCACCGGCTCCCCCTTCGTCGAGCTCAACAAGTCAACCTACATCCAGTCTTCCACCGGCTACACCGGCCGCGTCGACTACAGCGGCCGCGGCTGGCTGTCCGGGAAGAAGAACAGTTTCAGCGCTGTCTTGTACCCCGAAGGTCGGGAAAAGGACGCGCTTTACACGATCGAAGGACGATGGAATGAAGAGTTTACTATCAAGGACACCACTGGCAAGCACGGCACGGTCGTTGACTCTTGGGACCACAAGAAGCACAAGACTTCCTCCCTTATCGTCACGCCGGTAGAACAGCAAGACCCACTCGAATCGCGCCGCGCTTGGGGCAAAGTGGCGGCCGCTGTTGCAAAGGGCGATTTGAATGCAACGTCGTATGAAAAGACGTTGATTGAGAACCGACAGCGTGATATGCGTAAGATGGAAAAGGAAGAGGGTAGAGAATGGGAGAGGATCTTCTTCAGCAGGACGAACAATTACGCTAATATTGAGGCACTCACGAGGAAGATCCCTGGTGAAAGTGTTGAGGCGGATAAGACGAATGGGGTTTGGGTGTTTGATGAGAGGAAGGCCGCGAATGCTAGACCGCCTTACAGACCTGGTGCTATGCCATGATGAGGAAGAATGGTGAGCTAGAGCTGTATAGAGGAGAGAAAGAGCTGTGATGGTCGATGCTTTTCGAACAACCTGAAATCAGGCTGAAAGAGACCTGAAGTATACAGTCATGCGAGGTGCGAACAGTTGAAGTCAGTAAGTGTGCGGCCGGCGCCTGTCTGGGGGTTTCATGTCGGTGTGTTTATAGTAATTACAGTATCACGAATTGGCAAAGATCACAGGAATGAAACTTTTACAGTAAACGATCGTAAAGCTCGTTATATTTCCTTCTTCCCTTGAAGTCAGCTCTATGGTGCTAGAGTTGGTTCTCTGGCTGGTACTTCCTACTTGCTTTGAAGTCTTAAACTTCTTATATTCATCTCCCTACTCATTTACTTCCTTCCTTGACCCTTCATTTCCTTTACCAGCTCCTCCCTTTTTCTCATGCAGTTCCACCTCTCTCACAATCTCCAATCTGTCCAATCGTATATGAGATTTTGTCCTACTCTATTTCTCTACGTTACCGTTTTTGATCTTGCAGTATAGTCTTTTCTCCTCCTTTCCTTCTCCTCTCCTCTCTAGTTCTCCCGTTTACTTTCCTTTCTTTCCTCTCTCCTCTTCCATCCTCTTCTAGCTCTCTTTCTAGCTCTTATGTTCTCCTCTTCTCCTCTTCTGTTCTAGCTCCCCTCTTATGCTCCTTCCCTTGTTTCTTTCTCTTGTCCCTGCCCTCCCTCATCGCATACAATAAACTCCACTTCCGTACTCTACTTATCTTGCTACCCTCTTCTCCTCTCCCTCTCTCTCTTCTAGGCCACCCCTCTGATTTCCTTTCCAGCCTTCTTACCTTACTAATTCTCATCTCGTCTTATACATGCAACTCTACTTTCGTACTCTGCTTTTGCTCTCTTGTATTACTGCTATAGCCTGTCTCTTCTCTTTCATACCAGTCTTCAGACTGGTATCTGACGCTTTATCTCTCGCTCTTGCTAACGTAGTGACACTAACAGCATAAAACTCATCAAAGAGAAGGGAAGCAGACAGATGTTGTGGCTGATATTGAAGTTGGTCAAATATCTCAACTTCAAGGATGGGAAGATTGATAATGACCGAGGTAACGAACTGGTACTTTACATCACTCACATCGTAGCGACATACAATATTCTTTGAGGCTTGTCCTCTCCATTCACACATACAGAGGTGAAATGACTTTTATTCATTAAGCTCGACCTAATTCGGATCCAGGTCATCGTGCTACAATACTCCAGAACCCTTCTTCGTTACCATCACAATGCAAAATGCTACGTAACCACATCAAACAATCTTCTCATCGTGAGCTTTTTCATTCGTTATCTTTCGTTGTTTCATCTCATGTGCTTCTCACCCTCGCATCCATCTCACAACCTCCCTCTCCCACCCGCCCTCCTGAAATAATCATAACTAGTTTCATCCTCTTCATCCAACATAGGCGTCAAGCCCTCCCCAGGCGTATGCGCCTCAGTGCTATACCCACTCGCACCCACATCAAAGAACTCTCTACTATTCATCCCCTGCAATCTCGGCGCCAACAAATGGCCTTGTGCATTTTCTCCATCTCCTCCAGCAATTTGATCTCTTCGTCCCATAATCACAGCATTCCGCAACAGCGCGCCCCGATCATCCGTAATATCACCGCTCTCCCACTTGCGCAACTCAGCAGCTCGTTCAGGCGACTCGTCAATACCGCGTAATCCAGCATAACCAGGACTATACGTCGTTTCAGCCACGCGTGCAGCAGGCCGACTACCACTGCGACTACCACTGCTAACATCACGATTCGTGCTCGCAGGACTATGCAGACGTCGCCCTCTCCCACCTTCTCCACCACCATTCGCAAGCGTACTCATCGTCATAATGGACGCATTACTAGGCGTGCCAGGGCGACTACTAACCATATCATCCGCAATACCATACAATTCACCATCGCCACCAAATTCATGTCTGAACTCGGCACGACGCTTGAAATTCTCAAAGTCAAGATCATCCTCTTTGACGATTTCGAAGGCCGGGGTGTTGGATGTTGGTTCGCCGGCGAAATGAGGGGCAGGTTTGCCAGTTTGTGTCTGAGACATTTGCGACATGTAAATGTCCGAGTATTGTTGACGACCACGCATGTCGCTGCTACCGTCGAGCCCATTGGCTTGGACATCGGTATCGAGCTGCCCGCGAAGGACGTCTTTGAGTAGATGTTGTGCTTTTGCGTGCACCATTGGTCGCGTCAAAGGCTGGTAGAGTGCTGGATGACCAAATTTGACACCAACACGGTCGATGGTCTTGCGCATCTTCTTCTCTTGCTTTGCGTTGCCGGATGTCATCGCAGATTCTTTGCTGTCGAGCTGATCAAGAGAAAGGATACTATAATATTTGAATCGACGGTCGAATGTCCGCTTGCAGTATATTTTGAACAGAAAGAGTATGATGGGCAATGGAGCCATACAATACAACATTGTCCAACTGCCACGAGCCGTTACCACAAGCGCAATGACTGCGTTGGATAACAGAGTCGCGAAGAGAAGGCGGTTGAAGACGTTGCGCCAGAAGGCACCACCTGATTCGACCTTTGTGACGAAAATATACTGTAGAAGATATTTCTTGAGCCATCCATCCAGGCCGATATAGATAGCCACGATTGGCAGAATGAGTGGTTGCAGTGGACCAAATACAAAGCCCGATGTGATGACAAAGAGGTAGCTGTTGTAGTAATCGGCATACAAAAATGGTTGTGGTGCGGAAAGCTGAATCATTCTGCGTGGAGTAGGGTTTGTGAAGCGCCTTTGAAACCAATTACCCAATAGAGTAAAGCCTTGCAATAGATCAATAGCAGCTCCTAGATTGCGCTGCATTTGCCAAGTGACCCAGTAACTGGAGGTGAAGCAAAGAGTGGTGGTAACGTTTTGTGCAATATGACCTGACACAATCGCGGACCATGTGTCTCCAGATGCCTTGTCAGCAGCGACGACGAAGGCAACAAAGTTCCAAGCTGATGCGAATGTGGAGAAGACGATCAGATTGTTAAACACGAAGAAGAAGTACAGTCTATTCAAGACATGTCTTTCTCGCTGTGTCTTTGAAGGGTCACCTGATCGCACAAGAAGGCGACGGAAGATGGATGGCAAGAACATGTAGAACAATTGCTGAAGCGCTGGTGCCAGGATACCCTGAACAGCCGCCCACACAGTCGCATGGGCGTTCAGATTCCTTTGGAACCAAGGCCATAACACGCCCAAATGAGCGAAATTAGTAAGGAAGATTGCTGATAAAACGTTGGGAGCGACATAGGCGACGGTCAAGACGGTAATCCAAAAGTTGATCCATATACTCTTCCGTCGATACTGGTTTCGAGTTAATGGTAAGTTCTTCCAAATAAGGTCGTTTGGCTTGGGAGCCAGTGCAATAACGGTTCCTTCTGGACCTCTCTTTTTGGCTGCCCAAGCTATTGCGTGGGCGTCTTCAATATGTGTAAAGCTGGCAAATCCATATGGCAAGGGATTCCGCTTGTCAACTGTTTCTCTGATCTCGTTGATCTCTGTCTCCAGCTCTTTCACACGTCCCGCTAGATAATCAATAGCATCAACTTTATGTTGACCTTTGAAGGCCTGGTCGTTCTTGTTCGGTTTGCACATCGGTCGTTTGGTCGGGAGTTTATCAGGGTTTGCAAGGTACTTGGCCAAACATCTCTCCAAATCTTCAACTGCTTCTTCATGCTCCTCAATCAGCTCCGGTAGACCTTTAGTATTACGTGCGATGGTCGCTCGCGCCACATCATCAGTCTGCTTGACCTTTTCAACAATTGCTTTAAGCCCATCTTCTGTTCGCGCTGCCTTCGGGATGTGGCGGACCAACAATGTCCTGGAGTGTAAGCTGTTTTGGTAATCCTGACTCTCAAAGTACGCCCGTCGCAGCCTGGTCACTGCTCGGTAATTGTGATACAGCCAGAACATGACAATTCCATCCGCTGCGTATGCATAGACAACGTACGCCCAAAATTTGGTTCCATAGAAATATTGTGGCGTGATCCTCATGAGAACCGGAACATTCGGCCAATCCTTGTATAAATCGCTGCCACCAATCAATGTTATCGGAATGAGCATGGCGCATCCAACAACAGTCAAGCACAAGAATATATGTCTTGCCATCTTGAGAAACCGAAGGAATATCACAGCGTCCACTCCAATCTCTTCCACCAATGCCGCCTCTTTGACATCTCTGATCGGCTTGATCCAGCTGAGGAAGCCTTTGCCAATCGGTGGTGGCGCGTGTTTCTTGTCTGCATGTTTTGCTCGTGGGGCGTATACAGCAGAGTTGCGAGGGCGTAGTAGGCAAAAGAGGAAGCACAGACCAGCTGAAGCTCCGAAAGAATAACCGATGGAGATGTAGATGGATTGGGATTGTTGCTAAAGAGAGTGTTAGGAATTGATCTGCTTGACTTGGGAGTTGGCGGAGCTGACTTGGTTTGCGAATGGAGTTGAGAGGAGTTCTAAGAATGCAGCAACTCCTGTAGTGGTTGGTTGTGCCTGCCTAGCCACGAGGGTTGGCGTCGCCATCATCTCAGGTGCTGTGGTGCTTGGGCTTGGTGAATGATTTTGTGCTGATTATTACACCATCAACAGCCTGAAAAGTGTAGTACAGCGAAATCTCGTCTTGTCTTTAGCGCGCGTCAGTCAATAATTGTAAGCACGTGTCGTGGTTTCGCGCCTGATAGCAAAGAGATTGAAGAGCTTTAGTAATATCAACGATAGTAAAGAAAGAAGCTCTTAAGAGTCTGAGAGTAGAAAGCAAGAATAAGATGAAAGGGAAGGAAGATGAGACGAAGAAGGACAACAAAAACAAAAAGATAAGACAAGTTGAAAGTTATGTTGACGGTACCGGTACCTTGCATACGTCAATCCCAATACCCCACCAAATCCTATAAATAGTATAGCACAAAATCTTCCTCGCCCGTTCATGATTACAGGTATAAATGCTCCATTAAATATAGCTATAGCCATCCAAATCTAATTGCGATATACACATGGCCTTCTATAATTCCAAGAGAAGTCTGTTAACACACAAAAGAAAACAACCGTCCCACTCGTCCAAACACTTCAAGTTCAAGGCACCGAAGCAGTGACAGTAGTAGCAGGCGAAGGTGCAGCACTCGACTCTCCTCTCACCTTAGCTTTCGGCCTTCTACCACCATCACCCTTGCCACCTCTCGACGATGATGGCCCACCTCCCCTTCCTCGACCACCTCCTTTACCTCCTCTCTTGGACGCCTTCTCTACAGCTCTCAAAGCACGTTCCTCCTCCTCCTTGACAGCCTGGCTCTCTTTTGCCCACCAAGTCAAGAACTCTTGCTCCTCTTGAATCTCCTGCAGACTTCTCTTCGCCGCAGCTTCCTTGATATTAGTCTTCTCTGCGCTCTGTTGTGCTAGAATGTCTGCCATCGACTGGTGCATGTAGAATGTTGGTGAAATCTCGGCTCCAGGACGAGGCACATGACGAACAGATTGTACTGGAATGGGAGCTGCAGTTTGAGAAATAGAGAATCCAGGACCCATCGCAGGGTTGGATGGTGAAGCTGTGACTGTGGGCTCTTTCGAAGTAGAGGCACTACGATGAGGAAGTTTGGCTTGTGATTTCGACAGTCCTGCAGACGGAGTAGCGCTCGGTCCAGGTCGTGAAGGCATGTTTGCTACTGTCTGACGCATTGTGAGCTGTGGTGTGTTTGATCGAGATGCTGGAGTTGTCGGTGCAGGAGAAGGAGGCGCCGGTGATGGGGCTGGAGATGATAGTGGAATAGTCTTTGACTTGGTTCCAGCTGTCTGCCAAGGTGATGTCGGCGTGGACGCGCTTTCTACAGGGCTTGAGAAGAAGTCACTAGTCTGTTGACTCGCCTTTCTCCGCTCTTTCTGAGACATTTTTGGCGTCGAAGCAGCAGCAATGGGTGTGGTGGGCTGTTTCTGCGCTGCCAAACCAAGAGCAATACCAGACGGACCAGGAGCAGGGTTTTGCTCCAATATCTCTTTCAGGTTGAGCTTACTAGAAGCCAGAGGTGTAGATCCCCAAGGCCTATCAGCAGGCCGAACTTTCGCAAAGTCCAGTGCCGGTGGTTTTGAAACACCTGGTGACGTTGATAGGCTTGGTCGCTGCCCTGGCGTTTTCAGGCCCGCAGTAAACAAATCCGATGGTGACTTTGACGCTACGGTCGGGCGAGGAAGAGAGCCTGCTGGTGGTGTATCCAGTGGTGACAAGCGTGGAGCAGATCCTGCTATAGCAGGTTTTCGAAGAACGTCTGGAGATAAGAAGTTGTCGTTCACGCTGGAACCAAGTTCAGCCGCAGAGGCCTGTGCTTGCATCGCCGGTGTTGTCGGTGTGCTGCCAGAAGCCGATGCACGAGCTATTCGAGAACGGCCGGACCCGATCACAGCCTCGATACCAAGGTCGAACGATGTGCCTAAAGTGGAAGCACCTTCAGCAAATTTACTCAGCAAGTTGATAGAATCAATCTTCTGCTGGCGATCCCTGTCCAGTCGACCTGGAAGCTCAGGATGATTTTCTAGCAGTAACGCCTCAGCTCGCCCACTTTTCGCATACGGTAAGACAGTAAGTTGGTTGTCTCTGACGATGCCATCAAGGTCATGCAGAAGGTATTCATCCAGTTCGTCGAGAAAGTGCGAGGACAACATAGCCTCCAAGTTCAGGCAAAGATATTCTAGGCCAGCATCCTTGAAATCCTCGACTGCACTAGGTCCAATCGCATTGAGCAGATCACAAGCGTTCCGGACATTGACATATCTGCCAATGACCATCTGACATACCTGTGACAGACGATCCATCATCAATTCATTTGCCACACTGAGCACCTCGAGTATCAAGTCCAAGAATTGATTAAGGTCTTTTGTTCGAACATCATCAAAGAGCTCCTCTCCAGCATCTGTGTAGATGTGGCGGAGAACCAAATTGAACACGTTTTCATCGACGTGCTGCATATCAATGCTGACTGCGTCCTCGGGATCTTCAAGCAGATCCCGACGTTCAGCCAACCATCGACCACCTGCACGGCCATGAAACAAGCCTTCGAAGAAAGGCACTCTTCGGCTTATAAGGTCAGCATGAACACGTACTTCTGCACCTTCAGCCAACTCGATGATTGTATCGGCATCATGCAGAAAGTCCGGGTCGAGCATGGCAAGCTCAAGATCTCGGTCCATCGACTTGTCGGCTTTGTCGGTCACACGTCTGGCTGCTGCTTCGAGATTGCGCAGCTCAAGACGAGAGGCGATCTTGCGTATCTCCTTACCGACGACCTCACGATATCGGAAGGCGTTCACACCACGAGCTCTGTTCCAGAACCCAATAAAGCGATCGGTGTAAAGATAAAGCACGAGTTCAACAAGTGTAAGAAAGTCGCAACCTGTGGTGAAGAGAACTTTGTCGTCCATACCCTCACTCAGGGTGAATAAGTCACAGATATATGAACCCTTGTCGTGATATTCGCGGAACGCTTGTCTCATGAAAGAACTCCTGCCCGACAGTACGAACTGATGAACAGGAATGCGCACCTCTGATGTCGTTGTGCACATCAACAAATCATAGTTGAAGCACTGTTCATTAGGCGATGACCTGAGTGCTTCTTCCAGATCTTTTTCCAGGTCTTTGGAGTTCACCAAACTGGTCAAGAGTCTCTGGAAAGCATCAGGGCGACTCCAGAACTTGAGATCTGGAGTTTCACTATCAGCGTTTTCGGGAGTTATGAAGTTTTTGAACGGCAGAAGAGCTGCCATATCCTTCCATAGAGTCTTCTTGCTAGGGATAATCTGTTGCTTCGTGACATCGCAATCTTGTCGGATAGCACAATATGCTCCAGAGGAGGATGCTCGAACAGCAATAGCTCGAGTGAGCCCAGGTACTCTCGAGAACTTGAACTCTTTCTGAGACCTTTTGCCTGCTCTAACAGTTCTTCGCCACACACTACCAGCTTCCGTGGATAGGATAATGGCACCATCTTGGTCTACTCCAACATCCTTCGCATTCATGTGTCCTTTCTTCAACGACCAAATCCTTGCCGGGTTCGAAAGGGCGGCCTTGATCTTGTTTGGATTGGTAGTAGATGACCCAGAGTCGTTACTTTGTCCTACAACAACAGAAAATATCTCACCAGCACTGCTGAGCGCACAAATAGTGTCACCACCCCCAGTTATCTTGATGATCTTGTTCGGAGTTGCGTCGTAACGTGTAGTGAGAAAGCTCTGCTTCAAGAACGAGCCAACAAAGTCAAGAGGGAATTGCACTTTGACCACACCATAATTGGCGAAGACGTGGACTTCGTCATTCTCGAGCAAGCAGATCGTAGCACGATCAATTGCCGAGACACTTCGAATGGGGCATGAGAAGCGAGAAGCAGCAACACGACGTGGTATTGCCTGCAACTCCAAGCTTCGGGCATGTGCATCCATGATTCCCAGTTGTCCTTCATTCTTGCCAAAAGTGTAAAGACCATCGCTCGTGTGAGCAACGGAATGTATACGTGATGCAGCGACACCATAAATCACCTCCCGCTTGAGTGGTCCAAAAATCTGTTTCGGAGTGACTTCGATACACTCTTCCGGTTTTGAGGACTTTGGCGCGCCTAGTCCAAGCTGACCGACCGCATTGCTACCCCAAGAGAAGATTTCGCCCTGATCAGTAATGGCCAGAGAATGATCCTGGCCCAAAGCGACTGCTACGATCTTCTTGCGTTGACCACCAAAGTCTTCACAACAGACAAAACTGAATTGAGTCTTCTCTGAGCCCGTTCCTAGACGACCACCGAGACCGTGACCTGTCATGTAGAGGTTGGATAGTGGATCATTAGTGAGCACAGCGGTGTGGTATTTTGACATTTGCACGTCTTGAATGCTTTCTGGTGTGAATTGAATGACTGCGGGCAAGTCGTGACCCTCGGGCATACCATTCCTCAGTACAGAAATGATCTTTTCGGCATAAGTAGGGTTTGTTGTAGCAACTTCCGAAGCTCGCTTGTTGACAAGCTCGCGATAAAAGCGTTTGTAAAGATGTCCAGGTCTCTTGAGAATGACCCGTTCTGGATATTGTCTGTCATCATGATTGCCAAGCCCGAGATTAACATTCTTATTGCTTCCAAAAGTATATAGCTCGTCACCCTGCACGTTAATGAGAGGTGCAACGATGGCTTTACGTTGGGGTCGGTCTTCATCATCCTCGTCAGACTCGGTGTCTTCCTCGTGATCGACGTCATCATCGCGCGCATTTTGTCCTCTTTCCAGGGTATGGTGAAGCGTTCGGTCTTTGATAGTAGAGGTAAGCAGATCGTAAGGTCCATTTCCTTCTCGATCTTTGATCTTCATCAGATTGATACTCTGTGTCACAACGCCGCTTCCTCCCTGACCGATAGCATCCTGTGCTTCGCGCTCTAGAATCGCTCGAGCAATGGTAATGTTGCCGAAGTAGAATGCTCGGTGCAAGGCTGTCCATCCACTTTCCAAGTCCTGCACATAGAGGTCGATCAGAGGATGCGCGATCAGAGCCAGGGCGAAATGAATTCCTGCTTCACTTGCTTGCGACGCAGCATAGTGTAGGAGCGTCATACCCTTGGTGTCTTTTCGATTGATATCAGCACGTGTCAAGGTAACGTCGCTGAACGTAGACCTTTCAGCCATGTTCTTCATGCTCTTGTTCCCTCTGGGTGTCTCCGGACTCATAGCCAGTGGGTCTCGAGGACTACCAACCGAGAATGTGCTTGAAATCACCGCTTGTCCACTGGTATTCCTCTGCTTGCCACCTCTTCCTGCACCAATGCCGGCCACCGTAGCGGTCTCAATGACGCGCTGAAAGTTGAAGAAGTCATCTTCATAGTAGTATCGCCAGAGAAGTGTGCTCATGTAGATGAAATAATTCGTACGGCACGTCTCAGACTTGCCCGGAGGTGCAGCTATGCCTTGCTGTGACTTCGAAGAATCACGGCTAGTTTAAAGGCGTGGTGCTGCACAAGGCAAGGGTGAGGATGCCTACAAAGGTATAGGAAGCTGGCTTCGAGGATTGTTTTCAGAATATGATAATAGTCTTATTGAAGCTCTTGCAGGAGATGCGCCAAGGCAGTAGGTATTGGTATGGTCGATTTGAAGATGATGTGGCAAAAGGAGGGCCTTCGAGTATGGTATGGAACTACAGAGAGTTGCAAGATAAGATGGCGATACAAGGTTTTGCCGTGAAGGTACTGTAAAGTCTTCAAGATGCGATACAAGGTAGCCGTTAGTATAATACAGAGGGAGGATGGAGGATGTGAAAGTAGATACGTGTTGCTGCTCAATAACGCTGGTGGTGTTTCAAGGTGTTTGCATGTGACGAGTGCCATGATCCAATCGATAATGACCGTGCCGCGGTGAAGCTTGCTGAGCGGTCCTTGAAACAAGACAAAGTAAATTACAGATCCAAATGACAAGACAAGTCTGTACGTAGGACAAGGGAATCCAAGGTCAGTCATAGTCTGCTCAAACTTCCTCAGCAGGTCATCCTTACGCTCAATGACAAAGTGAGGTATTGTTCTGATTATTAATCACGTGCTCTCCATCATCAGCTCTTCGACAGTCAGAAATACTTGAAGACAACTCTTATACATGCTTATAAACTTGAGCGGGTTTCCCACACTTTGCCTACTCATGAAAGAGAGTGATGTTTCAGGAGAACGTATTGGCATGGACTGTGTGCAGTGTGTGAAGTGCCGTCTGAAGTGACCCCGCGTGATCTGCCATGATGAGCTAAGATCTTCTTCGGCTTCTAATGCTACCCCTCCATTTCTCTCGCTACATCATTCTGCCGCACCTGGTCATCCGGCACTATGACAAACTCTCCTGCTACCGCGTGATGCACGTTGATCACACTCAATCGCCATTTCATAGGCCTACAGCTCACCAAAGCTTGGTCATGAGCGGGCTGATCCTCCTGGGGTCTCCAGCTTGCCTAGAAAAGTGTGGTCATCGAGCATAATATCTGAAACAACGTGTGCTGTGGAGAGTCTGATCATATTATATAAAGCTCACTCTATATCCCCTCTTCTCGTAGAACCTCGTTCGTCTTTATAAGTTCATCTCCAAATATTCACTATGAAGACAG
>Ga0160429_1000472_pt1 | contig 36688 bp, 39 predicted proteins | sample SolpanmetagenomR_FD_108199 | JGI IMG/M metagenome (GOLD analysis project Ga0160429, IMG submission 108199) | Solar panel surface microbial communities from Lawrence Berkeley National Laboratory, California, USA - R | ecosystem: Engineered > Built environment > Solar panel > Unclassified ... | reverse complement strand
GTGCCCTCTTCTTGAATTGCATGCCGAAGACGCGCTTGTGGAGGTGAATGGTGTATTCGCGGGCGACAACATCCTGGATGGCGCTACGGCCGGTGTTCTTCTTTGTAGAGGTGGACATTGCGATGTGTGTAAGAGAGATGGTGGTGAGATTTGGTCGTCAATTGGTCGAAGTTTTTGTCGTCTGCGAAGAAATGTAAGGATGAAACGATGCGGAATTTGGTTGTGTGTGGTGTGTGCTTATCGATTATCCGTTTGCGGTAATCTCGGCAGTCACAACCCCTTTACTTGGTATATCAACACGTACGCAAGGGAGAGACCACACATCTCGATGATTGTACTGATGATAATGATTCAAGTGACAAGCTGTGTGTGACAATATCGAGGGCTTGATCCTGCATGATATCGTGGTCTGGTCGAGGAATTTGCCATGTCTCAGCATGCATACTTCGTGTATCCAGCTCTGCTGGCTGTGTGTGCTGGCGTATGGTACCAACAAGTGAAGACTACTGTGCATGAGCCCTATCTCGTAAGTGCTCAAGGTCTACCGACTTGCATACTGATGTTCGTCGTGTTCCTGATCTATCTGCATCAACTAATATACGATCAGGACGAATTCTTCCACATTCGCCAAGCCAAGGTGTACTGCGCGGGCAACTTTACACAATGGGATCCTAAGATCACGACGCCCCCGGGACTATACATACTTTCCTATCTGCTGTATCTCGCTGGTCAGGGCTGTGACATTCCAACTCTGCGACAGACGAACGCAAGCGGTATCTTTTTCACTTGGGTTCCACTATTCCTTCTGCTCAAGCAGCAGTATAAGCAGCAGCCAGATTCCCGTGCGCACGCCGCACATACAGCTTTGAACATCTGTCTGTTCCCGCCCTTGTTCTTCTTCTCGGCGCTGTACTATACGGATGTCGTGTCTACAGAAGTTGTCCTATGGTCGCTGTATCTACGCCAGAATAAGACCTTGAAAGGCATGCCACTGAGGCGCGGTATGGTTCTCGTTCTTGCTGGTGTTGCGGCTCTATGTTTTAGACAGACGAACGTATTCTGGGTTGCTGTGTTCAGTGCAGGCTTGGGCGCCGTTGAGGTGCTCCAGGCGGCTGTTGAGCAGTCGCTAAAGCGTGGATCGGTGCCATTGTGCGAGAAAGGAGGTAGTTCGGGGACAGTCATTGGAACGTTGAAGGGAACCTGGCATGGGACGATATTATATGACGTGCCTGCGTGTGCTGCATTCTTCGAAGGTATGACAAGCAGTTGCCGGTTGCTTCTGTCAGCGGCCTCATCGCTGTCATTTCTGGACACGAACAGCGAGTATGATTGCTGATAATTTGCAGACTACATCATGACGATCATGTCCCTTGTGATATTGGTATCGTCCATTTCCAAGTATTTGCGCACTATCATCATGGCCATTCTGCCACAGATCACCATCATCATTATCTTTGCCTTATTCGTTGTCTGGAATGGCGGCGTTGTACTAGGTGACAAATCCAACCACGTCGCTACGATTCACGTACCGCAGATGCTTTATTTGTGGCCCTACGTTGCCTTCTTCTCGCTGCCGGTCATCTTTGGCGTCGTGTTTCAGCATATCTACGCTCTCTTTTCTTCTCGACAACAATTATCCGAAACCAACATCCAATCGACACCGCAGTACCCCTCGCTCCAGCTGGTATTTGCAACCACTGCAACAACCCGCAGATACGTGTCAGGTCGACTTTTACTTTTCCTCGCTTTCATAGCACTATCGTTGTTAGCGGTGCACTACAATACCATTGTCCACCCTTTCACATTGGCAGACAATAGGCACTATGTTTTCTATGTCTTCAAGATCCTGCGCATGCACTGGAGTGTTAGGTATCTAGCCGTACCAGCATATGTGATCTGCGCTTGGCTTGTGTTGGGGACTATAGGCGGCACTGCACCAAATGCTTCTTCTATTAATGGGAGCGCTGTGACTCCACCTACAAAGCAGCCCAATGCACATCCCAAGAACAAGAATACTGGCGGATCAACCACGAGACAAGCCGGATCAAAGACAATTCCATCTACACGAACGTCTTTTGTGCTAATCTGGCTTGCCACAACTACACTGACACTAATCACTGCACCCTTAGTCGAGCCTCGCTATTATATCATCCCCTGGATTGTATGGCGGCTGCATGTACTTCCACCATCACCCATACAACGATCAGCGACGCCTCCTTCTACCTGGATCTTGTGGTCTGAAACAGCTTGGTTACTACTGATCAATGCAACAACAGGCTATATATTTCTTCATCGCAACTTTGAATGGCCACAGGAGCCAGGTGTAGTACAGCGGTTCTTGTGGTAGCGTAACCTCATTTGTTTGAGGTTGAAATGAGACAGTCGGGGACTTCATGGTAACACTTGCGCACATTCATATCTATTGGCACAACTACATCAACAATCACGCCTGGACCGTCACGCCGGCCGACGAGTTTTTCTACGAGTGCTGCAACTATAGAGCACGGATGATCGTGTCTTGGGCGATATTAATCACGATCTGGATTTGTAAGCTGTGCAAGGCCAGAAGTGCGACGTACCAAGTGGCTATCGGAATGGCTGTGGGGTTGTGGTTTGTTATGGACTTTGTGGCCGTGCAGGTATCAGATCTATTTGTAAGACACGTATGGTAGATGGATACCTATGAGTTAAACGATGGGATATTCTTGTATCGAATATCACCAGTCGTGAAGACAGTTGGTATAGCATCACGTCCTTGTCAGAAATCGTGACCTAGTACCGCTGTGGACGGTACCCGAACTCTCTTCGAACTACTCACCTTATGCCGTTCTCTAGTATCCTAGGCTCTTCCTTAATTGATATTTATATTCTGACACATCTATTAAATTTAGAAAGTCTATGGGCACTCTTCACACCTTATGATACCTTATAGCAACTTTTGTCCTGACCCACGAATTCTGGCAACGACGTGGCATTATGACGGGTTCTGTTACCATACCAAACACTACGTTGCACAAACATCTTCTGCGATCATGCTGTAAACGGCAGGTATGCATTCAGCTGTCTTTGTCGACGCCGTCGCCTGACCTCCATCACCATGCAACAAAGTATAGAAGTCATGCCTAGCACTTACCACACCAACTCTCGGATCAAGGTGAATCGAAGGCAGCCCAGCAGACAAAGCACGCACCACTCATCAGCAATCCAAGCTCAAGCTCCTACAGCCGCGCCCCGCTTCTTCTATCTCCGCTTTACCTTAAACATTATCGAACCCTATTGTCAAAACGTCGAGAAAAGACCTCTGGCTTTAATATGGGAGTAGTGCAGACATAGAAGGGGCAGGCGGAGTTAGAGGCGTGCGTATGAGTATTGAGGGTAATAATTTTGGAAGGCGTTGATGCTGAGTGTGCACATACTTGTATGTTTCTGAAAGTCTAGAATCGGTATCCATGCAACAGGAGATACACTACCAACGCATCTCCCCTCCCATCATAACTTGACACTCCTCTCCTTCGGATCAGTATTAACCTTCCCATGCTCACAAACCGCCAACAACCTCCCTTTACACCTCTGCAACACCTCTTCCACCCCAATCCTCCCCTTCCCACCCCCACCTCCCCTCACCTCCCTCACCCACCCCTCATCCCCATCAACCTCCCTAACCCACCCCCTAACAACAGCCAACCGTGCCCCCAAACCCACAACCTCACACCCAACCACACAACGCATCCCCTCCCTAATCCCGGCAAGATACGTGACATTCAGCGTCCTTGTCACGCCCAGGTATTGAAACCGCCCTGGAGCAGCAACGGCGCCGACGGCGATGGAGGTGGTGAGGTCGAAGAGGGTGGCGGTTGCGCCGCCGTGGAGGGTGCCGAGGTTGTTGAGGAGGGTGGGGGAGGGCGTGAAGAGGAAGAGGGTTGTGCTGAGGATGCCGGATGCGCTGGTGGTGGGGTTGGTGGTGCTGGTGGCGAGGTGGGAAAGGGAGGCGTGGAAGGGAGTGTCGTAGTTTGGGGTCTGGTAGGGGGAGGGTAGTTTGGTTAGGAGGATGGAGTGTTGTGTGGGGGTTTCAGAGGTAGTCGGCGGCGGGTGAGGGGCTGGAATGGTGAAGGTAGGGGTTGGGAGGTGTGTAGTTGCGCACAACACGTTGAAAGGGTTATTGGCTTCGGGTATGCCTTTCGACGGCTTAGGAGCAGAAGTGGAAGAAGAGAGGATATGAGGAAATGATGACGAACAGGATTGGCAATGTAGTTATCCCAGAGTGCTTGTACTCGCTCATGAGGATCCTCGATCTCGAAGTCGGTACCCCTTTTGCCCATTGTTGGTGACCTGTTACTTCTTGCTGGTTCAAAAGTATCTTCTTACACCGGAAAAAGGATGAAGCACTCCTCTCACGTAATGAGGCTATGGATGACTGTCACAAAGTGAACTTAACTTGGCATGAAGTATTCTTATCAAGGATTTTGTTACTCGTCTTTCTTCTTCTCTCTTTCTTTCTGTAATCTAGCTATGATAACAGGAGCGAGCAAGATGTAGTGAGATTGAAGACCTCGGTCTCGGCTGTTCAGTAATCGCATTTTATATCTAAAGCTGAGGTTGATATCGTCCTCTCAAGATTTCCGCCTCATGCATCGAGAGCATGCTTCCTTCAATCTGCCTGCCGACATCTACCTAACAAAGTGTGATGACGCTTTTGCGTCCTTTGACATGAGCAAACAATTCTCCTGCCAAACTCTTACCCATACCCTTCGACCTGACCAACAGCTGACATCGGGACGCCAGACCACAAACACCACAGCACAGCCCCGAAGCACGACACAACGGACACGCACTAGCAACGTCTAAAACACACTACCATATACTAGTTTACTAGCACGATAGCTCCACCTGTTTCAGCAATGTTTCGAAGATCCCTGTCTCACGTAAACCTTAAAGCTTGCAGGCAAGTGCCGTGATCTACACGCCACACCCAGGCAAAGTCGTTATCATAAAAGCACGTTGCTCGCTTGTCACGTTTCATAACCAAAGCCAACTCGTGTTCGCCACGAAGATAGGCAGAGCGACCGCGCACGCAGCATGTGTAGACTCGTGCAGCACGCTGTAGGCGAGATATCATGGTTGATCACATCACAAGTTGTTGATCACACGCGGAAGTAATGCCACACTTCTCCATGCATGGTATCCTTGATAATCGATTTGGAGGGGTATCATTCCATAATTTGTACACTTTTGTATTGTCTAAGGTAACTGCGGTTCATGCTCTTGCTGATGCCACATAGCAGAGCAAAGCGACCACTTTTGCCCATATTCCCATCGTAATCGTAAAACCGCACAATCAACTACGTTGAGTGCGTTCTTGCTCGTCTCATGTTGGCGCTTCCACACTGCTGTCATCGTGGTATCCGAGACCATAGCGTTCTTTTTTTTTTGAGTTTCAGATGGCGTGACCCTTTCCGCCGCTAGCAAAATCACTAATCATCATGAGACCACAATTCTCAAACCAACCCGAAACGATCACCAAGATCAGCTGTTGATCGCAAACCCTGCGAAAGAAGTATGGTTCCGAAACACCGTCTTTAATATGCGTGTATTCGGTCTTGGCTCGGTTTGTGTTGCTAGTTGCTGGTCGCTGGTTGCCACCTCCTCTTCTTTCTCCATTCATTCTCCAAGATCATCATGAAAGCTTCGGTAGCGAAATGTGGTGGAAATGTCGATCAGCGTGAACAAGACGTGGTCGTAACGTGGTAGACAATACCATATCTCCATGTGATGCTTTTTTAGTGGTGCCATAGTGGCGATCCTACTGTATCGTTGATATCCAGGATAAGGTGTTTTAGTGTTGCTCAGCATGTTTGCTGCAAGCACAGCGCAAACTCTGGCTTGCCAGCTCACGCCATGATGCCGATCGTGGCTACCCCATTTGTGACGTTGTCCGCTCGCCCATCCGTGGTCATTGAGCGTATTGCCTCCGCATACTTTGATTCGCGAAGGAACTTGGGTACCGAATCTGCTGACATCAGCTTGAAGACCGAGGTTTGAGCTTGGTCGTAGAGTTTGACAATATCATCTGCTGTAGTCAAGAGTTGGTTGTCGGGTAGTTCGAAACGCGTCATGCGGCTGACAAGGGAGTTGCGAAGGGTGTGGTCAATGTTGAGTTCGCAAGGAGAACCGGGGGCGAGGAAGGAGTTGTAAAGGTCTGTGGAGATATTAGTTAGTGATCGAAGAGAGGAAGAATATAGTGTAGGATCTAACCATAAGCACCAGCCAGGACCTCCCGAATAGCATCTAATGGTGGTCCACCTGGATACTTCCTGACCAAGCCATCCCATTTTTTCAAGAAGTCTCTGACTTCTGTGTAGAACTGTAGGTTCTCCTCGCAATGTGTATCTCGTAGGAATTCGCGGAAGAGGATACGAAGAGCTGGTGTTTGAAGGATTGAGATCATTCGCGAGCCATTGGAGTCTCGCGGAGCACCATCGGCTTTATCTGTCTCGCGTCTTGTCAACGTATGTCTTGTTGGCGTCCATCTCGCTGCATTGTCTCCGTCTTCTGTAATGTAGTATAGTGAAGACCTCGAAGCGTTAAAGCGTAGTTCTGAGCCCGGTATGTCTGTTGCGCTCTTGATGAATTTGTAAGCGAAGAAACAAGACGCGACTTCATATGCTTCTCTTTCGTCCATCAGAGTGCAGGAATTTAGTAGCCAATCCATTGCGCCACGTCCTGTGAAGTTTGGAGGTGCTCTTGATGATCTCGTCGATTTGGACTTTTTAACACCATACGTTCTCGTCGAAACACCTTCTATTGACTCTGTATCTGAACCTGAGGAACTGTTTCTTGAATCGGTTCTACCACTTGGAGCGTCCATGCCTGCAAAGCGACGGAAAATGACTTCAATTGTTGCACGATCCTTTACCACTTGATCATTTTCCGGATCTCGCTCCAAGAACATTAGTTGTAGGTTGTTTCGTGATGTTTCGAGAACTTCGTATATCGATTGCTTGATTACACCATTTCTCTGTGTAAATGCCTGTAATATGCAGAGTCCTTTTGGCGTGAGCTGCCAAACAGAGTCGGATGTTGTGAATTCAGTCTTTCCCTCGCAGGACTCGATAAATCTTGCTGTGACGAACTTGTTGCACAGAAAGCGAGCCATTGCTGGTACCATTGAGAATGTCGTGGAGATTTTGGTTGTTACATGAATGTTGGGGTCTTCTGGTGAAGGGCGCTTATTCGATTGTGTGAATCTTAGACTTCCTAACCGATCTACTGCTTCTGCGCTTGTGAATGTGTGTGGTCTTTTCGTTAATCGTACTCGGTGTGTCTTAAGTTCTACTGCGACTATGAGGGTTGAGAAAAGATCCTTGAAATCCTGTCAACGGAAGTGTCAGCTCTTGTCATAGTAACCCATCTCTCCATTCTGCGTCGTTCACTCACTCTTGAGAAAGGTCTGTCATCTTCCGTCCACCTCAGTATCCTGTGGGATGACTGATGCATCCTGTTTGCTACTGGGCGATCCAGTTTAGCGGCTTGTGGTGATGCAGAGTGAGAGGGATGTAGGCCAGATGACAGGATCTTAAACCGTGCGTCCAAGAAAGCCGTCAGTGTGATGGAAGAGGCGAAAGAGGCCCACGGAACGGCTTATGTGATATGATTGTGCTGGGACATGCAAATAAGGTATGGGACAACGTGCAAGCCGCGTGCTGCAGAGCGTCCTTCGATGACTTCTAGCGTGTAGGCTAAAGTGTTTGGTACGACACGGAAGCGCAGATGCCGAGGAGTGGGATCGAAGATGATATTGCCCGAGATGAGGAAGCTTTGGCCAAAAGTTGACAAGTAGCCAAGGACGTACTCGGATATGAAAGCTGAAGAGGACCGAAGGAGACCGAGAGGCTGAGATAGGCAAGTTTCCAGAAGTTTGGCAAAGGATGGTGATGCTTTTGGTGCTTGAGACGAGCCTATTGCTAGGATAGACGAATAGAAATCGCAGGAGTAGTTGCAGAGAGAGTGACCGTTGATTGGATCTCGGATTGGATACGAAGGTCGTGATGGTTGTTTGTCTGGGATGGTGACGTGGGTGTGGAATTGCTCGAAATGGAGTTGAGTCTGTTGAGCAAGAGAGACGAGACGATGCAGATGGGCAGGCGAATGGTTTTGTTGTTGTAAGAAGATTGCAACAGTAAAAACAGATTGAGCAGGTGAAACAGCAGCGCCTATAAGGCGGATGTTCACTTGCATGCAGGTCGGGCAGAAAGGCAAAAGTTAAAAAGCGTCAACTGTCAGAGAAACGTCCTTGCCGTTTGAAGATGACTCGTGGTACGCCGCTCTGCAGATCGCACGCTTTCTACCTTCCTTTGTTCTCCCTCGATGTTCCTTTCGTCCGTTCGGGTCCTGAGCTCCAACGTTCTGACGTCGTGCTAGCGCTCACTCAGATGTGCTACAGATGTGTTTAAGGGTTCATCCACAAGTCACAACATACTCTCCTGCTAGGACCGCACGACACTACACTTCCCGTACTGCTCTCTTCATTCTTCTCTCATTCTTTTCATCTAGCCTACATGCTTGTCTCACGACTGATGTGGGACAGAGTGAAAGTACGCAATTTGCCAAGACCGCGTGGCTTTACAGATTGAGTTAAGGTACGTGAAATGGCTTAAACTATATCCCACGCAGCCAAGGCTTCTGCCGCTTGTCTCAACAGCCTAAAATATAGCTCAGGTCGCAAAGATAGCATGCCGAGGTAGGCGTCAGAGTTCTGATAGACAATCGGAATTGCTTAACTCGATCTCTCAGGCAAATTAGAGACAATTCGAAATGAAGGTGAAACAACACATGGCGACGGTATCAAAGCTTTCTGCAACGTCTAACAACGTGGCATCCTGGTCGTTTTCAAAATTGTAACTTTCGAAGAAACTTTCAAACACTTTTGCTCAACCGTTAACATAATCAAAGAGTCATGTTTAGTCCATCACTGCTGTCACTCTCACTAAGCATTTGTTCCGCACTGCCTATGGTCACTTTTTGTTTGACACAATTTAAGCACGAGCTTCCACGGTGGAAGTGCCCTACGACAGCCGAACTTCCGTGTGGAATGCGAAAGTCAGCTTCAGCTGATCAGAACACGAGAGAAGCCACAAAGTAAGTTCACTTTGCCATTTGTCGATTTCCGAAAAATAGGACAATCATGAGCAAGCTTCACAGTGTTAGCAGAGTCCTTCTGTGCAACAGGCTACATGCTACACTATCAGACCTTGGACAATGCGGCTTGCAGAACCCAATGTTCGATGGCATGTCTTGAACCTACCTTGTTGCGAAACAATAAACCTTCTATAATGGTAACATGGCGAAGTTAACTGTCGCAATGCGCCTATACTTGAGTACTAGTGAGATTGCCCCTTTGATGTTTCGATACTTCGATACGTTTGTGTCACTACTTGTTCAGCAAAAAACAACCTCGGCGAACGACATTCCACCAAATCTCTGACAAAAGGCAACGATGTAACACCGAAGCCATCGAGGTATCCTTGTCCGCCAACCTCCGCGTGTCTCGCGTGGCTTTACGTACATAATGATGATGCTGTCGACTGCAATGCAGCCGCCCGAGCGAGCTCGCGTGTCCAGCCAGCCGCCGCACGATTTCAGCCCAACTGCCACGAGGAAAATCCTTCTAGAACAGGGTTCGTACCAAACTTTCTTTCGTTCTCTGCCGCGCTGTCCCACCCACCTTGTCACTTTCTCTCTTTCTTCTTTCTTCTTTCTTTCTTTCTTACATTTCAGCTCGAATCAACCCTCCATGAGATGTTCCTTCCGTAATTGTTCTTGCAATTCAGTTCGGTTACTGAGCCCGCCAGCTTGTCATGGCGACAATAGAAACAAAGGAACAGAAACAACGCCAATGTCATCTCACAAATCTAGAAACACGGCACGGCAAGCCTAGCCTCTCTTTCCCATCATCGCCTGTTATCATCTATCTGTCCTCCTGCAGTATTTGTCACACGCTAAATTAGGAGAACGCACTTGCATTCACCGCGTGGAATCCAGATCGCGCCACGATCTACCCTTCTCATCGAGGATTTGAGAAGTGTTAGCGTATGTATCATCCCTGATTACGTGTCCGCAAGATGATGATTACACCGGAATCGGATACAGTGACACGCAACATTCCTTTGGGGTGAGTCTAGCCGACACAGTCTCCTGGTGCTACAAGTACAGTGTCGTTGCCAGGTTTATCGGCGAGAAAATGGGAGAACTATGACCAGAATAAAGAACACAAATCTCCCGTCAAGCGGCATCTGCCTTGCTTCTCTACGCAACGTGCAAAAGCTACCACTATATTAGATGATATATATAGCTTCCGCCTACGAGCATTGTACTGTGTTATCTTCGTCTTACTTCGCACTATCAAAAATCCTCCAGGACCTATGACTTCCACGTCCGTGATGTTATTGTACGAGATCGACACTAAGAGCTTAGTTTCTGTTTGAGGCCTCTGGCGTCCCCTAGACCTTGGTGATCACGTCGCACGCTTAGTCTTGTCGTTACCCGAATTGACTTGTCTGTGATTGATTAATTGATTAAGCTAGAAAAAGCCAGGAACGCCACGTTTTCTGGCCACGTGTGGCGCGCTTAGCTTCTGTGATCCGTCGATCAGATCGAAACGGTTTTTGGTCCTCGAGAATGACCGCTTGAGAAACTCCGGTTAGGGAATTACATTTCTGCTCGTGTTGACACGGGTCTTGCCTTGGCGGATATGTGTGACATGATATCTTGCGACAAGGGACAGCATGACTGGGTAGACTGAGACGAGTATGAAGAACTGAGAGATGATTGTGACTTTCTGCTTTGATTGAATGTTTATATGCGTGGAGTGTTATGCTACACCAAGAAGCATGTTAGGCTTCTTGAGGTCTTCCTCTACCTTCGACTCGTACAGAAATTTTGATGCAAAAAACAGGATGAGACTACGCTCAAAAACAGTCCGTTTTCGACTGAATACTGTCAATGCTCACACTTTCTTCTTCACCATCCAATTGCGGGTCGTTCACATGAAGTTTCACATCGTCAACCCGCGTTACCTAGCTATCAGCGCCTGCTCGGCTACCACCTGCTCTGGCTTCTTCTTAATTCCGAATCTGCACGGGGTTAGTCGAGGCCGATCCGCGAATTGACAACCATCCCAACTTACGTGTTCAGCATGTCCAACATGTGCAGCATAGAGTTGAGCCGAGATGGAAACTCTTCGCTCATCTGCAATACCATTGGATGTGGCAGGTATTGCAGCTGCAGACGCCCAAACGCCTCTATCGCTGCTGCATTATTCTTACCAGCGACTCCAGGACCGACAAAAACATCAGGGGTCCGGACATCTTTCTGACGACACTCGGAATAGGTTGCAACACTAGCTGCTAGTTGCTTGTCCAGAGCGACAGCGTCAAAAGGCTTTTTCACCTCTTGGTGTTTGCTGTCAAGGCTGAAGCCAGTCTTCTGAAGGATCTCATTGACATACAGTGGCCCAGTGTAGCCATAAGCACGGAGGGCGTGTCGTTCTTGATCCGCACCTGCTAGTGTTGAGACATGACAGGTCTGATCTGGCGCCGGTTGTGTTAGAGGCATCAGCTTCATGAGCTCCTCGAAGATGGCGAAGGTGTGTGTCTCCTTTTTGCTCCTGAGTCTCACCACATTTGTTATAGCTAGTAGTGTATGTCATCTCAGATGGATCGATCTTCATGGCTTTCATGAAGCGATTCTGCGCGAGTTTGTATTTGCCAAGACCAACATAGGTCATGGCATGGATCTGTTCCCAGTGTGCCGTCCTGTGCCAGACTGTATGTGGATTATAGGTGTGTGTTCCCATCTCGATGATATCATCGAAGAAAGGACGAGCCTGGTCACATGTCTGTTGCTCCGAAGACTTCCACAAATTGGCCAGCATAAGACCATGCTGGGGTCTGCTCTGCATAAGTGAGAAAGATAGGCTGAGCGCTCTGTCCTCGCACATAACGAATTGACTCATGACTTTACCAATCTTTCCTGGTGCTTCCATACACCTCTGGATCTTGTCATAGATGTGATGTGTGACATCAAATTGCCGTTTGGATGCGGCTGTATCGGCAATACGCATATGATGCTCAACAATGTCCCAAAAATCGCGACATTGAGCCCTGCTCCAGAATATCGTGGGCGTGGCGCTTAACACAACCCTCTGTGCTAGCGTATTGTCGACTATTCCGGTGACCTTGCAACGTTGTCCCTCACCAACTAACTTTTCAAACGGTGAAAGAATGGCTTCCTGATCCTTTAGTGCCAAAGAGTCTGACCCAGGTGCACCAAGTCTCAAATGAATGTTGAATTCAGGAAATATGTCCGTAAAAGTAAGGCAGCGAAGAATGCAGACAAAGTCTTCCAAGGCCAGCTGAGCACATCATGAAGAAATGCGTAGGATTTCCCTTCAGCTTTCCAGAAAGAAGGTGTAGACGCGCGTTGTAGTTCTTGAATGCATTCAGCTTCTTTGTCCAGATGATGACATTATGATCTTGAGCTTCCTTAACGAAGTGTTGTGGAGGAGCTGTGGTGGAGGCCACGATGAAATTGTTGAGCTTAAGAACAGCGCGCCCTTCATCATAAAGACTTCTGCAGGTTCGCAGGGTGCTGAGCTGGAAGTCGTAAGCTCTACAAAGCTTTGTTTCCGTTGAGTGTCGGGTGATTTCGCAATGCTCGGCGAGGAGGAGGAAGTCGATAATGCGACGAAAGACAGGATTAGGCAGGTCAGGTAATAAGGTCGCCATCATGGATATGATGAAGCTGGTAGCAAGCGGCGACGCCTAAAAGAATATAATCCAGTGCAGCAAGACCTGAAAGCTAAAATAAAACTTGGATATCGAGAGAATCACAAGCTTGGTAGTATGTAAAGGTGGATATGTTACTGCAGATATTGGCGTGAGAAGGGAGAAGTCATCCAACGACAAGAGAGACACGTGGTATCTTTCCAGACGTGAATTTAAAGTGAGAAAGAGCAGCAAACAAGACCAGCACGCGGGCAGGCACTAAGCAGGGTCTTCGGGTGCGGTTTCCTTGCGGCGTTTGTCGAGATCTGTTTCACAATTCGCGTCGCACCTAAGCAATTTCTTGTGGATCTGAAACATCACGAGTATAGGGCTCTTGTAGTCATTCCTGTCGTGAAGCTTCACGGGAAGCATGCTGGTGATCAGGAATGTACTGCATCTTTCACTGTTGTTTTTACGACATCAAGTACGTCAGTGGTGTTATAACCTGAGAAGCATGTATTGAAGCACGCATAGACTTCGAGCCTGTTCCGTGTAAATCATGAAAAATCCTCGTCCTCATTAGCCACGAGTCCTACGGATAGAGGAACATGCCACAAAAACCGAGTTACCACTTGCGTAGCACAGAGACAGCCATGTCACTCGAGATAGCCGTTTGTCACATGGAAACATGTGACATGTGACTGCCGATCTCCCGCCGTCATCTTCGCCGCTTCCTTGTTTTCAGGCAACATCTCCATCTCGTGTATCATACTACGAAGTACAACCAGCAACTCAATGAGCAGCTTTATTAACTCGCGCTTGCTAGAGCCTGCGCGTAGGACCGCTCACCGCTTCCACTCCACATCTGACACACCCAGCAACACCCAGTCACCAGCGGCCCCAGCCCCGGCTGGTGCTTCCCCCCAGACTTCACATGCCGAGGAGAGGAATATACCGACCACATCAATACCAACAACAACAGAAGTTCCAGCTCGAATACCAGCTATAGCCCGAGCCAACGGCTTTCAAGGCACAATCCCTCTGGATGACATTCGTAGCACCTATGTCTTTGACGAATCTCCCGTCCTGTCTCCTGGTGAGATGGACGGGTCTGCGGACGGACCTTTGGCTGCACTACCAACAGAAAGATCAAGGTTGAACCGCACGATCGATAGCATTGGTGCCATGTCAATTGACGAAGGTGGTCCTACGATGTCTCGAAACCCTTCTTTACACACTTTCAGTCAACAAGATGCTACTAGCTCGATACACTCAGGCCGCAGTGGAAATAGTGGCAATACCCAAGACAGAAGGCAGGAAGATATCATGGAAGAGGACCCTATCATCCGTGACGACGTTCCATCGATCATGTCCGGAAAGCTGCCTGAAGATGATGGTATGAAAAGCCTAAGACAGCAGCTACAACAGATTCGGAATATGGCGTTATCTGCTGAAGAAAAGGCCAAAGCTATGCATGATCTCATGACAAAAGACTACCAGGCATTCAAAGCGACAGCAGAGCACAACGAGCAAGAAAGAGCCATGTTGGCTAGTTTAGCCGTACAAGAACATGACAGACATCGTTCTCCTTCACCAGGAACTATATCGACACTTTATAACTTACAATCAGATGACTTGCACCCGACCTACCGACCGGCAACACCTCCAATAGACAGTTCAGATGTACATGAAATCGAGGAGAAGTCGATCCTAGGTTGTAAACATTACATGCGGAATATCAAAGTCCAGTGCAATGATTGCAAGAAGTGGTATACATGTCGACATTGTCACGATCAAGCAGAGAAACACTCTCTGATAAGGAAAGAAATCAGGAACATGCTCTGTATGCTATGTAGCACACCACAACCTGCAGCAGAGTACTGTCGTCGATGTAACGAGCAGACTGCCGTCTATTATTGTGACATCTGCAAGCTCTGGGACAATGACTCGAGGCGACGAATATACCATTGCGAGGACTGCGGTATTTGTAGAGTGGGAGAAGGTCTGGGCAAGGACTTCGTGCATTGCAAAGTAAGTCACGCCCTTCAATACCTAATAAGACACAACATAAGACACAACTGACAAGGCCACACCAGAAATGTAATGTCTGCATCAACATAGCTGCCGCAGATACACATCGATGTGTAGAACGAGCTACGGAGTGCGATTGTCCTATTTGTGGAGACTGGATGTTTACGTCTGCAATTTCCGTAGTGGCTATGAAGTGTGGTCATTATATGCATCGCGATTGTTATGATGCTCATATGCAGACATCCTACAAATGTCCAATATGTAACCGCAGCGCTGTCAATATGGAGTTACAATGGAGAAAGCTGGATAGACATATTGAAATGCAACCCATGCCAAGTCAATTCACGCACACCAAGGCTTGGATCAGCTGCAACGACTGTTCAGCAAGAACAGTCACCACCTACCACTGGCTTGGGAATAAATGCACGGTTTGTGGAAGTTACAACACTACAGAAATTAAGCTCGTTGATACGCCAGCAGAGCATGAAGCTCGAGCAGCAGAAGAAGCGCAACGACTGCGAATGGCTTCTCAAGTAAATGTTCTCGCACCACAAGCAGCAGCTGGAATGATTGAACCTACTGCGATTGTGGCGCCTGCCGAAGCGGCTGGACATAGCCTGTCATCTTCAACCCATCAGGAATTGATGGATTCTCCCGAACCATCTCCATACACACTCCTTGGTGGCGAGGTCTACAATTCGCCGGATCTCCTCAGCCCTGAAGTACAGCCCTCACCAGCACCACTCAACACACCACCACGTTCACCCCCTCGTGGCCGCAGACCAATCATCAACAGCACTCAACAACACCACTATGGTGCGAGCAACAATACCGCTTCGGCCATTCCTTCTGACGACGATACTAATATGACGGGCAATAATCTCGCAGAAGATGAAGTAGATGATGTGGAATTCTGGGGCTCAAGAATCAGCTCGCCTCTACCCACTCTACCAACCCTCACGACAGGCTGGAATATGCGACGAGTTTCCATGCCTACAATGCCTTCTATGCCTTCAATGCCCTACATGCCGACTTTAGCAAATATGCCAACAATGCCAAATATGCCCAGCATGTCTTCTATGCGTGGTATGCAAATGCCAACAATGCCGCAAATGCCGCAGATGCCTAGCATGCCACAGATACCTTCTATGCAGATGCCAACTATGCCGACCATGCCAAATGTCCGAGGATTGAGCCCTAGTGGCTGGAGCGTGAGGAGTTTGAGTGTTGGCGTGGGAAGTCCAGGGATGTTTGCCAGAAAGCCGGGACCACTAGGACAGGGAGAACAGGGGCAAAGGAATGAGGATGAAGATGAGGGTATGGAGGATGAGGACGACTACGAAGATGAGAGTGAGGATGACGAGGAAGATGAGGAAGGAGATGGAGATGGGGATGTTGATGAGATGGCATTGTTTGGACATCGTTAGCAGGTTTGTAGGTGGACAACACTCGTTCGTCGAGCAATGTAATATTATCATCTTCAACATTATTGTGCTAGTGGTTCAAGAGACTGTTTGAGTGCTCTGATAATGTGTTGCTCTAAGCAAAAAGAGAGAGAACATCACCACGTGACTACCCTCAAGCCGGAGCTAGCTCCATCGACAAGATCATCCGAAAAGTTCTGGCAGCGACGATATGTTCAGACACAAACAAACAACCCAACGACATTTCTCTTACTCGTTCCTCGACATGGACGGCCTTTTCGACGTCTTCGACGAGAAACCAACAGGTAAGCCCATTGCTCCAGCCGCAAAGTCGGGCAAGAAGCGGGCAGCAAACGGCGAGGTCAAGGCGAAGCAAGCAACAGAGAATGGTTGCACGGAACCAGAACAGCTTCAGACCGAAGACGTAGAGACGCCGGCGAAGCAAAACGACAGCGACAATCACACCGCGATGGAAGATGTGCACAATGCAGAAGACACACCTGATCAGAAGAGACGAAAGAGGGACGACGAGCCAGAACCAGTTGTGGCGGACACATTTGAAACAGAACAGACACGAGAAGTTGCCGCGTCAGCTGGTCTGCAAGGAACGAAAGAAGCTGGTGCCGTGGTACTCTCGCATCAAGTCAGACATCAGGTCGCACTTCCACCAGATTATCCATACATACCTATGTCAGAGCATAAACCGCCAGCCGAACCTGCAAGAACATGGCCATTCACTCTGGACCCCTTCCAACAAGTCGCAGTCGCATCAATCGAAAGAAATGAGAGTGTCCTTGTATCAGCGCATACTAGTGCAGGAAAGACAGTTTGCGCTGAGTACGCAATCGCTCAGTGCTTGAAGAACAACCAAAGAGTCATCTATACTAGTCCTATCAAGGCGCTGAGTAATCAGAAATACCGTGAATTCACAGCAGACTTTGGCGACGTTGGTTTGATGACTGGAGATGTCACGATCAATCCTACAGCGACATGTTTGGTGATGACGACAGAGATTCTGAGGTCCATGTTATACAGAGGTTCGGAGATTATGCGTGAAGTTGCGTGGGTCATTTTCGATGAGGTACACTACATGCGCGATAAGGCTCGAGGTGTTGTGTGGGAAGAAACCATTATCCTACTTCCTGACAAGGTTCGCTATGTCTTCCTGTCTGCCACGATACCGAACGCCATGCAATTTGCAGAATGGATCGTCAAGACGCATAACCAGCCTTGCCACGTCGTATACACTGATTACCGCCCAACACCACTACAGCATTACCTTTTCCCAGCTGGCGCTGAAGGTATACATCTTGTGGTAGACGAGAAGGGAGTGTTCCGGGAGGAGAACTTTCAAAAGGCTATGACATCAGTGGCAGACAGGCAAGGCGATGATCCAGCAGATGCCAATGCGAAGAGAAAGGGCAAAGGCAAGGACAAGAAGCTGAACAAGGGTGGTAACAAGGGGCCGACTGATATTTGGAAGATTGTGCGTATGATCATGCAGAAGGCCTACAACCCCGTAATCGTGTTCAGTTTCAGCAAGCGTGAATGTGAGGCATACGCTTTGCAGATGAGTTCAATGGCCTTCAACGACGAATCGGAAAAGGCAATGGTCGGAAAGGTGTTCAGTAGTGCTATTGAGATGCTTTCAGCCGAGGACAGAGAACTTCCTCAAATCCAACACATCTTGCCACTTCTGCGGAGAGGTATTGGCATTCATCATTCTGGTTTACTTCCGATCCTGAAAGAAACGATCGAGATTCTCTTCCAGGAAGGTCTCATCAAGGTTCTCTTTGCCACGGAAACCTTCTCGATTGGTCTCAATATGCCTGCGAAGACAGTCGTGTTCACTAGCGTACGAAAATTCGATGGTGTCGCGCAGAGATGGGTCACTCCTTCTGAATTCATCCAAATGTCTGGTCGTGCAGGTCGAAGAGGTCTAGACGAGCGCGGTATTGTCATTATGATGATTGACGAGAAGATGGAACCAGGCGTAGCGAAAGAGATTGTACGAGGTGAACAAGACAAGCTGAATTCTGCCTTTCATCTTGGATACAATATGATATTGAACTTGATGAGAGTTGAGGGTATTTCACCAGAGTTCATGTTAGAACGGTGCTTCTTCCAGTTTCAGAACACTGCCTCAGTATCCGGGCTCGAAAAAGAATTGCGTGAACTGGAGCATGAAAAGGCCAACTTCCAGATTGAGAACGAAGAGGCTATCAAGGAGTACTATGATCTACGACAACAACTGGACAACTACTCAAAGGATATGCAAGAAGTCATTACACATCCAAGCTACTGTCTAGCCTTTCTACAACCAGGCCGATTGATAAGAGTAAAATACGGAGAGCATGACTTCGGTTGGGGTGTTGTTGTCAACTTTACACAGAGAAGGCCAGCAAGAGGTCACAGCCTTGACAGTATGAAGCCGCATCAGCAATACTTAGTTGAGACATTACTTGTTCTTGCGTCCGACTCTTCTGTAGGTGGTCGACAAGATCAGGATCTTCCTCCTGGCATATCACCTCCGAAAGGTAACGACAAGGGCAAACTCGATATCGTGCCTGTCCTGCTGTCATGCATACAGCAGATCGGGCATCTGCGAGTGTTCTTACCTAAGAATTTGCAGTCCAGTGAGCAGCGACTTACAGTCCGCAAGGCTTTGGATGAAGTGAAGAGACGCTTCCCTGATGGTATTGCTGTACTCGACCCTATTGAGAACATGGGCATTGTGGACGACTCATTCAAGAAGCTCTTACGAGTAAGTACTATGAGCTTTGACGCGTAAATAAATCACACTAACAAGATCACCAGAAAATCGAACTTCTTGAATCGCGTCTGCTCGCAAATCCATTACACAATTCACCAAGGTTAGCCGATCTCTACAATCTGTACCACTCCAAGGTGGAGATGATCAACAAGATCAAAGCAACGAAAAAGAAGATCGCTAGTGCTATGGCTATCCTGCAACTTGATGAGCTCAAGTGTCGCAAGCGAGTGTTGCGTCGACTTGGCTTCATTGATGAAACAGACGTTGTTCAACTTAAGGCTCGCGTAGCCTGTGAGATCAGCACTGGAGATGAGCTCGTGCTTAGTGAGCTGCTATTCAACCGCTTCTTCAACGAGCTTACACCCGAGCAATGCGCTGCGTGCTTGAGCTGCTTCATCTTCGAGGAGAAAAGCGACGACAATACAGCTTTGCGCGACGAGCTGGCGAAACCATTTCGCGAGATTCAGACACAGGCGCGTGCGGTCGCCAAAGTCTCGCAGGAGAGTAAGCTAGCAATTAACGAGGAAGAGTACCTGCAGACATTTAAGCATCAGCTCATGGAGGTGGTGTTCTCTTGGTGCAAAGGCACGTCCTTTGCTAACATCTGCAAGATGACGGATGTGTATGAAGGCAGTTTGATCAGGCTGTTCAGGAGATTGGAAGAGCTTCTCAGGCAGTGTGCACAGGCTTCGAAGGTGATGGGCAGTGACGACTTGGAGAAGAAATTCGAAGAGGCTTTGTTGATGGTGAGAAGGGACATCGTTGCAGCCCAGTCTCTCTATCTATGATGAGAAGTTGCATAATGGGAGTTGCTACACCGCTGAGATGGTGATAGTGACTGGGATAGCTTGATGCTGCCACTTAGCATAGCCTTTATTTTGATGTACTTATATTTTCTGGCTATTGCTTCAGACGACAAAGAGAAGTCTGCTTGAAAGGCCACCCAAACGACGAAACAATATGACAGCACGATTGTAACTTGTCCTCATCGTTTCATCTCAAGACTAGATGATGATTTTGTGCTACACAGGGTTCATCTCATCTGATGTTGTTGTGTGTTTATGACAAGCCTTCACGTGCTAGTCACTTTGGCTCCACTTTATCGCCAGCCTACTACAGTCTCGACTTCACACACTCATCACTACCATCACTTATCTCTTTACCCGAACTTGCAACCTTTCTACTTACTCACAATATCACAACGAAGCCAATTCGATCAGAAAACAGCAAGACCTCCTCCTGCTCAAGAATGAGTGGCGGCGTTGCTCAAGCGTTCTTTGTCCCTCACGTTTTCCGGGATCCGCATTCATCACCAACTCTCTCGACTTCATACCAAGGTGTGTATCATTGCCTATCGTCACCTGTCATCACTACTTCCCACTAACATCGTCATGCTACAGCCGGCACACACTACACACCACAACAACCTACAATGTCTTCTCGAAAACGCAAAGCCTCCGATGATGACGATATCCCAGACCGCATGTCTTCGTCACCCACACCCTCCCCATCTATAACAAATCGACCACTAGGAACGCCTCGCACACCATCACATCTTTCATCGAAACGTATACGCACAAACGCCACAACATCACGACCTTTACCGCTCAACCGCCTACTAGAAACGCTCACTCAAGACCAGCTTCGTACGGCTCTCACAACTCTTTGTACTCGCCACCCAGCGATTGCTGCGGAGCTCAGCTCGACAGCCCCACGACCGTCTGTACCTTCAGCCTTGGGCGTGCTACACTCTTATGAAGCTGCAATGCAAGAATCATTTCCATATGGTGATCGAGCTTCATCAGACTACAGTTTCAACCGAGTACGAGGCTCTCTACTTGCTTTACTGGATGCATTGAAAGACTACGTGCCACAATTCCTGCCACCACAAGAACCACAGCCTACGGTTAGTCTGGCATTTCTCGATGGTGTCACAGAGATAGTAGCAAGATTACCGCAATGGGATACATTTGTGAACAACAGATGGAAAGACGAGGCCTTTGAAGAAATGGGAGCAGCATGGGCAATGGTGGTGCGGGAGGCTGCGAAGAGAGGAGCAGGGATACAGCTGCAAGTAGGAGGCTGGGATAGAAAGATTGTCAGGCACAACGAGATGAGTGGAGGAAAGCTGGGAGAGGCAGTGCAGGCACTAAGAGAGTTGGGCGGTTGGTTTGTGGACCAAACACAGACTGCCAACGCAAGAGGACAGGGAGGCCAAGGACAAGTGGAGGATGAGAGGGAGAAGTTGAGGAGAGAGTTGTTTAGTGGCACATATGGAAACGCAGTACAGGTTGGCCCTTGGTGACAGCAGTTCGACCAGAATACTAAGAGAGTCGAAAGGGGGCTTCTTAAGCTTGAAGTGAATATATTGCGCACCACACCGATCAGCAAGGGAAGATCAACAAACAACCAATAGACAGAACAGCACTTACTACGTTGGGTGTCCTAAAGGATGATATAAGTAGGGCTGGATGGAGCTCTCAACCATGATTACGACCAATGACCACATCCGACGTATGCATCTCAATCGGCGTTACATCAGAACTGGTACAGCATAGTGGCTTTGACTATGGATCAGCCTTGGAATGTTGTTATGGCTTGTCGGCTATCATGGACAACGGATCTGCTCGTCTTCGAATAGAGCAGGTTCATATTTGCAAGGAGGTTTGATGAAGAGTTCCAGCGTGGAGCAAGAGCGTAGACATGTGCGCAGCCCAAGAGACAGCTGAGGATGATAGGCCATGGATAACATGCCAATGTTTACATCGATTAAATAGAAAGTCAAGATCATCGTAGCAATCGAACGACGAATATTACTGCTTGGTGTATATTCTTGTATTCATGGCATTAATTGAGTCCCTTTCAGACCACGTTCTTTATTCTAGACATCCCACAGCACCACTTGAGGACTTGCTACGTAACTTGCCGCCGCCATGATCCCCTGGCAACTGTATGTCCAGTCTCAACCGATCAATTGCAAAGACTAACACTAAATCTCGCAGGCTAAACACTCTCGCCCTCCCAGTCCTCTTCTACGTTGCGCCGCGCGCTCTCGCTCTTTACCGATCCATACGCTCGTCAGCTTATAAGCAAAGCATCCGACCTCTCCCGCCCCAGCTCGTGCCAGTACTCACATTGCTCCTCTTCTCAGCCGGCCTGACGCTCATCTTGCTACTACCACAATTCCAGTCAACCAATATCTTCGCTCTGACATCTGCCCGACCTACCACATCCACAAATGTGCTCTTCGAGAAACTCTCTTCACTCCGTCCTTTAACAAGTCAAGAGGAAGGCCCACTACGTTCCGCATTCGGGCGGAAGGAAGGACGACTGCTATACTATGCGTTGGGCCCTGATACCTTAACGGAGTGCATGTTTTGCTCGCCGGCTGAACTTGAGAACCCAGGAGCTTCTACGATACCCCTAAGCTACTTAGCTTATCAGCTGCCTAAACAACTCACACCACATATCCTTAATGTTTTCATTATCGGCCTAGTCACATCACCAATCTTTGTCAACATCTTCGGTTCATTCATCTATTCGTTCCTCAGCACAAGCACTAGCACTCCAACCCAGGCACCAACATCTTCGAGCTCATCTACCACAACCGCCCGCTGGCGAACACCCTTTCTGACCATCTCGATTGCCTTGGCAGCAGCAGACGTCTACTTCCTCGCCACATACGACGTCCGCACCAATGCTTCTCCAAACGCTCTCCGCTCGATCGAATCCGTCGACTTCCTCCACTGGCGCCTCCGCATCTACCGCCTCTCATGTCTCGCGATCCTCAACATTCTTCTAACCACCTGCGTCTATCTCAGCGCCACAAACCGCTTCTTCATAAACCCACCCAGCGTCCACGACCGTCTAACAGCTGTAGGACAGGCGTTGGAAGTAGGAAATGCACGACTTTGGGCTACTGGAGTTGTGAAGAATTCGGTGGTGAGAAGTGCTGAGTTAAGGAGGAAGGAAGGCGAGTACTGGGAGGAAGAGGGCAGAATATGGGAGGAAAGAGAGGTTGTGAGTGCGATTCAGGGAGCGCTTAGGAGGATGGGAAGGGAGCAGTTGGGTGTGCTGGAACATGCGGCGGCGGAGAGGGCGGGTGTGGTGCTAGCGGGAATGGGTGTGCCGACAGGGATGGGAGCGCCTGGAGCTGGGTGATGGGGTGCAACAACATATGGCATCAGATTTGAACACATGAAAACAAACAATTGAGAGACCGAACCGAAGCGTTGCGCCAATGGAGGTGAGAGACAGCGCGGGGAATGTGGCCCAGCCTGCTACTGCGAGCAGGTTGATCGTACGTCAAGTGATGCTGCACCGAAGGTACGTATTCGACAGGCTCGCTTCCTCTGGCACGGGATCAGGGCGTGTCCTGGGCGACTTGATCAGGCGATTGACAGTATCAGTGACCGCACGCAATAACTATGAGCAATTCGGCAGCTAGTTAGTCGTGTCGGAAGTAGAAGGTAGGAACGGCCACAGGATGCAGCATGCTTCACAAGTATCGAGTGTGTTCCACAATGCTCAATCGACATGACAGCCGTGGTCACGTATCTTCGGAAGGCGAGCAGGAATATTCTTGACTCCACTCTATCTAGGGATTTGTCACCGGCTCGAGAAGGAGATGGAGAGGAAGTTACTTGTACATAAGTGGATGGTGTTTACCTGTAAAATGCTTCCATAGGCATCCAGCGACATTATTGTCCACCCCCACTCAGTAGACATCAAGACCAGTCTACCCCACACCTACTACTACTACTGCCATCTTGCCACTGGTATCTCGCCCTCTGATCGTGCCGCCGTCCGAGGAAATGACATCTCGGATCTTCGGCAGAGCAGTGTCCGTCAATGACGCAGCGGACCATCTGGGTTCTTAATGTCAAAAACATCCTCGCACTTAATCTTCCATCATCAACACACCTCAGACAACACACAATGAGTCCAAGGGTTTTCTTCATCACCGGTACTAGTACTGGATTCGGCCACGAGCTGGTCCAAGTCGTTCTGGAGAAGGGCGATATCGCTGTAGCCACGGCGAGGGATCCTTCCAAGCTTAAGTTTGACGGTATGTGCATAGTCTTCTTCATTGATGATGTAGGGGCTGGCATTAAGTTCACACGGTGCTAATGGGCGGAAAGATACATGTACTGATGATAACAGGAACAAACGAAAAGAACTATCTCGCTCTCCCCCTCGACGTCACCGACAACGACGCCATCACCTCCGCCATCAAGAAAGCCCAGGAGAAATTCGGCCGCCTCGACGTCGTCGTCAATAATGCGTTCGTTGCCCTCCTATCCTTTCTTATGACCACGTTTCGTTTCCCTTATGCTGACGATATTTACGATATGTGTACTGCAGCGGCTATGGTCTCAGCGGCGAATTCGAGTCTCTCTCCGAAGCCCAGATTCGAAAGCAAATGGAGGTCAACTTCTTCGGCTTGATTAATGTGACGCGTACTGCTATGGAAGCTATGCGCAAGCAGGAGCCTAGTGGTGGGTTGATACAGCAGGTTACGAGTATTGGTGGACAGAGGGGTGTGCCTGTACGTTTGTGATTTTTTCTCTAGCCTTTTTCTTTCCTCTTCTCACACTACTGGATGCATACGAGTGGAGAACAGCACTTCCAGAACATACTTACTGACTAATTATTATCCAGCTCTTCTCAATCTACTGCGCCTCCAAATGGGCCGTCGAAGGCTTCACCGAAGCAATCTCCCAAGAAGTCAAGCCCGAGTGGAATATCAAGTCAGTAAACCTTTCCTCACTCTCCCCGCCATTTCATCTTGTTAAACTACCCCAGATTCACCTGCATCGAACCCGGCGGTTTCCGCACAAACTGGGCCGGCGCCTCCATGGCCTTCGCTGACGCCAAAAACTCCGCCTACGACCACCTCGACGCCGAAAAGTCAATGAAAGCACGCAATGGCACGCAAGCTGGCGATCCACGTAAGGGCGCAGAGGCTATGTATGAGCTTGCGGTGGCGAAGGATCCGCCGTTGAGATGTGTGATTGGCACGGATGCGTACAGTGGGATAAAGGATAAGTTGGAGAAGTATGGGAAGAATGTGGAGGCTTGGAAGGAGTTGAGTAATAGTACGGATGTTGAGGGATATCAGAAGCCGAGTTAGGGTGGATGAGGGGGTGGTGGGTGTGAGTGGAGAGGGAAGGGGCAGATGGTGCTGTGTGGAGTTTGGATGGTAGCCCTGGAAAGGACACATACGAACTATGAATAATGGCAGTTGAATTGTGTAGGTGAGGACTTATATTCACTACACTCTCCCCAACTCAAATTACTGTCAAGAGCAGCACACACACCTCTCAAGACTTATCGAAACGTACACAACGTGACGATATGTGCTCACTGCTCAGTCGTGCTTACTCATTCTCGCTCAGTCCTATCAACCATCAACCATCAACCAATACCATTGCACAAATCATGTCCTTCTCACACAGTAAAAGACAAGCTGAAACATGACTGAAACAGCCGTCGCAGGAATGTACGAGAGATGACTGATTCCATCACAAAGACAGTATGTCTTGAATGCTGAGAAGCATCGATGGGATGATGCGGAGATATACTCTTTGTTGTCGTGACATATATGCTTAGATGGAAAAGTGATCATGCTTAGATGGAAAAGTGGTCAAATCCAGGCCCGTCAAGTTCAATGCACATCTTGATTTTGCCTTTCCTTCACCCGCACTTCCACAACCTTCTCACGGTGAAAACGATATCGATCGAGGTCGAGGGTCTTTAAGTGACCATAATACTTCTCAACTTAGGAAATCCAAAGTCACGACTGTAGCGAGCAGACAGACGGCCACAGAAGGGAAGCGGGAGTAAAAGAAGATTCTCATGATATTTGAAAAGTGGAAAGGAAAAGAAGAAAGTCTCATAACATTAGATTGAAAGAAGCAATGGAAATCCTTGTTATTACATTACTTTCATAATATTCCAAGATTGTAAAGAAATCAAATCCAGTTAAATCTCGAAAAGATTCCGCGCCGCCATCAAGGCGAGGTTGGCGTCGTGTCGGCTGACCAATCCCTCTAGCACCACTTCCCATAATCCACCCCCTTAACAAGCACATTATACTTCGGATTAATATAAAACGCCTGCCCATTAACCATATTATGGCTCGGATCCGAACAATACCCATTCAAAAAATTCGCATTCTGCTGCAACGTCGGGCACGTAAAGTAACTATCCGTGCTCTCATCATTACACGTCACCAGCGCCGTATTATAATTACAAGCCCATCGACTACAGCTCCTAGCAGCCTGGACACACCATCCAGTGCCGTATTTCTTGGTGATGTACGCAGCATTAGCAATAGCGGCGTGTTCAAGACCCCAAGCGTAGGCGGCGGAACCGCAGTATTGCGAGATGCGGTTGGAGCGTTTTTCGAGCTCGAAGTCGTCGGCGGCGCGCTTGTTGATTTCGGAGAGGTAGGCATCGTCGGTCTGCCAGCGCGGGTTGAGGGCGGCGATTTTGGCGGCGATGACGTGGTGGGGGCCGGTGAAGGTGAGGTTGCCGAGGCCCATGGATTCGTGGGCGACCCAGGTTGGGTCGACGAGAGGGTGGGGGAGGGTGGCGTTGTGCTTGGGGGTGATGCGGTAGTGGTTGGGGTTGTGGGCGACGAGGGCGCTGGCGAGGCCGGCGAGGGCTAGGATGGGGGTGGTGAAGAGCATGGTTGTTGTTGCTGTTGAGATGTTCTTGGCGTTGAAGGAATTAAGTTGGTGAGGTCGTGGTGGAGGAAGTAGAGGAGGTGGTAGTGGATGTGGCATCGTAGAAATAGCTTCCTGTAGGTAGTGAGCACAATACGAGTATGTTGATAAAGAGTCTGTGCTTGACGTCAAGTAGTGAATAAAGAGACTCGAAGGACTTGATGTTGTGAGTATATTGTGGGGTAGATTCACGACAATGGGTGAAGCTGATGGACAAAGAGTACAATACGAAACATCAAGGAATGCATGATTACATCACTTGACACCGCTTGCGGAAGATCGTGCTTCTAGCGTAGAGCCACTGGGGCGTGGCTGATGCTCGTGCTCATACTAGTAAAACAGTTGCACATTGCAGAAGCAAATAATTGTAAAGCAATCTGTGGTATATTCTTCTAAAGCAAGCTCTTCCAGCGACATTACCTTGATATCAATACCATACAGTTACAAGATCTTAATAACAGATACTCAATCTACGCTTTGACAGCATCGGCGTATCCAGTTGCAGAGTGCTCACTTGCGTCCAAAGGAGGGGTATCAGCAAACAAGGCTTTGGCGAATGCTTCAGGATAGCGACCACCAGATACAGTCGCTTTCTCGCAAGCATCTCTGAATTCCTTCTCCTCTTCCTGTGTAAGCGTGATTTTCATGGCACCAAGGTTCTCCTCGAGTCGATCGATGCGAGTTGTACCAGGAATGGGGATGAAATCATCTCCTTGTGCCAGAATCCAAGCAAGTGTCAGTTGACTTGCAGTAACACCCTTCTTCTTCGCGATAGCACCAATGTGGTCAACTAGCTCGAGGTTCTTGTCGAAGTTTTCTTCTGAAAATCTTGGGGCGAATTTTCTGAAATCGCCTTCCTCGAAGTCTTTGGGGCTGCGAAGGGTACCAGTGATCATGCCGCGGCCGATAGGTGAGTAGCAGACAATAGCGACGCCAAGTTCGCGGCAAGTTCTCAGTAAGTCGATCTCAGGTGTCTCAATGTCGAGTGAGAACGGTGAGTACTCGATCTGTACCGCACTGATGGGGTGAACCTTGTGTGCGCGACGCAGACTGTTTGAGCTGCATTCGCTGAGTCCGAGGTACTTGATCTTGCCCTCCTTTTTAAGCTCAGCCATTGCTTCGACAGTCTTCTCAACAGGTGTAACGCTGGAATCATGCGCAGCCATGTTAGTACAAATCTGGCAACAAGCAAAACTGACTGAACTCACCCGTCAAGACGATGGCAGTAGTATAGGTCGATTGATTCGACACCCAGACGCTTCAAACTCTTTGCGCAAGCCTTCTTGACATACTCTGGGCTGCTGTCGACGCCGCGTGAGCCATCCTCTTTGACGACGTTGGCGAATTTAGTTGCTAGAAAGATCTTTTCACGTTTCCCAGGGTTTTGTTTGAACCAGTTTCCGAGAAGATCTTCGCTATCTTGGTACCTTAGAACGTCATCAGCTATACTCTTCCAACTATTCTCTTTTCTCCTTACATGTCTGCTGAATCCCAATGAAGCTCTCCCGCGTTGTAAGCAGCATCGAGGACCGCAAATCTTTCAGCATCAGGCTTGGGCTTGCCATAGAAAGCAGAGAGTCCCATTGTGCCAAAGCCCATTCCAGTGACATAAGGCCCGTTCTTTCCTAGTTGCCTGGTTGGCAGACCAGAAGCTGCGAGACCTGAACCAGAAAGGTCAGAAACAGCGCCTTGCACAGCAGAGGCAGCATCCTTCGCAGCGGAGACAGCTTGGCCGAGAACATTCTGAACAGTATCCATGGCGTTTGTGATGATTTGCTGATATTCTTCAGGGGTGGACATTGATGAAATGATGGGCAGAGAGTTGATATATAATTGTGATTATCAATGGAGAGGGGCGACGTAACAGGGTCTAGAGCTTAAATTCCGGTGGTTTATCTCCTTTCGCCGATAGATAAAGCCGAAGCTCGTCTTCCATTACGAAATATTACATGTCTAGAGATGTGAGACGCTACATCAGTCTGCGCACTGTGGCAAGTGTGATTGTCCAGTTAAGAGTGTTTCTGATGAAGACAGTGTTGTACTTCTTGTGTAACTACCCCCACCTTGCCCCGCGCTTGTAAGCATTAAGCTTCCGTGGCTGCCATTCAAGTGTTGCGGCACACTACGCACGATCGGGTGCGAGTGCTTATCAGACCTCGAAGCCTGCCTTGATTCGTCTCATGGAGTTTGTCAATTCCGAGAACAGGGCGCACGGGGTACTAGCCTACTCGTTACATCCAGGAGGGGTTCTTACAGATCTGGCAACGTCAGGTATGCCCGAGAGTATGTGGGCCAATTTGAACGATACACCAGAGCTCGCTGGCGACACGATATGCTGGTTAACAAGCGAAAGAAGAGAATGGCTCGCTGGCAGATATCTGAGCTGTAATTTTGATATGAAAGAGTTTCTTGCCAAGAAGGATGAGATTGAGGCCGGCGACTTGCTCAAGATTCGAATGGGTGTGGAGCAGGGCTGTCGAGACACTATGCCTGGACACTGTCTTCTTGCAACATATCCTCTATATACGGATTCAACCAGTATCTCCTCAGGTCGTCTCTCTTCATATGTTTTGCGCCGCTGATCATACCCAAACACTTCTTGGAACCACAAGCACATTCGAACGTTTGCGCCATGTCCCACTCGGTACTTGGATAGAAGAAGGTCAATGGGTCTCCCTTTTTCAATGGTCGATTATCAATAACGCGCACCTCCATCTTGGACATGTCAAAGACAAGGTTTGGGTCGCAACTATGGTTGCAGTACAGAAGGTCGGAGTTGAGCTCAATGTGGCTGTCCTTGCCGGTTTGAACTGTTGAGTAGGCTGACTTTGGAGCCGGTGTTGCTGTATCAATTTTGGTAAAAAGGGCGCCGGCTTCGAGATCAACGAGGGAGACACCATAGGATGAAAACGAGCCAGTGCCAAGTCTGACGTCTATGAGGTTGGGATGGCTTGAAGGAGGGTATGTAGTAGCTTGCGACATGATAACTATGTCTTTGTAAATGTTGTCTTTGTGTGCTACTGGATACTTTTTGTCATTGTTTCAATACCCCGCCTTCTGCAAGGGCCGGCCCCCACTTTCATCTGCACGTTGCCGTTACAAAGGTCAGTCGAGTCGAACATCTTTGCTCTCGACAAGCTCAGGCAAAACCATCTTGAACGGGTCGTCAGAGTGAAAAGTGATGCATGCTGTGATGATGAAGGAAGATGGCGCCGAGAGAGCTGCGTGGCCTCACAGCAAATCCTTCAGCTCGGCGTTCAGCTCGTGCCATGTTGCCGTAGTGACGCTCGAGTCCGAGTCCACAAGTTCATTGCATGCCTTTGCAATGCCACCATGCACGATTCTGACGTCCTAGAGCAGTTTCTCTGATACTCTCAGTCATTGACAATCTTACACTCGTTTCTCTTAGCTCTACCATAATCTTGTCGCCGACCTCTGGTTGTTCAACCTTGCCCTCACCACCTTCTCCACCCCCCAGCCACAAAATATCAGAACAACAAAGTCACTATATCCTCGAAGATTGCCCACGATGAGGCTTGCGCATCCGTAAATGCAAAATAGTTCAACCAGTAGCCAACCACTATGTCACCACACCAAGGGCTCAGTGCTAACGTCGCTCGCCTTCCGTTCACTCTTCTCATCCTGATCGCTCAAGCCGTCCACGCCGATCTTCCTTATAATCCCACACGAATCTTCGCAACTCAAGATAACATTTACATCCTCGATCCGGCATCGGCAACACTACCTCAAGGCCAATTGCGCTCTTTCAAGACCAACACAAACCTCGATGCTGGCAGTCTATCTGCAAAGACAGTCGGATACTTGCCTTGGTACGACCCGAACGCTAGCAACACAAACTCAGCAACTTCCTACACACCTGTTTTGGACACGGATGGTGGTATAGCTGTATTAGCAGGGAATTGTTCGGTGGGAGTTGGAGGATCTTCGCTATATAAGTTTACGCCAGCGACCTCACGATGGGCCAGGCAAGGACTAGGAGACGACACAGGCTCCGGTGGGAGCAATACACTGACAGGAGCAACCTACCTGGGAGCTGGAGTATCATTCTCGCCGAGCTTCACAGGTGGGGAAATGGATTTGTTTGTCTTTGGTGGAATGTGTCCGTTCGCTAACAACACAGCTGAAACCTGGATGACTTCAGCAAGCTATTCAAATTCACTACTCAAAGTGCAGGAAAAGACCACAGGTGACAGGATATCAATTACAAACCAGAACTTGCAGCAACCAGTAGCAGAAGCTGGTTTTACATTCACCCCACTAGAAGCAACATACACAAATACCAGCAGTGGACCGAATGTCGTTGAACAAGACTTTCTGCTTCTTGGTGGACATACAAATGGTGGATTCATGAATATGAGTTTGATTGCAATATTGTCGTTACCACAAGCAAGCTGGACCTTTGTTGCTGTTAATACTCCCAATGACAAGACCGAGCTATTGAAAAGAGATGCTATTGATGTTACGCCAAGATCAGGACACACCGCAATACGGAGCGCGGACGGAACACAGATCATAGTGATTGGTGGATGGGTTGGAGATGTTTCCACACCAGCTGAGCCTCAGATTGCTGTCTTAGATGTTGGCGTAGGGTATGGCGGCACAGGGGCATGGACATGGACTACACCATCCACATTGAATTCGCCATTTGCTACAGGTTCAGGAATATATGGTCATGGTGCAGTGATGTTACCTGGGAATGTCTTGCTGGTTACTGGCGGATACAACATTGCAGGCTCGTCTGCTTCCAGGCTGAAGAGACAAGTTGCTTCGGCCGCACCAAGCCTACAAAACTACTTCTACAACATCACATCAAGTAGCTGGATCACCGAGTACGACGCAAAGACAGCTGCAGCGTCCAGTCCTGGCACTACAAATACAGATACAGCATCATCAGGCAAGGCAGCCGAGATCATTGGACCTGTGGTTGTTATTGCTATAGTATTGGTTGCTTGTTGGGCGGGTTGGTACTTCTGGCGACGATATAAAAGAACTCACAAGCAAGACCAAAGTCCACAAATGAGCGAAAGAACCGAGTACTCTGGTGTAATGACGGGACCATATGGTGGTTCAGAATATCCCAGCTCAAGCCACGGCCAGATAAGAACAGCAAGCACAGTAGATTATCACAGTTCTCAAGACGACTTACAACCAGGCGCATCAGTTTGGGGGCGTCCTCGGTCTCGGGAAGGCTGGCCGTGGATGCCTGGTGAACCAGAAGGCTTGGACGCTGTAGGTACGGCAGCACGAGAAGCAGAAAGAAGTGGCCTTGACGTTGATTTCCCAAGCCCCCAACGTGGTCTTCGTCAATCGTTTAAAGCAGCTCGTGGAGGTTATCATTCAGCTCCACGCGTTGATTATGACGATTCACGACCAAGTAGAGCATATGGTGACATGTATGCTATCGAAGAGCTAAGTGAGCACGAAGGTTCGAATCCTTCTTCTCGAGTAGTCAGCCATCAACAACCTGGTAGTCCACTCATCAATACTCAAACAACACTAGATCCTTTCCGAGATCCAGATGGTGTTGACGGTCATCATCCGCCTGCTCCACTACCACAAGCACATCAGAACTCACTTCGTCGGATCAATAGCAATAGCAATCTCAACCTCAGCGTTACAACAGACTCAACGCCAAGTGGAAACGGCACCATCACATCCGCAACCCAACGTCGGCTGGAAATGGTACAATGGGTACAAGACTGGGAAGCCGCTGGAAACTCTCCAACGCGATCAAGTCGTTCCGCATCGCCCGACAAGTCCGATCGTACAATGAGTGATCTCAGTGATCGGTCATTGCTATCTGCAAGCTCTCTGCACCGCCAGCAATCAACACGATCAGTTGTGAGGCAGTACTTTCCCGGTTTATTGAACAAATCAGACTCCAGTGCAAGCAACAGCAACCACAGCCATAGCACTCGCGGTGGTGGTGGTGGTGGTGGTGGTGGTGGTGGTGAGCCATCAGGTCTGAACATTGCTCGCAGTCGTCCACATCATCGCATCCCAAGTAACGGAGGAGAACCATCAACAGGCTTCTCCTACCTACAATCGGAGTCGCAAAACCTGCTCGGTCAACATAACACCAACATTTCCTCACCTCCACCCACAACAGCCCGCCGTCATCGTCCTTCCATTGAACCAGATACTGTCCCAACTTTTTCTCGGGCACTTAGCACCACTTCTACCAAAACAACGCAGACAACAACCACGCTCTCCTCTGTTGCACGCTCACGCATCGGTGGATTCGTGGGGTCAGTGAGACGCGGCGTCTACCTCCCTCGTGCCTTATCATTCGGCTCGCTAGCTGGAGGAAACAGAAGCAACAGCATGACACGAGCCAATGGTCGTCCACTCGCTGGCATGATTCACGGAGATGGTTACTACGAATACGCGGATGACATGGACGGTGCCGCACGCCAAGGTCGACTCGGAATGCACAGTACAGCGTCGAGTCCTGGCAAGCAGACTGGATCTATCGTCGAAGATTTCGAAGGCGACAACGAAGAAGATGTAGCGAAACAAGATGCCAGCGAGTGGGGCGAGAGTACTCGAAAGGCCATTGTGAGGAGAAGTGTCAGTGATAGTGGACCCGCTTATTGGGCTGTTAAGCGTGGGAAGAGTGATTGGGATCGCGATCGCGATCGTGTGAGTGAAGATCCCATCACCAGACCGAGTGCTAGAGGCCTGTTTACCGGACGGACAGGGTCGTCACTTGCCGCACCGGTCGCTACGACTACTGGGATGAGGATGAGTGTGAGTACGACGGGCGCGACGAGGGGGACGTCTGGTCATTCGAGAAGCAGAAGTCGGAGTAGGATTGCTGGAGGGCGTGTCGTGCGTGAACAGCCCAGTCATGGAAGTAACCTTGGTGCTAGCCGGCCTGATACGGGCAATACTGGCAGAAGTGCCAGGAGTGGGAGAAGCGGAGAGGAAGACTGGGATGTTGAAGCTGCGGTGGAGGAGAGAGTGGTGCAGGTTATGTTTACGGTGCCGAGGGCCAGACTGAGGGTTGTGAATGCGGATGTGGAGAGGGAGAGTTTGGTTGATGATGGTGAGGGTGAGGGTGGGTTGGAGGTGACTGGTGTGAATGGTAGAGATAAAAGAAAGGGTAGGGCGAGTGATGCGCAGGAGGGGGATAATCGGTATGATGGGAGTGGGTGGTCGTAGTAGAAGGTTGATAGGATATGAGAATATGTATATAATGTCCGCCTCTGTTCCACAACAAAATGGAGTCTTGTCTACTGTACTCCTCAGGTGCTATATCGTTCTATTGTCGTAGTTCTGCTGCAAAAGGGAGATATACCTGGAGCATTGCTGAGAAAACAAGCTTGCTTGCGCGGCCGACAACAGGAGACTGATTGTTATCTTCTTCTTGAGTCCAATGAGCAGTGCATATATGTACATGACTACAGCTCAGCTCAGCTCAGCCTTGCTGATGCATGTCGTCCATGATAAGCACTACTCGCTGACACACACTCTCAAAAACCATTACACAACCACATAATCATACAGCCACTTCCAGCCACAACTGCATCACAGCCCCTAAACACTGCCAAACACTTCGCACACCCTACCCTCACTCTATTTTCCGGCCCCATGCCTTCATTGACTCGGCAGGATCTGCTTATAGACAACCTTGGACGTTACTGTAGCGCTTACCCTCACCTCTCGTCACTTCATGTTTTGCTGACTGACCGGTGACTACTGCCTTGAAGTTTCCTTCTTTGGGTAGTTTAGCGAGAAAGTGGTGTGTTATTGTTATGTTTGTTGTGTTTGTGTCACAGCCGCAAGGAAGGATACATACAGTCTAGCGCAGGCCACATTGGGGCTGTGTCGCTCGCTAAGGTGCATAATATAGTAAGACTGACTGTATGAGCTAAGCCTGCAGCAATGCACGCTGTCAGCACAACTGCTTACGTCTCGCATTGTGAACAAGCACGTATGTATGTATATAAGAAAAGTGCCATCCTGTGCTCCTTCTTTCCCTTCCACTTGCTCTCGCATCGGCTATACACTACATTACACTTCCTTCCATCTCCACAAAGCCTCTTCTCTTGTTCAGATTCTACTCCAAGCACATCAAGCTTCGAAACACAATGGGGTTCACACACTACCAAGGCCCAGCATCCGCCTTCCCTCGCATGCACGAATGGAAGAGCTTCGAGACCATTTTCAACGCTAATAAAGGTAAGTTTTGTAATCCTTTACGCTCTCTTCTCGTCGGTGCACTGTTTTATTCTCTTTTCCCTTTTTTCTTTCTCTGCTCTTTCTTTCGTACGTCAAGCCAAACGTCGGTGAGTGTCACGTCCGCTTTGCTGCTGGACTGGACTGGCTGGCTGGCGCTGGCATCAATTGACCTGTCCGAGTCCAAGGCCGAGACCTCTTTTGATATTGGCTGATTAAGGTCTTTCTCCCCTTGGCCTGCAATACTGCCTGCCGAAGACGAAGAAGACTTTGTTTCTATCATCCTATATCCTCTCTTTCTCTTTCTATCTCATGCAAACGTCTTTCTTCCACTTTACACCCCCTACCACCTTCTTCTTCATCACCAGCATCATCCATTTATTCACATACCCGCACAAATCATCTCACTCCCTCCATCCATTTATACACACTTCCCAAAGCCCCTCTAACAACTTTCCCCTGTAGCCGAAATGGCCAAAACAGGCGACACAGGCGAAGACATCGGCCGCATCTGGAACGGCGTACGCGAGGCCTCTCACAAAATCGGCGTCGAAGACCGCGTCATCTTTGCCATCATCATGCAGGAGTCTACGGGGAATGTTGGTGTTGGAACGACTACGAATATGGATGGGCATGGCACTGGGGGATTGATGCAGTGGTGAGTTTTTCTTGTTGTGTTCTTTCTTTTCCAAATGAAAGGGAGAGGAAGAGGGAGAGGGCAAGTTATTTTACTGACATCATGAAGTGATGGATCGCCACAGTTCGGTGGCAAGCATGGCCTTAGTCAGGTGAGTGTCTGACTTCTTTTCTTCGTGCCTTTGACTCTACTGTATGTGAAGGAAGCACCATCGACGACACACGATATCGAGGACATGAAGACATGATAAGCAGCTTCTGGTCCAGCTGGATCAGACTGTATTTGGTAGCCATGTTTTTGAACAGCTTCGTCGGGGCACGTCTCTTGCTCTTTAGTGTGCTATCACTAAGCCAGTTCCTTTTCTCTTTAGGATCAAATCACCAGCATGATCATGGCAGGAACAAAGCACTTCAAAGCAAATCTCAAACAGGTCGGTGATAAGGACAACGAAGACTGCATCTACAAGGCTCTTCGTCTGTACAACAGTGGCTCGATGAATGAAGCCAACTTGAGTGATGGTAAGATTCCTTCATGAAGAGAGCTTCAAGCAGAGCCTCGTGTTTCTTGCTGATATTGTGATAGGCAAGGGTGCCACGAACAGCTATGTTAGTGACGTGGCCAATAGGTTGTGTGGTAGGACGAACTAGGACGGTGTGAGAGGCTGTGAGGTGTATGGTATGCTGGACTGAGGATTTGTCGACGTTGTTTCGGGTTGTCTAGGTAGTCGTTGATAAGAATGAAACAGTTTCATGTGTCATATTACTCAGGTTGGATCAACAACGTGATAGGCGACAGTAGCAAGACAACAACGTGCTAGGCGACAGGAACGAGACTCCAATGTTGATCTGATCTGATCCATACTCTTGTATTTCGAGGATCGTATATCGTGTGTCAAAGTCAGAAATACACGCGACTATGCTGAAACGTGATCAAAACAAGTCCGAAGCCGGATTGCTGCGACTAGTCGTGGTTGATCTGTTGATCAGTCGGCGGCGATTTCCATCAGGTTGTAAAAGGGCGAGAAGGAATCAACAACTAGCGTCTTCATGCAGGACGCATAAATGGTTAGATACACAACTGAACAAGTTTGGCAGTCGTGCTCTTTCTATAAGTCGAGGAAAAGGTCGGCC
>Ga0160429_1000471_pt1 | contig 36809 bp, 23 predicted proteins | sample SolpanmetagenomR_FD_108199 | JGI IMG/M metagenome (GOLD analysis project Ga0160429, IMG submission 108199) | Solar panel surface microbial communities from Lawrence Berkeley National Laboratory, California, USA - R | ecosystem: Engineered > Built environment > Solar panel > Unclassified ... | reverse complement strand
GAGCACCAACCCCACGCGGCCGTTTACGGTGAACACCATCGACGAGCACCTCGACATGCTGCTCGTGTGCCACCACCTCGACAAAAACATCCCCGAGGACGTGGCCTTTGCCGAGAGCCGCATCCGTCCCGAAACCATTGCCGCCGAAGACATTCTGCACGACCTAGGCGCGCTAAGCATCATTAGCAGCGACTCGCAGGCGATGGGCCGGGTAGGCGAGGTCATCACCCGCACCTGGCAAACGGCCCATAAGATGCGCCAGCAGCGCGGCCCCCTACCCCAGGATGCCGACGCCCAGCGCCCGAATGACAACTTCCGCGCCCGTCGCTACGTGGCCAAGTACACCATCAACCCCGCCCGCGCCCACGGCATAGCCGATGAAATCGGCTCGGTCGAAATCGGCAAGCTGGCCGATTTGGTGCTCTGGAAACCGGCCCTGTTCGGCTCGCGGCCCGAGATGATACTCAAGGGCGGCGTCATCGTGCAGGCCCAAATGGGTGACCCGAGCGCCTCCATCCCAACGCCGCAGCCGTCGTTTTCGCGGCCCATGTTTGGGGCGTATGGCAAGGCTACCGGACCATGCTCGGTGGCCTTCGTGTCAGGCGCTTCGGTAGAGAAGGTTTCTTCCGAATATGGCCTGAGTAAGCGTGTGCTACCAGTGAAGGGCTGCCGCACGGTAGCCAAGAAAGACATGGCGCTAAACGACTATCTACCCAATATCTCGGTAGACCCGGAGACGTACCGCGTGATGGTCGATGGCGTGCACCTCACGTGCGAGCCGGCGCAGACGCTGCCGCTGGCGCAGTTGTATAATCTGTTCTAGCGGGTAACCTCACCCCCCAGCCCCTTCTCCTTGGGGAGAGGGGGAGCCGACCGCAAGTCAACGTGAGCAGTCGTTAGAAAGTCGTCAGGCTCCCCCTCTCCCCAAGGAGAGGGGGCCGGGGGGTGAGGTCAAACGCTAGAACAGGCACCATCTTACAAAACATGGCAAACCTCGGCCCGACCGACAGCTCCATTCACACGTTTACTACTGACCGGCAGCGCTGGAAGAAGCTCAAGGGCTTTGCCCGTGAAAACCGCAGCGAACCCACGCCAGCCGAAGCGCACCTCTGGCAAGCGTTGCGAGGTAATCAATTGAGCTACCGGTTTCGGCGGCAACACGCAATTGCAGACTACATCGTGGATTTTGTGTGCCTACCCGCTTGGCTGGTGGTAGAAGTAGACGGGGCTATCCACAACGTGCCTGAAGAAGTTGAGTATGATGGCGGTCGTACTCATGGCTTGCAAGAATGCGGCTTTCTAGTGATTCGCTTTACTAATGAGCAGGTGCTTCACAATTTGCCCCAGGTACTGGCCGAAATTGAGCGGCATGTACAATTGCTAATGAGGTAACTCAACGTTTAACCTCACCCCCAGCCCCCTCTCTTTGGGGAGAGGGGGAGCCAACCGTAAACAGACGTAGAACTAGCGCTAATAGGCGTCAGGCTCCCCCTCTCCCCAAGGAGAGGGGGCCGGGGGGTGAGGTTACTTACAGCGCCGAAGCTGCCAGTTCCTCCTTCAAATCCAGCTCTTTCTCAAGCTGGCTAATCACCTCGTCGTCGTATTCATTTAGTTGGCGCAGGTGCATGAGGCGCTGGCGCTGCATAGAAAGTAGCTCCACCAACACCTCATTGTAGCCCGCTACGGTAGCGGCCACGGTGGGCGAGCCGTCGGCGTGGGCGGTCAGTTGGTAGTGGTGCTGTAGCAGGTCGAGCAGGTCGTTGGGTTGGGTTTGGCCGTTGTAGCGCTGGCTTAGCGCGGCCAGCGACTCCTCAGCCAGCAGTTGGCGCAGGGCGCGGTGCTGCTCGGCGGCCGAGCGCAGGTGGTCGCGGTCCTCCACACCGCCTAGCCAGCGGATGAGTAACGGTAGTGTCAGGCCCTGACCGACGAGCGTAACCAGGATAACTACGAACGTGATAAAGATGAGCAGATTGCGGAGCGGAAATGGCTGCCCGCCCGCACCGAGCAACGGGATAGCCAGCGCAGCTGCCAATGACACTACCCCGCGCATGCCCGCGTAGCCCACCACCAGCGGCCCGCGCCACCCAGGATGATTGTCGGCTACCGTGATAAATCGGCCCATAAACGTGCTAAATGGCGACCCCAAAAGCGTCAGCACCAATCGCACGACTATCACCACGGCGCTGATAAGCAGGCCGTAGCCCATCGCCTGCAAGCGCGAGGTACCATCCAGGCCGGCCACCACTTCGGGCAGTTCGAGCCCGATGAGCATGAACACAGCCCCGTTGAAAACAAAGCCTAGGGTGTTCCAGGTGCTGTAGGCTTGCTGCCGGGCCGCGGCCGAAAAGACCGAATGACTGTGGTAAGACAAAAACAGGCCGCCCGTCACGACCGCCAACACCCCCGAGCCGTGGGCGGCTTCGGCCAGCAAATAAAGGCTGTACGGCGCCATCAGGGTGAGCACGGTGGTGAGGTTGGCCGTGGGGCAAATCCAGCGGTGAATTACGTAGAAGCCCAGGGCCACCAGCAGCCCCACGGCCACGCCCACCACCGTCATGAGCAGCAGCCCGCCCGCCGCCTGGTGCCAAGCAAAGCCGCCCGACACCACTGCGGCGGCCGCAAACCGAATAACTATCAAGCCACTAGCGTCATTGACCAAGCTTTCACCCTCCAGGATGGCTAGCACCCGGCGCGGCAAACCCATGCCTTTCATAACGCTGGTAGCGGCCACGGCGTCGGGCGGCGACACAATGCCACCTAGCAAAAAGCCCAGCGCCAGCGTACAGCCCGGAATGAAAGCGTGCGCCACCCAAGCCACGCCAGCCGCCGTGAGCAGCACCATGCCGAAGGCAAAAAACAGGATAATCCGCCGCCAGCGCCAAAAGTCCTTCCACGACGTAAACCAGGCCGCCTCGTAGAGCAGGGGCGGCAGGAAAATCAGGAAAATAACGTCGGGGCTGATGCGGACTACGGGCAGGCCCGGCACTACACTCAGCCCTAGGCCACCTAGCACCAGCAGAATAGGATAGGCCACCCGCAGGCGGCGGCTCAGCCCCACCAGCAGGCAGATGACTAGCGCTAAGCCCAAACAAAGCAGTAGGTTATCGTGCATAAGGTCAAGAAAACAGGTAATCTGTCGCACCGAAAGTAGGCAGGAACAACGGGTACTATGGCGGCCAAGAGTCGGCACGCGGCTGGCAATTTGGGCTTCGCAGCCGGCGCTTCGGCTCGTCCGGCCGGCGATGTAGCTTGCGGCTTCAAGCCCCCTCGCATGTCTCAGCTCGCCCGCCTGCTTCACCTCGCCGATTCGGCCCTGCCCACGGGCTCGTTTGCTTATTCCTATGGGCTAGAGAGCAGCCTCACGTTTGGCCTAGTGCGTACCGAAACCGAGTTTCGGGCCTATCTCTATTCGTTTTTGCAGCAAGTAGTGGGGTTCGAGCTGCCGTTCGTCACCTCGGCGGCGACCATTCCCCACGGCGACCTAGGGACGCTCCTGCTGGAGTACGATGCCCAATTGCTCACGCCAGCCTTATACCACGCTAGCCTTACGCAGGGCAAAAACTGGCTGAAGCTGCTGGCTACGTTCTACCCAGAGGCCGGTTTGGCTGAGTTGGGCCACGAATTGGCTCGGCACGAGCTACCGGGGCACTTTGTGCCGCTACTGGGGTTAAGCTTAGGAAAAACCGGGTTTGCAGTAGCCGATATCCAGCTGATGTACTTGCACTTGGCCTTGCGCGACCAGCTTAGCGCGGCCATCCGCCTAGGCTTTATTGGGCCGATGGCGGGGCACTTGTTGCAACATGATTTTTATGGTATTTTTGAGAGTTTGCTAGTTAGCGCCGATATTCGGCCCTACACAGAAGCCACTCGGTGTACTTTTTTACTCGATGTGGCCCAACTACTGCACGACGACATCTATTCGCGTCTCTTTCAGAATTAACCGTCCATGGCTTTCGTCGATAAACTTGCCCTGCTGCTTCATGGCCACAGCCACGAGGTGCTCGAATCGCCGGGCAGCTTCACGGAGCGCGAGACGCGCCGGCTGCCGCCGTACCGCAACTTCCGCAAACGCGCCTTCACGGTGGGCATCGGCGGACCAGTGGGTACCGGCAAAACCGCGCTGCTCAAGGCCTTGTGTGAGCGCCTGCGCGACGACTACCGCCTAGGGGTAGTCACGAACGACATTTTCACCCGCGAGGACGCCGAGTTTCTAATCAGCCAAAGTGCCCTTACCGCCGACCGCATCGTGGGCGTCGAAACGGGCGGTTGCCCGCACGCCGCCATTCGCGAGGATATTTCGCTGAATATGGACGCGCTCGAAGGCCTCATGCAGCGCTTTGATAATCAGATAGACTACCTGTTTGTAGAAAGCGGCGGCGATAACCTAGCCGCCCACTTCAGCCGCGAGCTGGTCGATTATTCCATTTACGTCATCGACGTGTCGGGCGGCGACAAGATTCCGCGCAAGGGCGGGCCGGGCATTACGCAGGCCGACTTACTGGTCATTAACAAGATTGACTTGGCCGAAATTATCAAGGCCGACCTAGGAATAATGGAGCGAGATTCGCGAAGAATGCGCGGCGAAGGACCATTTATTTTTGCCAGAGCCACAGATGGCTTTAACTTAGACGCGATTATCGACCACATCCACATGGCTAAAGTCCAAGCACTAGCAGCCGTGCGCGAAGACCGACGATAGGGGAAGACCGGCACCCACCCGGCTTCCCCACGCCAGCCGGCTCGCTCACGTACTCTCCTCATCCCGCTTCTACGGCGGAAAATCGCCTCTGGCACGGTCCCGGCCGCGCCTCTCCCTCCCCTCCCCCACCCCCTTTCCTAACTGCCCGCTCGGGGCACTGGTCTAGCCCTACCCACTGGGGCGCCGACTAGCGCAGCGAAGCTGTGGCTGCCCACCAGCTACCGCGCCCTAGGCGCTGGGGCTGGCAGAAAGGTCTGCGCGGACACCAGTTTTTTTGTAACTATCTCTCTTTTAAATATGACCACGCCCACCCTTTACCGGCCCGAGTTTGAGCACGACGCGTGCGGCACGGGTTTTATCACCTACATCGACGGGCGCAAGAGCCACCAGATTGTGGCCGATGCCCTCACGATGCTTGCCAACATGGAGCACCGTGGCGCCTGTGGCTGCGACTCTGACTCGGGCGACGGCGCGGGCGTACTTATTCAGCTGCCGCACTGGTTTTTGCTGGAAGAATGCGTGAAGCATGGCATCCGGCTGCCTGAGCCGGGTGGCTACGGCGTGGGCATGGTATTTTTTTCGAAGAAGGAAAAGCTGCGTGAAGGCACCCGCGCCATCATTGCTGAGGCGGCGACTCGCCTAGGTATTCCGGTGCTGGGCTACCGGCCGGTGCCAGTGCGCACCGAGGGCATTGGCGTCACGGCGCTATCGGCCGAGCCAGCTATCGAGCAGCTGTTTTTGGGCCGGCCTACTGGGGCTGCCACGGAAGCTGATTTTGACCGTAAGCTCTACGTGCTGCGTCGGTTGATTATCAAAATGCTAAAAGAGCAGCTACCGGCCGCGATGGAAGCGTTTTACTTCGCTTCGCTCTCGTGCCGCACTATTGTGTACAAAGGCCAGCTGACCACCTTTCAGGTGGGCATGTACTATCCTGACCTCAGCGATGAGCGCGTGACCTCGGCTTTCGGGCTGGTGCACTCGCGCTTCTCTACCAATACCATGCCTTCGTGGCGACTGGCCCAGCCCTTTCGCTACCTCGCGCACAATGGTGAGATTAATACCCTGCGCGGCAACCTCAACTGGTTTTATGCCGGCCTGCCTACCTATACCTCGCCTTACTTTTCGGCCGAGGAAATGGAGATACTGTTACCCGTCATCGACGCGGGCCAGTCAGACTCGGCCTGCCTCGATAACATCGTAGAACTGCTCACGCACTGCGGCCGCTCGCTACCCCACGTGCTGATGATGCTGGTGCCCGAGGCCTGGGACGGCAACGAGCAGATGGACCCGCTCAAAAAGGCGTTCTATGAGTTCCACGCCACCTTTATGGCGCCCTGGGACGGCCCGGCGGCACTCAACTTTACCGATGGCAACCTTGTGGGCGCCATGCTCGACCGCAACGGCCTACGCCCGCTGCGCTACGCCATCACTAACGACGGGCGTGTGTTAGTGGCCTCCGAGGCGGGCACGCTGCCTATCGCGCCGGAGACGATTATCAAAAAAGGCCGCTTGCAGCCGGGCAAGATGTTCGTGGTGGACATGGCCGCTGGCCGCATCCTCACCGACCGCGAGATTAAGGCCGAAGCCGCTGGAAAGCAGCCCTATGGCACTTGGCTCGACAACTACCAGATTCGCCTCGAAGACCTGCCCGAGCCGCGCCTCACGTTCACCGACCTAGGGGCGGAAGCGGTGATGAAGTATCAGCAGGCTTTCGGCTACACCCGCGAAGACCTCGAAACCATCATAACCCCGATGGCCTTGGATGCTAAGGAACCCATCGGCTCGATGGGCGTGGACGTGCCCCTGGCGGTGCTTTCTGACCAGCCGCAGCACCTGAGCAGTTACTTCAAGCAGTTCTTCGCGCAGGTTACAAACCCGCCCATCGACCCTATTCGGGAGCGGCTGGTGATGAGCCTGGCCACCTTCATTGGCAACAACGGCAACATCCTCGATGAGGACCCACGCCACTGCCACTGCGTGGCCGCCCGGCAGCCCATTCTTAGCAACCGCGAGCTCGAAAAGCTACGCAGCATCGACACCGGCTCGTTTCAGGCCAAGACGTTGCAGACGTATTTCAAGGCCGACGGCAAGCCCGGCGCATTGGAGCGGGGCGTAGAGCGCCTATGCCGCTACGCAGAAGATGCGGTACATGATGGCTTTGAAGTGCTCATTCTCTCCGACCGGGCCATGGACTCGGAGCACGCGCCCATTCCGTCGCTGCTGGCGGTGTCGGCGGTGCATCACCACTTGATTAAGAAGGGGATGCGCGGCTCGGTAGGCCTGGTGGTGGAAGCCGGCGACGTGTGGGAGGTGCATCATTTTGCCTGCCTGCTGTCGTTCGGGGCTACGGCCATCAACCCGTACCTAGCGCTGGCTACCATCCAGACGCGCCACGCGGCTGGGCTACTCGGCGCAGATTTACCTGCCGAAAAGCTGGCTTACAACTACATCAAGGCGGTGTGCGACGGCTTGCTGAAGATTTTCTCGAAGATGGGAATTTCGACCTTGCAGAGCTACCACGGCGCGCAGGTATTTGAGATTCTGGGCCTCAACCAGAGCGTAGTAGACCAGTATTTCAACGGCGCCGTAACCCGTATTCAGGGCCTAGGGCTAGATGAGATTGCTAAGGAAACGCTCTACAAGCACTTCCACGGCTTCAAGCAGGAAAGCACCGTGGGCCCTGAGCTGCTCGACACGGGCGGCGTGTACCAGTGGCGCCGCAAGGGCGAGGCGCACATGTTTGACCCGGAGACGGTTCACCTGTTGCAACACGCCACGCGCACCGGTAAGTACGAAACCTATAAGAAGTACGCCAAGCTGCTAAATGAGCATCCCAACCAGCTGTTCACCATCCGCGGCTTGCTAGGTTTTGCCAAGCACCGGCCCAGTATCGCGCTCGAAGAAGTGGAGCCCATCGAGGGCATCATGAAGCGCTTTGCCACGGGCGCCATGTCGTTTGGCTCGATTTCGCACGAGGCGCACAGCACGCTGGCCATCGCTATGAACCGCATCGGCGGCAAGAGCAACACCGGCGAGGGCGGCGAAGACCCGCTACGCTACGAGCACATGGAAAATGGCGACTCGATGCGCTCGGCCATCAAGCAGATTGCCTCGGCGCGCTTCGGCGTGACGGCGCATTACCTGACCAATGCCGACGAGCTGCAAATCAAGATGGCCCAGGGCGCCAAGCCCGGCGAGGGCGGCCAACTTCCTGGCCACAAAGTAGACGAGTGGATTGCCAAGGTTCGCCACGCCACGCCCGGCGTGGGCCTGATTTCGCCACCGCCGCACCACGACATCTACTCCATCGAGGACCTAGCCCAGCTGATTTTCGACCTCAAAAACGCCAACCGCGCCGCTCGCATCAACGTGAAGCTGGTGAGCAAAGCCGGTGTGGGCACCATCGCAGCCGGCGTAGCCAAGGCCCACGCCGACGTGATTCTCATCTCGGGCTACGACGGCGGCACGGGCGCCTCGCCCCTCAGCAGCATCCGGCACGCCGGCCTGCCCTGGGAGTTGGGCCTGGCCGAAGCGCACCAAACGCTGCTGCGCAACCAGCTCCGCAGCCGCGTGGTGCTGCAAGCCGATGGCCAGCTCAAAACCGGCCGGGACCTCGCCGTAGCCGCCCTCCTAGGTGCCGAAGAATTCGGCGTAGCCACCGCAGCGCTCATCGCGGGCGGCTGCATCATGATGCGCAAGTGCCACCTCAACACCTGTCCGGTGGGCGTGGCCACGCAAGACCCTGAGCTGCGCAAGCTGTTTAGCGGCAAGCCCGAGCACATCGTTAACCTCTTCCGCTTCTTGGCCGAAGAGCTACGCGAAATCATGGCCGAGCTGGGCTTCCGCACCCTCAACGAGATGGTGGGCCGCAGCGAATTCCTGAAAGTGAACCCCGAAGCGGGCCACTGGAAAGCCAAGCTCATCGACCTCGACGCGGTGCTGCACCCGGCCCCCAACATCTCGGGCGGCACGCTCTACAACAGCGAAAGCCAGGACCACGGCATCGACGAGGTACTCGACTGGCAGCTACTCGCCTACGCCCAGCCCGCGCTGGAACGCAAGGAGGCCGTAACGGCCGAATTCGACGTAAAGAACACCGACCGTACCATCGGCACGCTGCTCTCCAACGAGATTGCCAAGCGCTACCACGCCGCCGGCCTGCCCAATGATACCATTCGCTATAAGTTCACCGGCTCGGCTGGGCAAAGCTTTGGTGCCTTCTCGGCTAGCGGCCTCACCTTCAAGCTCGAAGGCGAAGCCAACGACTACGTAGGCAAGGGCCTGAGCGGCGCCCGACTGGCCATCTTCCCCCCCGCCACCAGCACTTTTATCCCTGAGAACAACATCCTCATCGGCAACGTGGCGCTGTACGGCGCGACTTCGGGCGAGCTGTACGTACGCGGCAAAGCAGGTGAGCGCTTCGCGGTGCGCAACTCGGGCGCGACGGCGGTAGTCGAGGGCGTGGGCGACCACGGCTGCGAGTACATGACCGGCGGCCGGGTGCTAGTCCTAGGTCGCACGGGCCGCAACTTCGCCGCTGGTATGAGCGGCGGCCTGGCCTGGGTCTACGACCCCGAAGGCCAATTCCCCGTGAATTGCAACCCCGACATGGTAGCCCTCGAAGGCCTTACCGAAACGGATGAAACCGAAATTCAGACGCTACTCAAGAGCCACCATGAACTGACGGGCAGCCACTTGGCTAACTTCCTACTGGGTAACTGGGAGGAAGAAGCCGGGCGCTTCGTGAAGGTGTTCCCGCTGGAGTACAAGCGGGTGTTAGAGAAGGCAATGAAGGTAGGCTAGTAGGCATTGACTGTCTTCGCAGGCACTTCACCCCTAGGTCCTTCGCTGCACGGACCTAGGGGTGAGGACAGTGCTACCTGAGTCAAATCTTGTTGAGTTTTTAATTGGAAAACAGCTACTTAATTTATAATGGGCAATATCACCGGCTTCAAAGAGTACCCACGCACCGCGCCGCCCAAAGCGGCTCCGACCGAGCGCGTTTCCCACTATCAAGAGTTTATCGGCCTTTACCCCGAGCCGGAGCTGCATAAGCAGTCGGCACGCTGCATGAACTGCGGGGTGCCCTTTTGCCACTCGGGCTGCCCGCTGGGCAATATTATTCCCGAGTTTAACGAAGCGGTGTACCGGCAAGACTGGCGCGAAGCCTACGACATCTTGTCGGCCACCAACAACTTCCCCGAGTTTACGGGCCGCATCTGCCCCGCGCCATGCGAGTCGGCGTGCGTGCTGAGCATCCACAGCGCCCCGGTGGCGATTGAGGAAATCGAGAAGCACATCATCGAAATCGCCTTCCAGAAAGGCTACGTGCAGCCCACCGCGCCGGTGCTCAAAACCGGCAAAACGGTGGCCGTAGTCGGCTCGGGCCCTGCCGGTATGGCCGTGGCGGCGCAGCTTGCCGAAGCGGGCCACACGGTCACGGTATTTGAGCGCGACCCGCACGTGGGTGGGCTCATGCGCTACGGCGTGCCCGATTTCAAACTCGAAAAATGGGTGATTGAGCGCCGAGTCAAGCTGCTGGAAGACGCCGGTGTGACGTTCCGCTGTAATACAGAAATCGGGCGCGACATCTCGGCCGACGAACTGCGGCAGTCTTTTGATTCGGTAGTGCTAGCGGGCGGTGCCTCGGCTCCCCGCGAGCTTAACCTGCCCGGCCGCGACCTCAAAGGCATCCACTATGCCATGGAGTACCTGACGCAGCAAAACCGCCGCGTGAGCGATACGCCCGTCGATAGCGAGCATATCCTGGCCGATGGCCTCGACGTGGTAGTCATCGGTAGCGGCGACACCGGCTCCGACTGCGTGGGCACGGCCAACCGCCAAGGAGCCAAGTCGGTAGCGCAGTTTGCCATGATGCACCAGCCCGGCGAAGAGCGCCCAGCGCATACGCCCTGGCCACTCTACCCCACCGTATTTCGCACTAGCAGCTCGCACGAAGAGGGCTGCCAGCGCTACTGGGGCGTGAATACCAAAGCCTACCTAGGCGACGAAAATGGCGACGTGCGCGCCCTGCTCGTGAGCGACGTAACTTGGGAGACTGACGATATGGGCCGCCGCGTCCGCTTTGAAGAAGTGCCCGGCTCCGACCGCGAAATCCCGTGCCAACTGGTGCTACTGGCCCTAGGCTTCACCGGCCCGGCCAATGCCAGCCTGCTCAACCAGTTTGGAGTAAGCCTCGACCCGCGTGGCAACGTGCACGCCCCCGAAACCACCTACCACACCAACGTGCCCGGCGTGTTCGCGGCTGGCGACATGCGCCGCGGCCAATCGCTCATCGTATGGGCCATCTCGGAAGGCCGCGAAGCCGCCCGGCAGATTGATATGTATCTGATGGGTAAAACCAACCTGCCGAGCAAGAACGCGGTAGGGATGTTTGGGTAGTACTATTGGGAATAGGCATAAATGAAAAGCCCCGGCAGCAGTTGCTGCCGGGGCTTTTTTAGTAGTAGGTCAACCTACTGCCCTACCCCGCTAAACAGCCCCACTAAATGCGCTAGCCCCTCTGGCGCGTGCAAAGCCACCGTTTGCTCCATTGTATCCTGAGCTACGGCGGCAGCACGCTGGCGCATGTGCTGCTCGTAGTGCGCGATGGCGGCTTGCAGGTCGGAAAACTCTGGGCTGGTGAGGCAGTTGCTAAGCTCCAGAGCGTCGAGCATGGCCATGTTTACGCCTTCGCCAGCGTAGGGCGGCATGAGGTGGGCAGCGTCACCTAGGAGAGTAATGCTGGGCTGAGCGGGCCAGGTTTGGGTGAGCGGCATGCAATATTGCGGGCGGGGTACGCAGGCGGCAGGCGCCGCAAATAGCTCTTCCCAGAGGCTAGCCCACCCGGCAAACTCCTGGCGGAACCAGGCTTGCAGTTGGGCCGCATTTTGGAAGTCGAGGTCGCTGTCGTGAGGCCAGGTTTCAGGGGCTTTGAACCCGAGGTAGAAGTTCAGGCTGCTGTCGCCTTTAGCGCTTACTACCAACGTTTTTTCCTGACCTAGGGCGAATAATTTGCCGCCTTGCAGCAGTTGGCTCACTTGGGGCGCTTGCTGGGCGGCGGCGTGCACAGTGCCCTCTACGACCATGACGCCCGAGTAGAACGGCCGAATAGGCGTCACGAAAGGCCGGATTTTCGAGTTGGCGCCGTCGGCCCCAATTACTAGGTCGGCAGTGGTGGTGGTACCGTTGCGGAAGGTGATTTCCCAGGCTGGGCCGGCGGGCTGCATCGCCGCAAACTGCCGGCCCCAGACTACGGTGCCGGGCTGGAGCGAATCGAGCAGCAGGTCGCGTAGCGGGCCGCGGTCGATTTCAGGCCGAAAATGCGCGTCGCCGAAGGTGGCCGTTTGGGCTTCGGCGTGGTCGTCGTGCAGGATGGTAGCGTGCTGGTCGGTGATGTGCATGTGGTCGGCGCCGGGCCGATAGGCAGCCCGAAAGGCGTCGAGCAGGCCCGCTTGGCGTAGGGCAGCCAGGCCCGATTCATGGTGCAGGTCGAGGGTGCCGCCCTGCTCGCGTTCGTGGAGGTTGGCGTCACGCTCGTACACGTGGACCGTGGCACCGTGCAGTTGAAGCAAGCGGGCGAGGGTGAGGCCACCGGGGCCACCGCCGATGATGGCTATTTTCTTGTCTTGAAGGAGCATGGCTGAATGCAGGTAAGATTCAGCACAAAATTATTTTTTGGGCAAGGTGGCAAATTGTATAAATCGGTCGTCTTGGTTACGGGCCAATTCCTTGGGTACCACACCCGCGTATTTTTTAACCTCCCGGATAAAATGAGCTTGGTCGGTGAAGTTTTGCTCGGGAAAAAGCTTGCCGGCTTTGAGCTGCGGGAAGGAGGCCCGGAACCGCAGGATATTGCAGTACGCCTTCAGCGACAGGCCGAACATTTGCTGAAAATACCGATTGATTTGGCGGCTGCTCCAACCTGCCGCTTCGGCCAGCGCCTCTACCGTGATAGCCCCGTTAGAGTCATAAAGCAGGCTGAACAATTTGCGTTTGCGCGCATCTATTGCGGGCGGTAGCTGGCGCAGGATTTGCGCCGAAACCTTAGCACAAAACCCGTCGAAATCGGCTAGGTCGTCCGCCGTTACGCCTAGGTAGTCGGTTGGCAGGTAGGTGCCGGTTTGCAGCAAATTGGCAATCCGCACTGGCAAGAGATATTCCACGGCGAGCAGTTTCCAGCTGATGGCCAGCATCCGGGCGCGGGGCGGAATGAGGGGGGCGCTCGGCTGGTTGTCGAGGCCCAGCAGCACTACGTGGTAGGGCTCGGTGGCCGCGTCGGCAAATACTAAGTCGGGCCGACCATCGGGCACGAGCGCCACGGGTTGGGCCGCGTCCGAGTGGTTGGCCAGCAGCCAGAAGCTTTCCACAAATTCGGCCAACGCAGGGACGGGCTGCACCGTGCGGTATTCCATAGCGCCGAAGGTCATTTGGAACGGACTTTAGCAGTTTAGGCAAGCAGATTTACGCGGCGGTTTCTACTTCTATATCAACCGGCTTAGCCAGCTTACTTACCAGGCGCCACCTTCACCGAGCCGTTGCACATGTCGCCTTCCGGCATGCCAATGAGCCACAGGCGGAGCTGCTTGGTGCGGGCTTTGGTAAGCTCTTCGAGGCCGTTGGAGTAGCACACGGGATAGAAGCTGCCGTATTCAACCAAGGAATTGGCAGCGGGATAGCGGGCTTTCATCTCAGCATCGCGAAACTGAAGCCAGAGTTTCTGGGCGGTCTTCAGGCTTTGCAGGAAAGCTGTTTGGGTACGGTATTCTTTAAAAATCTGCTGGTAGATACGGTTTAGCTCCAGGTCAGCTTTGCGGTAGGCGGCATCCGCCTCTTGGTTCATCTGAGCCTGTGACTGGCCGAAGCTTCTGATACTGAAAAGGCTGCAAGCCAGCAGCAGAAGGATAGTTTTCATGTGCTATGAAAAGGAAGTGGGCCGTTTAATGCTCGCAGGCATACGGAAGCCGGGGGCATTCTGCTACCTGGCCGGCGTGCCGGCTGGCCCCTTACAACTGCTTGCTTAGCAGCAGGCCGCTATAAGAATACCCGTTTACGTTTACGCCTTGCAACGGCGAGAACGAGATACCCTGGCGCGCGGCCACCTTGTGCAATTGTGGCACTACTACGCCCATCGTGGCGCCCACGGCGTAGCCTACTATATTATCGGAGAGGAAGTGCTTACCGGCCTGAATGCGGAAGTATGCCACGGCGGCGGGTACGGCCGCTGCCGCACCCCACACGTAGGGCTGAGCCGGCGAATCGGGGTTGTAGTCGTGGAACACCTTAGCGGCAAAGAAGGTAGCCGCAGCCGTGTGCGCTGTATGGCCCGCAAAGAATGAGTTGGTTTGAATGCGGCTGGTGCGCAGGTCGCCGCCTTCAGAGCCGTAGAGGAAGGGCCGGTAGCGCGGGATATTGCCGATAGAGGTAGTGAACAGCGCATCAGCGGCTAGCACGGTTTGCACGTAGAGCGCCAGCGTTTGGCCATAGTGGCTGCGGATGGCGGGGCTTAGGGCCAGCAGGCCGGGCGCGACGACCAGCGAGGGGTAGCACAGCAGGTCGCTGGCCGTTTGGGCGCTTTCGCTAAAGTAGCCGGCCGAGAAGCGGTCGAATTTCGGTACATCTTCCTTGCGCAGCGCAGCCAGCTCGCTGGCATTCAACCCGCTGCGCTGCATGGAGCGATAGAGGCCAAAGCCGCTCACGGCTAGCTCGCCAGCGATGATGGGCGCATCGACGGCGAAGCGCGTGTGATAGGGCGACGGCACTTTTTGGGCCGTCGCGGGTAGGCTGGCCAGCCCTAGGGTGCCAGCGACTAATAATACGGAAAAGTTCTTCATAATATTAAAAATGAGTCTAAACGCAGGCGTTATGGCTAAGGTTATTTCCTAGGTATCTATTCTGCTTGCGGAAAGAGCAGTGCGTGATAGTACGCTACGAATTCGCGGAGCAGCGAGTAGATGTCCCGCCACTCAAAGTAAAGGGGGCTGGCACTGCTTACCGACGTAAAGCCAGCCTGCCGAAATAGCAGTTTGGTCCGGCTAATGTGGTAAAACTGCGATACGACCAGCACACTCCGAAAGTGCTGCACCGGCTGTAGCCGGGCCGTATTACGCACGGTTTGCTCCGTGTTGTTACCGGCATTGTCCACGATAATAGCCGAATTGGGCACGCCGTGGGCGCGCAAGTAATCCCGCATTTTAGTGCCTTCGTAAAAGCCCTCTTTCCCCAGCCCACCGCTGACTAACAGGCGCGGAACACGGCCACTACGGTAGAGCGCCAATCCGCACGCCAAGCGTTGGGTCAGCCGCTGCGACAGCGTCCCATCCTCGTTGACCTTGTTGCCGAGAATGACTGCTATATCGGCGCGCTGCTGGCTGTTACGCAGGCCGTCCCAGGTAATGAGCAGCGTATGCACCAGCACCCAAGTGGCCAAGACCCCTAGGCCGTATTTCGCTTTCCGGAGCCAAGTAAACCGAGATAACATGGTGTAGAGGCTATTTTAATACTTGCGCTGCAACGCATCAAACCCTAGCAGCTTCTCCCCCACCAGCGCTGCCGACACGGCCCGATACAGCGGCTCCAGAGCGAGCCGGGAGATACCTAAGGCGCGCACCATCAGCACGTTTTCGCGGGCCTGCGTCACGGCTACCACGTAGGGCCGGCCCGCCAACTGGGCGTGCAAATCCGTCTGGCCGGGCGGCGCTAGTTGGCGCAACGCAACGGCGAGTTGCTGGAAGCGCGCCCCCTCTGGCGGGCCGACCAGGTAGATAGATAACGCCGTGTGATACGGTCCAAATGTAGCCTGCGAGGTAGCCAGATGCTCGCCGGGCCGCAGGGCAAAGCGGTCGAGTAGCGTGAGGCGGCCGGCCACGCTCACGCGCAACTCCGTCGCGAAGCTAATAAAGGCGAATTTCTCGCCTAGGTCGGTGCGGCCGGCGTGCCACCAGTCGGCCAGCAGCAGGGTAGCGGTATTGGCCAGTTGCCAGTGCTGCGCCTGGTGGTAGCGGCTGTCGGCCTGAGGGACCAGGGGGTCGGGCAGCACCACGGCCAGGGCGTTTTCGCCTACATAGCCTTCGGTAATCTGCTCGGCCCGGCGGCCATCTATTGACTTAAAGATGCGCGTATTGGCCTGGGTGCTGAGCAGCAGGCGGCATTCGGCCTCGCAGCGCACGCGCAGCCGAATGCTGTCGCCAGCCACTAGGCCGCCGCCGTAGCTGGCCAGCACGGCGTGGCAGGCGGGGCCGGCCGGGGCAGCAGGATTGATAATTTTGAGCGGTTGGAGGCTGCGGCTGGCTATCAGGCGCGACTGCTGCCGCACCTGCGCCACCGTCAGCTCGCTCCAAAGGGAAGCGTCGTCAGGCATTGGCCGGCAAGTTAGAACGGTGTAGCGCGAAGCTTCTGCTTCGCGTACGAGCAAAGCGAGTTCCTACGGTTGTTGAGCCTGCCACTCGCTTCCCCTACCAACTGGATGCAGCTACTCGCTGCGCTCGTACGCGAAGCAGAAGCTTCGCGCTATGGCCAACCTACCGGCCGAATTACGAGTTATACGGCCACCTATTCTTATATAACTCATGGAAAACCTAACTGGAAAAACTGCCCTCGTAACGGGAGCAGGCAAAGGCATCGGCAAAGCCGTAGCCGTGGCCCTGGCCAAAGAAGGCGTAAACGTGGGCCTCTTGGCCCGCTCTACCAGCCAGCTCGAAGAAGTGGCAACCGAGCTACGTGCCCTGGGCGTGAAAGCCGCCGTGGCCTCGGCCGACGTGGCCGACGAGGCTGCCGTAACTGCCGCCGTAGCACAGCTCAAAGCCGAGCTTGGCCCTGTTGACATTCTAATAAATAACGCCGGAATCGGCACGTTTGCCAAGTTTTTGGACATGCCTTCCGCTGAGTGGGAGCACATTATTCGCGTCAACCTGATGGGCGTGTACTACGTGACCCGCGCCGTGCTGCCCGATATGCTAGACAAGCAGAGCGGCGACATTATCAACGTTTCTTCGACTTCGGGACTGCGGGCCTCAGCTGGCAGCAGCGCCTACAGCGCGTCAAAATTTGCCCTCATGGGCCTCACCGAGTCGCTGATGCAAGAGGTGCGCAAGAGCAATATCCGCGTGTCGGCTCTTACGCCGAGCACAGTTGCTACCGAACTGGCCATCAGCAACAACCTCACCGACGGCAACCCCGACAAGGTGATGCAACCCGAGGATTTGGCCGAGTTTATGATTGCGCAGCTCAAGCTGAATCGCCGCATTTTCATCAAGGAAGCCGGCATGTGGTCGACTAACCCATAAAGGATAAACGCCTTTTCTCAATGCTTAAAGCGCTTGTCATTGCGAGCGCAGCGAAGCAATCGCATCAGGGCGAGCCCAGCAGGTTTCGTTCGGGTGCGATTGCTTCGTTGCGCTCGCAGTGACAAGCGCTTTTCCTTTTGCCTAGTAAACGCCAGCGTGTGCAATTCGTCTCATATTGGCATCGTACTGGCGCACGCCATTACCCTACTCTATGCCGCGACTGCTACTGCTTCTACTTCTCTGCGGGTTATTCACCACAACTCAGGCACAACAACGACTGGCAGCAGCCCGGCAGCGCAGCTATCTCACCAAGGTTTTTCGCCTCACCGAGGCTCAAACGCGGCACCTCTACGAGCACGGCCTAGGTGCCGCTCGGCCCGATTTTTTTGCGGTGCCCGTCGATTCATTCCCGACTGACAGCGTGCGGCTCCGGCCGTTGCCACTGGGCTATTACCTAGTGGCACATACCGAGGGCGCGCAGCTAGTGTATTGGCTACGTACCGAAGCCAACCGTACCGTCGAAGTCCTCAATAACCAAGTAGACCTAGCGCTGGTGGTGCGCGACTCGCTGGGCCACCTGCTGCCTGCGGCGCGGGTGCGGCTCGGTCGGCACCTAGTGCCCTATGATGCGGCCACCCACACCTATCGCCGAGCGCGGCGCGGCCACGCGGGCCTGCTAGCCGTGACGTATAGCGGGCGCACCACATTTCACGCGCTGGAGCAGCCCCGCCAGGGGCTACGCACGACAGCCGACCGGGTGTGGCGGCGGGTGCTATTTGGCTGGCCGTTGGGCTACGCCACGGGGCCAGCATACCGGCTGGGGCGAGACCTACGCCACGTTTCGCGCACCAAAACGGGCTTAGTGGGGCTACTGCGCTCGCCCTTCAGTGAAGAAGTGCGTGAAGCCCGCCAGGAAAACCAAGAAAATCGACGTAAGCAACGCTGGAGCAGCTACTTGGTATTTAGCCAGCCGCGCTACAGGCCTACCGGCGACACCCTGCGCCTGAAGGTACGGGTACTGCGCCGCCGCAACGGCTGCCCCTACAGTGGGCCGATTACGCTACGGCTTATGGGAAGTGGCAGCGACTCTAAACGCTTAGCGAAGCTATTGCCGGTGCGCCCAGGGTCTTACGAGTACACCCTTCCCCTGACTGATACGCTCGGCCTGCACCCCGATACCGATGTGCATGTCTACCCAGAAATCAAGCCTGGGATTGGGCTTGATGGCAATAGCTTCCAGCTGGAAGACTACGAACTGGACAATACCCACTATGCCTTGCGCGTGGCCGAAAAGACGCAACGCCACGGCCAGCCCCAGGCGGTGTACCTGCGCGGCACCGATGTCAACGAGTTACCTCTCCTCGATGCGCGAGTGCGCCTAGCCGTAGTGCCCCAGCGCGAGCCAGGGCCGCTACCTAGGCGGCAGGTATTTGTGCCCGATACCCTCTGGACGCATACGCAGGCCCTCGACCCCGTGGGCGAAACCCGCGTGAACCTACCCGCCAGCATCTTCCCCGACGTGGATTTTGGCTACGAGGTACGCGCTACGTTTCTCACCGCCGACAACGAGCGGCATGTCGAAACCACCACCGCTGCTTACCAGCGCGACCCCGGCCGGCTGGTTTTGACGCTCAGCGCCGACTCGGTGCGCCTCAGCTACGACTCGCTGGGCGTGGCCCAGCCCCACCACGCCACACTACACCTAGGTAGCAGCAACGCACCCGGCCGGGCCGCCACCCCGCCCCACGCTGTGCAATTGCCCCTAACTGTTCCGCTCGATTTTCTGGCCGACTCGTACCAACTTACCGACGCGGCCGGTCGCTCGGCTAGCCTCGACCTCGATACTGATAACGCCGACCTAGCCCTGCGCTCGGACCGCACTGCTGACTCGGTAGTATTGGCCGTAGACAACCCTCACCGGGTGCCCTTCTGGTACTTTGTGTACCGGGGCAATGTGCTGCGCTACCGAGGCTACGGCACTAGCTATCAGCATCGCCTCAAAGACAAGAGTCTAACGAGCTGGAACGTATCGTTGCATTACCGGTGGGGCGATGCCATGCGGGTGGCCGAATACACAGTGGGTGCGCCGCAACGCCAGCTGCGGGTAGCCACCGACCAACCTGCCGTGGCTTACCCGGGCCAAAAAATCAAGCTTGGCTTCACCGTTACCGATGAGGGCGGGCGGCCCGTGCCCGATGCCGACCTCACGGCCTATGCCTACACGCGCAAGTTTGAGGCGTCGGACCTCCCAGATGTGCCCAATTTTCGGCGGCCGGTGGTGGGGCGGCAGGCGCGGCGGCGCTTCAAGCTAGGTACCGGGTTTAATCAGCATTCGACCACGAGCCGACGGCTACCCTGGGCGCGGTGGCGCACGCAGCTAGGGCTCGATTCTTTGCAGTTTTACCACTTTCTCTACCCCAGAACCGGGACTTTCCTGGAGTACCGACCCGCGCCGAGCGGGCTCACGCAGGTAGCGCCGTTTGTGGTCGATTCGGGGCAGGTCCGAGCCCCCATCGCGGTATATGTCGATGGCCAGCCCGTCTACATCCATGACCTTAATCAGCGCGACCCCTACACTATGGTTGTCGACAGTGGCCGCCACACCCTGAGCCTGCGCCTACCCGACTGCCTCGTAACCCTGCGCGACGTGTACCTGCGCCCTAGGCACAAGCTCACGCTCAGCCTCGACCTGCACCACCCGCGCCCCGAACTGACGATAGAGAAGCGCCCATTCGTACTATCCCCGGCCGAGCAGCTCACCCTTAGCCGCTCGATAGTGCTAATAAACCCCGAGCGCTCGATGAGTTTTAGCGCCCTGCGCCAGGGGCCTAGCCTGCGGGTGTTACATCCTTCTTTCGCGATGGGCTTGCAAGCGGCCGGCCCGTTTCGGCCCGATTCGGTGCTGCTGCGCCGCGCCGATGGACTGCGAGCCAAGTTCTTGTTTGAGCCACTATTTGCCTACAGCGTGCGCCCACAATTCTTAAAGATGACGAGTGTCGCGCTAACTGACTTCACGCGCTTTGAAAGCCTTAATGGGTCGGGCCTGCCTAGGGTACTACCTCTAGCCGACTTTGCCCTTACCGAAGCTTCCATCCGGCCCCAGCTTTACTACACCTTCGAGCCCGAACCGCGGCTCGACGAGCCCACCCAAACGCTGCGCGGCCAGGGACGCCTAGCCCTGCGCCTACCCCCTCGCCCTGACACGACCAGTGCTCGGCACCCACTGCCTACGCTGCGCTACGTGTTGCTCACGCGGCCCGACCAGCCCAAGTACTTACGCCTGAGCCAGCGGCAGTGGCTGCCTGCGCTGGCTCCCGGCCGCTACCGGGTAGCTGTGCTGCTCAGCGACAGCACCTGCCTAGTGCCTACCGAGCTAGTCGACGTGCGGCCCAATGGTCAAACTTATCTACAACTACGCTGGGCCGACCGGCAGCCAGCCGGGGCGCTCAGCCGCCGCATTGGCCGGCTGGTGCGCGCACGCTACATCTACGTCACGCAGTCGCCCGCCCCAGTTACCAAGCCTAAGCAGGTGCACACGCTGCCTACTCTGCCAGGGCCGCCGCAGCCCGGCTGGCGCACGCTGCGCGGACAAGTACTGGACTTTGAAACCGAAGAGGGCCTGCCAGGCGCCACTATCCTAGTGAAAGGCACTACTATCGGCACCAGCACCGGCGTTGACGGAAGCTTCGTGCTACAAGTACCACCTAGTAGCTCATTCCTAGTTATTTCCTCAGTGGGATATGTGGCTATCGAACAGACTACTACTTACGTAAGCGACTTGCTTATTAAGCTGCGTGCTGACATGAAACAGCTGAACGAGGCGGTGGTAGTAGGCTACGGAACGCAGCAGCGACGAGAACTAACGGGCGCCGTTGTGAGCATAGAAAATGCCTTGCAGGGCCGGGTGGCGGGCGTGCAAATCACTTCTGGCAACGGCTATATAAACGGCGGTATTATGGTTCGCGGCAATAGCTCGCTAACGGGCAGCAATCAACCGCTACTCGTCGTAGATGGCCGCGTGTACGCTGGTAATCTGACCGATATTTTGCCCGCTAACATCGCCAACGTAACGGTGCTGAAGGATGCCGTTGCCACAGCCATCTACGGTGCGCGGGCCGCCAATGGGGTGCTAGTTATCACCACCAAAGGCAGCCCCAACCTAGGCAAGCTTACGCCACTGCCGGCCCTTGCGCCCCCTATCCTACCCGACGTGCCCCTCGGCGACCCGCGCTTAGCGCTACGCCGCCGCTTCCGCGACTACGCCTGGTGGCGGCCCACGCTCGTGACCGACGCCCAGGGCCGCGCCACTACCGATGTGGTACTACCCGACGACATAACCAGCTGGGATACCTTCGTGATTGGCTCGGATGGACACCGGCGCCTAGGAGCAACTACTGGGCAGCTACGCGCCTACAAGGCGCTGCTGGCTGAGCTGGCTGGCCCACGCTTTCTAGTGGCCGGCGACCACGCCCAGCTGCTGGGCAAGGTGTTGAACTACCGCACCGACACGGCGCAGGTAACCACAACCTTCAAGGTGGGCGCGCAGGTGGTGCGCACGCAGGCACAGCGCGTGAGTTCATCGGTCATTGACACGCTCACGGTGGCCGCGCCCGCCACTGGGGCCGACTCGGTACAGGTTGCGTTTAGCCTCGCGCAGCCCACTGGCTACGCCGACGGCGAGCAACGCAGCATTGTGGTAATGCCGGTCGGCACCCGCGAACGGCTGGGCACCTTCGCGGTAGTCACGGCCGCCGACACTACGGTACAATTGCCGCTCGACCCTAGGTTAGGTGAAGTAACGGTACGCCTCGAAAGCAACGCACTGCCCACGCTGCTCGCCGAGATTCAGCACCTGCAAGCCTATGCCTACCTCTGCAACGAGCAGCTTGCTTCCAAGCTGCTGGCCCTGCTGCTGGAGCAGCGCATCCGAGTGGCGCAAAGCGAGGAGTTTAAGGGGCAGCGAGCAGTGAATATGCTCATTCGCAAGCTCCAGCAGGGCCGGCAGCAGCCCGACGGGCTGTGGGGCACCTGGCCGGGGGCTGCGCCCAGCTTTTGGGTAACAACCCACGCGCTGGAAGCACTGCTAGCGGCCGAGAAGGCAGGCTTTAAGATTGACATAAACCGAGTTCAGCTGCAAGCCTACCTGCTGCGCGAGCTGGATGAGCGCCTAAGCACGCCAGCCACGCCCCTGGCGCTGGCGGCCAATCGGCGCGGGACTGCCATTCGCCCCCTGCCATTTAGCCCCGACGCTGACGAGGCGTTGCGGCTTCTGCGCCTGCTGCACCAGCTAGGCGCCACTACCGACTACCGCACCTACCTCAACCGCCTCGACCACGCCCAAGCTGGCCGCCGACCCCTCGACCGCTACCTGGCCGCTACCGAGTTGCGCCAGCAATTGGGGCTACCTTATCAGCTCGACAGCCTGCGGTGCTACCGCTTGCGCACCGAGCTAGGCGGCGCATTTTACGCCGATACAGCGCGGGCCGCGTCGTACTTCCGCTACCTGCTGCCCGACCGCGTAGGCACTACCCTGCTGGCCTACCGAGTACTGCGTGCCCAAGGTGGCCACGAGGCCGAACTGGCGCGGATTCGCACGTTTTTGCTAGGGCTACGCGGTGGCAGCTATTGGGGCAGCACCTACGAGGCAGCCAACATCATGGCCACAATCGGCCCCGATTTGCTGGTGCCGGGCGGCCAGGGCGTGATGGCCCAGGTCCGACTGGCGGGTGCGTCCGCCGCCCGTGAGGCGGGCCCTATCACCAAATTTCCCTTCGACCTGAAGCTGCCCGCGCCCGACGGCCCCTTGCTGCTGCACAAAACCGGTGGCTTGCCCGTGTACGCTACCGCCTACCAAACTCGCTGGAACTCCGCGCCCGAGCCCGCCGCTAAGCCCTTCACCGTGACTACTACCATTGCCGGCCAGACCGGCCGCCGCGTGAGCCTGCGCGCTGGCCAGCCAGCCGAGTTAGTAGTGACCGTAGACGTAAAGGCCGAAGCGCGCTACGTGCTGCTCGAAGTGCCCATTCCGGCCGGCTGCTCCTACGGCCCTACGCCTGTGCGCAACTCACTCGAAGTGCACCGCGAGAACCTACGCCACCAAACTGGCATCTTTATCGACTACTTGCCTATGGGCAAGCACACGTTTCGGGTGGCGTTGCAGCCACGCTACCGCGGGCAGTATACCCTAAACCCCGCCCGCGCTGAGTTGGTGTACTTCCCTACCAAGTATGGGCGCGCGGGCAGCAAGCAAGTCAAAATTCAATAACAACTAAGCTCCGCCTTATTCTAAAATAACCTATTCCACTGATATTTTTTACTACCGTTAGACGGGTAAATGGCCCGTTTAACGGCCGATTTGGATTATTCACCTAAAAAGCCAGGAGGCCAAAAAACGCTCAGATAGTTTTGCGTCAGCTAAGTGCAATTCACCAATTATGGTGAGTTCAAAAACTCCCTACTATGCTGTCGTCCGTCATGCGTTATTCGTCCGCTGCTCCTGTCCAAGCTGCTCCCCTACGCTGCCTTGTACTTGATAGCGACCCAGGTGCAGCAGCAGCCTTGGCGGCCTGCGTACAGCAAATTTCCTGGCTGGCGCTGGCGGGCAGCTACACCAGTTCCACCCAGGCACTGGCCCACCTGCGCACGCAGCCTGTCGATGTACTATTTCTGCCCATCGAACTACCTCTGCTGGCGGGTTTCGAGATACTGCGCTCAGCGAGCAATAACTCGTCGGTAGTGCTTACTTCTAGTTTTCCCGACTATAATTTACAGCGCCACGGTACCTATGGCGTAGTAGATTATCTACTCAAGCCCTTTTGCCCGGCTCGCTTCCGGCAGATAGCCGCCCGGCTGCGCACACAGCAGCACACTGCTACTGCTCCAGCCTCGCCAAGTAGTGGCCTGCTTGCCCAGCCCTGCGTTACTAGTCTATACCTGTGGATGAATCAGCAACTCGTGCAACTGCACATGGCCGACTTGCTGTACATGGAAGACCTAGGTGGCCGTACCCGCATTAAAACTCTGCATCAGGAGATAATTATCGAGGAGCCATTTACCACCCTGGCTAGCCAATTGCCCGAGCCATATTTTTTGCGTGTAAACCCCACCTGCACGGTGGCACTAGGCCACGCCACTACGGTGGCCGATGATGCCTTAGCCGTAGGCGACCGACGCATTGCTTTGGATGCTGCTTTGCAAGACGAAATATTGGCGCGGGTTTTTCAAACTAGCTTTTGGGGGGCCTAGGGCAGCACTACACACAAAATCAGCAAAGCACGGACTGAAAAGCTCGTGCTTTTTTTCGTAATAAACCTGCATATGCAGTATTATTCCAGCTTAAAACTGCACTATACTATCGTTTAATTCTGGCACGGCGCGTGGGCTAAAACCAGCTTGTTATTCTTACGTTTGAGGCATACTTCTTCTATTTTATCCTGCCTATTCCGTCATGAAAAAACCCTTACTTTGCCTCGCCTTTCTCGCCGTGTTGGCATCCTGCCGCGAGACTAATACTAGCGTCAAAAGTGCTCCTTCGGCCGAGCCCATCGCGGCTACTAAAACGCTGTGCTTCGATACCACCTTCACTACCCCCGCGCAGCAGCCTCGCTCCTACTCCTATACCGCCGATATCGTAGTAGGCACTAGCAAAACAGTGACCGTGCCGGTCCAAATTGACTGGACTACCGTTTCGGAGGGTGGCTGCCCACAGGTAGCTTCCCTGCGCGTGTATCAGCTCGGCCAAGCCGACTTGCGCACCAATGTGGTAGTGAAGGCCATGCGCGATGCTGTATGCAAGCCCGGCCCCTTGCCAAGCGGCCCCCAGCGTGCCGCCACCGGAGCTGTGTACGTCAACTTAACCTGCCAGGCCAAGGCCGTTCGAGCGTTCAGCAGCTTTCGATTTATGCTCAATGGCCTAGGTTACCACGACTCACTGGAGCAGACCCTGACCAGCGCCACTGCCCAGCCCCAATAACTTTTTTCTGTCTGGCCTTACAAGTCCTGGCTACTAGCCAGGACTTTTTTGTTGTTGCACAGCCACCCTATCACTACTCCAGAACCCTCCTAGCCGTAGTCATACCTAATGCGTAGGTTCACTGGTTGCTTTTGTCCTCGTTAGCAGTTCTCTTCTGTTTATGTCCCGCTTCTCTCGCTTCTTCTATCAGAATGGCTTGCTATTGGTTACGTTCGTGCTCATCATCAGCGCGCTGGTGGGCCAGATACTAACGGGTTGGCACGACAACAACGATGACCTGCATCAAATGGGCTTGGCAACTCTCTCGCTGAGCGATTATCTGCATTCAGGCCACCTGCTCGAGGCTACCTTCGAGAACTGGGAAAGTGAGTTTTTGCAGATGGGCGTGTACGTAGTACTCACCATCTGGCTGCGCCAAAAAGGCTCTCCCGAATCTAAGAAGCTAGACGAGCCAGAAGATGTTGACCAGCAACCTGACCCCAACAAGGCTAATGCCCCTTGGCCAGTACGCCGGGGCGGCGGCTGGTTGCTCCTCTATCAGCATTCGCTGAGCCTAGCTCTATTCGGATTGTTCTTTGGGGCAGCGTATTTGCATGCCCGCGGCGGCGCCATAGTCTACAACATCGAGCAGGCCCACGAAGGCAAGCCGCTCGTAACTACGTGGGGCTATATGCACACAGCTCGGTTCTGGTTTGAGTCGTTTCAGAACTGGCAGAGCGAATTCGTATCTATCTTCTCTCTCGTGGGTCTGTCAGTTTTCCTGCGGCAGCAATCCTCACCGCAGTCTAAGCCAGTCGATGCGCCAACCGACCAAACCGGCAAGTAACCTAGGCCACAATCCCTAGGTCGCAAACGCAGGCAGTTCTAGATAGAAAGTCGTTCCCTGGCCTTCGGCACTTTCGAGCCAAATGCGCCCCCCATGCAAGTCTACGATAGTCTTGATAACCGACATGCCAAGTCCCGTGCTGCGCTCGCCTCGTAAGCCAGACCGCCGGGCCTTGGTGAATTTTTCAAACAACCCTTCTTGCAAATCGGTGGGAATACCAATGCCGCTGTCGGCCACAGTAAGTAGCGCATTGGTTCCCTGACGCTCAATATTTACTGCGATACGGCCGCCATCGGGCGTGAACTTGATAGCGTTGGAAACCAGATTATTAATAACCTGCTGTAGCTTATTGATATCAAAATTGACATAAATAGGCTGCTCAGCAGGCACAAAGCTGAAGTGTAAATGCGTGTGTTGCTCCGAACGCTCGTATTCCTCCATCAGAGTGTGGAGCCAAGCTACTAGGTCAGCCCGCTCCAGCCGCATCTCCACGTTAGAAGATTCCAAAAATTCGTTATCTACAAAATCACGAATCAAGTTTACGCCCTGCGTACAAGTGCGCTGCATCAGGCGCAGCACCTCCTGCGTTTTTTCATTAGGAGTACCCAGTTCCCAGGTTAGGTGTTCGGTCAGCTGCTGCAGCAAAACTAAGGGCGCAGCCAAGTCGTGCGACAAAATCTCGAGAGTCGCATTCTTCTTAGTATTGAATTTTTCGCCGTTGATTACCACTTCTTTATCACGAGTGATATCACGCACCGTCCCCACTAGGTAGCGGGCGCCAGTAGGCAGTTGCCGCCGGCACACACTTACCTGTATCCATTGAGTGCTACCAGTAGTCCGGCTCATGCGCACCTCTACATCCTGAACGAGCTCCTCTAATGCTGCCTGCGCCACGCGCCGCTGCAAAAACTGCCAGTCGTCGGGGTGCACGCGCGTCAGCAAGTAAGGTAGGTCATCGTGGATGTGCTCACTCGGGTCGCCAACAATCTGCTCGTAGGCGGCGCTCACGTACACTACCCGTTGCTCACCTAGATCATAGGCGAAGTATAGCTCGTTGCTGCGCTCAAGCAGAGGCCGAAGAAGGTTCAGGTGTTCAAGCATACGCGAAGGTACTTCGTATCAGGCCTCTTCTATGATAGGCTATCCATACCTACCTTTCAATCAGTATAATAGGCTTACAATCGATTTTTTATTGGTTTGCAGTACGATTCCGTAGCTCTGGCTACGTGTCGGCTCACTCTCGCTGTAAACGCTAGTCGTACTCTTGCAAGATAGTACGTAGGTCATGCAGGCGCCGCGCCACGGGTTGGAGTATCTCTTCGGGCACCGGTACCGCCGTGCCGTATCGGGCCGATAAGTAGCGTACTAGCGCACCTAGGGCATACACCTCATCGCGAGCTTGCGTCCGGATTTCCAACCAGCGAATATCGCCTAGGTTGCTGCGCACGGCAATAGCGTGACTTACGACCTCTGCCATTACCACAAGGAGGCGCTGTTCAGCGGGACTAAATTCTCTGGGGTGCAGGCCAGCTAAGCATAAAGTACCAATTGTGCGATGGTCGGGCATGCGTAGCGGCGCACCGGCATAAAACCGCACCTTATGCGTCAAACTGTTTTGAATGGCTGACGCATCGAGCGAAGTTTGCGCAACCTCAGCTAAGTCGTGGTACACGACGACTCTGTTATGCTTGATAACTAATGAGCATAGCGAACCAGCCCGAGGGTGTGCATGCTGGCGTGGGAAGCCATATGTAGCCTTATAGCTTAGCTGGTCAGCCTCCATCAGGCCTATGTAAGCTATTGGCAGCCGAAATAAGCCAGCTAGTAAGGCGACTAACTCATCGAAAAAATCTTCCTGTACTGACTGCACAATAGCGTAGCGGTGCAAAGATTGAAGGCGTGCCACTTCATCGGCAGGTAGCAGGGTGGGAGGAGTAGCTGTCATATCAGCACAAAAGGAAGTAGATATAATACAGTTAGATGCCTATAAGTCAATCGTTATTTCAAATATAAGTGCAACTTGTTAAATCAGTAAGTCTTTTTTAGATAGCGTATTGAATGTTGCATTTCTCCCCATTTACGCGTCTGATTTTTGTGCTCACCTAGTAATACCTACAATTAGGTAGCAAGAAGAACTCCACGGATAAGGGCACCAAATAACCTTGATGCCCTTATCCGTGGAGTTCTTCTTGCTACCTAGCTAGGGCTTCTACTCAACCACTCAGTTAAGAGAGGCTACTGCTTGGTCAAGTAACTTATCCAAATACAGTGGCTCACCTACCAGCGTAGGTATGTATGGTAGCTCATTTACACTTGATAGTATGGGTGTAGCAGCTACCTCGGCTTCGCTTGCTTCTAATAGAGCATAAGCCACTATTTCTGCTACAGTCAGCGGGCCTTTCAAATTGGATGGGCGACAATATATTATAAAATCGAATACCTCATATAAATCAGGTAGCACCCCGTCATTATCCTCAACTACCGCATCGAATGCGTCTTTATAACATGAATATTCCATATATAATACAATAATTAGATTAGTACGCTTGCTACAAATTTATAGATATAGCACTTGAAAATGCAAGCTATTTTTGCATTTTTTTTATTTATCCAACTTGATACAAGATATGTCTACGAAATGACTTCCGCATTACTGTCAATAGCACATCGCCTAAGCAAGTATATTCTCCACTTTAGCGATATCACTACTCATTTGCTATCAATAAGTTGCCTTACCAGACAGTAAGTACATCAGACAGCCTGCTGCATACCAATCCGACGCTTCAGATAGGCAATTAGTAATTTCTCTAGTTACCGACTTTGATATACAGCGGCTTTACTATACTACGCAGCTACGAATGCAGATAGTGCCAGAACTGGCTTATAAGCCAAAATACAAATCTGTAAACCCATAAGCTAATGACTGCCAGCGTAATTAGCATAAGCAGATAGAGCGCATTATCGTTGATGTGGCGGTTAAACATAGGCCTTTAAAAATACATCCTGATAATGCTCAAACGCGTGCCTAGTATATAGGAAACCGATACCCTAGCACATAGCAACTAAGACAATGTAGATTTGGACAAATCTAATACAACATTTTTCTTTTCCAAAAGCGCTTATACTGCCATTAGCTTAACAACAAATCATCACCTCTCATAATCCTCTGCAAGTCAATAGATTATTGTAGTTTATTACGATAAATAAATCTATGTTATTATATAATTTTATATATAAAAAGATAATATACTTCCATATTTATAAACGCCATAAATAGCTTGTTCCAGATGCCTAAATTCGACACCACGGCCTATACTCGTCATTATTGTTGCATAGCCAGCGGTGAAAATGCTACTAAATCCAACACTTTATCGAGACACTATGACGTGCGTAAAGTCAGTACCTAACCATGGCCGGCTCTGAGTGGTGGTTCCTGCCGCATTGATGTTGGGGCGTACAGTAGTCGGTAGTAAACCAGCTCGGTATTCAAGCTGATAGTTTACCGCTGGTAAGTAGTTGGGAGTGGTGGGCTGGTTCATTATCCTACCTTTTACGCAACTGTGCCACCTATAGGTTATCTATTTAAACCTGTATTCTAGCATGCAAGAGCATTATTTTATTCTATTACTTACTAGTTCAGCATCACTCCAGATTTCATCTACCACGCCAGTTTCTAACTGGTTCAAGTTGGTAGTATCTGTCTAAAAGAGTACTTGTTGAAACGTACGAATCAATTGTCGTAATAAAATAAAATTTTCGATTTTAACAAAATCGCATTTTTTGTGTAAAAGCCAAAACTCAAAAAAATTTAAGATAAATGTATGATAATCAATTAAGCGTATTCATAAATCTTGCCTATTGCGTTTTATTTTTACGGGAGTAACTGCCAGTAAAATATAAAATTTTCTAGTTTAAACAATAGCCTTTCCTCCTAATATACTGCCCAACTACCTCTTGTATTAATACCAACCAGATTTCCTTCAGATAGTGAACCGGTGCGTGGTCTCTACCGTTAGAAAAGCATGTAATCTTACTCTGCTCTCTTATGAAACGCTCGGCTCCGACCCCCGTTCATCTTGCAGTCCAAACTGACACTCCTAGCTTGTCTTTTGGCGTTATCCGTACTGCACTCATCGGTATATCCCTAGTTCTATTGCTTCTACTAGGACTGCTCTGTTACTTTCGGACACGCACTCACCACGTACCCGTTCCTACTGCTACACATATACCTCTGCTACGCACAGCGTCGGTTGTCTCCTCTGCACAGTGCATAAAGTGATTAGTAGACTTATTATTATATAAGCACTTATACCAGAGCACCATGCAGGTATTCATTAAGTAGAAGTAGGGCAGCACTATTATACTTGAGAAGCTAGTTTCTCATAAGTATGAGACTCCCCCACTTATCACTTCTGCCATGTGTAATACTATTTAATAAGTCAATCTTATTTCAATAGCCCATCACAGGTGTATAAGCCAGCTACTGGCCCATTTTGACACTACCCAGCTAGCTTAGGCTACTAACTATCCGGAAGCACGAAAGCTCGGAGCTTAGCCAAAACTCGCCGGCCTGGTGGGAGCGCTGGAGAAAAAGCTGGTAATTCCGCCACACATGCTAAGCACTCTGTAGCAATTGCTAGTGGCAAAGCGGAATCTATCTCTAGGATGGGTTCGTGCGCTTGCCAACGCGGTTGTACAAATTCTGATAGAGTTGCTGCTCTAAACTCGCCTTCCGCTGCATACTTTGACCTCTGACTAGCGAAGTAATCCGGGTGCCTACTCTCTACCGCCTGCAATGCCTCATCTAGAGCTTGCATGCGGCTAGCAATTTCTTTACCAAATAAAAAAGAGAGAGATTTTTGCATAGTTCTGCGGAAGAGCTTAAGCAACTGATTTACCTAGGTGGCAAATTTCATGCCGCCCGTACTATAGCTGTTTTAATAAGATTATTAAGCCTGGATAGCTAGCCTCAGTTCTCTTTGGTTATCTAAGATTTAGCTTTGAGGACCATGTTGTTAATTGCATCTATAGTATAAGTAGCCAGTGCTGAGTAAAAATAGCACTTAGGCACCGACCATCTTCTGACTTGAACATCTACCTAGGGGGATAGAGTCAAAATCAAGAAGCATATCCATCATAACCCATTGAATACTAATTTTCAACATGGGAAGGAGCATATAATCTCGTCTTTAAAAAATAATTAACATGTTTTATTACAATGCTTTAATAATACTTGCAACAACTATACAATGTAAAATCAGCTTCAACTCGTAATGGTAGTACAGATAACAGTGTGGCTGTATGTTTAAGTTATATTTAATTTTCTTTGCTATTTATTATCTGACCGCTTGGAATTATACAATTATCCTCTAACTTTCTACTCACATAGCAGAGGTTGGCAACAGCTTCCTGTCTGTTCTTCCATAAATTCCCACACGCGTTAGAGTATGTTCATCAATTTTTTGATTACCCTGCTTTGGGTAAGCTGTGGCTTAGCTATCTATTGCTACCTAGCTATTTGGGCCTTCGTTCTGTTTGGTCTTATCTCAGTTGTTAGCTTTTTTGCCTTCGCGCTTGTACAGAGCAACTCTCTATCACAAGAGCCCATAGAGTAGCAGTGCCACTACCCTCACTAAAGGCAGTAGGCGCAATCGAAAGACCTAGTTATTCTCCTCACCAGCGCAAGCATTGTGACTAGTGAGTTAGTCACCTATTATTGTAGGCGCAAAATATCACCACCTATCTTAGCGGTAAGTGATATGAGTATAGCTTCACTTTCCCTGCGCTATGAAAGATATTAATGCCTTTCTATATGGCAAAGCAGTTGCCCGTAAAATGAGGGCAATTGACAATACCCTAAAAGCGCTAGCTGAAAAGCATCAGGAATATTTTGCTAGTCAGAGATCAAAGTATGCAGCAGAAGGCGAACACCGCCCCGCTACCATAGCTGAATTTGTCGAGCCGCGGTGGATTAACTTACAGCCCACTCTTTGGATAGACCCAGCGCTGCCTGCACATATTGCGGCAGAGTGTACTACTTGCTTTCAAGCAGCTGTCAGCCAGTAGACATCATTCAAGATGCTAACTAGTTTGGCGAAAACTCGACGAACAACTGTTTGATAATTCATTTCCTTTTTGAAGCCAGTAGTTAGTATATTTAAACAGTGAGTAGAAATAGGCCTTTGCCCGGACGTTCCCCTTCGCAGGACATCCGGGCAAAGGCCTTATGGGTAACAGCAGAACTCCACACACCAGATAGATGCGCTGCTGTGCTTCGCGGATACACTTATATAGTTTGCCTGCATACCTAGTATATTCAGGCGCTTCTTATAAGCTTATCACCACCTATCAGTTATGCAAGTCTGTACTAACGTTAGCGGAAACTAATCTACTACCTATTAAGCCTTTTGAACAAACGAGCATTGCTTCACTTCTAAGCACCACAGATTGCTGCCTAGGCAAAATGCGGTAGAGATGAGCTTACTATTGCTGTTCTTTTGCGAGTAACACCGGAGCATATAGCTACTCCACTGGTACTTTCTCTCTATTCCTCTTAGGATTGCTAGGCAGGCTCTCCGGGAAATACCATACGCCAGCCTGCCCCACGCCAGCCTGTTAGCTGAAAGGTCTGCTCATGGTCAGGCCCACTACTAGCTTTTGTTGCCTTCAAGCATTGTACTGGCTGGAACTGATTTTTGGGTAGCATTTCTGGCCATTTCAGGTCGACTAACGGTTCTTTTTTGCTATCTATAATTCGCATTGCTCGCTACTATTATTTGATTAATAACTCATTCTAATGATAAATACGCAAATTTCTATCGAACAGTTTTATTCACAATTGCTCGATGGAATCTAGAGTGCTTGCAAAACTTTTCATTAATAGCTTGGTAGCGACTCAGTTGCGAACAGCTATTAGTAGCTATTATTATCAATTCCTAAAAGCTAACGTTTTACTTTACTATAGCCTTAATAATTCTTAGTTAACTTGTTATTTAGCCAGAACCGTTGCGTAGCATATAAATAACTATAACATCCAATATTTATGCTTATTGTTTAAGTATTGCAATGAGTCAAGTAGTAGATATGCTTCCCTTAGGCAATTTAGTTGAATTATTTACTTTACACGAATGAATTACCGCTAGCCTACCTATAGAATGTTAGCTAAGAACAGTAAAGCCTCGCTAGCATGATGCTAGCGAGGCTTTACTGTATGAATTTTTACCAGTCACTCCAATTAAATAACTATATGCCAAAGTCATACATAGCCGTAAATAAAAACACCTCCTAGAGTATCTAGGAGGTGCTTAGTGGCTCCGCTGGGATTCGAACCCAGGACCCGTACATTAAAAGTGTACTGCTCTACCAGCTGAGCTACAGAACCAGTATTTTTGTATTCACAACCGCGGTGTGTTACCGTTTTTGTGGGTGCAAAAGTACAGCACTATTTTGAATCTGACAACTTTGCCACAAAAAAAACCCACCCATCTACAGGTCTTAATGCTGCTAACCAGCTTTATCCTCCTGCCCTTCTGCATCTTGGCTTCGACTCCAGAATCAGAAAAAAAATCTATTATTGCTTTACCATCTCCACTTAAGAGTATTTCGGAAGCGGATTCTTTGTTTGAACAAGGCCAATTTGGGCCAGTATTACCCCTGTACCGAGCACAAATTTGGCAACGTCGGCAAGTATCAACTCGCCTTTTACTTCGATTAGCCTACGCCGAGCACCAGCAAGCACACTATGCTGCCGAGTTGCTGTACCTAAATATGGCTTTGGCTCGCCAACCTCGTCTGAGCACTTGGCGGCAACTAACGAGTCTGGCTCAGCGGCAACGCCTCGTGGGCTACCCTACTACTTGGCAACAGGAAGTTCGCGTGCAAATGCAGCGCTACTATTACCCGGTGTTGCAATGCTTACTGAGTGGAGCAGTATTGCTAGCTGTAGGGCTATTATTAAGGCGGCAACGCTCTACTCAAAGCGCGTGGCTGGCATATAGTGTCTATTTGCTCGGTACGGGCGCCTACCTACACTGGCTACGCCCTGTGCCCACGGGCATCGTAGCGCGCTCAGGAGTGGCTCTTATGGCTGGTCCTGGTGCTGGCGCAGCTTGGCTTAGTACAGCGGCCCCTGGCGACCGCCTTCCTGTACTAGGATATCAAGACATTTGGCTACGGGTGCGCTGGCAAGAGCGAGTGGCCTACGTGCGCGCCGACGATACATTTGTAATCGAATAAACAGCCTAGGTTGTTTCTCAAGCAAAAGCGGCTCGCGGATGGCTTCTTTTCAGAAGAAACTATCTGCGAGCCGCTGGAAATCAACACTTCTTCAGTTAAAATAAACTTGGTATTGTAGTATTACAGCACTGCGGCGCGAGTCTACCACATTTAGGCCATCGCTGCCGCGAGTGATATAATAAGGCCTGTTTTGATATGCCAGAGTAAACTTGGATGTGTGACCGGTTACAAGCCAATTGATACCGACATCGTAAAAGTTCACATCATCAGTGAGGCGTGCGTAATGAGCATACTGGTAAGCTACATAAGGCATAAAAGTACTAGTACCTATTAGGTTATCTTTTAGCTTGTAGCCCAACTGCGAGTAAATCGCATTACCGGTACCATACTCAGGAAAAGAATTACCAAAGCCCCCGATAGTAGTGTTAGTCAGACTAGTGCCGGTACCAGGATTCATAGGCGCATTGTTGCGGATATAGCCGGGGCCATAATCTAGGTGCAGACCAGCAGCGTAGAAGCTAACGCTAGCAGCATCAGGAGCCATACTAAGAGGGGCGTCGTAAAATATATCCACTGCATACTGCTTCATAGCTTTAGCTTGCACCGTAGTAGGGCTACCTTGGGTATACCACATAGCCTCAGGCTACACTATGAAGCCTGCTCCTACATTAAACACACTTTTCCTTCCTAGGTAAGTGCCCGCAGTGTAGGGCGTCAAGTTGCTCTCTTGCTCTTTAAATTGATAGGAAAAATAGCCCTGACACTGCGGCTTTGGGGGCATACTGGAGAAAGTGGCACTAGTGCTCGGCGCTGCTATATAGCCGGCTGCTTTTTGGTATAGCAATGGGTCAGAGATAGCTAAGCGATAGTCTAGCTTGCCCAGCTTGCCCTTTAAATACATACTAAGCTTACGACCAAACTGGTCCGTCACATCATTAGTAGTTTCCTCCAATGTAGGAAGGTCTAAACCCATAATAGTCCCAGCCGACGACGACGCATAGCGTGCTAAACCATTCCAAGCTCCTAGGCCAGCTCCAAACGACAATTTGTTCTTAACAATAACGTATTCTGCTACTGCATCATGCAAAAAGAAGCCGCCCGTACCAGTTTGGCTCGCTCCCGGTGTACCGCCACTTTTGCGGTCAGCATTATAACTTAGGTTGTTAAGCCCAATCTGAGAATAAATAAATACACGGTCGGTGAGTTGACCATAGAACTGAATTCGAAAGCGCCGGATACCGATATCGTATGTGTTAGGAGCATTGTAACCGCCTACAGTAGTACCAGGATTACTCTCATTATAGCGCATCCACACTTGATTAAGTAAGGTGAATTTGATATAGTAGCTCGCATCGGCATTTAAGGGCAGCTTACCATCCTTAAGAAAGAAATTAGGCGCGGGTGACGTAGCCTGAGGCTTATCGGTAGCTTGTTCGGCCTGAGTTTGGGGTAGGCTGACTATTGGGCAAAGAGTCAACTTAGGCTGAGGCTAGCGCTGGACAAAGGAGAACCGTACCAAGTGTGATTGGGGATAACAATTGCTTCATTTAGTTGGAAATCGGGAGCATTAAAAAACCAGTCCTTCGCGCCTAAAACAGGCGAGAAAGACCGGCAAAACACTACCTAAATAGATGACAGCCGCATGAGTTGCGGTGTAAGGCTTCTAAAATTCGCCCTCTTCTTTACGAAAATTTTTCAGTACCATCTTGTCCATCAGGCCTGGTAACCACTTATTCAAAAAAACAACTAATTTGCCTTCACCAGTGAGTACAAAGCTGCGTTGGCGCTTTTCCACTGCTTGGCGCACGTACCGAGCCACTTCTTCACCGGTCATCATTTTACCCTCATCACGCGGAGTATCATTTTGTGTTTGGCCATTAGCAAGTAAGGCGGTATGACGAATATTGGAAGCCGTAAAACCTGGTGCTGCAGTAAGCACGTTCACACCCTGTGGCAACAACTCAGTTCGTAAGGATTCAAGAAAGCCATTCATAGCGAATTTAGACGCTGAATAACCTGTACGCCCAGGCAAGCCACGGTAACCCGCAATACTACTAATGCCTACAATAGTACCCTTGCTTGCTAATAAGTGAGGCAACGCAACCTTTGTGGTGTAGACCGTGCCGAAAAAGTTAGTTTGCATAAGTTGCTCTATCACTTTTACATCGACGTCAGCAAATTTTGCCCGCATGCTCAAACCTGCGTTATTAATAAGTATATCGAGGCGGCCAAAGACAGCCACAGTATCGGTTACAGCACGCGTAGCATCGACCAAGATGCCTACATCCCCCTGCACTGTGTGATGTTCGATACTAGCAGCAGTCAACTCTGCAGCTGTATCCGCCAACTTGGCCGCATCGCGACCTGTAATTACAATGCGCGCACCTTGCCTACCAAACTCTAATGCACAGGCCCGGCCAATACCAGAGGTGCCGCCAGTGATAAGAACAACGATATTTTTCATTGAGAGAAGAACATTTAAGCAGATAGCAAACTATATACAGAACACTCCGAACCTAGGTGCAAGGTATACTTGATAGCATATCTAAAAATGTAGCAGACGCTTTTCATTAGAGAAGAAGTGAAATAATTTCTCTATTTAATGAAGTTATGTCAAACATTCTCACTTAATTACGATAGACATTTCTGTAATACAGTCTAAAACGCAAGAGTCCCCTGCCAGGCGCTGGTGAAAGCGCGGGGCAGGGGACTCACTGTATAAAGTTGGCGGCGACCGACTCTCCCACCGGTGAAGGCAGTACCATAGGCGCACCGGGGCTTAACGACTCTGTT